>WNFO01004910.1_pt1 | contig 11604 bp, 11 predicted proteins | sample 5400251 | NCBI WGS metagenome assembly WNFO01 (sample SAMN13153354, study PRJNA577476) | soil metagenome | isolation source: 100 cm saprolite under Madrone tree | place: USA:California | collected 2016-06-14
TTTTCTGCCCATTCAAATCGGCGCCGCGGACATGGCTTTCCCGGTGCTGAACATGCTGTCCTTTTGGGTGACGGCTTTGGCCTTCATCGTGATGCTCGGGGCTTTCTTCGTGACTGGGGGAGCGCCGCTGCACGGCTGGACTGGTTATCCACCGCTGAGCGCGGTGCCGACGGCGGGGCCCGGCGAAGGTCCTGGCGCGGACATGTGGGTGATCAGCATCGCGCTTTTCTGCATTGGCGCGTTGATGAGCGCTCTGAATTTCATCACCACCACGCTGGATATGCGCGCCAGGGGCATGTCCATGATGCGCATGCCGCTGACATGCTGGGCGTGGTTTATCACCGCGATCCTGGGACTGCTGGCCTTTGGCGTACTTTTTTCAGCGGGCATCCTGCTGCTGTTGGACCGCAACGCGGGCACGAGTTTCTACGTGCCGCTGACGGTGTTTAGCGGGCAAATCGTCGCGCACAAGGGCGGTTCGCCGCTTTTGTGGCAGCACTTGTTCTGGTTCTTTGGCCATCCCGAAGTTTACATTGCGATTTTGCCCGCGATGGGATTGTGCTCACAGTTGGTGTCGGTGTTTTCGCGGAAACCGATCTTCGGATACAAGGCGATGGTCTACGCCATGCTGTCGATCGGGTTGCTGGGCTTCATGGTGTGGGGCCATCACATGTTCATGAGCGGCATGAGCCCGTATTCGGCTTTCGCTTTTTCGATCATGACCATGGCGATTGGAGTACCTTCCGCGATTAAGACCTTCAATTGGCTGGGGACATTGTGGGGCGGCCGGATTCGATTGGCGTCGCCGATGCTGTTTGCCATTGGATTTGTTTCCCTGTTCGTTTCCGGCGGTATCAGCGGTCCGTTCCTGGCGCAGCCTACACTGGATATCCCGCTGCACGATACGGCTTTCGTGACCGGACACTTCCACTTGATCATGGGTGTGGCTTCCATCTTCGGGATTTTCGCGGCCACCTACTACTGGTTCCCCAAAATGTTCGGACGCATGATGAACGAGAGTTTGGCGCGGTGGCATTTTTGGCTGACCTTCGTGGGCACGTATTGCATCTTCATGCCGATGCACTATGCCGGCATGGCAGGCCAGCCGCGCCGGTACTCGCAATTCACGGAGCTCCATTATTTGGAGAAGTTGATTCCGCTGAATACGTTCATCACCTTCGCCGCCTTCGTTACCATCAGCGCGCAGCTCATCTTCATTTTCAATCTGTTCTGGAGCATGAAGGCCGGCAAGAAAGCGAGCGACAATCCCTGGGAAGCGACCACGCTGGAGTGGACCACCGCGACGCCGCCTCCGCATGACAATTTCGGCGGGCACACTCCGGTCGTGTACAACGGCCCCTATGAGTATGGCGTGCCCGGCGCTCCTCGCGATTACGTGATGCAGACAGATCCCACAACCGTGGCGGCACACTAGATTTTTATGGCCAGTTACACTCCGACCGTTTCGATCGACGATCCCAGAACTAGCAGGGGAAGTAACGGCGTTGTGCCGCCGCTCCACGACCACGGTGACGATTTCGGCCCGCCCTTCTTCGACACGCGGTTGCGGCGGGCGCGGCTCGGGCTAGTCGTGGGCTTGACTGGAATCGCAATGATCTTCATTTCGTTTACCAGCGCCTACATCGTGCGGCAGGGCCTGCCCACGTTGGACCCGCGCACGAACACATTGCTTCACGATTGGTTTCCCGTGCCGTTGCCAAGGTTGTTGCTCCTCAACACCGTCGTATTGCTCATCAGCAGCGTCACCATGGAACTGGCGCGACGGCAAGCGGCTCGCAAGGCGCTTGGGCAGGGCTCATCCATCCCCGGCATAAGCGTAGACGCGAAGGAAGAAATGTCCTGGCTGGCATTGACGGTGGTGCTTGGCCTTAGCTTTTTGACCGGGCAATGGATGGCTTGGCGCGAACTGGCAGCCAACGGTTTCTTTGTGGGCAGCAGCCCCAGCAGCTCCTTCGTGTATCTGTTAACCGGCATGCATGGTGTCCATCTCTTCGGTGGTGTGGTGGCCCTGCTGAGCGCGGGCGTCGCTTCTATGCTGCGCCGCCCCGCCGATTCACAATCAATTCTGGTGGACGTAACCGGCTGGTATTGGCATTTCATGGCCCTGTTGTGGTTTTATATTTTGTGCTTGCTGGAGTTTGTGCACTGACGTCACAGGGAGGAAACCGGGCCTATGGCTGACGCGACCCTGCCGCACGACATGCCGGCGGTCTACGAACCGTCGCTGTTTGGAACCTACTCCAAGAAAATTGGGATGTGGCTGTTCCTGCTTTCGGACTCGCTGACGTTTGGGGCCTTGCTGTACGCGTACAGCTACGGCCGGATCTCCACGCCAAACTGGCCGACGCCCTTCCATTCCGAGAGCATTGTGAACGCCACCATAATGACGGCGTTCTTGCTGACCAGTTCGCTGACCATGGTGCTGGCAGTACGCGCGTCGGTGCAGGGCGACGCCAAGGCCCAGCGGTTGTGGCTGCTGGCCACCATGGCCTGCGGCATGGGGTTTGTCATTCTGCATGGCAGGGAATGGAGCAAGCTGATCGCCGAGGGCTTGACGCTTTCGGTGTTTCCAAAGCTGCCCGGGCCAGCGGCCGGGGGCGAGTTCGCGAACGTCGCGCAGAATGTACCGCAGTTTGCGGCGACCTTTTTTGGGCTGACCGGGATGCACATGCTGCACGTGACGCTGGGAGTGATCTATCTCGGCGTGGTCGCGCTGCGGCGCAATTTCATTCCCATTTTGCTGGTCTTCTGGCTGGCCGCGTGGTTGGGAACGCCCTCGTACAGCCCCTTCCACTACGGAGCGCACGTTTTGCTGCTGGCCGCTATCGTTTGCTCCATCGTTTTGTGGTTGAAGCCCAAGGTTTACGATTCCTCGGACGTCGAGGTTGCGGGTTTATACTGGCACTTCGTGGACCTCGTGTGGATGTTCATTTTTCCGTTGGTATACTTGATGTCCGCCAAGATTCTCTAGGAGCTGAAGACATGGAAGCGTTCCAGCTGGCCATCGCCGAGCGCGTCGCGGAAGAGCAGCGTCACCACGGAAAGTCGCAGTTCTTCTGGGTTTGGGGCGTGCTACTGGCGATGACCGCCATCGAAGTCTATCTGACGTACCAAAATTTGCAGCCGGTACGCATGCTCACCATTTTGATGGGCTTGTCGCTCGTAAAAGCGGCGCTGATCATCGGCTATTTCATGCACATGAAGTATGAAATCTCGCGGATGAAGTGGTTGACCATGTGCGCCTTGGTCGCCTGCTTGGCTCTGATGATGATCTTCTTCCCCGATGCGCTTCGCATCATTTCGCTGGGGGTGAAATGAAGTTACGCGCCGCCGTCCTTGCCGCGTTCCTTTTGCTAGGGGCCACGCCGGCTTTCAGCCAGGCTTGTTCCATGTGTTACAGCACAGCGAAGGCGACTTCCAAGGATGGGCAAAGAGCCATCAGCAAAGGGGTGGTAGTTCTTTTGCTTCCGCCGCTCGGTTTCATGACCTTGGGCGTGTGGCTGGCGCTTCGGTACGGAAAGAAACGGGATTTGGAACAAGGTCGAGGAACGGTCTTGAGTTTCGAGCCGCCCACGCACACTATCTACTGAATTTGACGATCTTCCCCAATACCCGGTCGACGTTTTACCAAGTGTTGTACGCAGTCCCATCGAAGGGCGACACTTTCTCGGAATTGGAATGCACATCCACGATTCCTGTGGCCGACTGATCGGGGCTCATCACCGTGTCCCCAAAATCCACGTGCCAGTCCTTGGCATTCGTGATTGGGTCGGTGGGTATCTCGCGCAGGTACTGCGATTGCGGGTTTACCAGGTCTTCCAAGGCCTGCGGCGCGGACTCCTTATCCAACGTGTAGTGATCAATCGCTTGCCGCATCACGGACAAATCACTGCGCAGCGTCGCCTCTTTCGCGCGGACCACTGACCGCTGATAGATTCCCGCCGCAATGCCGATCAAAATCATGATGATCGCCAGCACGATCATCATCTCGATCAGCGTGAAGCCGCGCTTAGCAAAACTGCGTTTCGACGTTAAATCGCGCTGGAACTTCAGCCGGGAAATATTTGTCACTAGCTCAGCCATGCCGCCATGCTTTTACCAGTATCGCGAGTCTGAATAGCGCGTTCCGTCGCTGGCCGTGGCCTGCGATTTCGAATACACGTCGAACACGTTCTTGCCTCCCCAACTCGTCGAGTCGGCATCATCCTGCACTGCGCGCAAGCCCCAATCGGCTTGCCCGGTCATCGGATCGACTGGGATACGCCGCAAAAATCGAATTTTCTTGTCGTCGCCCGCGCCCAGCTTCACGCCCGTCACCAGCGTTTCCAGGTCCGGCGGGTAGCCCTCGCTGCCCACTTCCACGCGAATCTTGTTGGCGTCCGCCAAATCCTTGTAACGATCAATTGCGTCGCGTATCTGCCGTAAATCGTAACGCAGCAACTCCTCTTTCTTGTGCACGATGCTGTACCGCGCGATCGGCAGCGCTGCCGAAGACAAAACCATCAGGATCGCACAAGCCAGAATCAATTCCAGCAAGGTCATGCCCTGCTCCGAACGACCTTGCCTGCGGTAACTAGGAATTCTGGTCATGTGACAACCTCTTGCGGGCTACGGCTGCACCTGCAGCGTGGCTTCGCCGGTCACCAGTGGAATCGGTTTTTGTTGCGAGTCCTTGGCGTTCACTTGCACGATGGACAGGTTCGAAGAGCCCGGCGCGATTGCTTTCACGACAATTCCCATGATCGTCCCGGTGCCGCTAACTCCCGCCGTGTTCGGCTGCCGCGTCGCGGAAACAATCGCCTGTCCGCGTTCCTTGTCCACGCGTTGCACGATGGCGATCTCCTGTGTCCCCCCGGACAGAAATCCTCCGTGCTGCACTTCTTCCACGCTGATCACCGCCGGGTTGTACTGCAGCAGGAACGGAATGGAAAATAGATCGTTCACATTCTCGACCACGATTCCCACGGTTTGCTTCTGTCCCACCTTTAGCGACAGGCTGCGCGGCTCAAATCGGATTTGCGCCGCATTCGTGCTGCCCGGTACCGGTGCAGGTGCTCCCTGCGCCGGGGGAACCGCCGCTGCCCCGGCAGCCTGCTGCGCGGCATTTGCAGCACCTTGCTGCGTGGATGCCTGCCCTGTATCAGGTAAGCGCACCAACGCTTCGCGGCGCACCTTCACTTCCGACTCCGAGCCCGTATACAGCGGCCGCAAATTGGCGCGCGTCCATTCCGGAAGTCGGACAATGTGCGGCGTCAAAATAATCAAGATCTCATCGTCCTCGGTATTGTGCGTGTCCTCGGAGAAGAAATAGCGCAGCAGTGGTATGTGCGCCAGCCCGGGCCACCCGCTGAGGCCCTTCGTATCGGTTCGTGTGATTAAACCGCCCAGCACATTGGCTTCGCCGTCTTTCAGCCTTATTTCCTGCTCCAGTTTTCGCTGGCTGATGATCGGCTGGGTAATTCCGCCGATCGGCTGCTGCCCGGTTACCGACGACACTTCCACGCTCAATTTCAAGCTTACGTCGTGGTTTGGGTGGATGCGTGGCGTGATATCCAGGTTTACGCCCACATCTTGATACTGGAATTGCGTATTCACCAGCGGATTCACAAAGCCGGTGCCCGCTGACCCGCCAATGCCTACGCCTGCTTGAAAGCTGCCCGTTGCGATTGGCACGCGGTCGCCGATGCGCAGTTTGGCCTGTTGCCCGTCCAACGAACGCACTTCCGGGTTCTGAATAATCTTTGTCGTGTTGTCGTTCAGCAGGGCATTGACGGTAAAGCTCGGCAGCGTAACAGCGTAGTTCGACCCATTCAGGTGCGCCAGGTTTTGCAGCGTGAGCGCTGCCGTGTTCGTGGTGGTTCCAGTAGTGGTATTGTTGGTCGTAGTGCTCGTCGTTCCGGGGGGCACCACGGCGATGCTGGCCGTCTGGCCCGGAGCGATTCCCAGGTTCCGCGCTTTATCCACGCGCGCTTCCACCACCTGCACCTGGATCACTACTTCCGGCTTGGCTTTGTCGATGTCGCCGATGATTTTCTCCGCGACCGCCAGCTTATCCGGCGAATCCCGGACGACGATGGCGTTCTGCGCGTTTAGTTGCGTGATGCGTTTTAAATCGAGCAACGACCTTAGCCCGGTCACCACTTCCGTCAAGTCCTGCGGCAGCACCGTGTTTGACATGTAAAAGGTGCGCACCACGTTTTCTTCATAGTCGCGGCGCTTGGCCGGCTGGTCCGGAATCACAAAAATAATGTTTTCCGTCACCGGCTTCCAAAACGCCTTGCTCTCCAGCGACACGATATCCAGCGCCTGCTCCAGCGTCACGTTGTTCAGCTTCGCCGGGATTCGGCGTGCGGGAAAGTCCGGGTCAAATATTACCGTGATGCCGGCAAGCTTCGCGATCGTTTCATACACGATCTTCGCATCGTTCTCCATCGTCAGGCTGATCGAGGTGCGTGGCAGCGGCTTGAGTTCCGGCGGCATGGACGCCAGCGGCAGCTGGCCGCTGTGATCATCCCTGGGGGGTTCCGTGGCCGCGTTGTTCGCGCGATTCTTCTCTTCCAGCAAGACCACGGTCTTGCGCAATTCCTGCTCGGCGATTGGACTGGAGGGATCGATCGCCACCGCGCGCTGAAACTCCGTAGCCGCGGCTTCCAGTTGCCCGCGCTCGCGCAACTTCACGCCGTTTTTCACGTGCAGCGTACTCGCTTCAAACCGCGCTTGGTTGAACTTGATCAGGTACGTCGCGTTCTCGGGATCGTTCTTGAGCGCTTTCTGATAGTAGTCGTACGCGGCGTCGTAATCCTGCAGATGCTCGGCCTTCCGCCCCTGACTGTAATCCGTCTTACCTTTGGGGCAGCCCGCCGCCATCAGCCCGGCTCCCAGGCAAACAATTAATTTGCTTAAGCGGCGCATGTACTCTCCAGATTCTGTTCAGGATAGCAGAATCGAGTCTAGCATCGGGTTAGAGGTCGGACAAGGCACTGGGGGTTGGCTGTCTTGCATAGAGTAACCCTCGCAGCTAAGATTCAATGCTGCTGCAATATATGATTGAACCTAGTGCCCAAACCACAAAAAAAGACCGAAAAGGCCGAAAAAAGCAAAGAGCAGATCGTAGCGCAAAACCGCTCGGCCTCCTATAACTACCATTTGCTCGAGCGATATGAGGCCGGACTGGTCCTCCACGGCACCGAAGTGAAGGCCCTTCGCCAGGGCAAAGCGAATATCCGCGATGCCTACGTGGACTTCAAGCCCACCGGACCCTGGCTCGTCAACGCTCACATCGCTCAATACATGCCCGGTGGGCCGTGGAATCACGAACCTCTCGGCTCGCGCAAGCTCCTGCTGCACAAGAACGAAATTCACAAGCTGGCTGGCCGCACCGAGGCCAAAGGTTTGACCGTAATTCCCCTGCGGATATACTTCCGCGACGGCATCGCCAAGTGCGAGATTGCTCTAGCGCAAGGCAAGAAGACTTGGGACCGGCGCCAGGACGAGCGCAACAAGGAAGCACGCCGGGAAGCCGATCAAGCGATGTATCGCAACCGGAGGCGCTAACGCAATCATGCAGATCACGTTGGAAACAAAGCCCTTTGCTACTTTGGAGACCGATGCCTTGGTCTCCTACGCCTTTGAAGATGCCGACCCCGTTCAGGGTCGCATCGCGGAAATCGATCAGTTCACCGATGGCCTGCTCCGCAAGTTGGCCACCAGCGGCGAGTTGACTGGCAAACCCCTGGAAATGACCCTGGTGCACGCGCCGCGTGGGTTGAAAGCCGCCCGACTCCTGCTGGTGGGGGCCGGGAAGCGCGAAAAATTCGATCCTGCCGTGCTGCGCAGGATCGCCGGCGGTGCCTTGCGCCATCTTAAATCTCGCTCCGTCAAGCAGTTCGCCTTTGTTCTGCGCGAAAACGAATCGGCTGAAGCCGCCGCGCAAGCCGTCGCCGAAGGCGCCCTCACCGCAAACTTTGAGTCCGACAAGTACAAGACGGACAAAAAGGACGCCAAGTCTGTAGACTCCATTGCCTTAACCGGCTTTCCTGACCAGGATCGCGCTGCTGCCGAAAAGGGCTTGGCACGCGGACGTGTCATCGCCGACGCTCAGAATTTCGCTCGCGATCTCATCAATGAACCTTCTAACATACTGACGCCAAAGGTTTTAGGTGAAAAAGCGGCGGCGATGGCCAAGGAGGCTGGGCTGTCCGTCGATGTTCTCGACGAGAAGCGCATCGTCGATCTGAAAATGGGTGCCCTTCTCAGCGTCGCGCAAGGCAGCGTCGAGCCCCCTCGCGTCATGGTCATCACCTACACGCCCGCCAACCCGAAGCCGGGAGCGCCCGTGATCGGGCTCATCGGAAAAGCCGTCACCTTCGACACTGGGGGCATCTCCATCAAGCCCTCCGATGGCATGGAAAAAATGAAGTACGACATGGCGGGCGGCGCCACCATGCTCGGCGTCATGCGCGCGCTTGCGGCGCTAAAGCCCAATGTCAAAGTGATTTGCGTCGTGCCCAGCACCGAAAACATGCCCGGGGGCCGTGCGCAAAAGCCCGGCGACATCCAGACCGCCATGTCTGGCAAAACCATCGAAGTGCTCAACACCGACGCCGAAGGCCGCCTAATCCTCGCAGATGGCATCCATTACGCCAAGCAGCTCGGGGCCACCCATCTCATCGACGCCGCTACGCTTACCGGCGCTATAGTCGTCGCCCTCTCCAATATCAATGTCGGCGTCTTCGGCTCCGACCAGCCTTTCACGGACAAGCTGCTCGCCAGCGCCAAGGCCGCCGGCGAAAAAATGTGGCAAATGCCTATAGACGACGACTACCGCGAATTCATCAAGGGCACCGTCGCGGACATCCAAAACATCGGCAGCGGCAAAGGGGGAGGCGCCATCACCGGCGCCATGTTCATCAAGGAATTCACCGGCGACTCACCCTGGATTCACCTCGACATCGCCGGTACCGCCTGGAACGACGACGCCAAGCCCTGGCTCGCCAAAGGCCCGACGGGCGTCGCCCTGCGCACCCTGATCCATCTCGTCATGTCCTACTGATATTTATGTCGAAGCGAATGAACGCGACCTGGCTGGTTGGGCTAGTAATAGTTGCGCTGCCGGTATCCACGCAAGCACAAACGGCTCCGACCTTCGTCGGCATCAGGACGTTCTTGAGCGCGCCGTACCAGCCTGATCTCGATAAGCTCAGCGCCGATTTCGCGGTCCTCGGCGTCCCCTTCGATGAAGGCACTTGGGGCCAGCCCGGCGAACGCTACGGCCCGCGCGATTTGCGCGAAAATTCCCAGGAATATGCGCACGATCTCACCGAAGGCTTTTATTACATCGATGGCGACCGCACCCTGCTCAAAGGCAAGCGCTGGGTCGATGTCGGCGACGTGATTATCTACCCTACCGTGCCCGCTGAAACGGGCCGGAAAATCACGGAAGCGGTCCGGAAGATTCTCGCCAAGAAAGCCTTTCCGATTATCTTGGGCGGCGACCACAGCATCACGTTCCCCGTAATCCGCGCGTATGATGTGCCGCTCACTGTGGTGCACATTGATGCGCATCTTGATACCTGGAATGGTGCGAAGGGCAATCTCGATCACGCGTCCTGGGTGCTGCGTGTTGCGAAGCTGCCCATGGTTAAGAAGATCGTTCAGCTCGGCATGCGCGGCATCGCCAACGATCCCGAAGCCGCCGGCAATGCCAAAGCGCTAGGCACAAAGGTCGTGACCGGCGAAGAGATCCATCGCCGTGGCGTCTCCGCGGCCATCGACGCAATACCCCATAGCGAAAATATCTACGTCACCTTTGACGTCGACTCCATGGACCCCACCCTCGCGCCCGGCACCGGAACTCTGGAGCCTGGCGGCCTCACCTTCGCGGAAATTGATGAGCTGATGCAGGGAATTCCCAGGAAAGGAAAGCTCGTAGGCCTCGATGTCGTCGAGGTAAATCCCTATCGCGACCCCAGCGGGCGAACCGCACAGACCGCCGTCCGCCTAATGGTCGATCTCCTCGGCGCCGCCTTCAAGTAGGGGCGCAGCATTGCTGCGCCCCAAACGCCAAGGCGCGAACGTACTTGCTACTCACTGGGCGCGCAGCGCGCACCCAGCGGTTTCCTTTCAGGATTCTCCCTATCCCACTCCCACCGCTCTGGATTCTCCTCGATGTACCGCACAGCATTAGAAAACTCCTCCCCGTCGCGCACAATCGCCTCAAAGTAATTCCGCTGCCACGGCGGCACCCGCCACTTAAGTTCCTCGCGCACTCGTTTAGTAGCCGCCGCCTTGAAAGACCGCACGATCGCCCCGAGCGAGCCTGGCGGCACGACAAGATTTCCCCGTAGGGACGCAGCGCCGTTGCGCCCCAGCTTGCTACAAATCTCAACAATTCCGTGCAAATGGTTCGGCATGACAACAAACGCATGTAACCGTGCCCGCGCAAAATGAGACGGAATCGCAACCCAACACTCCCGAACCGTGAGTCCAATCGGACTCAACACAGCCAGGGCGTCGACAATCCGCCCAAAGACACATCGCTTCTCGTGCGAGCAAATCGTGATGAAGTAAAGTCCTTCCGAAGAGTAGTCATACCCTTTGAGTCGGATCGAATGATGGCCGGGATGCAACGCCTCTTCATCGAAATCGCCTCTCAAGGCTTACACCTCGGTAGCTGGGGCGCAGCAATGCTGCGCCTCTACATTTTTTCTGGAGCGTCAATTCCCGTTAGCGACAGCGCGCGCACCAACTGCGCTTCCACCAATTCCGTCAAACCCAGCAAAAACGCCCGCTTCTGCTCATCCGCCTCCGACAAAATATGGTGCTTGTGATAGAAATTGTTGAACGCCTGCGCCAACTGAAACGCGTACTTGGCCACAAATGCTGGCTCCCGCGCGCCAATCGCCGCATCCACGGCATAGTCCAGCGATCCAGCCGCCAGCAATACCTCCCACAACCCATTGCCTTCCGCGCCGCCTAACAGCCTCTGCGCGGTTTCCGCAGTCAGGGCCACGCGCGCCGCGCCGGCCTCCGCGCCCTTGCGGCGAATTCCGCGGATGCGCACCACGGCATACTGGCAATACGGCCCAGTCTCGCCCTCAAAGCTCAGCGCATCCGCAAAATCAAACGCGATGATCGCGTTGCGCGTGAACTTAAGCAGAAAAAATCGCAGCGCGCCCACCGCGATCGCATGCGCGGTTTGCTTTTGCTCCTCCGCGCTCATCTCTGCGTGACGCTGCTGCACCTCCGCGAGCGCCGCGGCCTCCAGCCGATCGATTAAATCGTCCGCCTTCACGCCAAACCCTTTGCGCCCGCTCACCTCGACGTACGGTTTCTTCGCCTCCTCCGGCGATAGCTCATAGCCCATCTCTGCTGCGCAGCGCGGTGTCAGCGCCACAATCTCATATGACAGATGAATTGAATTGTCCGCCGCCTCGGCGTGCCCCAAGCCGCGCAACCCCTGCGCCACCACATCTTGCAAATACGCCTGCCGCGCGTCGATCACGTTGTAGACGGTCTTCGCGGGCGCCCCAAACGGCGGCGCACCCGGATCATTCTTGCCGCTCGTGGTTGCCCAAACTTCTT
>WNFO01004916.1_pt1 | contig 11600 bp, 9 predicted proteins | sample 5400251 | NCBI WGS metagenome assembly WNFO01 (sample SAMN13153354, study PRJNA577476) | soil metagenome | isolation source: 100 cm saprolite under Madrone tree | place: USA:California | collected 2016-06-14
CCCTGGTAAAACAGAGCCGGGGCGGCCGCCTGAAGGGCGCCGACCATGTCCTGTTTACCGGCGAGTATTGGGCGGGAGAAACCTCGGTTTCGCTTGGGCTTGCGGATGCGATCGGCGATCTGCGCTCGACCCTGCGCGCCCGCTATGGTGACAAGGTGTTGACGCCGGTGATCGCGCCTGCGACGGGGATGCTGTCCAACCTGCTGGGCCGCAGATCGGCCGGGGCGGGGACGCTGACGTCGCTGGATGGGATTGCCGGTCTGCCGGACGAGCTGATTTCGGCGCTGGAGACCCGGGCAATTTGGGCCAAATTCGGGTTCTAAGGCGAAATACTGCGCCATTTGGCCCTAGATATTGCGATTGCGGGCCGGGCCGGCTTGCGCGACAATATGAGTTGGGGCGTGGCGTATGAACGACAAGGATCGACCGATGCCGCCGCTGATCGCATTCGCAGGCGCCCTGGGTGGGCTGGCCGTGGTCCGCTGGGCTTACCGGACAGCCCTCCGGGTCAACAGGGAATTGGAAGAGGCGCGCCTGGCTCGCCTCGCCGAAGCGGACAGCTTGGGCGAGATTCCGACGCTGCGACGTGACCCCATCACCGGCGCCTATCGCCCGGGCTAACGGCGTCGCGAGGTTCGACGGCGCTCGGACTCCTTGCCCATCGCCTTGATTCCCCGGCTCCTCGCCGATACGGTCCCGCGCGCCTGCCGGCCCCTCGCGAACCCCGAATCGGACGATGGACTCCATACCCGCCCACATGCGCCCGGAACGCTCGTTCCAGGGCTTCATTCTCGCTCTGCAGCGGTTTTGGGCTGATCAGGGCTGCGTGATCTTGCAGCCCTACGATATGGAAATGGGCGCGGGCACCTTTCATCCGGCCACCACGCTGCGCGCACTTGGGCCAAGGCCGTGGAAGGCCGCCTATGTGCAGCCCTCGCGCCGGCCGAAGGATGGCCGCTATGGCGAGAATCCCAATCGGTTGCAGCACTATTATCAGTTTCAGGTGATCATCAAGCCATCGCCGCCGGACCTTCAGGAATTGTACCTGAAGTCGCTCGACGCCATCGGCATCGATTCAAGCCTGCACGATATCCGCTTTGTCGAGGACGACTGGGAAAGCCCGACGCTCGGCGCGTGGGGGCTCGGGTGGGAATGCTGGTGCGACGGCATGGAAGTGTCGCAGTTCACTTATTTCCAGCAGGTCGCGGGCGTCGAATGCGCGCCGGTCGCCGGCGAACTCACCTACGGGCTCGAGCGCCTTGCCATGTACGTGCAGGGCGTCGATCGCGTCTACGATCTCAATTTCAATGGCCGCGAGGGCGCCGAGAAGGTCACCTATGGCGACGTGTTCCTGCAGGCCGAGCAGGAATATTCGCGGCACAATTTCGAATATTCCGACGCCGACATGCTGTTCAAGCAGTTCTCGATGGCCGAGGAGGCCTGCAGGAAATATCTCGAGGCCGGATGGAAGAGCGGCAGCAACCGAACGGAGCATCTGATGGCGTTGCCGGCCTATGACCAGTGCATCAAGGCCAGCCATGTCTTCAATCTGCTCGACGCCCGCGGCGTGATCTCGGTGACCGAACGGCAGAGCTACATCATGCGGGTGCGCGAGCTTGCCAAAGCCTGTGGCGAGGCCTGGATGCATACCGAAGCGGGAGGGGCGACATGAGCGAGCAGCCGGCGATAGGCGGCAGAGCGCCGATTCCAGTCGAGGTCGAGGCGGGCAAGGATTATTGGTGGTGCGCCTGCGGCAAGTCCGCTGATCAGCCGTTCTGCGACGGCAGCCACCAGGGCTCCGGCTTTTCGCCGCTGCAATACACGGCGCCGGAGACCAAAAAGGTGTTCTTCTGTACCTGCAAGCGCACCGCAACCATGCCGCTGTGCGACGGCTCGCATGGCCGACTGCCGACATCGGTTTGACAGCACGCCCTTAGAGCTCTTGCTTCGCTTCCACCTCGCGGGGAAGGGAACGAGAGAGTGGATTTGAAATTAAAATGACCGATCTGCTTCTCGAACTTTTTTCCGAAGAAATTCCCGCGCGGATGCAGGCGAAGGCGGCCGACGATCTGCGCCGCATGGTCACCGACAAACTGGTCGCCGAGGGGCTGGTCTATGAGGGCGCCAAGGCGTTCGCGACGCCGCGGCGGCTGACACTGACGGTGCACGGCATTCCCGCGCGGCAGTCGGATCTGAAGGAAGAACGCAAGGGCCCGCGCGTCGGCGGGCCGGAGGCCGCGATCGCAGGCTTTCTCAAAGCTACCGGACTCTCTTCGCTCGATCAGGCAAAAATCCAGCGTGATCCCAAAAAGGGCGACTTTTATATCGCGCTGATCGAAAAGCCCGGCCGCGCCACGCTGGACGTGCTCGCCGAGATGCTGCCGGTGATCATCAGAACCTTCCCGTGGCCGAAATCGATGCGCTGGGGCGAACGTTCGGCACGATCCGGCGCGCTGCAATGGGTGCGGCCGCTGCATTCCATCGTCGCCACGTTCGGCCTTGAAACCGAAGCGCCTGATGTCGTGAAGTTCGACGTCGCGGGCATCGAGGCCGGCCAGACCACCTATGGCCACCGCTTCATGGCGCCGGCGGCGATTTCCGTGCGCCGCTTCGAGGATTATGACGCAAAGCTGCTGGATGCGAAGGTCGTGCTCGATCCGCAGCGCCGCAAGGACACCATTCTCGGCGAAGCAAAGACGTTGGCGCAGGCGCAAAATTACGAGCTGGTCGAGGATCAGGCGCTGCTCGACGAAGTCGCGGGCCTCGTCGAATGGCCCGTGGTGCTGATGGGATCGTTCGACCGCGAATTTTTGACAATTCCGGGCGAGGTGATCCGCGCCACGATACGAAATAACCAGAAGTGTTTTGTGGTCAGCGACCCCAAAACCCGCAAGCTGACCAACAAATTCATCCTCACCGCCAACATCGAGGCCTCCGACGGCGGCAAGGCCATCATCGCCGGCAACGAGCGCGTGATCCGCGCGCGGCTGAGCGACGCGAAATTTTTCTACGAGACCGATTTGAGGACCAAGCTGGAAGACCGGCTGCCGAAGTTTGAAAGCATCGTGTTTCACGAGAAGCTGGGCACACAGGGCGAGCGCATCGCGCGCATCGAGCGGCTGGCAGCGGAGATCGCGCCGCTGGTCGGCGCCGATGTCGAAAAGGCAAAGCGGGCCGCGCGTCTGGCGAAGGCTGATTTGCTGACCGAAGTGGTCGGCGAGTTTCCCGAGCTGCAGGGCCTGATGGGAAAGTATTACGCGCTGGCGCAGGGTGAGGATGCCTCCGTCGCCGCCGCGAGCGAAGAACACTACAAGCCGCAAGGGCCCGCGGATCGGGTGCCGACTGATCCGGTGAGTGTTGCGGTGGCGCTGGCGGACAAGCTTTATTCGCTAGTAGGTTTTTGGATAATTGACGAAAAGCCGACCGGATCAAAAGATCCCTTCGCGCTCAGGCGTGCTGCGCTTGGTGTTATTAGGGTGATTTGCGACAATAATATTCGTCTTAGCCTGTCGGCCGAATTAGACAAGGCGACGGCGGTATTTCCTCCCAATCTGCCGAACGAGCAAAGTACGGGAGCCTATGCTGCGCACCTCATCTCGCAGAAACCGGACTCGGGGCCAAAAAGAGAACCGCGCTACTTCGTAGTTGGTGAGCTTCTTTCCTTCTTCGCCGATCGCCTCAAAGTCCAGCTCCGCGAGCAGGGCGCCCGTCACGATCTTGTCGACGCCGTATTCGCGCTCGAAGGCCAGGACGACCTCTTGATGGTTGTCCGCCGTGTCGAGGCGCTCGGGAGATTTCTCGATACCGACGACGGCAAGAATTTGCTCGCCGGCACCAAGCGCGCGGCGAATATCTTGCGGATCGAGGAGAAGAAGGATGGCAAGGCTTATGATGGCGCGCCGGTTGCCACGCTCTACAGCCTCGCCGAAGAGAAGGCCCTTGCGAAAGCGATCGATCAGGTGAAGACGGAAGCCAGCGCCGCCGTGGCAAAAGAAGATTTTGCGGGCGCGATGAGCGTCATCGCAAAATTGCGGCCGGCGGTCGATGCGTTCTTCGACAAAGTGAAGGTCAACGACGACGACCCAAAAGTGCGCGAGAATCGACTAAAGCTCTTGAATGAAATCCGCGCCGCCACGCGCGCGGTGGCGGATTTTTCCAAGATACAGGATTAGCGCTCGTACCCCGGATGCTGCGCAGCGCCATCAGCGCGTTCACGCGCGTCTACGACGCGCCATGGCGGTGCGCTGCTGATCCGGGGCCCATGCGGCGGGTCCATCGCTCGGTTGGTCCCGGCTCTGCGGCGCGGCGTAAAGGACGCCGCACCGCGTCCGGGACACGAGGGCCCACGATGGCAGCCCATTCAAGGTCCGTGAGTTCATCCCGCATGATTCGAGGCTCCGGTTTGGGCGCTTGAATCACGAATGACCCAAGTCAGACATTCCGGAAATTTCTGAGAGGCTACTGCCCAGACAATTGAGCGCCATCCCGGTCGTTAGCCATAGCGCTCCTGCCTTGGGCCGCTTGTCCGGTTCGGATTTGGGGTTGCGGGCTCGCGAACTCGGATATCAAATTGTCCCATTCCTTTGCTTCTCTAATCCAGAATGCATCATTCTCGTCTTCAAACGCCGCGCGTTGGCGGCAGAAAGCGGCCATGGCACGGCAATGTGCAAGCATATCCATTCGACATTCCCCAGTCGGAGTAATGCTAAACGTCATGCACACAATACAGCGGTTTTGTTACAGACGCTTCTCTGCCGCTCTCCGTAAGACTACGGATAGAACTATAGTCCTGATCCACACCCCAGTGTATTATCGCCCCCATGGAAAAGTCCGATGTTATCTGTCCCGAATGCAGTGCTGGCTATCGCCGGACCGAGCTAACCTCAAAACCCCGGGGCCAATGGCGAATTTCGCTGCTTGGTCTGCAATTATCTGCTTGAGGTTTTCGACGGCACAAAGGACGTGGCCCTTCGCCTCACGGTCCAGCCCGAAAAGTGGTTCGAATAGCGGGGACAAACCGATGTAGACGGCTCTGTGGAGTATCGAGAGGTACGGCATGTTCAGGCCGGCAGCGTTGTCCGGGCTGGTCTCGCACGACCTGGCCGTGATCAAGGGTCACGGCCGCTATCAGTTCCTGCGCGATATGCCGCCTTCTCCTCCGCCCCACGCCGACTGACGTAGACTTGAGCCTGCTCTCAGGCAAGATGCGCTTCGGGAAGTTCCTGCGTGGTTGCTTGGCCGGCAAAGATTCCGAGCTCAGAGCGTAACGGAAGCGACAGCACATGTGTCAGCTTCCGGCAATGCGCCCCGAAGACCGCTGCTCTGACGAGATCCGGTGCGGAACGCGAGCGAAATCGTCATATTTACCCGACGCATACTGCATTTTTGGCGTGCCGCGATGTCGGAGCTTCGCGAAGCCGGCTCAAATTGCTATAAGGGTAAAAACGGAAACAGAAACGGTGCAAAACTGGTAAGAAACAAACCGTCGAAGACCGTGTCACGTCTCTTGAGCGGGCAGCAGTGTGCGATGAATGATGAAATTACCGACGTTGCTGGCGACAGCAAAGCCCCGGATTTGGAGCGGACAGGAGCCTCACCCGAGGCGATCATCTCGCACTATGACAAAGGCGAAGATTTCTTTAAACTCGTGCTTGGACCCGAGTTGATCTATTCATGCGCGCTGTTCGAGAGTGACGATGATCTCGCGGAAGCGCAGCGCCGAAAACTTGATTATCATATCGAAGCGGCGAACGCCGCCAACGCAAAACGCGTGCTCGACGTTGGGTGCGGATGGGGAGCCATGCTTCGCCGCCTTGTCGATCACGCGGAGGTGCCACACGTTGTCGGTTTAACGCTCAGTCCATCGCAGGCTAACTGGATCCGCCGCCAACCGCGACCCGGACTCGAAGTGGTTGAGCAAGACTGGCGCGATCATCAGCCAACCCAGCGGTACGATGCGATTATCTCGGTCGGTGCGTTCGAGCACTTCGTCCAAAAGGGCCTCGATCCTGTGAAGAAGCTGGATGCCTATCGTGAGTTTTTTGACTTTTGCGATCGGATGCTGGTAGCGGAGGGAAAAATATCACTGCAGACAATCGCGTTTTCCGAACCGCACGAGGGTCATCCGCTGCTGGAAAAGACGTTTCCTGATAGCGATCTGCCATTGATCTGGGAGCCGATCGCCGCGGCCGAAGGGAAATTTGTGCTGACCACGCTGCGTAACGACCGCGATCACTATTACCGGACGCTGCGAGCTTGGGAGCAAAATCTGATGGCTCATTACGCTGAGGCGATCGAGTTAGTCGGAGAATCGACCGTTGCCGACTTCCGCCGCTATCTACGCATTTCCGCCACGGGTTTTAGAATGGGAATAGTCAGCCTGTTACGAATGAGTTTTCAGAAAAGGATGTGAATTCTAGGCCGCCAGTCTCCGCATCCGGACGATGACGTCAATCTTCCGGGCGCGAATGTCGTCCAGTAGTCGTGAAACATCACCGATGTCGGTCGTTTGCGGTATCGGCCGCTCCAATCGCTAAAGCGGGCAAGGCCGACTCCGCGGCGAACCAATGGAACCGATGTGTCCGTTTCCCGGTGCGCGCCGAACTCGATTGGCCGAAGCGCGTTGATCTTGGGGATCACTACCAGTTCGAGGCCGCCGTTTCCCGGTGCCACTGATCGCGAGAGTTACTGCCATGTCGGACAAGATTTCTGCCGAAGACAATCATGCCCGTCGTCGCGTAGGCGTCCATGACAGCGAGATGAGTTACGTCACCGTTGGTGGCGGGGATCCGATCGTTTTCCTGCACGGAAACCCGACCTCATCCTATCTTTGGCGCAACGTCATCCCCCACGTCAGCGATCTTGGCTGGTGCCTCGCGCCAGACCTCATCGGTATGGGCCAGTCAGCCGTCTCTCCAAGCGGTGCTTACCGCTTTTTGGATCATGCACGTTATCTCGACGCATGGTTTGAGGCGCTGGACTTGCGTCGGAACGTTACCCTGGTGCTGCACGATTGGGGATCCGCCCTCGGCTTTCATTGGGCTTCAAGGTATCCCGAGCGAGTACGCGCCATCGCTTACATGGAGTCGATGGTCAAGCCGCGCGACTGGGAAGACCTTCCCTCCAGTCGGGCGCCGATCTTTCGCGACCTGCGCTCCGAGAAGGGTGAGCGCATGATCCTGGACGAGAATGCCTTCATCGAGATTCTTTTGCCGAAGCTCATCATTCGTACCCTGACCAAGGCTGAGATGGATGCGTATCGTCTCCCATTTAGAGAGCCAGAGTCGCGTTGGCCGACGCTTGTCTGGCCGCGCGAGCTGCCTATCGGGGGCGAACCTGCCGACGTAGTGAAAATCTTCGAAGGCTACGGGCAATGGCTTCTCCGGAGTCCGCTGCCGAAGTTGTTCATCAACGCCGAGCCCGGATCGCTGTTGATCGGACGAGCACGCGACTTCTGCCGTTCCTGGCCAAACCAACAGGAATCAACCGTTCGGGGCATCCATTTCATACAGGAAGATAGTCCTCATGAGATCGGGTCGGCGCTTGCGCGCTTCATCAGGCAAGCAAGGACCGCGATCTAAGGTAATCCAACATGTCCGCCTATCTGAAGGTTTTCGGACCTGGCGCGATGTCCGACTTGAGTCTGTTTTGCGCTCCAAAGCGGACATCGGCCGACCAATCTGAATTAATGGGTTCACGCCCTGGTTGGGTCGCGGCTCTGCGGCGCACCGCCAAGAGGCGCTGCGCCGCGTCCGGGACACGAGGAACGTGCGCTCCCCGCTGAGTGGCGATTTGCCCGTCGGGCAGCGCTTAGGATGAGTGGAGCGAAAGCGATACCCGCGGAGCGTTGCTGCCTGCTAGGCAGCCGACACAGTCACCGCTGCCGTGACAGGAGCGGCGGTCAGCGAGCGCCCGATAACCGCCACTACTGGCACGGTGGGTTGGGATAGTATCCGCAGCGATAAGCTCCGTAAGCTCCGGCGGCACCAGCACCGACTGCGGCAGCTCCGACGCCTACCGCCACTCCACGGCGTACGGCTGCACCACGGTAGACGCCACCGCGATAGACGCCACCGTGATAAACGCCAGCGCGGCCAACTCCAACGCCCCTTCGATATGCGAAGGCGTCGGTAGAAATAGTCGCAATGCAGGCGATGCCGACGATAACCGATGCAGCAAGCGAAACGATGGTTCGACGTGACATGATTAATCCTTTCTCGGGCCGATCAGTTCGTACTCGAAGTTTAGATCCCTTCCTGACAACTTGTGCTGTGTCTATGCAATTTCGGCCGGTTCGACGCGGGCTGCGGGTTTTTTGTTTGCGATTAATAGAACTCCTGCATTCGCATAGGCGTTGCTTTATCGCGCCCTTGAAGTGCAATAGAACTCTTCGCGAGTAAGCACTTTACGTTCTGAGGCCATGATCCCAGTATGGCCCCGCTCCCGAATTATAGATGTTCAATTTTGCTCAGAACCGCGCAAAACTCCCGAGTCCGGGCGTTGCGGCGCATGAGTCCGTTGGCGCTTTTTCGGACCTGGCGCGATGTCCGACTTGAGTCTGTCTTGCGCTCCAAAGCGGACGTCGGCCGACCAATCTGAATTAATGGGTTCACGCCCTGGTTGGGTCCGGCGCTGCGGCGCACCGCCAAGAGGCGCTGCGCCGCGTCCGGGACACGAGGAACGTGGGCTCGCAGCTGAGTGGCGATTTGCCCGTCGGGCAGCGCTTAGGATGAGTGGAGCGAAAGCGATACCCGTCAATATCGTTGCGCGTACGCGGCGATTTGTTGTGCTTTCTCAAGCTGATTTGGGTCGTCCAGTCCTCGTTGCAAAAATATTTCGGTTTTCACGCCCCCCAAATCATCTCTAGAACTTTTCGCATCCCACCCCACAAGAGGGGCGTATCGCGATCGTCACGGACGTAGGGGAGGGATGCGATGGACGCGGCAGCGTTTTGCGCGCGATGGGATCGCAGGGCGGTTTCTGAGGAATCCGTGAGCGATCAACAGCGCGCTGACGAGAGACGATTGCTGCGGACGGCAAAATCGTGTGGTCCTGACGCCCCGACGCTGGCGTCAAGTTCGCGGAGTTGCGTCGGCCCGACCGGGTTTAGACAAAACCTTGCTCTGCGGATGACGGTGGCAAAAGAGCCCGGTCACCGGGGAGAGCACGACATAAGCCGTAAAACCATTGCGTGCGGGAATGCCGGGCGATTCCGGTGTACTCGTTGTTACTCGTGTGCGTTCTACTACTACAAGTGCACACGAGGCCGCGGGTGCAGCGGGCACCCGGCGTTCCCCACGCCCTCAAAGAGGGCGGAGATTTCATGCACGACTCGGGCGCAGCGCGCCGCGAGATCGTGAAACTGCATTTGGACGTCATTGCGAGCGCAGCGAAGCAATCCATGGCTGCAACAAGAAGAAAGAAGAAAGATGGATTGCTTCGCTGCGCTCGCAATGACGGTTGTCTTTGGCTGTTTGAAAATTGAACAGGGAATTAGAGTGCGCAGCACTCTTAACGTGCGCCACAAAACGCACCCGTCATGCCCGGACTTGATCCGGGCATCCATCAATCTTCGTAAAACGGTTTTCGAAGAAGATTGATCACTGGGTCAAGCCCGGTGATGACGATCTCAACTCGTTTGACAGGCTTCGCGAGGCGCGACTTGTCCGCTGTAGCTCAGCGAGCGAAGGCGGAACCGATAACGCAATCCATGACGAAGTCAGAAGGTGATGTGGCTGAAACGTCGGTAAAAAGAAAAGCCCCGCCCGGCGGGGGAACCGGGCGGGACTTTCATGTCCAGTCGCTCTGGCGGCGCGGCGCCCGGACATGGTCTCATGCCGTTACGTGCGGGCCGTTACTCGACCACCTGCACGATGCGGCGCGAGCGCGGTTCGACCAGCACGGTGCGGCCGTTCACCACCGTGTAGCGATAGGGCGTGGGGCCGAATGCCTGCGGCACGTCGTAATAGGTGACGCCGGCTTCCGGCAGCACGCCGCCAACGATCACGCGATCCGGGATGGTGTAAGTCGGCACCCGCTCGCGCACGATGTATTCGCGGAACGCCGGCCGCTGATCGACGGCGATGCCGACGTCGTCGTCATTGATGATCACGCTCTGCGCCTGCGCCGCGATCGGTACGCTGATCGCGCCCGCGATTGCTGCAATGGCCAGTATCCTGTTTCGCATGGCGAACTCCTTTGCGATGACGCACGCCGGTTTGCACCGGCACGCAATCCCTCCCAATTCATCGCGCGCGGCATCGTTCCCGGGAACATGCGCATCTTTCCGCTGCAATTTTCGGCATTTTATGCAGGCGCTGGAACCCGTTGAAGCGACAAGCGTCTGCTATCGTGGAACTGCTCTACCGGATAAAGTCCGGCTCGATTCGGCTTCACAAACACCAGCGGAGAATTTTTACATGACCCTGACAGTCGCCCACATTTCACCAATCATGGCCGTGATTGCGGGCCTGCTGATTCTGATCATGCCGCGGCTGCTTAATCTGGTGGTCGCGATCTATCTCATTCTCAGTGGCCTGATCGGCCTCGGGCTGCTCAAATGGCTCCATATGTAACGTTGAAACCGGCTTCGCGCCTTGCGCGGAACCGGCAAAACGTGGTGTAAGCGCGCATCCCCTTTCCCTCTCGCGGATTGATTGTAAGTCATGGCCAAAGCCGCATCGAAACTCAAGAAAACCGCAGCGAAATCAAAGTCATCCGTGACGGCCCGGGCCAAGGCCGCGACGCCGGCCAGCGTCCGCAAGGCGTTCAAAAAAAGTCCGGCCAAAGCGGCGCCGAAGCCGGTCAGCAAACCCGTTGCGCCCGAGGCGGCGAAATCCGGTAAATGGGTGTTCACCTTCGGCGACGGCAAGGCCGAGGGCAAAGCAGAACTTCGCGATTTGCTGGGCGGCAAGGGCGCTAATCTCGCCGAGATGGCCAATCTCGGATTGCCGGTGCCGCCGGGCTTCACGCTTCCGACATCGGTCTGCACCTATTTCTATGCGCACGACAAATCCTATCCTGGGGAATTGAAGGCGCAGGTCGAAAAGGCGCTGGACCATGTCGGCAAGCTGACCGGCAAGGCGTTCGGCGATGCCAGGAATCCGCTGCTGGTTTCGGTGCGTTCCGGCGGCCGCGCTTCGATGCCGGGCATGATGGACACCGTGCTCAATCTCGGCCTCAACGACAAGACGGTCGAGGCGCTGGCCGAAATGTCCGGCGATCGCCGCTTCGCCTATGACAGCTACCGCCGCTTCATCACGATGTATTCGGACGTGGTGCTCGGCTTCGAGCATCATCACTTCGAGGACATTCTCGATACCTTCAAGGACGGCCAGGGCTATTCGCTCGATACCGATCTGACCGGCGACGACTGGGTCGATCTGGTCGGCCGCTACAAGGACGCGGTGGCGCGCGAAACCGGCCATGACTTCCCGCAGGATCCGCACGCGCAATTGTGGGGCGCGATCGGCGCGGTGTTTTCGTCGTGGATGAACGCGCGCGCGGTGACCTACCGGCGGCTGCATGACATTCCGGAGTCCTGGGGCACCGCGGTCAACGTGCAGGCGATGGTGTTCGGCAATATGAGCGACACCTCGGCG
>WNFO01004917.1_pt1 | contig 11600 bp, 10 predicted proteins | sample 5400251 | NCBI WGS metagenome assembly WNFO01 (sample SAMN13153354, study PRJNA577476) | soil metagenome | isolation source: 100 cm saprolite under Madrone tree | place: USA:California | collected 2016-06-14
TTCGATCATCAGCGGCACGATGTAGAAATTAATAAACCGGTTCGCTGGATAAAAAATTTCCATGTCGCGGCTGACTGGTCCTCCGCTTTGCGTCAGTGATTCCCAATCAAGGCCGCGCATGCGTTCGTCGAGCCGTTTGCCGATGGCATCGCCAGCCTCGAGTCCGAATAATTCGCAGGCCGCATCGTTGAGATAGGTGATGCGCCCTTTCGAATCGGTTACGATGATCCCTTCCTGGATGGCGTTAAAGACGGTCTCGAGAAAACCTTTCTCCTGCGCCAGCCGCAGAAAATAATTCTGGACCTCCTCCGGCCCGATGCGGCCGAGTCGCTCGATCAGTTTCTCAAGGAACCCGGCTTTCATTATCCTGTAGCGGCGGTCTATGACTGTCGCTAACTACAATAAGTCGACGCTCATAGAGCGGCGCCACAAATTGTTATTTGCCGGGCTGCTCGGCCGCCGCAGTTTGTCCGGTCTCCGCTTCGGCGCGTTCTTTGAGCGCGGCTTTGCGCGAAAGCTTGACCCGGCCTTTGTCGTCGATGCCGATGCACTTGACCCAGATCATGTCGCCGACTTTTGCGACGTCCTCCGTTCGTTTGACGCGGAAATCCGCAAGCTCGGAAATGTGGACGAGGCCGTCCTTGCCGGGGAAAACTTCGACAAAGGCGCCGAACTCCTTCACGGAAACGACGCGGCCTTGATAAGTCTGGCCGATCTCGATTTCGCGCGTCATGCCGCCGATAATTTCTTTCGCGCGCGCCATGCTCTCGCCGCTGGTGGCGTAGATGTGCACGGAGCCGTCGTCTTCGATGTTAATTTCCGCGCCGGTCTCCGCGACGATGCCTTTGATGGTTTTGCCGCCAGGTCCGATGAGCGCGCCGATTTTCTCCGGATTGATTTTGATCGTCTCGATGCGGGGCGCGTACTTCGACAATTCCGGCCGCGGTTTATCGAGAGCACCGCGCATGACCTCGAGAATTTTCGTGCGCGCTTCTTTCGCGCGGAGAATTGCCTCGGCTATGATTTTGTGGCTGATGCCGGGGAGTTTCAGATCGAGTTGGTAACCGGTGATGCCGGCATCTGTGCCGCAAAGTTTGAAATCCATGTCGCCGAAATGATCCTCAGAACCGATGATGTCGGTAAGCAATTCGTAGCGCTGCAATTGTCGATCTTCGCCGTATTCGGTAACCAGGCCGATGGAAATTCCTGCGACCGGCGTTTTCACCGGCACACCGGCATCCATGAGCGCGAGCATGCCGCCGCACACGCTCGCCATGGATGTCGATCCGTTTGATTCCATGATCTCGCTGGAGATGCGGATGGCGTAACGAAAATCATTTTCGCTTGGCACAACCGGTTCGAGCGAACGCTCAGCCAGCGCGCCGTGACCGATCTCACGCCGCCCGGGCGCGCCGGTCCGCCCAGTCTCGCCCACGCTGAACGGCGGGAAGTTGTAATGCAAAATGAACCGCTTCGATTGTTCGCCACCGCCGTAAGCATCGATCATCTGCGCTTCTTCGATCGGCGCGAGGGTGGCGAGCGCGAGCGCCTGGGTTTCGCCGCGCTGGAAAATCGCCGAGCCATGTGCGCGCGGCAAAACGCCCACTTCGCAATTGACCGACCGCAAATCCTGATACGCGCGGCCATCCACGCGTTTCTTCTTGTCGAGAATGCTGATGCGAAATGCTTTCTTCTGGACGTGATCGAACGCTTGCGAGATGGCGAATTTGTCAGCCTCGGGATGTTTTTCCAGGATCGCCGCCTTTACTGCTTCGCGCAGCGCATCGACTGCTTTCGCGCGCGCGACTTTTCCGTCGCTGTAGAGCGCGCCTTCGATCCGATCGCCCGCCACCCGGTATGCGATTTCGAGCAAATCCTGATTTACTTGCAGCAGCGGCATGTCGCGTTTCGGTTTGCCCACGTGCGCGGCGAGTTCCTTTTGAATGCGAATCATCTCGCGCGCATGTCCGTGCGCGAACTCGAGCGCTCTCACAAACTCGACTTCTGGTACTTCCTTGGCGGCGCCTTCAATCATGATCACGTCGTTTTCCGTGCCGACGTAAACAAGATCGAGATCGCTTTGAGTGCGCTCCGTGTGCGTCGGGTTCGCGACGAACTGGCCATTCACACGACCGACACGCACGGCTCCAATCGGTCCAGCGAACGGAATGTCGGAAACACACAGCGCAGCCGACGCGCCGTTGAGCGCGAGAATGTCGGGGTCATTTTCCCCATCCGCGCTCAGGAGCAGGCTGATGACTTGGGTGTCGTAGAAATATCCTTGCGGAAAGAGCGGCCGGAGTGGCCGATCAGTCATACGTGAGGTGAGCGTTTCCTTTTCCGTTGGCCGGCCTTCGCGCCTGAAATAGCCGCCCGGAAATTTTCCCGCCGCCGCTGCTTTTTCGCGATAATCGACCGTGAGCGGAAAAAAATCCTGACCTTCCTTGATGGTGGTGGCCGAGACGGCGCTGACCAGCACCATGGTGTCGCCGCATGAAACGATGACCGCGCCGTCGGCGAGCTTGGCGATTTTGCCGGTCTCGATGGAGATGTGAGTGGCCCCGATTTGGGCCGTGACCTTGTGTTGCATATAACTTCCTGGATGTGCGAGTTCCAGGCCGGTCACCTTGACTGTAGGTTTTAACCCCGAATGCTTTCGAGGCTAAAACCTAAATCCAAGGTGGTTCGTGCGGCCCGGACTGCTGATTGTTGTGTTTCTAATTTACGTTTGGCTTCGAACGGGGAAACGATGAACGCGACTTCCCCAAAGATCGGCACGATTACTTCCGCAGGTTTAACTTGTCGATCAACTTTTTGTAGCGATCGGCTTTCGCTTTGCTCAAGTAATCGAGCAAACTCCGGCGTTGCGCGACCATTTTAAGCAGGCCGCGGCGCGAGGAATGATCTTTGGCGTTGGTCTTCAGGTGTTCGGTCAGATGCTCGATCCGGCGCGTGAGAAGTGCAACCTGCACATCCGCGCTGCCCGTATCTTTTTCATGCAGCTGGAACTCCGTGATGCTCAACGTTTCCGTGCTCTCCGCCATAAACGAAGCGCCTATTGTAGACGAAGAAGGCGTTTCCGCAAGTCGCGCTGTTGTGAACTCAAAACGGCAGCGGCAAACGGTCTGGCGGAATCCAGTTTTCGCGGGCGGCTTTGGATGCGATCAACTCGCGAGTGTAATGTGCTTGAACTGGGGCCGAGGTTCCCCAGCGCGCGACGATTAAATTGATGCGCTGGCAGAGTGGAAGATCGACATCGTACGTCTGGGCGACATGTTCGAGCAATCGCATCCAGAACGTGGTCAGCGTCTCATGGTAAAGATTGCCGGCGCCGTGATGTACTGCGAACGCGCGAATTCTTTCGCGCATCCGCTCTCGCGCTTGGTTCGACGCCAGGTTTTCGAGATAGCTCAACGCCACCGCGATGTGCGCGACGTGAGTGAATTCGAATGCCGGGATGCTTCCAGTTTCAAAAGCTTCAACCAGCGCAGCAACTTCCGCGTCGCTGGTAAAATTCGACGTTTTCAAATTATGCGGGCGTCGCCGCAAACTTCAGCCAGAGATAGAGCAACAAGATCGAGCAGATGATCGACATGATGAAACCGGCCGGGTGAAACGCAGATCCGGGCGCTGGTTTCGACAAGAGTCGCGCGATCAAGCCGCCGATGATCGAACCGGCGATGCCCAACAACGCGCATTTCCAGAACCCGAGGCGGGCTCCCAGGGTTAACTCCGCAATCCAGCCAACGATGGCACCGACAATAATGGACCAGATGATGTGTAACATAGGTTTGTTTTGGTTAGGCCGGTGAGGATATCAGCTTAGCCAATTCGAAATCCACACTTTTTGTGGGCTAAAATCGACATCTTCTGTAGCGGCAGTCTATGACCGCCGTTCGAGTGGGTGTTGCGAATTTTGTCGGCGCTGACAGAGCGCCGCTACAGTTTCTTCCGCGCTTCTTCGTCAATCGCCAGATATTCGTCGCGCGGCGGGCTGAAGGTATCGAGCACGCGCGATTCATCGGTTGTCTCCACACCATGCGGCAGGTTGCTGGACAGATAAAATGAATCGCCAGCGCTGAGCTCATGTGGCGTTCCATCGACGATCAATCGTATTTTGCCCTCGAGAATGTGCACGATCTGCTCCTGCGGGTGCCGATGTTCCGGCATGCGGCTTCCCGCTTCGAGTTTAGCAAGCATTTGGTACATCGTGCGGCCACTCGTGATGGTTTGGCGCTTGATCCCGGGACAAATGTCGATCCACGGATTTCCTTTTTTCATTTTGACTGATCTCGGTCGATTCAATCGCATCATACATCACAGCGCAAGAGGGACAATCGCTAGAGCGAGCCGCGGTCCTCGCGTTTGCCGTCGTACCAAAGATCGAGTTTGTCGCGGGAGCGGGCGGCGCGCGTTCCTCTGATGACGACAGCAAGTGAGTTCCCAAAAATTTCGCGTGCGGAATACATCCGCAATTTGCGGCCGGAGGTGACAATGGGTTCAGGCAGAATTTTGAAGCGGCCCACTTTTCGCAGGGCCAGACTGAAATAAATTTCTTCACCAATAAAAAATTGCTCATCGAATCCGCCGATCGCATCGAAATTGCGGCGGGTTGTGAAGAGAAAGGCGCCCGCACCGAGGTTGAGCGCGAAGTAAATAGTGCAAAAGGCGCGCACGAAGATGCGCCCCCACAGCGGGATCACGCCATCGGTCATCACGCGTGCGCCGCCGCCCGCACAACCGGCTTCGAGTGCCGCGATTGCATCGACAAGGTGTGTGGAGTTGATGTGTGTATCGGCATCGACGAAAAACAAGATTTGACCGTGCGCGGCGCGGGCGCCGGCGTTGCGAGCGGCGGCGATTTGGCGGCGATTGATCGAGACAACTTGGGCGTCAGCCGCTGCGGCAACTTTCGTCGTAGCATCCGTCGATGCGTCATCGACCACGATGATTTCGTACTCTTGATGCGCGCTTTCCGCCGCAGCCCGAATTGCTGCAATGGTCGATGGAAGCTCCAGCTCTTCGTTATACGCCGGAACGATAAATGAGATCATGATGAGTCTTTCTTCGGGATAGAAAGAATAGCGCATTGCTTGCCTTGAGCGTAGTCGCACGGGCATCTCGCATGTGACCCTCAACAAAGGCAAGCCGGAGGCTTGCTAGGCTGATTTGTCTGTAGACGTCACTCTCTGAGCGACGCGATGCGTGCGCAGCGTTGTGCAGAGCAAAACGTCTACAACCTCATGGAGATGTGGGCGGCGAAGATGTGGGCGGCGGCGGACCGAGCCGATAAGCTTCCGCAAGCCCGACGCCAGTTGTGTTATTCTTTCCGCGAACGATCGCAGTATAGTTGCCGGGAACCGGTGTCTCGAGGATGGCTGATTCCCTGGGATCGGTGGGGGCCAGCCCGGTCGCAATGATCTCGGCAGTTCTTGCCGGATTGGGTGTGCCATCAGGTTCTTCCATCCAATTGTCATTGTGCGCGACCAGGTTTCCTTGCACGTCGTACAAGTCCAGCGTTGGATCCTGCAATGCATCCGTGACGCCTTTGGCGGCAAGTGATGGCCCCATGGCGCGGAACAGAACTTGTTCGGGCGCATCGCCACGAACAATCACGCCGCCGATCAAGACATCGTCTCCGGTAGAAACAAAGGCGCGACCCGAGATGTTGGCCAGATGCGTGTTGATGGTCGGTTCCAGATCATAAACTTCCACCAACCCAATGCCGGTGGTGTTGTTCACGCCGCGCAGGATGGCAGTATAATTAGTGTCTGCGCGCAGAGTCCTGAGGATGGCTGATTCAAGAGGATCGGTTGGCGCCAGGCCGCTGGCGATGATGTCAGCTTTCTCCGGTGAATCCATCCAGTTGTCGTTGCTCTCGATGAGCGTGCCGTTGATATCGTGCAGCTCGAGGAACGGATCAGCCAGGCGGCCGGGAACGGGTGTGCCGTTCACGTTGAGCGAAGGGCCGAGGCCGCGCACGATGACTCGCTTGGTTGGAAGTATGTCTTGCGGACTGACACGAGTCGTCGGGGGGGGCGGGTCGATGTGGATGATGAAGCCGCCGATTGCTACGTTGTCGCCTGTGCCGATGGACGCTCGCGTGGAAATATTTGCCAATTGGCGCTCGGTCGGCACCACGCTGATGCTGCCAAACAAGCCGTGGTCTTCGACCATCCCTGCGGGGCCCGGGATTCCCGCGGCAAAATACAATGTATTCGGGTCACCGCCGCTACCACCATTGCCGAAGCGCAACCCCCAAAGTCCATGGATTGTAATTGGATTGCCGGAACCATCCGTCAATTGCCCGAGGAAGGCGCCCGTGGCTGGATCGAAAGCGTTAATGCGGCCATCGCCAAAATTGCCGACCAAGAGGTCGCCCCCGAACGCGCCGAATCCGGCTGGCGCGAGCGCCATGCCCCATGGGGAATTCAGCGTTCCCTGCGAAGCGAAACGACCGAGCAGGTTGCCGTTCAGATCGAACTTATTGATGTATCCATGTCCCGGGCCGGGGACGTCATCGTGCCGGTCGGCGTCCTGCAGCGCGTAAGTGACATACAATACCCCGCTGGCGTTTATCGCGACGATGTTTTGGATATTGAACGGCGCGTAGCCCATAGGGATCGTCGGATCGCTAAAGGTGCCGGAAAGCGTGGCCGGCGCATAATTGTGGTCAAAGACATCGACCGCGGTGCCATGGAAATTGGCAGCATAAAGGAAATTCGCTGTCCCGTTGTTACCGATCGCAAGTCCCTTATAGACTGCTTCTGAGGCGCTATTGTCCGCCTTGATGACGGCAGTCGTCCCCGCCGAGGCCGCCCAACCGGAAATAGTGCCGTCCTCCGTTGCGAAAATGAAAAGCGCTGGCGATCCGGAAGAAACCTCAAAGTCGGTGCTTCCATTAAACACGATCCCAGTGGGGCTTCCTTCCATGCCGCCCGGTGCAGGCGGGACCGTCACCACCAGAGACTGCGGCGTGCCGCTGCTGTCATAGAGGGTCGAGACACCCATGTGATTGTCGGCGACCCAGAAAAATGAGCTCGCACTCGAGGCAATGCCCCAGGGGTTCACCAGGTTGGAATCGGTATGAGCCGCCATCCCTGGCAAGTCTGACACGAGATTGGTTTGCTGGTAAACCTGCGCCAAACCAGCGGGAGCCGCGAGCAGCGCCGCGGCCGCGACGAGTGCAATCGTCCGTGGCCGGCCGCGCTCAGCCGGCATCCGCGTTCGCGACATTCGAAAACGTGAGTTCTTGTTTTTGGGACACCCCCCCGCCAAGACAACATTGGTCCGAGCTCGGGTGGCCGACGCAAATCTAAATGAAAGCAGGTTCACGTCATTTCTTCGTCGCTCATGCGAACTTTGGATGGTTGAAACCCGCAGATGGCTGCTGCTGAAAAGTAACAGACCTGTTACTTTGGGCGTTTCGCGCTTTTCACCGCCAGCGCGATGTGGGTGAGACCGTAGGCGCTGATCATTATTGCAACTATTGCAACTCTACTGAGTTCACTGAGTTCAATTCAGTGCCTCGTTTGACTCGTGTGCATAAAAGATCAACATAGAGAAAATCTTTGGCCGCCTATTTGCTTTCATCATCATTGCCTCTTCATCGCTTCTCTGCGGTTGCGCAAATGCGAAGCCGGCTCGACAGCCGGATTCGAAGTCCATCATTCGGCAACCGGAGAGCGACTATGAAATCCAGGGCGAAGTCGGTGTCATGTGCGGGGCCGGCGCGAGCCGACATTGAGCGCTCAAGCGGCGCGCTGGATTGAATTACAAAATCAGGTTCAAATCGCCGAACTCGTGCCAAAGATAGCGGCGCTCAATTGCCTCCTCATAAGCGGCGCGAATTTGTTCCGCCGGCAAAAATGCGCTCAACAAATCGAGATGACTCGCTTCCGGCTCATGTAAGCCGGTGAGCAAGCCATCAACGGCTTTCAATCGATGCTTATTGTCGATCCGCAATCGCGTGTAGCCGTGTTGAGCCCGGACGTGTCCAGATTCGTCGACGGCTGATTCAAGCGCCCGCACGGCGGTAGTGCCGACCGCGATCATGCGACCGCCACTTTTCCGCGCACGATTAATTTTTTCCGCAGTCGTCGCGCTGACGAAATATTCCTCTTCGGAAGCGGGATGCGCGCGATCGAGCTCGTCATCCATGTACGAAGAAAGTCCGGTGTGCAGGACAATGTAGGCGCTTTGGATCCCGCGCCGTTTTAGATCGAGCAACAATTTCCAAGTGAACGCGCGACCGGCCGACGGCATCTCGGCCGAGCCCGGCTCTTTTGCGTAAACGGTTTGGTAATAATCGAGGTCCCAGGGCGCGGAGACGTATTCGTAACGGATCGGCTTCCCTAGCCGGTAAATAAGATCGACCAGTTGCGTTCCGGAAATCGAGAAACGCAATTGCCAAAGGCGCGGAATGTTCTCGTCGCGTTCGAGTAGGGTCGCGGCGAGTCCTTCTGCAAACTCGATTTGCATCCCCGCGCGCAATCCGCAGCCGAACGGATCGCCTTGTTCGCAAAGCAAAAGCGCCAGCCATGAATCGTCTGGCAAACGCTCGGCCAGGCGCACTTCCATGCATGGCCCATGCGTCGCGCAACAACCGTGAAGCGACGCCGGCAACGTGCGGCTGGAATTGAAAACGAGCAGATCACCCGCCCGCAGGTAATTGTCGATCTTATCGAAACGCGAGTGTTCGACGCGTCCGGTCACGCGCTCGAGCAATAGCAAGCGCACTTGATCTCGCCTGATTCCACGACGCTCCGGCGGCTCTTTCGCGCTCAGCTCCGGCGGCAGCGTGAAGGTAAAAGGCGAAGCCATCAGAAGAATTCTCGCACCAAGTCCACAACGGTCACAAAGAAATCTGAAGGATTTAATTTTCTATTCCTTCGTGTCCTTTGCGCTCGTTATGCGAGAGCTTCGCCTTCCAATCCTCCTGCGCTTGGAAGCGTTTGCCAGTCACATCTCTCGATTCATCCGAGGCCAAGAAAACAAAAACATCTGTAACTTCGGCGGGATTCGCCCATTCGCTTGGATCTTCCTCTGGCTCCGCGGCGCGATGCATCGCCGTGTTCATGTTTCCCGGATCGACCCAGTTCACCCGCACGCCGGTCTCTTCGAGTTCCGATGCCCACGTTTGCGACATCCCTTCCAATCCGAACTTCGAAATCCCGTAGGCGCCCCAGCCGGGATAGCCGACTTGGCCGGCATCGCTTGTCACGTTGATGATTGCACCGCCATGCTCGATCATCGCCGGCAGCGCATGCTTGATGAGCAGAAACGGTCCGATCAAATTTGTGTCGATTACTTCGCGAAAATCTTCCACCGGATAATCGAGCAAGTTCGGCATCGGGGATGGGCCGATGGTCGAAGCATTGTTCACTAGCACATCGAGATGGCCTTTGAACTGCGCGAGCGTGGTGGCGACCATTCGCTCGATGTCGCGCGGTTTGCTCACGTCGGCTTCGATGACGACGATGTCGATCTTTGGCGCGATCTTGCGAATCTCATCACGCACTTTGTTTAGCTGATTGGCATGCCGCGCGATCAGCGAAAGTCCAGCCGCGCCTTCGCGCGCGAACCGCAGCGCGATCTCGCGCCCCAGTCCCTGTGACGCGCCGGTGATGAGAATATTTTTGCCCGAGAGTTTACTCATGCGTGTAAATGCAGGGCCAGAAAACTACTCGCACAAAGGGACACAACGGACACGAAGGAAGGATGAAACCATTTTCTTTGTGACCTTTGCGAGCTTGGTGCGAGCTCTTATTGCTCCGCGAACTTGATCCCCGCTTTCTGCACCTCGCGGTAAGGAAGAAGCCAAATGAGCGATTCATCGTGAAGATCGACAACCTGGATGCGGTTGCCCCACGGGTCGCGAAAATCGCAGCGGAACGGCGGCTCAAGTCTGAGTTTATATTTGCCGGTGATTTTTTTGCGCACCTCCGTCAGCTGTTGTTCGTCCCGCACCATGATGCCGAAATGCCGCATCCGATCGGGTTGTAATTTCTCCACCTCGAAGATGGCGAGAAATTGATGTTCGCCGAGCTTGAAAAACGCGTCGCCTTCGCCGCTGTCGAGTTTTTCCAAATTGAACACATCTTTGTAAAACGCGATCGCCTTCTTGATGTCGTCCACTTCGATCACGACATGATTACAACCGTAAACTTGCACGCTCATTTCACAATTTACTTAACTGCAGAGACCGCGCGCTTCCTAATTTCTTGTGGCGTAAATCCGGACCTGGGCACAATCGAATCGAATCCGGTCAAGTCGATGGCGGCGCGAGGCAATTAATACACCAAGCTCATTGTCGCTTCTCGCGTCGCCGTGAATTGCGGCCGAGGAGAGCTGAGAGCCGGCGCTACAGCAAAAATCTCGATCGGCAAGGCCAGGTTCCTGCTTTGGTTTTCTTATGTGGATCGAAAATCGGTGCTCGGCCAATTTGAAACGCTGCTTCCACTCGCAGCGGAATGGGCCGCTGAGGAGGAGGCGCGAATTTTGCGCGAAGGTGTGCCACTTGCTGAACAAGAAATTATCGATGCAAAGGCAATCGGAGTTCGGGAGCCCGAGCGTGTTCGCCTGTTACAAGTGGATACGATCCCGACGCCTCGCCATCCAATTTTAAAAGCTGCGACGGGAGCAATTCGATTTCTCACGCCTGCTCCACGGGGGCTGACTTTAGGTCACGGCATCTTTGTTCGCTCAGATTGCTGGCGCGATCGCTCGCTCGTAGCGCACGAGCTCGTTCACACCGCGCAATACGAGCGGCTCGGCGGAATTCTGCCTTTCCTGCGCAAGTATCTTTTCGAATGCGTCACGATCGGTTATCCGGAAGCGCCGCTGGAGCAGGAAGCGATTGCGGTAGTAACCCGCATCTGCGTTGATTGAAGGAAGCGATCGTGGGAGTGTGGGCTTGGGTAGTGTCCTAATTTGACCTCTTAATCTCCGTTGGTGGGAGATCGTCAAGAACGGGCGAGTCGACGATCAGGATTGTGACGCACGTTAGATTTCCTCGCTCATCATATCCAATGCGGCTGTGAGTATTCTTAACGTTCCAAGTGCGAGGATTGCAGTCCGGCAGTTCTAATGACGCACGCTTTGGTAGATGTGGAAATGGTGTGTTGGCCGTGTACTCCGCTACAACTCCGACTTCACGCCTTATACATTGGACAATGAGATGATAAGTAGCGTCCACGATCTAGGCCAACCTATTGTTTTCCTGGTGTGCCGATTGGGATTTACGAGTTTGACTCCAGCCGAGCTTTTCCCTAGAAACGCTGGCCATGAATATAAGCATAAAAGACTTCGATGTTGAAATGGAGATAAGGAATAAGGGAATCGAACTCGAAGTTTACACCCCGCAAGGAGAGCATACCGGCGATCTCGTCATTACGAAGACTGCCCTGATATGGTGCAAAGGCAGAACGCGGCGCGCGAACGGTATTCATCGCACGTGGACAGAATTTATCGATTGGATTGAAACGCCGTAACATTCGGTGCGCGGCAAAAGAGGGAGGCAAATTGCCGGAAAGCGGCTGCCAAAGGGTGGAAGCGCCCTCGTCTTAAGTAGGCGCGAGCGATGTCGGAAATTGGTGATC
>WNFO01009323.1_pt1 | contig 11600 bp, 13 predicted proteins | sample 5400251 | NCBI WGS metagenome assembly WNFO01 (sample SAMN13153354, study PRJNA577476) | soil metagenome | isolation source: 100 cm saprolite under Madrone tree | place: USA:California | collected 2016-06-14
CTCTTTGGAACACGCGTGGCATTCCTGGACTTCATTGTCAATTGGGTGAACGACCCCACCTCGGAACGTAGTCTCATTCTTTTCGGACAAGCAGGCACGGGAAAGTCATCAATCGCGCATGAGATCGCACGTCTGTTCAATAAAGTGCACCGCCTCACATCATCATTTATCTTTATTCGGAGAGAACAGTCCAAACCGGAGGCTTATCGCTTCTTTACCACTCTCGCTCGCGATCTCGCTGACCGCTATCCTTCGTTCAAAACCGCGCTCGGAAAGATCGTAAAGGATAACACCAACCTTCGAGTCGGCACTCGTTCCTATACTACTTTGTTCGAATCCCTTATCCTGGAACCACTTCAGGACCTGCCCATCGTCGGCCCTATTCTTGTCGTAATTGATGCCCTCGACGAGAGTGGAGATACAACTGGTACAACTGGGTTACACACATTTCTTGCCAAAAACCTCATCAGACTACCATCGAACTTTCGCGTGGTCATCACCTCGAGACCAGAGCACGCCATCGTGTCTGCGCTCATGAAAGCGCCATCAGTCGAGATCAAATACATGAATGATACCGAGCTGGCTGCCGAGACGGATAAGGACATTTCCACCTTTCTTCGGAGGAAACTCCCATCGGATGTGTTCGGAGGTTACATCGAAGCGCTGGCAGTAAAGGCAGAGGGATTGTTCCAATGGGCAGCGGTTGCCAGTGAACTTATCCTAGATCCTCCTGCCCGCTTTGTTTACGATGGGGAAACATGTATCAAATATCTTCTGGGGCCTAGTACGAATCGCAGTGGACAAGACCCATTGGACAAGTTATACAAAGAAGCCCTGGAGTGGTACTTCACAGACCAAGACGCACAAGTTCTATTCCGCTCTGTCGTTGGGCCGCTGATTACTTCAATCGAACCGCTCTCTATTCGCTCGCTCATTACTCTGCGACACACCTCCCTCGACAAGGACCATGATGCCGCCATTGTGGGATTACTTAGTCGCCTTGGCTCATTGTTAAGTAATGTCACTTCATCTAACAAAAGCCTCCCGATCATTCCTCTCCATACATCATTCCGCGATTTCGTCACAAATAAAGACAGGAGCGGCGATTTTTATGTTGACGTCCATGATGCTCGCCATCAATTGGCGCTTTACTGTCTCGATCTACTACACAATTGCCTTAAATTCAACATCTGCGGTCTTGAAACATCGTATCTCGCCAACGATGATGTCAAAGACCTTAACAGCCGCGTTGATCAACACATCCCACCTGCTCTGTTGTATGCCTGTCGTTTCTGGGGTGATCATTTGAAACACACGGATTTCAAGACGGACCTATTTGAAAGGGTGGCCTTGCTCCATCGGCGTTCGCAACACTAAGTATGTGGTTGGTGTTAAGTCAGGGTGTGAGTCGAGTATAACTGGTCTGATGAGAAATGCCAACAACTAATTGTCATATTCACAATAGGATGCTCGGGTAAAGGTTGAGAAATTCCGGTCATTCGTCAACGATGGCTCAGTATTTGTGCGGCATTTCGGGATGACCATGACAAAAAGTGCCCCACATATCTACCTTTCTGCCCTACCATTTGCGCCAACTTGTTCTCTTGTCTCCACGCATTATTCTAGCTGGTTTCCTCAAATCCTACATGTGGAACGTGGGCAATTGTCACATTGGCCATCATGCGAGATGGTGATCTCAAATGCTGGGGGCCTTGTCAACTCTGTTGCGTTCTCGCCCGATGGCCACCACATCGCCTCAGGCTCGGAAGATCAAAAAATACGCGTGTGGAATGCCACGACGGGAGAGACAGTGGCAGGCCCATTCACTGGACACACAGGCACAGTTTACTCTGTGGCGTTCTCTCCAGACGGCCACCATATCGCCTCAGGCTCACACGATCGATCAATTCGTGTGTGGAATGCCACGACGGGAGAGACAGTGGCAGGCCCTTTCACTGGACACGCAGGTTCGGTCTTTTCTGTGGCATTCTCGCCGGATGGCCACCGCATCGTCTCAGGCATTTCCTATGGAAAAATTCGTGTGTGGAATGTCACAACAGGAGAGACAGGGACAGGCCTGTTCACTGGACACACAGGTTCGGTCTGGTGTGTGGCGTTCTCGCCAGATGGCCACCATATCGTCTCATGTTCGGAAGATCGAACAATTCGTGTGTGGAATGCCACGACAGGAGAGACAGTGGCAGGCCCCTTCACTGGACACACAGCTTCGGTCAACCCTGTGGCGTTCTCGCCAGATGGCCATCATATCGTCTCAGGCTCTTTAGATCAAACAATTCGTGTGTGGAATGCCACGACGGGAGAGACAGTGGCAGGCCCATTCACTGGACACACAGGTTGGATCAGCTCTGCAACGTTCTCACCAGATGGCCACCACATCGTTTCAGGCTCCTTTGATCGAACAATTCGTGTGTGGAATGCCACGACGGGAGAGACAGTGGCAGGCCCATTCACTGGGCACACAAATTACGTCTTATCTGTGATGTTCTCGCCAGATGGCCACCACATCGTCTCAGGCTCGAAAGATCGAACAATTCGTGTGTGGAATGCCACGACGAAAGAGACAGCGTCAAGCCCATTCACTGGACACACAGGTTGGGTCTCTTCTGTGGCGTTCTCGCCAGATGGCCACCACATCGTCTCATGCGCCGAAGATCGAACAATTCTTGTGTGGAATGCCACGACGGGAGAGACAGTGGCAGGTCCATTCACTGGACACAGAGACTGGGTCTTGTCTGTTTCGTTTTCGCCAGATGGCCACCACATCGTCTCAGGCTCTATGGATCGAACAATTCGTGTGTGGAATGCCACGACGGGAGAGACAGTGGCAGGGCCATTTATCAGGCTCGAGGGATGGGACAATCCGTGTGTGGAACGCCATGACGGGAGTGACAGTGACAGGCCCATTCACTGGACACACAGGTCCGGTCTTTTCTGTGGCGTTCTCGCCAGAGGGCCACCACATCGCCTCGGGCTCGAGGGATGGGACAATTCGTGTGTGGAACGCCATGACAGCAGAGACAGTGGCAAGGCCATTTACTGGACACACAGATTATGTCAGCTCTGTTGCGTTCTCACCAGATGGCCACCATATCGTCTCAGGCTCGAACGATGGAACAATTCGTGTGTGGAATGCCATGACTGGAGAGACGGTGGCAGGTCCATTCACCAGAAACACAAAATGGGTCAACTCTGTGGCATTCTCGCCCGATGGCCGTTACATTGTCTCAGGCTCACACGATCTAACACTGCGTATGTGGAATGCCACGACAGGAGAGACTGTGGCAGGCCCATTCACTGGGCACACAAGTTGGGTCAAGTCTGTGGCATTCTCGCCAGATGGCCACCGCATCGTCTCAGGCTCTTCCGATGGAACAATTCGTGTGTGGAATGCCCCGACAATAGAGACAGTAGTTGGTTCGGACGATCGAACAACTCGAATGTCGAATGTTGCAAAATGGAAATCTAAATCTGAAAATGATGTTGAGTTCACTGATCACTTCGTGATCGATGACGAGGGATGGATATGCGGTAGTAAAGGTGAACTATTAATGTGGATCCCACTAAACCATAGGGAGCATCTTCACCGTCCAAGCACTATTTGGATTTCAGGCGAACACGAAACCAGGCTCAATGTTTCTAATTTCAAGCATGGACGCAGTTGGGCTACTTGTATTAAAAACTAGATACAGTACTACGGTTTCTATCATAGGTAATCTGACGCATCCTATTGGACTATGATACGACAATACATCCGCGGTGCTTTAACAATTCGATAAACTCGGCGTCACTGAAGACTTCAAGGACACAATTGTGGTCCAACGATGTGTTTCCGTTGATGATTGTCTGCCTCTTTAGAGGGCGAGTTAATGTCCCTAATTTGTCGGGCACATGCGTGGAGGGCCATCGGACCACGGTTGATCTGTCAACTACCTCGGGACGTTCACAAACGACAGATATACAGAGATGTTAACAAGCCTACATCTCGTCCGCCCACTGCCGCACTGCATGGTCATGCCGTGAGTCTTCTGCACCACGATGATGTTACACCACAAAAGCGCAAGTGAACCACGGACAAAGTAGCTAGCCAGATGTAGCATATTTCCGCTCCGACATCATGCACCTCACGTGCCTTCAATTGACGCGTGGCACAATTGCCACGACAGTGTCACCTGCCTGCGTGATGCGCTCTCATAGAGGACGCAATCGGAACCAGTAAGAGATGAATAGAACATATACCCATTGACCAAAAAGCAAAAGTATTGACAAGTCTATAAAGATATTGATTGTGCCAGCCAGGCGACCTTGATTTCCTATTTCACTGAAAATTCGTTTTGAAGAGATCTCGTTTCTCACCGCGCTCCAAGTCGTATTTGCGGTGAACATCAGCAAGGTCGTTCTTCGTTTCGTGGGTAATACATTTGGGGTCATTCATTGCCTTGTCGCCAGCGCGGAGAGCAGAGTATCGAAATCCAATTTTGCAGCTGTCCACACCAATCGCAAGAGATGACAATCAACGCCTTCCGTACATCTATAGAGAAATGAGACAGCAACGTACCTTTTAACACAAGTGAGGTAAATGTCCGCGCCAATTCTGGACACTCTGCCTGAAGCCGGCCCAACGCTTCTCCACCTAAGTACCAGAGCACCGCAGCTCGTTCCACGACAACAGTCGCGTTGCGAGGGAGCCCCGCGAGTCCCGATAGCTCACCCGCAAGTGTTCCCGGCACCATAGACTCCTCAATCGCGGGCGTGTGAGTGGCGAAGTAGTACGTCGCGCGCAGCACGCCCGCCTCAATGACATATAGCCCATCTGCAGGGTCACCTTGCTTCCATAGCACGTGACCTGCGGGGACTGTGACGCGCTCGAAATAAGGCGTGAGTTGTCCTATTATAGTACAGTCCACAACGTAGGGTGAGAAAGCCTGCTCGAGGGCATGGAGAGGCTCTACTACTGAAGGACGTGCACCCCTTTTGTTCGTGTTTTCACCTACAAAGGATCGATATTAGTGGGTACAGCGAGTCAAGAATGATATGAGCATACCGGACGCTATAGTGCGCCAACCGGCATCACGCAGCTGTGCTCGTCGTGGTGTATGTGGTAGCGATTCCCGTAAATCCAGGCGCATACTATCTTGTCTGCCTGGAAGGACTGACCGTGGATCGTCAGCTGACCTCCAATGCAGGTGCGGCTCACATAGCTGGAGGCTTCTTACCAACGGGCTTTGTCTCCGCATTGTTCAACTCCAACCAGGCGCGCAGGTACACATTCTCCGTCCCTGCATAAGATTTCAACATCGCACACCGGCCGATGGCACAAACAGGTAAGCTCACATTCCACTGCATCGTTAAATGCCACAAAGAACTCCACGTCCGGCAGATCGAGCAAGCCAACGCTGTCCAGCGCTCTGAATATTTTCCCATCACCGGCACCACAGATAACAAGCACAACGTTCCGCCCAGAGAGCAGGCGCTGCATCCGAACAAAAGCCTCGGCTGCAGAAAGGTCGACGCCAAGAACCAGCGAGAAGTCGAGCACGAGGAAGCGAATTGGCGCACAGACCCACGCGGGCTCGGTGACAAGAGAGCGGATGGTCTCTTCAACGCGCGTGATGGTGCCAAAGAAGATAAAACCCTGGAGGTGTAGGACGGTCGTTTGCTGCGAGACCTCGCGAAGGTACGCGCGATGGGCGCTAGGCCGGCGCACTGTCGACATTGTCTTTTCCCCTGTGTGCATAACACGAATGCTGCGTCGCTGAGAGTTTTGCACGACGAAGAAAAAGCCTGTTGATTTTCAAACTGGAGTGAGCGTTATCCCCAAGGAACTTTTGTATGGATGCTCACAGCTAACGACGATTCCGAAGATGACACCAACGACGAAATCCCAAACGGTCATCGCCACCATAATACTCGCAATAGTGATGTACTCTAGTTTGCTCACTCGGTGACGAGTGTCCCACAGGGCCTCCTTGACAAGGTCAATTCCCAGCACAAAGATGAGTGCGCTGACAACAATGACCGCTGTTGCCAACCTTGTCAAAATTATGCCACAAGCAACACTGGGGAACTCACGGATGTATGCAATTGGCCCTGTTCCAGCAAATAATACAGCGAGGGTCACGCCGGCTAACATAAAGCCCGAGAGTCGCGTGGTTCCCCCTACGCGGTAGAACCTTGGAGAGTTTGATGGGATAAGTTACCCACCAAAGAATGAGAGCACCTCACGCACAATAGGGTATTGACATAGACGAGGTAATTTGGTACGGTGCCAATAAGACCAGCAAACAAGTTCGAGTATCCATGCGCGACAAGTTCCTTGTTTGTGTCAACATCCAGGTCAAGGGACACCGCTATAAGACGTTTCATTAGCATACCATTAACGCGCACGCGATAGTCATAAATCATGTACCGAGAGCAGGGACGTTGAGAGGAGGATGCAAAACATTGAAGAACAACAGTGCAAACTGCGTAGGTAGCGTTGCCCACAACGGGCCCCATCTGGTCTTCGTAAAATCTAGGCACAATTAGCGAAAGAGATATTCGAATAGCGATGAAATGCACCGAAAAAAGTATAGAACCGATACCACTTCTCCTCGCTCCTTGCAACTTCAAACAACCAACCGTCTCTCCTAAGCGCGTCCAAATCGAACCCTGCACCAAGAACGACGATATAAAACACTACTGGTATTATCAAGAAATCTACGATCCACGGTTTAAAAGACACCAATGAGATAAACCTTCTCCAAGAGTAAAATAAGGCGATACACACAAGTTGGCAGTATGAGCTGATGGTGCCACCGCGATGTGATCACTCTTAAAAGCGCAGCGAGGGCAAATCCAGGCGCCCAGAGAGCTAAATTATGGCCGCGCAAAAAGAAAAGGAGAGTGTCAAACGAGAGAGAAAAGTCTTGTAGACGCGTTGAGACGTTTAGACCAGTTAGGATGAGGAACACGCCAACGCCACCGATGCAACCCACGAGGATGTGTCGTGGGAAGAAACCGAGGAGCGACCCAAGTCGGAAGAAGCCGAGGAGAAAGAACACGAGACCTGTCAGTCACGTGAGCTTGTGAGCGGATTAACTACGGTTAGGTCGTATTTCATACCTGTGAGCACGCTCGAAAAAGCGAACGCCACTAACGTAGTGGCCACAATCTCGCGTGGCTTGCCCTCGCCTATATCCTGGGCGATGCGCGTGGCCATAATATGAAAGAAAGGCTGCATAGATGGTGTGCCCCGGTGATTCCATTTTCTATGGATTAGTTTTGACTCACCACAACCTCAATCATCATGCTGCCATTCGCGCCGGCAAAACCAGACGCACCAGCGGAATAGACAAGCTGAGAGACAAAGGTACTACACAAATGGTCGAAGGTAAAAGTGAGTTAGAGAGGGTAGATAACGTACGAGACAAAGAACATCGACACTCCCATCGGTCCAAGATCCATGAACACGCCCGTCGCAGGGAAGATGATCATACCATCTAGAGATCACGTGAAACAACTCAGGGCAACGGATTGGATAACGTACATGATATACCGTCAAGTATGTTGAGTAGTAGACCAAGAATGACGGCAGGAAGAGCGTATACGGCCTCTGAACCGATTGACTTGGCACGAGCGACCCACTTGTGTGGCCTGTGGTAAATGGCCTGAAAGGGGGAAAGTGGAAGGAGGGGGGTGTACTCTGTTAATCGCGGTGACGAGTATGATGTAGGTGGTGATAAAAACTCCTGCTCTTGCTGTGGCTGATACGTAGGAGCCAGTGATGAAACGACTGGAGTGTGGTGATCCCCCTCTTCCTCCTCAGCACGTTCATGGGACGGGCTGTAGCTGGAATATCGCGCCATGAGAATGCTCAGGTTCGATTGCGGAGGTGGGTGCGAGGATCTTGCGTCAAGCGTTGATGTCGACTCTGTTAGATTAATCAAGGACGAGGTCGGAGTCTCCACGAGCTCGTGGACGTGTTCGAGCGGAAGTGAGATAACGGATTCTGAGGGTGGCGGGAAGATGAATGCGGGTGTACTGGACTCGACGCTGCGCATCAAACGGGCCTCAAAGTCCGCGACGCGGGGTGTAGACGGTTCTGCGCCGGGACTGCCGGCGAATGAGGGACGAGAGAAAGAAAGGGGAACGCCTGATAACTGTACAGTGTGGGCGCGAATGTCATTCACAGAATGACGAGCAAGAAAGCTTCCGGAGACTGCGCTCGCAGAATTTGCGCGAGACGAGATAGGGTTAAGGAGGCTAATCATGAGTTCAGCTAACGGTGGATGGACAGGAGACGGAGGATAGTTATAGGAGGACCGGTCAGGGGCGACGGTGGGATTAAGAAGTGTATAGAGCAGAAAGAACGCACCCAGCCCGTGACAGGGGTGACCCGGAGAAATGACGGAGAGCTGGCGCAATCCGAGGTTGGATGTCGCGAGGGGAGGCCCCTTGTTCGCGTGCCATTCTGTCCGTGGTATATGCTTCTTCATTAAGCGGTACAAACGTGTGTCCGTCAGAGGAAGCCTCGCTTGCTAGGGATGGCGACATTTGATGCTGTGCGTCGCTTCCAGATGAGGGGACACGACATTGCACCCTCCGTCCTCCATTCAGCCACTCGTCCAAATCCGTCCGTCGGTCGTGAACGCAAATGTTTGCAATTGCCAAACATCGGCGTTTACCGGAAAATACCGCCGATAATTAGTGGCTGATAAGGGGTTACCGTCGTGCCTGGGTTCTAGCTCTCATCCGCCCTCGACAAAATACTGCTGCTCCGCAATGTCCAACACAATCGCCCTGTATGCGCCCTTTCCTCCCTCTTAGATCCATTGTCTTATTTCTTTTAGCTACCCGCTATCAAACTTTACTTTCAGGTCGGTCAATATGTCCATATTTCATCCTCATTTGACGTCTTGCGCCAAGCGCGACCACCTGACTAACTCATGCGACCCGCAGTACGAAAGAGGCTCAACCTGAAGAAGATCCATCAGTCTCGGCTCGTCTACAGCGCCTCCAAAATAACTATGAGGACTTTGGCATGCGACGCACGGTCGAGGGTGTTCTCATCGTGCATGATCACGGTCATCCCCACATCCTTATGCTTCAGATCGCCAACGCTTTCTTCAAGCTGTATGTTCTTCCAGTTTTCTGTATTTTTCTCCCCCTGACGTAATCCCAAGTCCTGGCGACTACTTGAAGCCCGGTGAAGACGAACTTGAAGGCATCAAGCGCCGTCTAGACGATCGATTAGCCCCACCGAGTGATTCTCGCCAGTTTAACGCCTCCCACGGGATCGACAACGACTGGGAAATTGGAGATTGTCTTGCCCAGTGGTGGCGTCCCAACTTTGAGACCTTCATGGTACGTAACCCGCGAATTCTCATCTCCACCAGTCCGGCGTCGAACATTGATTGTCCGCCCACGTGCGAGTAGTATCCGTTTGTTCCTGCGCATATCACCAAACCTAAAGAGTGCAAAAAACTTTTCCTAGTGCAAATGCCCGAGCGTAGTCCGTCTTTCTTCCATTCCTCGTGCCCACAGCGTATACTCACACATTCGATTCACCATAGAAGTTCTGGCTGTTCCCAAGAACATGAAGCTCCTCGCCATCCCGCTCTTCGAACTCTATGACAACGCCGCACGGTGATATCTATCGCCCTTTCCTTTTCATTGCTCCTACCCCACTGAGACGCGCATATGTATCCAGGTATGGCCCACAGCTGTCAGCAATTCCACACCTTCTCTCTCGGTATGTCCCACTTTCCCCCCTGGCTCTATCACCTACGTTCCATACCCTCCTTTTTCCAAATGACAGGTATAACTTTATCTATCAGTAACTCCCCTGTGCTACGCAAAAAAATCCCGTGGTAGGACACCGACCACGGCTCTACGGAAGGCGGGGCCTCTACTCATCCTCTCTGCACTCTCCTATGTTTCAACTTTAGCCTTCGCCATGAGCCGCCCTGCAGTCGCCACGTAGCTTGTAGAGTGATAATATGAGACTCACCTCGTCAACACACGCGCTCGGGGCGGTCCAATGCATTCTGTCATGCAAACAGCTGAGAGCTATCCTTCTAGCGATACTAATGTTTCGTTGCATTCTCGATGGACTTCACCAACAACCCGATTTGACCTTGGACAACACTTATGTTTACTTTTCTGCGCCTCATGGGGCACGTGCACAATCCGTGAGCAGAGTAGTAGTCAAAATTCTACTCAATGCGTTTACATCTCGTATCTTTCTGTCCTGTGGTGTCTCAGACCACTTTTTTCCCCTAATGACTGGCCGTGCGGCAGAAGAGTGGTGCGCATAGGCAGTTGATATGGTCATGGGATGTCTCCAACTACGTCACACGACTGGCCCTGTCGCGGCTCCCGTCATGTCAAATACGATTCGCCCAGTAGCGATGCTTTTCGGTGGCTTATTAGCCCTCTTAATGGAGCACAGGTCATGAGTTACCCCACCTGCCCTCATTTCAATACTTTCAAAGCTTATGTGCCCGTGACTTTGGTTTTGTCTCCCCTGAGTTTCACATACCGCCAGCGGGACACGAAGATCTCTATAGGGGAATGTTTTACGCAGAACATGCAAGAGTCTTCCATTCCATAGATTCCGTGAATAGCCCAGGACGCCCGAGATTTGAAACGAATCAAATTCTGCATCGTGCATTCACAAGGATCGGAGACCCAATCTCCGTTGTCCATCAAGCGAAGGCTGGCCAGGCCCGCGTCGGGCGCTCGGTCTCAGCAATTTGTTGATCTGTATCGATAGGATACAAATTTTATCACCGCTGCGTGCATTCTCGTCTTGGACGATCACGTCAATCAGCTCAGGCTCAGGGCACGGTGTCGAACGGCTCCGGATTGGTCACGGGGCCGACTTTGAAAGTATTGCTTTCTCGTAATGAATGCATAATGGTTCGTAATGATTCTGATTCTTCATGCACGTGTGAGACGGATGTATTGCACGACGTCCTTTGGTTTATATTTGCGTCAAATGGCATCATCCTTGACTTCGAGGGTGCGCCTCGGATGGGGTTCAAATGAACATATGTCATTTTTACACCAGCGTTACTCTGAAATCGGGATCAGGAAGCCACAGAAGATTCTAGAGCACTACCAGGTGGTGCTGGTGTGTGATTATTGGGGCTTGTGGATACGAAAGCCCGACGCGTCCCTGCTCTAGCCCTAAGCGCCTAAGCGCCCCACGAGCCAATCGCAGAGACCGAATTGTAAAAAAAGGCAGCATCTCTCCGTTTGCCTAAAATGTACAGTGGTTTACCCACCAACTTTGTAGGGTTGTCGGGCATTGAGCATAGTCTCCGCCTCATCGGACCTTTTGCCCAAGGAAGGCAATATCCGACGATTGTTCCGTGTGGTGGGAAGAGAGAATAATGTAATGCAAAAAAAGAGAGAAAGGCTCGACTGAGCTTCCGTTGGGTAATTTACTCGGGGGGATTTCAGCATGTCAAATCCTCCAACTTTGGGGATTTTACGTGATGGCCATGGCCGAGAGGCTTTTGTACAAGTGTTCTAACACCCAACTGTAATCCAGAGTGTTTCTGACCTGTCAGCACATGCCTTGGGCTACCCCTACC
>WNFO01011323.1_pt1 | contig 11599 bp, 19 predicted proteins | sample 5400251 | NCBI WGS metagenome assembly WNFO01 (sample SAMN13153354, study PRJNA577476) | soil metagenome | isolation source: 100 cm saprolite under Madrone tree | place: USA:California | collected 2016-06-14
CGAGCGCAGCGAGACCCGGGGCGCGTGATCAACAGAGATCAACAGAGTAAGACGTGGATGGCCGGGACGAGCCGGCCGTGACGAAGGAAAGAAACAGATGTCCCGCCGTCACCGTGCCGAAAAGCGCGAGGTTCTTCCCGATCCGAAATTCGGGAACATGGTGGTATCGAAGTTCATGAATTCGATCATGTATGCCGGCAAGAAATCGGTCGCCGAGGCGATCGTTTACGGCGCGTTGGACATGATCGAGGGCAAGATCAAGCAAAACCCCGTGTCGATTTTCCAGCAGGCGCTCGACAATGTCATGCCGACCATCGAAGTGCGTTCCCGCCGGGTCGGCGGCGCCACCTATCAGGTTCCGGTCGAAGTCCGCACCGACCGACGTCAGGCGCTCGGCATTCGTTGGCTGATCACAGCCGCGCGCGACCGCAACGAAAAGACGATGACCGAGCGGCTGTCCGGCGAATTGCTTGATGCATCGAACAATCGAGGGAACGCAGTGAAGAAGCGCGAAGATACCCACCGGATGGCGGAGGCGAATCGCGCCTTCGCGCATTACCGATGGTAGGCGCAGCGCGCAAATAGCCGGCTTTTGAGGATATAAAATGCCCCGCGTCCACCCGATCGAAGACTACCGCAATTTCGGCATCATGGCCCACATCGATGCCGGGAAGACCACGACGACGGAGCGCATCCTCTACTACACCGGAAAGAGCCACAAAATGGGTGAAGTCCATGAGGGCGCAGCCACCATGGACTGGATGGAGCAGGAGCAGGAGCGCGGCATCACGATCACGTCAGCCGCGACGACCGCATTCTGGCGCGAGAAACGGCTCAACATCATCGACACCCCGGGGCACGTGGATTTCACCATCGAGGTGGAGCGCTCGTTGCGCGTGCTGGACGGGGCCGTATGTGTGCTCGATTCCAACCAAGGCGTCGAGCCCCAGACCGAAACCGTGTGGCGTCAGGGCGACAAGTACAAGGTTCCCCGTATCGTCTTCGCCAACAAGATGGATAAGATCGGGGCGGACTTCTTCCGCTGCCTGTCCGACATTGTCGATCGCCTGGGCGCGAAGCCGATCGCGATCCAGCTCCCCATCGGGGCGGAGAGCCAGTTCAAGGGCATTGTCGACCTCGTTCGCATGGTGGGCGTCGTATGGGAAGACGAGGGGCTCGGCGCGAAATATCACGATGTCGAGATTCCCCCCGACATGGCCGATCAGGCTCGGGAATATCGCGAGAAGCTGATCGAGGCGGCGGTCGAACTCGACGACGCCGCCATGGCGGCCTATCTCGACGGCAAGGAACCGGACGAGGCGACGCTCAAGCGGCTCATCCGCAAGGCGGTGATCACCGGTGCGTTCTTTCCGGTGCTGACCGGCTCGGCATTCAAGAACAAGGGCGTCCAGCCGCTGCTCGACGCCGTGATCGACTATCTGCCTTCGCCGCTCGACGTGCCGCCGATCAAGGGCGTTGACGACAAGGGCAACGAAGTCGTCCGCCGGCCCGACGACAAGGAACCGATGTCGCTCTTGGCCTTCAAGATCATGGACGATCCGTATGTCGGCACCATCACGTTCTGCCGCATCTATTCAGGCACGCTGACGAGCGGATCGGGGGTCATCAACTCGACCCGCGAGCGCCGCGAGCGCATCGGCCGCATGCTGCTGATGCACGCCAACAACCGCGAAGACATCAAGGAGGCCTATGCGGGCGACATCGTGGCGCTTGCCGGCCTCAAGGAGGCTCGCACCGGCGACACGCTATGCGATCCCCACAAGCCCGTGATCCTGGAAAAGATGGAATTTCCTGCTCCGGTCATCGAGATCGCGATCGAGCCGAAGTCGAAAGCCGACCAGGAAAAACTCGGCGTCGCGCTGGCGAAGCTTGCGGCTGAGGATCCCTCGTTCCGTGTTTCCACCGATCAGGAGTCCGGACAGACCATTCTCAAGGGCATGGGCGAACTGCATCTCGACATCAAGGTCGACATCCTCAAACGCACCTACAAGGTCGACGCCAATATCGGGGCTCCACAGGTCGCCTACCGCGAGAAGATCACGCGCGTCACGACGGTCGATTATACCCACAAGAAGCAGACCGGCGGCTCCGGTCAATTCGCCCGGATCAAGATCATCGCCGAGCCGCAGCCGCCGGCCAGCGGCTTCGCGTTCGAAAACAAGGTCGTGGGCGGCTCGGTGCCGAAGGAATACGTGCCCGGCGTCGAGAAGGGCCTTGAATCGGTACTGGGATCGGGCGTGCTTGCCGGCTTCCCGGTGGTCGACCTCAAGGTCACGCTGGTGGACGGCGCTTCGCATGAGGTCGATTCGTCGGCGCTGGCGTTCGAGATCGCCGCGCGTGCGGCGCTGCGCGAGGCCTTGCAGAAGGGCGCTTCGGTGCTGCTCGAGCCGATCATGAAGGTCGAGGTGGTGACGCCCGAGGATTACACCGGTTCGGTGATCGGCGATCTCAACTCGCGGCGCGGCCAGATCCAGGGGCAGGACATGCGCGGCAACGCCAACGTCATCAACGCCATGGTGCCGCTCGCCAACATGTTCGGCTACGTCAACACGCTGCGCTCGATGTCGCAGGGACGCGCCACCTTCACGATGCAATTCGACCACTACGAACAGGTTCCCAACAACGTTGCGCAGGAGGTTCAGGCCAAGTTTGCCTGATCCTGTCGACTTCATAGAAGCAAAACGCCAACGGCAACGGAGACTGCGATGGCCAAGGCAAAATTCGAACGCACCAAGCCGCATTGCAATATCGGCACGATCGGTCATGTCGATCACGGCAAGACGACGTTGACCGCGGCGATTACCAAGGTTCTGGCCGAGCAGGGCAAGGCGAAATTTACAGCCTACGACGAGATCGACAAGGCTCCGGAAGAGAAGGCGCGCGGCATCACCATCTCGACGGCCCACGTCGAATACGAGACTGACGCCCGCCACTATGCGCACGTCGACTGCCCCGGCCATGCCGACTATGTGAAGAACATGATCACCGGCGCCGCGCAGATGGACGGCGCGATCCTGGTGGTGAGCGCTGCCGACGGCCCGATGCCGCAGACCCGCGAGCACATCCTGCTCGCCCGCCAGGTCGGCGTGCCGGCGCTCGTCGTCTACCTCAACAAGGTCGACATGGTCGACGACCCCGAGCTCCTGGAGCTGGTCGAGCTCGAGGTGCGTGAGCTGCTGTCGAAATATGAATTTCCCGGCGACAAGATCCCGGTGGTCAAGGGCGCCGCGAAGTTGGCATTGGACGGCGTCGACGACAAGCTCGGCAAGAATTCGATCTTCGAGCTGATGAAGGCGGTCGACGATTACATCCCGCAGCCCCAGCGCCCGAAGGACCAGCCGTTCCTGATGCCGGTCGAGGATGTGTTCTCGATTTCGGGTCGCGGCACGGTGGTGACCGGCCGCATCGAGCGCGGCGTCATCAAGGTCGGTGAGGAAGTCGAGGTCGTCGGGCTTAGGCCGACCATGAAGACCGTGGTCACCGGCGTCGAGATGTTCCGCAAGTTGCTCGACCAGGGCGAGGCGGGCGACAACGTCGGTTGCCTGTTGCGCGGCACCAAGCGCGAGGAGGTTGAGCGCGGCCAGGTGCTGTGCAAGCCCGGCAGCGTCAAGCCGCACACCAAGTTCAAGGCCGAGGCCTACATCCTCACCAAGGAGGAGGGTGGCCGTCATACGCCGTTCTTCACCAACTATCGCCCGCAATTCTATTTCCGCACGACCGACGTGACCGGCGTGGTGCATCTGCCCGAGGGCACCGAAATGGTCATGCCCGGCGACAATATCGCCATGACGATCGAATTGATCGTGCCGATCGCCATGGAGGAGAAGCTGCGCTTCGCCATTCGCGAGGGTGGTCGCACTGTCGGCTCAGGCGTCGTCACCAGCATCATCGAGTGACGGAAGACGGACGACAGATGACAGAGGACGGACGGCGAAGCAGGGATGGCGCGGTCGTCATCCATGACCGCCAAGCAGAGGAGGGAAGGGCGCAGCAGGCGACTGGGACAATCTGTCATCCGTCATCTGTCATCCGTCCTCCGAGCAACACATGAACGGCCAGAACATCCGAATCAGGCTCAAGGCCTTCGATCACCGCATCCTTGATGCGTCCACCCGCGAGATCGTGGCAACCGCCAAGCGCACCGGCGCGCAAGTGCGCGGGCCGATCCCGTTGCCGACCAAGATCGAAAAATTCACCGTGAACCGCTCGCCGCACGTCGACAAGAAGAGCCGCGAGCAGTTTGAGATGCGAACCCACAAGCGGCTGCTCGACATCGTTGATCCGACGCCCCAGACGGTCGATGCGCTGATGAAGCTCGATCTTGCGGCCGGCGTCGATGTCGAGATCAAGCTCTAGGGCAGAGGATGACACGATGCGTTCCGGAGTGATCGCACAAAAGGTCGGGATGACCCGCATTTTTACCGAGGCGGGCGAGCATGTGCCGGTGACGGTGCTGCGGCTCGCCAACTGCCAGGTCATCGGGCATCGCACCAAGGACAAGAACGGCTACGTGGCGCTGCAACTCGGCGCCGGCACCCGCAAGGCCTCGAGACTGAGCCGCGCGGAGCGCAACAACTTTGCCGTCGCCAAGGTCGAGCCCAAGCGCAAGATGGTGGAATTCCGCGTCGACGAAAACGCGCTCATCCCTGTCGGCGCGGAGATCACGGCCGACCATTTCATCATCGGCCAGTTCGTCGACGTCACCGGCACCTCGATCGGCAAGGGCTATGCGGGCGGTATGAAGCGATGGAATTTCGGTGGCCTGCGCGCCTCCCACGGCGTGTCGGTCTCCCACCGCTCGATCGGTTCCACCGGCGGCCGTCAGGACCCGGGACGCACGTTCAAGAATAAGAAGATGCCGGGCCAGATGGGCGTCGATCGCGTCACCACCCTCAATCTCAAGGTCGTGCAGACCGATGTTGCGCGCGGCCTGATCCTGGTTGAAGGCGCGGTGCCGGGCGCCAAGGGCGGCTGGATCACGGTGCGCGACGCCGTCAAGAAGGCGTTGCCGAAGGAGGCACCGCAACCCGGCAAGTTCCGCGTCGCCGGCGGTGCAGCAGAACCCCCTCCCTCCGGGAGTGAGGGGGCGTCGCCGGCGCAGGGAGCGTGACCATGGAACTCAAGATCACGACTCTTGACGGCGAAGAGAAGGGCTCGGTCAGTCTGTCGGACACGATCTTCGGATTGGAGCCGCGCCAGGATCTCATCCAGCGCTGCGTCGTGTGGCAGCTCGCCAAGCGCCGCGCCGGGACCCACAAGGTGAAGGGGCGCGCCGAAATCTGGCGAACCGGCAAGAAGATGTACAAGCAGAAGGGCACCGGCGGCGCCCGCCACGGCTCCCAGCGCGCCAATCTGTTCCGCGGCGGCGGCCGTTCATTCGGTCCGGTGGTGCGCAGCCACGCGATCGACCTGCCCAAGAAGGTGCGCGTCCTTGCCCTCAAGCATGCGCTCTCCGCCAAGGCCAAGGACGGCGGCATCGTCCTCATCGAAGACGCCAAGCTCGCGGACACCAAGACCAAGCTGCTTAAAGGCCACTTCGCCAAGCTCGGCGTCGCCAATGCGCTGATCATCGACGGCGCCGAAATCGACAACGGCTTTCGTCTCGCCACCCGCAATATTCCCAATATCGACGTGCTGCCGATTCAGGGCATCAACGTTTACGACATCCTGCGGCGACACACCCTTGTCCTCACCAGGGCCGCGCTCGATGCGCTGGAGGCGCGATTGAAATGACCACCAACGATCCGCGCCACTACGACGTCATCATGTCGCCGGTCATCACTGAAAAGGCGACGCTCGCCTCCGAGCACAACCAGGTGATCTTCCGGGTCGCGCCGCATGCCACCAAGCCGCAGATCAAGGAGGCGGTGGAGAAATTGTTCGACGTCAAGGTCAAACACGTCAATACGCTGGTTCGCAAGGGCAAGGTCCGCAATTTCCGCGGCAGGCGCGGCGTGTTGTCGGACGTGAAAAAGGCCATCGTGACCCTCGAGGAAGGTCACCGCATCGACGTGACGACCGGGCTTTAGAGCGGCGGGAAGCAGGAACCATGGCACTCAAGCATTACAAGCCGACGACGCCGGGCCAGCGCCAACTGGTCCTGGTCGACCGGTCCGCGCTCTACAAGGGCGAGCCCGTGAAAGCGCTGACCACCGGCAAGATCTCGTCGGGAGGGCGCAACAACAACGGACGCATAACCGTGCGCTTCCGCGGCGGCGGCCACAAGCGGGCGTTGCGCACGGTCGACTTCAAGCGCAGCAAGCACGACCAGCCGGCGCGCGTCGAGCGCATCGAATACGATCCGAACCGCACCGGGTTCATCGCGCTCATCAAGTATGAGGACGGCGAACTCGCCTACATTCTGGCGCCGCAGCGGCTCGGGGAGGGCGACACGATCGTCGCCGGCGAGCACGTGGACGTGAAGCCCGGCAATGCCATGCCGGTCGGCAACATGCCGGTCGGCACCATCGTGCACAACGTCGAGCTCAAGATCGGCAAGGGCGGCCAGCTCGCGCGGTCGGCCGGGTCGTACGCCCAGATCGTCGGCCGCGACCAGGAATACGTGATCCTGCGTCTCAATTCGGGCGAGCAGCGGCTCGTCCACGGGCGCTGCAAGGGAACGGTCGGCGCGGTGTCGAATCCCGACCACATGAACATCTCGATCGGCAAGGCGGGCCGCAAGCGCTGGCTTGGGCGCATGCCGCACAATCGCGGCGTGTCGATGAACCCGGTCGATCATCCGCTCGGCGGCGGCGAGGGCCGCAGCTCGGGCGGGCGGCATCCGGTGACGCCTTGGGGCTTCCCGACCAAGGGCAAGAAGACCCGGACCAACAAGCGAACCACGAAATTCATCATTTCAAGCCGCCATGCGCGGAAGAAGAAGTAAGGCGAGGGCAAGATGGCGCGCTCGGTATGGAAGGGGCCGTTCGTCGACGGTTATCTGCTGAAGAAGGCGGAGACTGCGCGGTCGTCGGGCCGGCATGACGTGATCAAGACCTGGAGCCGTCGCTCGACGATCCTGCCGCAATTCGTCGGGCTGACCTTCGGGGTGCACAACGGCCACAAGCACATCCCCGTGATGGTGACCGAGGAGATGGTCGGCCACAAGCTCGGCGAGTTCGCACCGACCCGCACGTTTCACGGCCACTCTTCCGACAGGAAGGCCAAGCGGGCGTCGTCGCCCGGCGCGGCTTAAAGCGGGAGGATGAGATGAGCAAGACCGCACATCCGCGCAGCCTTGCGGATAACGAGGCCAAAGCCGTCGCTCGCATGCTGCGCATCAGCCCGCAGAAACTCAACCTGCTTGCCCAGCTCATCCGCGGCAAGAAGGTGCAGACAGCTCTCGCTGACCTGGAATTCTCGCGCAAGCGCATCGCCAAGGATGTCCGCAAGTGCCTGGAGTCCGCCATTGCGAATGCGGAGAACAATCACGATCTCGACATCGACGATCTCGTGGTGGCGCGCGCCCATGTCGGCAAAGGCCTCGTCATCAAGCGCTTTCACGCCCGCGGCCGCGGCCGCGCCGGCAAGATTCTCAAGCCGTTCTCGCATCTGACGATCGTGGTTCGTCAGGTCGAGGCGAGCGCCTAAGGAGCCCCCGATGGGTCAGAAGGTCAATCCGACAGGTCTGCGTCTCGGCATCAACCGCACCTGGGACTCGCGGTGGTATGCGGGCAAGAACGAGTACGGCAAGCTCTTGCACGAGGACATGGAAATTCGCGAGGCGTTGACGAAGCAGCTCAAGCAGGCGGCGGTGTCCAAGATCGTGATTGAACGTCCGCACAAGAAGTGCCGCGTGACGATCCATTCGGCGCGGCCCGGCGTCGTCATCGGCAAGAAGGGCGCCGACATCGAGAAGCTCCGCAAGGCAGTGGCGAAACTCACCGACAGCGACGTCGTCCTCAACATCATCGAGATTCGCAAGCCCGAGCTTGACGCGAGACTCGTCGCCGAATCGATTGCCCAGCAGCTTGAACGTCGCGTCGCGTTCCGGCGCGCCATGAAGCGGGCCGTGCAGTCGGCCATGCGGCTCGGCGCGGAAGGCATCCGCATCAACTGTTCGGGCCGGCTCGGCGGCGCTGAAATCATGGTATCGGGAAGGCCGGGTGCCGCTGCATACGCTGCGCGCCGACGTCGATTACGGCGTCGCCACCGCGTTCACGACCTATGGCACCTGCGGCGTCAAGGTGTGGATCTTCAAGGGCGAGATCCTGGAGCACGATCCGATGGCGCAGGACAAGCGCATGGCCGAGAGCGAGGCGGGTCGCCCGCGTCGCGACAGTTGAGGCGTCAAAGTAGGTTCGAAGTCTGAAAGAGGCGAAGTGCCATGCTGCAACCGATGCGCACCAAGTTTCGCAAGGCGCACAAAGGCCGGATCAAAGGCGCCGCCACCAGCGGCGCGACGCTGAGCTTTGGTCAGTTCGGCCTCAAGGCGATGGAGCCGGACCGGGTGACCGCACGCCAGATCGAGGCGGCGCGGCGCGCCATGACCCGCCACATGAAGCGCGCCGGCCGGGTGTGGATCCGCATCTATCCGGACGTGCCGGTTTCGAAGAAGCCGCTCGAGGTCCGCATGGGCTCCGGCAAGGGCGCGCCGGAATTGTGGGTGGTGCGGATCAAGCCGGGCCGCATCCTGTTCGAGATCGACGGCGTTTCCACGACGCTCGCGCGCGAGGCGCTCGACCTCGCCGCTGCCAAGCTTCCGATCAGGACGCGTTTTGTCGAGCGCATTGCCGAGTAAGTGGACCAAAGACCGATGCTTAAACCCGATGACCTCAGGGCGATGACGCCAGACCAGCTGGACGATGAACTCATCAAGCTCAAGAAAGAGCAGTTCAACCTGCGCTTCCAGCGAGCGACCGGGCAGCTTGCGAACACGGCGCGCGTTCGCGAAGTCCGCCACGACATCGCCCGCATCAAGACCGTTGCGCAGGCTAAGCGCGCCGCGGCCGCCAAATGAACTGTCCAGTTTTGAGGAGCCGATAGATGCCGAAGCGCGTATTGCAGGGCGAAGTGGTGAGCAACAAGCAGGCAAAGACCGTCGTGGTGCGGGTGGAGCGCCGGTTTACCCACCCGGTCATGAAGAAGACGGTGCGCAGCTCCAAGAAATACTACGCCCACGACGAGACCAACGCGTGCGCGGTGGGCGACAGGGTGAAGATCGAGGAGCACGCGCCGATCTCGAAGTTGAAGCGCTGGATCGTGGTGCAGGAAAACGGACAGGCGACGTGATGTCGAATTATTTCTCCGCAGTCATGGCCGCGCTTGCCGCGGGAATGACGGCGGGGGCGGTGTAAGCAAGCGCCGACGGCGCTCGGAAATGTAAACAAAGAGGCGTCCCATGATTCAGATGCAGACCAACCTCGACGTGGCGGACAATTCCGGCGCGCGGCGCGTCATGTGCATCAAGGTGCTGGGCGGCTCGAAGCGCAAATACGCCACGATCGGCGATGTCATCGTGGTGTCGGTGAAGGAAGCCATTCCGCGCGGCCGCGTGAAGAAGGGCGACGTGATGAAGGCCGTGGTGGTGCGGGTCCGCAAGGACATCCGCCGGGCAGACGGCTCGATTATCCGGTTCGACCGCAATGCCGCCGTGCTGATCAATCCTCAGATGGAGCCGGTCGGCACCCGCATCTTTGGCCCGGTGCCGCGCGAGCTGCGCGCCAAGAACCACATGAAGATCATTTCGCTGGCGCCGGAGGTGCTGTGATGGCCGCGAAAATTCGCAAAGGCGACAAGGTCGTCGTTCTCGCCGGCCGCGACAAGGGCCGCACCGGCGAAGTCGTCGAGGTAAACCCTGCGGCCGGGCGCGCATTGGTGCGCGGCGTCAATCTGGTCAAGCGCCACCAGCGCCAGAGCGCGCAGCAGCAAGGCGGCATCATCTCCAAGGAGCTGCCGGTTCATCTGTCCAATATTGCAATCGCCGACCCCAAGGACGGCAAGCCGACGCGCGTCGGTTTCAAGATCGGCGGCGATGGCCGCAAGGTGCGCGTCGCCAAGCGTTCGGGAGTAGAGATCGATGGCTGATCAGGAAGAAAAGAAGGCCAAGAAGCCTGCCAAGCCCAAGGACGAGTCCAAAGCCGCCAAGGCGCCGAAGGCGGCCAAGGCCGAGGGCAAGAAGGCTGACGGCAAGAAAGCCGAAGCCGGAAAGCCTGAAGGCGAGAAGGGCAAGAAACCCGCCAAGGCCGACAAGGCGGCGGCCGCGCCGGTAGAGGCCGTTGTGCCGCCCCCGCCGCCGCGCCTGAAGACGACATTCGACACGGTGGTGCGCAAGAAGCTGACGGAGCAATTCGGCTACAAGAATGCCATGCAGGTGCCGGTGATCGACAAGGTCGTCATCAACATGGGCATCGGCGAGGCGGTGGCAGACCGCAAAAAGGTCGAATCGGCGGCGAGCGATCTCGCGTTGATCGCCGGCCAGAAGCCCGTCATCACCAAGTCCCGTAAGGCGATCTCGACCTACAAGCTGCGCGAGAACCAGCCGATCGGCTGCAAGGTGACGCTGCGCAAGACCCGGATGTTCGAGTTCATCGACCGGCTGATCAACATCGCACTGCCGCGCGTGCGCGACTTCCGCGGTCTCAACCCGAAGAGCTTCGACGGCCGCGGCAACTTTTCGCTCGGCCTCAAGGAGCACATCGTTTTCCCCGAGATCGACTATGACAAGACAGCGGAGATCTGGGGCATGGACATCACCGTATGCACGACGGCGCGCACCGATGACGAGGCTCGCGCGCTGTTGACGGCATTCAATTTCCCGTTCCGGCAGTGAGGACGGCGACGTCCTCAGACGCGGACGCGAAGGAGACAAGAATGGCGAAGACGAGTTCGATCGAGAAGAACAACCGGCGACGCAAGCTTGCCAAGAAGTACGCGGGCAAGCGGTCGCGGCTCAAGGCGATCGCCGGCGACAGGAACAAGCCGCTCGAAGAGCGCTTTGAGGCCGCCGTCAAGCTTGCGGCGCTGCCGCGCAACGGCTCGGCCGTTCGCATCCGCAACCGCTGCGAGGTGACCGGCCGCGCGCGGGCCTATTACCGCAAACTGAAAATGAGCCGCATCGCGATGCGGGAATTTGGCGCCAAGGGGCTGATCCCCGGGCTGGTCAAGTCGAGCTGGTAAGGAGCTGCCGGCGATGAACCTGAACGATCCAATCGGCGATATGATTACCCGCATCCGCAACGCACAGAGCCGGACCAAGCCGAAAGTGTCGACTCCGGGCTCGAAGCTGCGCAAGAGCGTGCTCGACGTGCTCAAGAGCGAAGGATATATCCGCGATTACTCCACGATGGAACGCAGCGACGGCCGCACCGAGTTCGAGATCGAGCTCAAGTATTTCGACGGCGCGCCGGTCATCCGCGTCATTGAGCGCGTGTCAAAGCCGGGGCGCCGAGTCTATGCTTCAGTGAGGAATCTGCCGCGCATCAACAACGGCCTCGGCGTTGCGATCGTGTCGACCCCGAAGGGCGTGATGGCGGACCACGCCGCCCGCGACGCCAATGTGGGCGGCGAGATCCTCTGTACGGTGTTCTAAGGGGACCGGCATGTCACGCATCGGCAAGAAAGCGGTTCCGATCCCTGC
>WNFO01013941.1_pt1 | contig 11599 bp, 10 predicted proteins | sample 5400251 | NCBI WGS metagenome assembly WNFO01 (sample SAMN13153354, study PRJNA577476) | soil metagenome | isolation source: 100 cm saprolite under Madrone tree | place: USA:California | collected 2016-06-14
CCACACAGAAGGAGGAAAATCAGATTCTGGACCGATTTTTCCCTGACCGGGAGAATTTGCGTTTCTGAGGGCATCATGGCATTTTGCAGGAGCAGGACCATCCGCGCAATGCCGCTTCATGTGCTGGTGTGAAAAGAATTCTTGTGAGCAAGGACGGTTCGAATGATCGATGTCGGCGTCGTGGGTTTCGGTCTTGGCGGTCGCGCCTTTCACGCACCGATCATTCATGCGGTGCCGGGCTTGCGGCTGACGGCGATCGTTGAACGCAGCGGAAGCTCGGCGCGCGAAATCTATCCGGACGCGAAAATCGTCCGCGATATTGAAGAGTTGCTGGCGATCAAATCCATTTCACTGATTGCGATCGCCACGCCGAACGAGACGCACTTTCCGTTTGCGAAACGTTGCCTGGAAGCGGGGCGTCACCTCGTGGTGGACAAGCCGTTTACGAGCACGCTTGCGGAAGCGCGCGAGCTTGTTGAGTTGGCTCGCAAGCAGGATCGCGTTCTTTCGGTATATCAAGACCGCAGATTCGACGGTGATTTTCGCACCGTGCAAGAACTGCTCGCCAAAGGCTCACTCGGAAAGATTGTTCGCTTCGAATCGGCATTTGATCGTTGCAGGCCGCAGATCAGGGCGAATTCGTGGAAGGAAAAACCTGCTCCGGGGAGCGGCGTGTTTTTTGATCTTGGGCCGCATCTGGTCGATCAGGCGCTTCAACTTTTCGGCCCGCCGGAACACCTGCTTGCGGACATCCGTATCGAGCGCGAAGGCAGTCTCACCGAGGACGCATTCGACCTGACCTTGCATTACCAAAACGGGCTGCGCGCGATCCTTATGGCAAGCATGCTGGCCCCCGATCCGCGCCCGCATTATCGCATTCAGGGGACGCGTGGCGTTTACGTGAAACATACTTTGGATCCGCAGGAAGCGCTGCTTCGTGGGGATCATCCGGCGATGGGAGATGATTGGGGAGTGGAGCTCGAAAAAGATTGGGGCACGATGACATTGTGGAGTGACGGCGAGTTAACGCATGCAAAGGTGCCCACGTTGCGCGGCGATTACCGCGACTTTTACGCGCAGGTGCGCGAGGCCATCGAAGGGCACGCAACCCCTCCCGTAACACCGGAGGAGGCTTTGCGCTTGATGTATACGCTGGAATTGTGCGTAGACAGCAGCCGCAAACGCGCGCCGCTGCCGTGGGCGTTCAGTGCATGAGGACGAATCGGCAGGAGACAGTGACGGGCACGTTCCACGTATAATGAATGAAGAGTCCAGGAGCACAAATCTTGCCACGCACGATTGAGCTCGCGCCTTCCATCCTCTCCGCGAATTTCGCGAATCTCGCAGCGCACGCGCAGCAAGCGCTCGATGGCGGAGGTTCGCTCCTGCACGTAGACATCATGGACGGTCATTTCGTGCCAAACATCACCATCGGCCCGCCGGTTGTAGCGTGGCTGCGCAAGGCGCTCCCCGAAACGATTTTTGATTGCCACCTGATGATCGAAAATCCCGATGACTTTATTCCCGCATTTGCCGAAGCGGGCGCCAGCTGGATTTCCGTGCACCAGGAAGCTTGCGTACATCTCGATCGCACGCTGCATCACATTACGGATCATGGATGCCAGGCTGGCGTGGTGCTGAATCCCGCAACTCCGGTGGACACGCTGAGCGATGTTCTGGATCTCGTCCATCACGTTCTGGTGATGTCCGTGAACCCAGGTTTCGGCGGGCAGCAATTCATTCGCAATTCCCTAAAGAAGATGGAAGCATTGGCGGGAATTAGAAAAGAGCGCGGTTTGCACTTCCGCATCGAAGTAGACGGCGGTGTGGCGCTGGATACCGTTGCGGATGTTGTGCGCGCAGGCGCGGAACTGCTGGTCGCAGGCAACGCCGTCTTCGGTCACGGTGACGCCAGGCAAAATGCAAAGCACCTGCTGGATGCAGCGCGGGCAGCGACGCTTACGCGCGCGTAGCCGACAAGTTTTCGTTACTGTTCCTGGTAATTCCAGGTCAGCCCGCCATCCAGGAAGAATGTTGTTCCCGTCGCATAGTTTGATTCTTCAGAACCGAGGAACACGGCCATCGAGGCTACGTCGTCCGGCGTGCCTAGCCGTTTCAGCGGAATATTTTCCAGCAGCGCACTGAGTTTTGCGGGATCGTTCAATAAATTCTTGTTGATCGGCGTTTCAATCGCTCCGGGCGCGATTGAATTGATGGTGATGCCGAGAGGAGCGAGTTCAATCGAGAGATTTCGGGTCAGCATTTTCACGCCGCCCTTGCTGGCGCAGTACGAAGCAAAATGAGGGAAGGGAAGTTCCTCGTGGACGGAGCTGATGTTGATGATCTTTCCGCCTGCCTTCACCGCCATGCGATTCTTCACAAAGGCCTGCGTGATGAAAAACAGCCCTTTCAGGTTGACGTTGAGCACCGCGTCGAAGTCCGCTTCCGTGGCATCCCAGAAGTCGGCGCGGCGCTCGAGTCCCGCGTTATTGACGAGGATGTCGATTTTGCCGAACTGCGTCGCGGTGTCCGCGATAAATTTCTGTCCGTCGTTGACGCTGCTGACGTCGTACTGAAATCCCGCGACCTTGCGCCCGGTCTTTGCAATATTTGTCACTGCTTCGTCGGCGCCTGCCTTGTTTGACCGGTAGCAGAACGAGACGTCCGCTCCTTCTTCGGCAAATCGCTGCGCAATCGCCAGGCCTATGCCCTGGCTTCCACCGGTGATTGCCGCCACTTTTCCTGCAAGCCTGTTACCCATTTCGCCTCCCGCCACTTTCACACTGTCAGATACGGGTACAGGCAAATAGTTGCACGAAAACTGTTATGTGGCGAGAAACACGACTCCTCGAGTCCCGGCGCGAATGTGTCGCGCGATTCAGCAGTACACAAAAAAGAACCGGTCTGAAGATGTGTCGTTTTAGCAGGCGACACCAGCTTCGGCCCGGACGTCTGCCTGTGGCGGTTATGAATACCGTCTGGCGCTGATCACTTGGCGGCGATCAATGTGGATTGGCTGGCGACACATTTCCAGGTCTGATCATACTTGATCCACGTATCGGTGAATCGCTCGCGATGAACGTACGGCTTGCCTTTCTCCGTACCTTTGATGCGGAATATTCCGACGACCACGGCGGCGTTGCCGTAGACCTGCACGTTAATTTGTTCGTTTACCGCCTGAGAGGGCTGGTATTCCGGAGCTTTGATGCTGGCAAGAAATTCACTTTTTGATGAAACGCTCCCATCAATTTCTACGGCAATGAAAGTGTTCGCCAGCAGCATGTCCAGAGCTTTGGTGTCCTTGGCTTCGATGGCGTGATTCCAGGCAGTTTCCAGACCGAGAACGCGGCCGCCTTCGTCGCTTGCCGAATTTTGGGCAAACCCCGAGACTGATGCGAAAATCAGGAGCGCAACGACAGCTACGAGAAGTTTTTTCACGGATTCTTCCTCCGCCAGAAAAGACATGTGGTTATCCAGGTTATTTTCAGAATAGAGCAGAGCGGCGCGTTCGAAACGAAAACGTGAGAAGAGTTTCGTGAGGTGCAATCGCGGACGGCAAGAAAACGATAGAACGAGTTTTAAAAGAGAGATTTTCCGCAGGCCGACATTCGCTCCGCGAATGGAAGAAAGAATCGGCCTGCTTCGCCCCAGAATGACAATCGGTTTGGTCAGATTTAAGCGATCGTGACTTCCGAACTCAGATAAACGTCCTGAATCGCGTTAAGCAGTTGCACGCCTTCTTTCATGGGGCGCTGGAACGCTTTGCGGCCGGAAATCAGACCTGTGCCGCCAGCGCGTTTGTTGATGACCGCGGTCGAGAGATCGATGGGGTGATCGCTAGAAAGTTCGGTGTAAATCCGCTTGTCGAATTTGCCGTAGCTCGAATCGCCCATGTTCAGAGCGGCATATCCGCCGTTATTTTCCGGCAGCTTCTGCTTGATGATGTCGGCTTCGATTGTTACGCCCAAGTGATTCGCTTGCCCTGTCAGGTCGGCCGAAAGGTGATAGTCCTTGTCCTTCTTGAATGCGTTGTTGCGGAGGTAGCACCACAGAACCGTGGCCAAGCCAAGTTCGTGCGCATGGGCAAACGCCTGGCTGATTTCGACAATCTGCCGCCCGCTCTGATCGGAACCGAAATAAATCGTGGCACCGACCGCGACCGCGCCCATGTCGTACGCCTGCTTGACGGTGCCAAAAAGAATTTGATCCGCTTTGTTGGGGAAGGTGAGCAGTTCGTTGTGATTGATCTTCACAAGGAAAGGAAGCTTGTGCGCGTACTTGCGCGCGACGGAGCCCAGCACGCCCAATGTGGACGCGACGGCGTTGCATTGACCTTCGATCGCGAGCTTTACGATGTTCTCGCCGTCGAAATATTCGGGATTTTTCGCAAAGCTTGCGCCTGCCGAATGCTCGATGCCCTGGTCCACTGGCAAAATCGAAAGATAACCGGTGCCGCTGAGCCGCCCGGTGTGGAACATGCGATGCAGGCTGGCCAGCACGCGCGGGTTGCGATCGGATACGGCCCAGATGCGGTCCAGAAAATCCGGACCGGGCAAGTGCAAGTGGTCTTTCGAAATCTTCGGGGACTTGAACCCGAGCAGGGAATCCGCCTTCGTTCCCAGGTAGGTTTGAATAGAGCTAGTTGTTGCAGTGGCCATTTGCTTACTTTCTCCTCGTCTTGAGACCGCAAAGCGGTCAGTTTCAGACATGACCGCTAAGCGATCAATTACTTCAAAATTCTTTTCGAGAGCATTGATCCCGCTGCTTCATCTACCAGCCACGATATGTTCCCGTTCGCCGGCTGAATCATCTGCGCGGGCAGTTGGTCCGGCTCGTGTGGGCCTTCGAGCACCGATTTCAACGCGCATGCTTTGTCGGCGCCAGTGATCATAAAGATCACGTTTGCCGCGTTGTTTGCCGCCGGAGCCGTCAGCGTCACCCGGTCAGCGCAAAGCTTGCCAACCCAATTGCTCGTCACGATTCGCTGCGTTTCGTTCAGAGCTTTCGTGCCCGGAAACAATGACAGCGTATGCCCTTCGCTGCCCATGCCGAGCAAAATCAAATCGAACCGCGGAAACGCGCCGGCTGGCAAACCAAATTCCCGCTGAATCACCTCTTCGTACTCTGCAGCCGCTTGCGCCGTATCAGGATACTCCCCTTTGATGCGATGAACCTGATCGGGACGCAACGGCACTTTGGAGAGCATTGCGTCCGTGGCCATCTGAAAATTGCTGTCGGCATGGCCCGGTGCCACGTGCCGCTCGTCTCCAAAGAACACCTTCATTTTATCCCAGGGCAGGGAATTGCGCAGCGAAGGATGTTCAGCGAGCAGCGCGTACAGCACCTTGGGAGTCGAACCGCCAGACAGTGCTATGGTGAACGCCCCGCGCGCTGCGACCGCGTCACCGGCGATGCGCACGACGTCGGCAGCCGCGCGGCGCGCGATCTCCATTCCATTGGCAAACAATTCTACGGTTCGACTCGCCACCAAAACACATCCTCCGATCCAAACCCTCGTGCCCTACGATACTGCGGCAGGGATTTTCGCGCCAAATTCTTCCGCCTCAATGTCACGCCACGCGCGGCCGTCTCGTTCCAGCAAATCGTCCACTTCCTTCGGGCCCCACGAACCTGCGGGATAATTTGGGAATCCACGCGCCGGCAGGGCTTTCCAGACGTCCAACAACGGTTGAATCACGCTCCACCCGGCTTCGACCATGTCCGCGCGCTGAAAGAGCGTGGCGTCGCCGACCATGCAATCGTAAAGCAGGCGCTCGTAACCCGTGCTGTGCGACGTCCCAAAATCACGAGAGTAGTCGAAATCCATGTTCACAAGTCCGAGCTTCATCACCGAGCCAGGAATCTTCGCGCCAAAACGCAGAGAGATCCCCTCGTCCGGCTGGATGTGAATGACGAGCTGGTTTGTGCGCGGATCTTTGATCGGAGTCTTACGGAACAACATAAACGGCGCGCGGCGGAAGTGGATCGCAATTTCGGTTACACGCTTGGCCAGCCGTTTGCCGGTGCGAAGATAAAACGGCACATCGCCCCAGCGCCAGTTATCGATTTTCAGCTTCAGCGCGACAAAAGTTTCCGTGTTGGAGTTGGGCGCGACATTCGGCTCGCTGCGATAGGCGGGAACAGGTTGCCCGTCGATCACCCCTTCGCCGTACTGGCCGCGCACCATGTTCTGCAAAACTTCCTCCGGTGTCGGCATTTGAATCGCATGCAGGATTTCGGCTTGTTTGTCACGCACCGCGTCGGCTTCGAAAGAAATCGGCGGCTCCATGGCCGTCAGAGTCAGGAGTTGAAAAAGATGATTCGGCACCATGTCGCGCAGCGCGCCTGCCGTCTCGTAAAACGCTCCACGGTGTTCCACACCGACCGTTTCAGCCGCGGTGATCTGCACGTGGTCGATGTAGGTGCGGTTCCAGAGTGGTTCGATGATGCTGTTTGCGAACCGGAACACCATCACGTTCTGAACGGTTTCTTTACCGAGGTAGTGGTCGATACGGTAGATCTGCTTTTCGCTCAGGATCTCTTTCAGCTCTTTGTTCAGCTGAATCGCTGACTCTAGGTCGTGCCCAAACGGCTTTTCGACGATCACGCGAGTCCAGTTTAGGTTTGTTTCCTGGGTGAGACCCGCTTCGCCGAGTTTCCTGACGATGGGCGAAAAAAACTTCGGTGCCACAGCAAGATAGTGGAAGCGGTTGCCCTGTGTGCTGTGATTTTTCTCAACAGCAATGATTTGATCTTTCAGCCGCTGGTAGGCGGCGGAATCGCCGAAATCGCCTTGGACGTAGTAAATTCGCTCGACGAACCACTTCCACAATTCATCGTTCAACGATGAAGGCGCAAATTCCTTCATCTCCGCCGTTAGCTTGTCGCGAAACGCCTCCGTCGTCATCTGGTCAAAGGAAAAGCCGATGATCGCGAATTGGTGCGAGAGCAAACCCTCCTGGGCAAGATTCGCGAGAGCGGGAAGGAGCTTTCGCTTGGTCAGGTCACCGCTGGCACCAAAAATCACCATGACGCAGGGTGAAGCTTTTTGCCGGACTTCATTGGAGTGCACGGTGGTCGGCATTTGGCCTTCCCAAGGAGAATTCGCCGCGGCATGGCCGCAAGCGTTTAGTGGCCCGATTTTTTTTCGACGTGCCCGCCAAACTGGAAGCGCATCGCGGAAAGAATTTTGCCGGCAAAATCATCTTCACCGCGCGAGGTGAAACGCTGATAGAGAGATGCGCTGAGCACAGGAGCTGGAGTGGTGGATTCGATCGCGGCGAGAATTGTCCAGCGTCCTTCGCCGGAATCCGAAACTCTGCCGGAGAAACGCTCAAGCGTGGGTTGTTCGAGAAAGGAAATAGCAGTTAAGTCGAGAAGCCACGACGCCACAACGCTTCCGCGCCGCCAGACTTCCGCCACATCTGCGAGATTGAAATCGTATTGATAATGTTCAGGCTCACGCAGCGGCGTGGTTTCGGCGTCCGTCTCGCGATGCTGTTTGCCGACGTTGGCATGCTTCAAAATATTGAAACCCTCCGCGTACGCGGCCATCAATCCGTATTCGATGCCATTGTGAATCATCTTCACAAAGTGACCCGCACCGTTTGGACCGCAATGCAAATATCCTTCTTCGGCGGTTCCTGTGGCTTTTTCGCGTCCCGGCGTGCGCTCGATAGAGCCGCGTCCCGGCGCTAACGTCTTGAAAATTGGATCGAGACGCTTCACGACTTCGTTTTCCCCGCCGATCATCTGGCAATAGCCGCGGTCGAGTCCCCACACGCCGCCGCTGGTGCCGACATCGACGTAGTGAAGGCCCTTCGCCTGAAGCTCCTTCGCGCGGCGAATGTCGTCAATGTAGTAGGAGTTGCCCCCGTCAATTAGAATGTCGCCTGACTCGAGTTTCGGCACGAGTTCATGGATCATTCGATCGACTACTCCGGCCGGCACCATCAGCCAGATCGCGCGCGGCTTCTGCAATTTCTGCACGAAGTCGTCGAGAGAGTTCGTGCCCGTTGCACCTTCGCCGGAAAGTTGCTTCACGCTTTCCGGGCTGCGGTCATACACGACACAAGTGTGGCCATTTTTCTGAAGCCGCCGCACCATATTGGCACCCATACGCCCCAGACCGATCATTCCCAGTTGCATTCCGTCTGCTCCCCTGAATCAAATTGTAAAAAGAAATCCCGGCGCAGCGAAAAATCGACTACAAGGCCTGCGTTACGGCTTTTGCGAGCGCATTCAAGCCTGACTTCAGATTTTTTCCGAGGTGCACGCGCAACGCACGGCGCCCGCGTTCGGCCAGTACCGCGAAGTCTCCGCGCGCTTGCGCTGCTTTGACGACGCCGAAAGTATATTTCTGGCCCGGCACCGCGAGATCGGATGCGTCGTCGCACGTAATTTGCAGGAAGACGCCGCTGTTAGGCCCGCCTTTGTAGGCCTGTCCGGTCGAATGAAGGAAGCGCGGGCCGAAGCCGAGGCAAGTGGCGACTCTCTTCAGATCGCGCACGGAATGCCGGATGGCCTGCAGCGCCTTCTCGTTTTCAGCGTTCATTGGAAGGTAGCCAAGAACTGCAAAGTAGTCGCCAGCGCCAATTCGCGAAAGATGCGACCTCAGAACGTCACCTAAAGTGTTTCCGCCGGAAAGTGCGGCGGCATTTTTCGCGTCGGCAAAAAGTCTGGCATCTTTCGAAGTGAAGAACGGCGATTCCGCGGGCAGGCTTCCCGTGGATTCATACTGGCTGGTGAGTTTTTTCGTTTCGATTTTGCTGGCCTCGACGTCAGGCTGATTGAATGCATTGATGCCGATGATCGAGCCTGCTACGGCGGTCGCGATTTCCCAGCGGAAAAATTCCTGGCCGAGCGTGTATACATTCGGCAACGTGATTCGAATAACGGGATGACCGGCCTTTTCGAGCGCCGCAACGGCCGCATCCTGCGCCTTATTTGTTTTGTTCGCGAGCTGAAGATACGCGAAAACGCGGTCGCTTCCGTACGTTTCGGGCTTAGCGGGTTTCTCGCGGTCCACAGGAATAATTCCTTTGCCAATTTTGCCCGTCGATTCGGCAATCAGTTGTTCAAGCCATGCGCCGAGATCAAAAATTCCGGGCGAAGTGATGATGGTAATTTTGTCGCGGCCGTGATTCGCCGCTAGGCCGAGAATCGTCCCAAGGATCACGCCCGGATTTGCGTCTGCTGCGGAATTCGCGCCGCATGCCTTCACCATTTCGTGCGTGCTTTTCAGGAACTTGCCAACATCCAAACCCATCGCGGCGGCGGGAACCATACCGAAATTCGAAAGTGCGGAGTAGCGTCCACCGATGCTCGGAACGCCCGCAAAAATCTTCCAGAACTTGTCGGTCTCCGCAACTTGCTGCATTTTGGAGCCTGGATCGGTCACTGCGATGAAGCGGCTGCCAACAAGCTTTTCGCCGACGGCTTTCTTCACGCGCTCGAAGAAATATTGCTTGAAAATATTCGGCTCGAGCGTGCTGCCCGATTTGCTGGACACGATGCATAGAGTCTTTTTGAGATCGAGCTTCTGCTCGATTGCTTTGATTTGCACCGGATCCGTCGAGTCCAGCACATGAAGTTCGGGAAAACCGGCCACCTTTCCGAACGTCATGCGCAGCACTTCGGGACACAGACTTGATCCGCCCATGCCCAGCAGCAGAACGTGCTTGAACTTCGCCTTTTTTACTTCTGCGGAAAATCGTTTCAAGGTGTCGAGGTTTGCAAGCTGCTCGTCCGTGATCGTCAACCAGCCAAGCCAGTTACTCTCGTCCGTGTTGCTCCACAGGGAGGCATCTTTCTGCCACAGCCGCGCGACTTTGTTGTTTTTCCCCCAGTCGTCCAGCGAAGCGTCGACCGCAGCTTTCAATTCTTTCGGCAGTTTGTGGGCCAGGCGGTTTACGCTCACTCACGCACCCCGGCATGCTTCTCGACGGCTGCGATCAATTGTTTAAAGGCGTCCGCAAAGAGCTTCACGCCGTCCACCACAAGTTTTTCGGTGACTTCCTTCATCGAAATCCCCGCGGCCTCGAGATCCGTCATCGTCTTGTTCGCGCCTTCCACGTTTTCCGTCAGGCTGTTGCGCAATTTTCCGTGGTCCCGGAACGCGTCAAAGGTCGCCGGAGGAATTGTATCTACCGTGTCCGCACCGATCAGTTCTTCGACATAGAGCACGTCGCGATACTTTGGATTCTTGGTGCTAGTGCTCGCCCACAATAGCCGCTGCGTTTGCGCGCCTTTGCTTGCCAGCGCTTTCCACCGCGGTCCGCCGGCGAGTTCTTGATACTTGGCGTAGGTCCTGCGCGCGTTCGCGATCGCCACTTTGCCTTGCACGCTGCTGAGCAGTTCTTTTTTCTTGGCGTCGGTTTCCGTCTTCAACTTCGCGTCGATCTGCCCGTCGATCAGCGTATCGATGCGGCTCACGAAGAAGCTTGCCACGCTCGCGATCTTGCTCACGTCTTGACCTTTCGCCATGCGCGCTTCGAGAGCAGCGATGTACGCTTCGGCCACCTGCTCGTACGCGGACTGCGCGAACAGCAGCGTGATATTGATGTTGATGCCGTCTTCCAGGAGTTGCCGAATCGCGGGAATACCTTCCTTTGTCGCCGGCACTTTCACCATCAGGTTTTCACGGTTCACGGTTTTCCAAAGCCGCCGCGCTTCCTCGAGCGTGCCCTGCGTGTCGTTTGCGAGCGTCGGCGAGACTTCCAGACTGACGAAGCCGTCGCGCCTTTTCGTCTCGTCGTAGACACTGCGAAAAATATCCGTTGCCGTTTGCACGTCCCGAATCGCGATCCGTTCGTAAAGCCCCTTCGCATTCAATGTTTTCGCTTCGGGCGCATTCAACAGATCGGCGTAGTCGTCGCTTCCCGTGATGGCCTTTTCAAAAATCGTCGGGTTGGAAGTCATGCCCCGCAGCCCGTCATTCGCGATCATCTTTTTCAGATCGCCGTTCAGCAGGTAGTTGTCGTTGTCATGATATTTCTCCTCAAATTCCGTTGTGGCCGGTACCGCTTATTCTATTGTACGCCCGCGTCGACGACCGGGCGTTACAGCTGCGTAAAACCGATTCACTAACAATATTGTTACCGAAATTCTTACAGGACCCGTTTCTGCTCCAGAACTGCAATCTTCGCTAACCGCCGCTTATGCCGCTCTTCATTCGTAAATTGCGCTCCCAAAAACGCTTTTACAAGGTCTTCGGCGAGTTTCACTCCAATGATTCGCGAGCCAAGCACCAGCACGTTCATATCATCGTGCTCGACGCCCTGATGCGCCGAATACGTATCGTGGCAAACCGCCGCTCGTATTCCCACAAGCTTGTTCGCGGCAACACTCGCTCCCACTCCGCTCCCGCAGATCAAAACGCCGCGCTCCGCTCTTCCATCGAGCACCGCGCGGCCCACCGCTTCCGCAAAATCCGGATAGTCCGATGGATTTTCGTTGAATGCGCCAACATCGAGCACGGCGTTACCCAGCCCGCGTAGCACGTCTCCCATCGAATTCTTCAATGCGAACCCTGCGTGGTCCGACCCAATCACGATTTTCATCACCCGTTCACTTTCCGGCCGCTTCTTTTGCCGCCGCA
>WNFO01007354.1_pt1 | contig 11597 bp, 7 predicted proteins | sample 5400251 | NCBI WGS metagenome assembly WNFO01 (sample SAMN13153354, study PRJNA577476) | soil metagenome | isolation source: 100 cm saprolite under Madrone tree | place: USA:California | collected 2016-06-14
GAGGAAGATGATCGTCGCAGGCAACCTCTGGAATACAAGCACAACCTTGCCGGACGACCCACCAAACATCGTCGTCGTGCGGGCGACGCGCCAGGCCAAGGCGCTTGCGTGCTCTGTCTACGTCTACCGCTTGGGATCGAAATGGCTCGTGACGAGCGACTCGAGCGAGCCGCCGTTGGACGTAGCCGTCTGGCTGGTCGCCGCGAACCAGAACGAACGCAACCATGAGACCTGAGCGGCCGTTTCGCGAATCCAGCCGGATTCCGTTACCCTGGAGACATTGCGTCAGGTGCAGGCCGTTCGCGTCTCCGGCAGCGGAATTGAACGTGTTCCACGATGCTCGCAGCTGACGGGTCGAGGTCAATCCCTGCGTCCGACGACGAGGGGGCTGCAATGTTGTCCGGTCTGCGCGTCGCGCACCGTCTGCTGTTGATCTATCTGCTCAGTTTTGCATCGGTCGCCTATCTCGCTTACACGCTGGTGGTCGAAAAGAACATCACCATCGAGTTTGCGCGCAAGGAGCTCCGCGGGCTTGGCTATGTCGATGTAGTCCGTCAGGCCCTGCTGTCGATCATCAGGGACGGGGGGACGGCGGCGGGCCTACGGCCCGGCGGCGACAGCGGCGGCAGCACGACCTTGCAAACGCAGTTGGCAGCCCTGGCTCGAGCGGAGCGAGAATACGGCCATGACCTCAATACCGCCACGCTCGCCGATGCTCTCGTGACGGAGATGCGCCAGCTGGTCGCGCAAGGAACCGGCGATCCGGCCGCGCGCCGCGACCTCGTCGCGCGGGCAATCAACTCCGCGCGGCTGCTGATTTCTCGGATTGGCGACGAATCCAATCTCATTCTCGATCCCGATCTCGACAGCTATTACACCATGTCCGTGGTGATGCTGCGGCTTCCGGAAGCCGTTACGGGCGCGACCGACCTGTGCAAGGAGGCTGTCGCAGTGAACCTGGCCAAGTCTGCCGACGACGAGTCGCAGATGAAGTTTCTGCTGAAGGAGGGCGCCTTCCGGGCGACCATCCGCGGGCTCATGTCGGATGTCGCCTCCGCATTTCGGGGCAATCCCGATGGGCAACTGCGCCGCAATCTTGAGCCGGCCTTTTATCGTACGGAAGGCGCCATCGGCGATTTTTCGCGCAAGTTGCGCAACATGGTAGCGGAGCGACACACAGCCGACGCCAACTCGCTTGCCATGGACGCCATGCTGCGCCAGGTGCTCGGCGCCATGGATGAATTCTGGCGTACGGCCGATACGGAGCTGGGTCGCCTCCTACGGCAGCGAATCGATGGTCTGTATCGTCGCATGGAAGTCGACCTGGGCACGGCCGCGCTGGTCTGGCTCGCTTCGCTCGGCTTCATCCTCGTCGTCGCCCGACAAATCACCGTTCCCATCCGCGAGTTGTCTGGCGTCGCCGAGAGGATCCGGTTTGGCAAGGACTACAGCCTCAGGGCGCGCTATCACGCCGGCGGCGAGGTCAGACAGCTGATCGAGGGATTCAACACGATGCTGGATCGCCTCCAGGGCGAATCCGCACGCGAACAGGAGCGCGTCGCACGCGACCGCGCGGCCGCCGCACAGCAGCAACTCATCGAAGCGATGCCGATCGTCATCTCGGTGACAAGCCAGACGGATCAGCGGGTCCTATTTGCAAATTCTGCCTCGCCACACCCTTTCCCCCTTCCTGATGGAATTGCCGGCGATCCCCGGAATATCCTGACGCTGCTCTATCCCGAAGACCACAATGCATTCATCCACCAGCTTTTTCTCTACGGCAAAGTCGACGGGTTCGAGGCCCGATGCCGAACCGCGCATGGCGAACCCTTCTGGATCCTGATCGGCTCGCGGGCGGTCAATTACCGGGGAGAGCCGGCCCGCCTCACCGTCAGCACGCCGATCAACGATCGAAAACACGCGGAAGCCGGTCTCGCGCGGCGCACCGCGGTGCTCGACGCCCTCACCTATGCGGCGACGCGCATCATTGGGGCGACCGATTGGTATCCGGCCATGCCGGAGCTCCTCAGCCGCTTGGGCACCGCATCCGACGTCAGCCGCGTTTACATGTTCGAGATACACCCAGCGCCCAGCGGCGAGGGACTCGCTCAAAGTTGCCGCTTCAGTTGGACCGCTGAAGGCTTTCCGCCGATGTCGGGCGAGCCCCGCTATCAGAACGACCCGGTCACCACCGCAGAGGGCAAGCAGTTCGACGACTGGTTCCAGCGTCGCTCACACGGCGAGGTCATTCAGGTAACCCTCTCTCAAACCGAAGGTGAAGCACGACGATGGTTCCAGGAAACCAGCACGTATTCGATGCTCTCCGTTCCCATCCTGGTTGAGGGAAGTCTATGGGGATCTCTAGGGTTCGATGACTGTCGTTCCGAGCGAATCTGGGACGAGATGGAAATCGATTTGCTGAAAACGGCGGGCGCGCTGGTTGCCAGCGCCGTCGAACGCGCCCGGGCGGACGACCAGCTCCGGCAACGGGACCGGCGCCTCGTCGAGGCGCAGCGAATCGGTCACGTCGGGAGCTGGGAGCTCGACCTCGAGACGAAAGAGGTGGTTTGGTCCGACGAAGGCTGGCGCATCTTCGGGTTTGAACCGAGCCGCCGGCCTTGGTCCTATAAAGAAAACCTCGAGCGGATACACCCCGATGATCGGGCGCGCGTCATTGAAGTTGATACCGCCATGCGGGAGCATGGCCGCCCGGTGGAATTCGAATATCGCATCCTGCGACCGGACGGCGCGATCCGCAACGTGTACGAGCGGGCGGAGGCGACGCGCGATTCGGCCGGTCGCCCCATCCGTCTCGTCGGAACCGTTCACGACATCACCGAACTGAAGGCCACCGAAGCCCGGCTGCGGGAGAGCGAGGAGCGCTACAAACTGGCTGCGCAGGGGGCCGAAGTCGGCTTGTTCGACTGGGACGTCCTCACCGGCGCCGCCTATTTGTCGCCGCGCGTTCACGAGATCCTGGGGATCGGTACCGAGCCGCTCTGTACCTCGATAACCGGGCTGTTCGACCGATTCCTCCCCGAGGATCGCGCGGCGCTGCAACAGCACCTCGACAGTCGGTTTGCGATGCAACAGCGTCGGGTCGACTACGAAGTCCGCCTGCTTGATGCCCTAAACGGCCCGCGCTGGATGACGGTTAGCGGCCTCATTGTCTATTCCGACGGTCGCCCCGTACGCGTGGTGGGCTCCCTGATGGATATCACGGAGCGCAAGCAGTCCCAGGAGGCGCTGGTTCGCCAACGCGAGGCTCTTTACCAGAGCGAGAAGATGGCCATGTTCGGCACGCTTCTTGCCGGCGTGGCCCACGAACTCAACAATCCGCTGTCCGTTGTCATCGGGCAGATCGCGCTGCTCCAGGAGACGACGAAAGACCCGATCGTCGCCAAGCGGGCAGAGCGCATTCGCAACGCGACCGACCGATGCGCGCGAATCGTCCGCACCTTCCTCGCCATGGCACGGCAGCGCCAGCCGGAGCCCAAGCCGGTCAAGCTCGGCATCATTGTCGAAGCGGCGCTCGATCTACTTGCGTTCCAGCTTCGGTCGGCGGATGTCCGGCTCGAATTGAGGCTTGCCACGGATGTGCCGATGGTTACGGTCGACGCCGACCAGATGCATCAGGTCGTGACCAACCTCATCGTCAACGCTCGGCAGGCTCTTACCGCCAACCCCCGGCAGCGGATCCTGCGGATCAGCACCTGGTATGACAGCGCGAACCTGCGCGCCTGCCTCTCGGTTTCCGACAACGGCCCGGGCGTTCCCGCGGATATCCGCGCCCGCATCTTCGATCCCTTCTTCACCACGAAGCCCTTGGGAGAAGGCACCGGCATCGGGCTTGCGCTGTGTTCGAGCATCGTTCGTTCCTACGGCGGAGAAGTTTCCATATCGGACACGCCGGATGGCGGCGCGACCTTTACGATCGAGCTTCCTTTGTCGAGCCCATTGGGCACCCCCGAACGCGATCCTGGAGAGAATGAAGCCAGGTCCGGCCTGCGAATTCTGGTGGTCGAGGACGAACATGAGATCGCCGAAACGCTCAGCGAGATCCTTCGTCAGCGGGGCTTCGAAACGGAGGTCGTGTTCAACGGCCAGGAGGCCATCGATCGAATCGCCGTGCGCGAGTACGATCTCGTGCTCAGCGACCTTCGGATGCCCGTGCTCGACGGCCCGGGCTTGTACCGCGCGCTCCTCCAGCGACATGCCGAGGTGATCAGCCGGCTGGCCTTCATCACGGGCGACAGCCTCTCAACCGAGGCCCAGTCCTTTCTTCGCGATACCAAGATACCCTGCCTCGAAAAGCCGTTCTTGCCGGAGGACGTCTTGAGATTGGTCGCACAAGTGACACAGGTCAGGGGTTAGCTATGCTGGGTGATAAGCGACGCCCGTGACATATCGGCTATACTTTGTCGGGGCCGATCGGATGCCTCAACGGAGCGCGCCAATACTGCTAGACTAAGCTCTTAGCGAGGCGTCATAGCGTAGCGGCGACAGGTGCCCTGGTGTCCGCCAGAGATTGAAAACGGGCGTGGCAGCCGATGGCTCCTGACCGACGCAAGCATCGCCGTTAACGCCGTACTGCAAGCGAAAGGGCAGGAATGAGCGAGAGGGGCGCGATTCTGGTGGTGGACGATGATCGGGACGTCCGCGAGACCATTCGTGACTATTTCGAACATTGCGGCTTCGAAGTCTATGTCGCGGGCGATGGCGAAGGCATGCGCAAGGTCCTCGCTGGACGTCGCATCGATCTCGTTCTGATGGACTTGAATCTGCCCGGCACGGACGGCCTTGCGCTCACGCGCGAGCTCCGGTCCAAGCATGATCTCGCCATCATAATGTTGACGGCGGCGGGCCAGATTGTCGACCGGATTGTTGGGCTGGAGATGGGAGCCGACGACTATGTGGCGAAGCCTTTCGAACCGCGGGAATTGCTTGCGCGCGTGAAGAGCGTGCTGCGTCGCCAGAGAAAGGGATCGCCAGCCGCCGGTCCTCCGGCAGAGCACCGTCCCGAGGTGGTCAAGTTGGGTGCCCGCACGCTCGACCTGGCAGCGCATCATCTTTACGACGCCAACGGCGAGGAAGTTCCCCTGACGAGCATGGAATTCGATCTACTCAACGCCTTCGCTACACACCCTGACCGCGTTTTGAGCAGAGACCAGTTGCTGGAACTCGCACACAACCGCGAGGGTGAAGTCTTCGACCGAAGCATCGATATTCGGATGGCGCGCATCCGGCGAAAGATCGAAATGGATCCGGAAAAGCCGCAGATTCTGAAGACCGTTCGAGGTGCCGGGTACATCTATGTGAGCGGTTGCAAGAATTAGCCGCGCAGGCCAGTGCCGATCGCTCAAGTTTGAGGATCGGTCACCGGCCTGCGCTGGCTGTCCCGGCTATGACGCCTTGAGCCTGCGACTGTCGTTCGCCGGCGTCGCGATGCGGGGCGCGGCATTCGCGCCGGACGAGACGGGCCCCCGAGACGGCCGGTAGCCGAGATTGGTCTTCTGATAGACTCTGGCCATGTCATGCTCCGCTGGTGGGCGCCCTATCATGGCCATGCCGACTTCACTCAAAGACCGAGCCATCTCGTCGGCGACCCAAGGAATCTGGGACCGGCTGAGCCCGATATCTTTCAGCATCCGATCGTCCAGCTCCATGAGATCATAGATCGTCGCCCGACGCTGTCTGCCGCGCTTCAGGGCCCGCCAAAAGGCGGTCGCGACCCCGACCAGGACGGCCCTTAACGAGTGCCGCGCTGGCCATCGCAACGCTGCGCGGCTATGCGCGTAGCTCCGGATTTCCTTGCGAGCAAGCCCAATGTCGCAGAGCGTGTTGTCGTCGAGCTGCGCGAGATCGCCGACGATCCAGTTATAGAGCATCTGATATCGCAGCGGCCGAATTGCCGCATAGGCCAAGTTCTTAATGGCGCCGGCCAGCCCATGTTCGGCGCGCGTGGCGCTGATGGGCTCCGTAGGGTCATTCGCCGAACTGCTGAGTGTCGGTGTCATAATGGGCTCCTTTTCTCTCTATCCATGCCGAATCCGTGATTCGGCGCCGATCGAGCGAGAAGGTAAGCGGGCATGATTTCTGGGCGATGTCGCGCAAGCCGGCGAATTGTTTCAATTGTATCGGTGGGACCGGTCGCCGCCTCTACGGGCACGGCAAATCTCAGGGGAATCCGAGCTTCCCGGTGCAAGCCGACATGGTGCTGCCATTTGGCGCTGGATTGTGGCCACGATCGAGGAACTGAAGCAGGCCTAGTGCTTCAGCCGGCCACATCCCATTGCGGGTTCCAGGCGACCTCCCAGAGGTGGCCGTCGGGATCGTGAAAATATCCCGAATACCCGCCCCAGAAGCGGTCGCGCCCCGCATCGGTGACGACGCCGCCGGCCTCTCGGGCCTCCTTCATGACGGCGTCTACGTCTGCTTTCTATTTGACGATATGCCCGATGGAAACCGCGCCCAGCCTGGTGGGAGTTGCATCAGATCGTCGTTCTTGCTGAAAAATGCCACGGCGCCGTCCTCGAGTTCCTGACCGATGATGCCCTTCGTCGGCAAACCCAGCCCGTCCCGATAGAAGGCGAGCGACTTGTCGAGATCGGGTCTGTTCTGATGCTCACCGATCCATGAACGCCGCGCCGCGGAAGGCTATCAGCAAAAAGTAGTATGCCGCCATGTTGCGATACCAAATTCGGCGCTGGGTCAATAGGCTCTTAAGGCCTGCCTTCTGGCGTGCCGATCAGTACGCACCGCGGGCCATCGTCTTGCCTGACCATTATGAACGCCACCCTCCCGAAGATCCGCCGACGATCGCGATGGTTACGCCGGTTCTGAACCAAGCCGCATTCATTCGCGCCGCGATCGATAGCGTATTGACGCAAGGCTATCCGAGGCTCGCCTATGTCGTGCAGGATGGAGGTTCGACGGACGGTACCGTCGATATCCTACGAAGCTATGGTCGGTTGCTTGATTGGGTCAGCCTGCCCGATTCCGGCCAGGCGGACGCAATCAATCGCGGATTCGCTCGCATCGCCGGCGACATCATGGCCTGGCTCAACGGTGACGATATGTTGGTCCCCGGGTCTCTCGCCTATGTGGCGCGCTTCTTTCAAGCCAATCCCGACATAGATCTTGCCTATGGACATAGGGTCTATATCGACATCAATGGCAAGGAAACCGGGCGCTGCATCCTGCCGGGCCACGACTCCAGCACAATCAGATACTTCGATTTCATACCGCAAGAGACATTGTTCTGGCGTCGGCGCGCGTGGCAGGCCTTAGCCCCCATTGACGCCTCATTCGACAGCGCGATTGACTGGGATTTCATCCTGCGCGCCCATAGCGCGGGCTTCTCGTTTCGACGTCTGCCTCGCTTCCTTGGCTGTTTCCGTGTCCATCCGGCGCAGAAAACCGTTGCCCGCCAAGCGGTCAGCCTCGCCGAGATGGACTTGCTGCGCCAACGTTCCTTCGGACGCGACGTCACGACCGACGAGATCCATCGCGGAATAGAGAGGTACCTCTTGCGCCACGTATTCCTCGACCGGCTCTATCGCCTAGGCATCAAAAATTACTGAAATGGCAGGGTCCCTTCCACAACAAAAAAGAGGTGTTTGGCGTTCTGGGACTGCCAAGGGACGTTTCACCATCAGCAATAATCCGTATGGAGCCGGAGAGCACTTCGTAATGTAGTATGCCGGAAGGTCGAGTCTGTGGGGTCTGGAGGGGGCAGGGTCGGCGGCTGACAGAAGCGAAGGACAGCCCCGGTGCCGGACGCCAAGTCAAGGACGCCAGCCACCAATCTACTCTTGCGGGCGCGCCGGCTTAGAGCGCTTGGTTTCTTTGTACCCGAGCCGGTGCGCGGTGCACTCCGTTCGATCTTGTGGCGACAGGCCCACTTCGATATCGCTCCACCCACGGATCTGAAGCCCGGCGTGGCGCTGGTCGGCTATCCTCGGGCCGAAGTGGGCCTAGGAGAGGCGCTGCGTCTGCTTGCCGCCGCCGCAGAGCACGCTCAGATTCCCTTTGCCGCCTTCGATATCGGTCAACTCATCCAGGCTCGGCAAAACGATCGCCGGATGCTCGAGCATATTTCCAGCAGGCTGGATCGCGAGGTGAACCTGTTCGTCGTGAGTTTGCTCTACGCGGCGCATTCCGTCCGCCTTCTTGGGCCACAAGCCTTGGCCGGCCGCCGAAACATTTTGTACCCGCTTTGGGAATTGCCGGAATGGCCGGAGGCTTGGGCCCCCCAACTGGCAAGTTTTGATCAGATCTGGGCGCCTTCACGGTTCATCGCCGATGCGCTTAGTTCCAGGTTTCATGGGCCCGTGGTCACATTGCCGCCGCCGATGGTTTTGCCGCCGATACCGACGTGCCGGCGGGCTGACTTTGGCTTGCCATCGGATCGCTTCCTTTTCTACTTCTTCTTCGACTATTCTTCCTTCGCTGCCAGGAAGAATCCTCAGGCCGTGGTCGTCGCATTCCGCCGCTGCGCCGCATTGATGAAGCCGGACAGCATTGGCTTGGTGGTGAAGAGCATGGGCGAAGGCTATAGCCAAGCGGATCGGCGCCATTTGGCCCAACTGATCGGCGGGGCGGATAACATTTTTCCGATCGACAGCGTGCTCGACCGCGCCGAGATGATGGGCCTGCAGTCCGTCTGCGATTGCTTCGTGTCGTTGCATCGCTCCGAAGGTTTCGGGCTCGGCATTGCCGAGGCGATGGCGCTTGGGAAACCCGTGGTCGCCACAAACTTTGGCGGGGCTGCTGACTTGCTGGCGCCAGACCACGCCTGCCCTATCGGCCACCGGCTAGTTCCCGTGGCGCCTGGCGAATATCCCGGCGGGAAAGGCCAGTTCTGGGCCGATCCCGACATCGACGAAGCCGTGGCCGCCATGCGCCGGATCGCGGAAGAACCCGAGTATCGCCGAAATCTGGCGTCACGGGCCCTTGCCTTCATCGAGGAGTACCTTGGTCCATCGCAAATAGGCGCTAGAATGCGACAACATCTTGCCGGACTGGCAGGTGAACCGGCGCCTAGCAAAGGAACTGAACGATGATATCTGACCGATATGGCGCGTTGCCCCACAGTCCGGGCGGCGACGGGCTAAGGAAGGAGTAACTTAGTACCACCAGCGCTCGGCTTCCTCGGCCGAATATTCGACCGTCGGCCGGCTCCGACAACGCCCCCTATTGCGGGCGCCTGCCTTTTGTTTAACGAGATGTACCTCCTGGAGATTCGCCTCGGCGAGCTTTGGGATGCCGTCGATCGCCGAAGAGCACGATCTACGTCTATCTCGATCTGTGGGATTGGGACGTCACACTGGAGCGGATCCATCACGCACTCTACCACGCCGTCCGTGAACAAGCCGGACGAGAGGCGAGCCCGACGGTGGCGATCAACGAAGTTCAGAGCGGGAAGGGAAAAAAGAGCCTCGCTCGATCCGTCGGGCTATGACGCGGGCAAGAAGGGCTGGGGTCGCAAGCGGCATATCCTCGTCGACACGCTCGGTCTCTTGCTAAACGTCGTGGTCCATCCCGCCAATGTGCAGGATCGTGACGGGGCACTATTGGTCCTCGATCGTCGCACGTGCCGCCTGTTTCCCTTCATCGAGCGTATCTTCGCCGACGCCGGCAATCTCTAGACTCATTTTTCAAAGCTCGCTGCTTTGGCCAAACGAAGCCGGCGCCCTAGCCTGCGCCAGCGCGAAGCCATCAACTCCTGCACTCGTTGTTGAAGCTCCTCATTGGTAAGCGCGAGCTTGTTCAGCAGGCGCGCTCTCCTTGTTGTCGCTTGCTAGCTGGTTTAACAAGTCGCTTAGCCTACGGCTCAAATCGGTAAGTTCCGCGATTTGGCTATCTTTCTGCGCCAACTGCAGCGCACTCACCTTGTTGTTGCTTGCTAGCTGGCTTGACAAGTCGCTTAGCCTATGGCGCAAATCGGTAAGTTCCACGATTCGGCTGTCTTTATCCGCCGGCTCGCAGAGATCCGCCAGGACGGCATCCCGCCAGGACAAGCGAAAGAATCCTTGGACGCGCGCACCGAGCAGGTCATCTGTGGGCGCGCGACAGACCACCAGGCAACCGCGTTGCTTTCCCGTTTCTCGATCCGCCGGAAGGCTGGGAAAAAAATAGGATAGACCGGCATTGGCAAATTGAAGCAGATATTCCATTCGCAACACCTTGCCAGGTCCATAGTCGTCATATCCGTATTGCGGGTCCCCGGGAACGGCAAAGTCGTCGATCATGACGATCGGGTCGGTATCGGATCCAAGTATCGCCCACAACTCTTCCTTCAGTGGTAGCCTCTCGTACCAGTGAGCATCGAGATAGAAAAACACCCGGCGGTTTCGTATCCGATCATCCAATTCCGTCGATCGGAGAAACACCGCTGAGTCCTGCATCGTGACGGCAGCATTGGGCAATGCTTCGAGCCGTCGGCGCGAATAAGCGAACAGACGCGGGTTGACCTCGCAGGAATACACGGGCAATCCCGTCGCCCTCGCCATGTACGCCGTCGTAGACGCACGGTGAGCTCCGGTTTCAACGATAGCCTCGATCCCCAATTTCCTGACGATGTCGTCGAACAGCAACCTCCGGTTTTCCTGGCCATTGAACGGCCCACCCAGCGGGTCGAGAGCTGCTGACGCCCGATAATCCATTGCACCGGCTATCTCATGGGCGAGGGCCGCAGCTTCCGACATGCCCTCGCATGCGGCGAGACGGTTTCCCAGCTTCTCGAACTGGTCTGGGCCGAAGAGGTTTCCATCGAATTCGGCATTCGCAGTTTGAGACGCAACCGCATAGTTCGGTGCCGCTGCAGCGATGAACTCAAGCAAGAGCTTCGCAATCGGGTTGTCCGGCTCCTCTGAGAGGCACCGCTCCAGATGGTCCCGAACAGGCCGCACCTCCCCAAGGGCGCATTGGGCGATCAATTCAGGCAGCGGCAGGAGTCTATTGGCGGACAATGATTCACTGTCCATGATAACTCCCAGATCACATTTCGGCGTTCGTCCTGCAGAGGCGTTATGAGTACCGGTGGTAGGGATTAGTAATACCACCGAAATCGTGGCCAATGGAAGCCGACACGCGCGGGGCACGTATTCGATCGGCGCTCTGATGGCCACAGGGGAAGTAAGGCCGTCTGCCTCATAAGAGAGCTCGCCGGTCGCCGCATTTCGAGATGCTGCCGGTATAGTCGACTTCGCCGGGCCGGCAGCGCCTGGGCACGAGGCCCAGTGAGGCACCGACGTCCTGCGATCTGCGGAAGCGGTCCGGTTTGTCGATGATTGTTACGAAGGCAAGCGCGGGCAGCTGGCCGACCCCGAGTATGGTCGTCAGCTGCCGGCAAGCCTCCGACAAGCGCGCAAGATGCTTCCTGTCTCGATCGATCGCACCAATCGCTTCGAGTACAAGGTCCATGTGGCGACGTATCAGGGTTCGAGCCTGATCCGCCGGGCCATTCTCACGCCTGCAAAGATTTACGAGAGCATGGTCGCCAATGAGCTGATTCAGGGCGACAAGCGGGCGGTTTATGCCGATCGCGCCTATGAGCAAAAGGAGCGGCGCCGGCGGCTCAAGGCCCAGGGCAT
>WNFO01004919.1_pt1 | contig 11596 bp, 11 predicted proteins | sample 5400251 | NCBI WGS metagenome assembly WNFO01 (sample SAMN13153354, study PRJNA577476) | soil metagenome | isolation source: 100 cm saprolite under Madrone tree | place: USA:California | collected 2016-06-14
AATTTTGTCGCGCCGGGTGCCATTGCCTGGCTCAAGTTGACCGTGGTGGGGTCCGAAGAGGGACCCACCGGTGGCGACACCCTGACGCGCACCACATTCATCCAGCGGCTGAACACCTCTGGAGGGCTCGCACCGTCGGCGGGTTGTAGCTCGGTGACAAACGTCGGTAATCAAGCGTTTGTGCCTTACACGGCCGACTACTTCTTTTTCACGGACCGCTAAAGGCTATTCGGCCGAGAGCAACTACGATGTGAGCAAGAGGACTATGGGAGAACCGGACGGCACAACCGTCCGGTTCTCCTTATTAGTCGCTCGTGTTCAGGACTCACCGTGACCATCGCCCTGCTAAATATCGAAAGCGGTCAACACGCTCACATGGAACAGAAGCGGGCGCCCGTAGCGAAGTATCAGTCGCCACGGACGCCTGACCGCCAACGCCTACCAGCTTAAACAAGGCGTCCGATTTGAGCAGCGTCTTCCCCTCGGTAACGCTCGTCGCCGACTTTAGACTCTCCCATCTGCCCATGCATCTCGACTTGTCCTAGCTTCCGGAAAGTTGCTGAAAAAACGTTCCCGCAGGTTGCAGGTTGAAATAGTCAACAAAGCCCTTGGATGCGGTGCTCCCTTCGGCAACAGCATCCGGCGTTCCAGGCAGGTGGCAGCTAACCGCAAGAATGCCTCGGCTCCCATCCGAGTAAGCAATCCGCAGAAACGCTAGCCCCGCGTGAATGCTCGGGTTTGAGACGCTGCCAGGCGCAAGGTTGAACCGAACAAGTTCTGTGACGTGATACGTGCCGCTTGCTCCTGTGGATACCATCCAAGTTCCGGCGCCCGTCACTTCCTCGGGATCGTCTGGCTGGAAAGTGCCGGAGCCTGTGAGCGTGATCATCGAGCCATCGGCTGCCAGAGCCGACGCCGAACTGGCGATAACCCACTTGAATTGGGTGTCCCCACTGGCGCGAACTGGGCCATTCCCGACCAATAGGAGAAGCAGCGCAATAGTGATACCCAAGAGCCCTAGTTTTTTGGCGCTCATGTTCGTGTCCTCCAATCCTGTAGATCGAGTTTTCGAGCACAGGTAGCGCGAAATTGTACGCCGATCTGCTTTTCTCCGGTCTTCTTGAAGTTGAGAGAACGCTCAAAGTCCGCTAGGCAGGACTCAAGGCGACCCTACGCGTCTTCGCTCTCCGTTCTGGTTCGAAAACCCCTAGCAGCCACATCAATGAGGAAGCGAACGTAGCGCTCGTATTGAAGGAGTGGTTCCACGCGTGCTTTCCAGGTCACGTGTCGACCTTCGTGAGCAGTGACTACGGTGACATCCCGTTAGGAATGAAGTGGTTGGCTGAAATTGAGTCGGCAATAGACCGCGAGCGCCCCGCCCGCCGCGCGCTGCGGCGCGGAAGAAGCAACGCGCCAAAGGCGAGCCGGCGCGGGCGGGGCGACCCAGGCCGGGCCCGCTTACCGGAAGGACTCTGGCAGGTCGATGTAGCGGCGCAGCAGCTCGGGGGTCGCGCGACCTGCGTACCAGAAGATGCTCGCCGCCGCGATGGCGGGGGCGTTCGAGGTACTGTTGGTGGACTCGCTGGAGCAGGAACGCGCCATTCGCGCGCTCGAGCGCCAGCGCGTGCGGATCGTCACCGCGAGCGATGGATAGGCCTCGACCAGTAAGGCGCGGAAGATTCATCGCGGCTTCCGAGGAATGATGAACGAACTTTTTCTCGACGCCCTGCGCGAGAAGACGCGCCGTGGGCTGGAGGGCGCGGCACGGCGCGGGTGGGCGCGCGGGCGAAGGCGGGGCTGACGGTAGGCGAGGCGCACGGGCCGGCCCCGCAGTACATCTTTTCGGGCCTCTGCAAGTGTGAGCTGTGCAAGTCCAACTTCGTCGTGTCGGGACCATCGCAGAGCTACGTGTGCGCCACGCGCGCCTTCGGCGGATTGAGCGCCTGCCCGAACACTGAACGCGTCCCGCGTGTTAGGTTGGAGTCGGGACTGCTAGAGGCGATCAAGCAAAAGCTGCTAGATCCAGAATACCAACAGCTCTTCGCAGACGAGGTGCGCCAGTTGCTGAGCGACGACGCCAGGCACCAGGACGCCGAGCGCGAGGCGCGCCGCGCGCGCATCGCCCGCCTCACCGCGGGGATCGAGAACTACGCCAACGCCATCGGCACCGGGCTCAAGAGCGCCACGCTGCTTGAGCGCCTCGCGGCGGCCGAGGCCGAGCGCGCGCGGCTCGTGAAGGAAGACGAGGGCGGCGGCCCGCGCGACGCGAAAGTCGTGCCCTTCCTGCCAGACCTGTCGGCGCGATACGAGCGGATCGTGAGCGACATGGAGCGCGTGCTGCAGACGTCGTGCAGGCGCGCGAGGAGCTGCGCGGCTTCATGGGCGACGTGCGAATGATCCCGCAGAAGGGCGGCGGGCTCGTCGCCGAGGCGCGCCTCGACGGGGCGGCGCTCATGCGAAAATGCCTGGGAAATCAACGGAATATGAGTGTGGTAGCGGGGGCGAGCTACCTATTGATCTACCAGATGTGCGCCTGATACGACGTCGGAAATGACGTGGGCAGCGACCCCCGCCGCGCCCAATAGCCGCGCAGGTGGCGGCCCGCGGCCCGACCCGAACAAGTCAGTAGCGGGGGCACGCTCGCCGCCTATCGGGAAGTCCGCTCATCTGAAATGAGCGTGATTCCGCGGAAGCCGCTTGCTAGCGGGTCAACGGATTTTCCCAGACTCGGGAGAGCAGTTCTTTGAGCCGAGCGAAATCTTTGGGCCCAAGCTCAGTGCTCCATTCGTGCTCGATGTTGCGGAGGATGTCGTGGACTTTTGAGTAAGCGGCGCGTCCACGTTTGGTAAAGCGGATGATTCGCGCGCGCCCCTCGTCGGGTGCATCGGACCGGATGATGTAGCCGAGATCTTCGAGGCTCCGGAGTAGCTGGTTCATGGCCTGCTTGCTCATACCGGCGCGCTCGGCGAGAGTTCCCGGGCGAGCCCCATCCGGACCCGGAAACTGCAGCACCGCCATATGCGGCACACGTAGCTCCTCAAACCCCGCTGCGTTGAGCTCAGTGATGATACGGCGGTGGATCGCCTGAGCCGGAACGCGCAGCAATGCACCGCCGGCGGCTATCGATGTTCACTTCGTGGCGAGTAACGATCCGCCAACCGGTTGCGGCAAAACCCCCGGTCCCGGTGATCTCGCCGGCGGTCGTCAACGCGCTGGCCAGATTGACAGGGAAGCGGTATCGCACCTTGCCGCTCGTGACCATCTGACCTGATCAAGACGGGGCTCGACTGGAGTTTGATGGCAAGACGGCTTTTGTCACTGGTGGTGGGACCGGAATTGGAAGGGCATCGGCGCTTGCGTTGGCGGCGCGGGAGCTGCTCCGCGAGATCGTGGGAACCGTCCGCCTTCAGCCCTTCAGCCGGATGCGGATCACTTGATCGCGAAGTTCGACCGCTCGGAGATTCCGGTACTTAGGACCGGAACTGGATGGATTGGTAGCGGGGGCAGGCTTCCGTTGTTTTCTACCAGCCACCGGGTAGCGATAGCCGCTTGATTCCGATGGGACTGCGCGCGATCTGGTGGAACTCTTAAGAGTGTCACCGCCAAATTAGGATTTCGCCGTATTGCAAGCGCCACCAGGCCAGCGTAGAGGTGACTCTTTTACCCTTTTGTCTCGCAGTTGCACCACACTGCACAGCTACAGGCGCTTTGGCTCTGAACGGATGACGATTGTACCCTCCGTCGGACAGAGCCATATCCCGAGCGATTGACCTGATCAAAACGACCAAATTGGAGGACTCTATGATCAAGCAACATTTCACAGCGGCGGTGGCCACTCTCGTCACCTGCCTGTTCGCCGCGCTGCCGGCGAGCGCCATCACGTATGGCGACCTCGATGGTGCCAACCATCCGGCCGTGGTACTGGTCCTGATGGAAGTAAATTTTCAACCGGCATTCCGCTGCAGCGGCACGCTGATCACACCGACGATCGTGCTGACCGCGGGACATTGCGCCGGGGCACCCGGGGAGTTCTCGGGCATCCGTGTTTTCGTTGAATCGGATGTGCAGAGCGATCCTACCTATCCGTTCGCCGGGGGGCCGAACACCATCGAAGCAACGGCATTCGCCGCTCATCCCGACTACACTTCTGCTGCGTTCTTTCTGCACGACGTGGGGATGATCAAACTTGTCAGCCCGGTCAATCTTCCTGCGTCTCAATACGGGACGCTTCCGACCGTCAATTCGAGCGACGCTCTGCCTGTTGGCCAAAAGACGCACTTCACGTCGGTCGGATACGGGGTGCAGCGGATCAATCCGGCCCACGTCGTTTCGCAGCGAATCCGGATGTTCGCCAACCCCTTCCTGATCCAGAAGAACACGGGGCTCACCGGTCCCTTTTCGTTGCTGCTGTCGAACAATGCGTCGAGCGGTGGCACCTGCTTCGGTGACTCGGGTGGACCGAACTTCCTCGGCGACAGCATGGTCGTAGCCGGCGTGACATCATTCGGTCTAAATGGCACATGTGGAGGTACGGGCGGCGTATTCCGCCTCGATCGTGCGGACGTTCAAGCGTTCATCAACAACTTCATCACAGACCATCCATAGCAACTGATCGTATTCGACCTTGGGGTACGGAACCGCAAGGGGCAGCGAATGCCGCCCTGCGCGCTTGTGTCCATCGGTTAGTGGCCAAAAGCGCGGTCGGAATCGGGCACAAGCTGCCTGGGTGATGCTCGGAACCAACAGATCACTGACTCTAGCCCGCGGCGCTCGGCAAAATCAGCCCGGGTCTGCTCGGCACGATCAGTCCGTGCTGGTGACAGGATTTCGCGCGCGATCCGGAGCATGGTCGATCGAGACGGGTGAGCACGACGGCGCGTTGGCGTCGATGTGAAGCGCGGACGATGCGATTGCGGAGCTCTCAGCCGGTCTGCGGCCTGATGCAAGGTCCGTCGATCGTGATGGTGTGGCAGCGCTCGCGCAGGCGACTCAAGAGAGCTTTAGTGAGCGCGGGGTTCCCGAGGAAGTCCTGCCAGGCGGGGTACGGCAAGTTTGTAGTGACCAGCGTCGGCCGGCGCCGATGCCGCTCCTCCATGAGCTTGAAGAAGATGTTGGTCTGCTCGGTTTTCACGTTGACGTACCCGAGCTCATCGATCGCGAGGACATCCACGTTGGCGAGCGAGCGCAGGAGTCTTCGCGTGGAGCGGTCCGCAAGGGATGCGTACATGTCATCGAACAGATCCTGCGCCTCGATGAACAGGGCCCGATAGCCGTTCTGCACCGCTTTGCGCGCGAGGGAGACCATGAGCCCGGTCTTGCCGACGCCGGTTTCGCCGATGAACACGATGTTCTCAGCCTTGGGGATGAACTCCAGCTGTGCGAGCGTGCGGATCTGGCGTTCCTTGACGCCTTTTTGTTCTTTGAAGGGAAAGGACTCCAGCGTCCAGGGTTCTTTGAAGTGCGCGCGTTGGATGCGTGCCTCGAGCGCCTGTTCTTGTCGCGCGTGCCACTCGGCGCGCAGCAGCTGTGCAAAGAGCGTGGGGACAGGCGTGCCGCTCTCCTCGGCGGCGGCGAGCATCTCATCGAAGCGCGCCGCGACGGTCTTGAGCTTCAAGTTCTCGAGCAACTGCTGCAGATCCTCATTCATCGCCCGACTCCGGCGCGAGCACGAAGTAGTCGTGCGCGATCTGCTTGAGCACCATCTTCTCGAGCCGATCCAGGTCAAAGAGTCGATACCGCTCGGCAAGACCCACGGCGCTCAAGAAGGCCTCGCGCGGATACTCCTGCAGCATGGACAGCAGCCGGCGCAGTGGCGCGCGCCGATCCCCGATCTGATGCTTCAGGGCCGCGAGGTAGCTCGCCAGACGCGGCTCGAGCTGGAGTATCTCGATCTCCTCCGGCGCCGGTTGCGGGCGTCGGGCGAGTCCCTGTCCCCGCGGCGGACGGTGCGTGGGGTCGGTCACGCGCATATCCCATGGCCCGTACTCGCGCGCGTGGCTCGCCACCCGCCGCGGCCCCTCGTAGAGCTCGACTCGCTCAAGGGTCTCGCGCACCTCGAGCGCTCGGCCGATGAGCCGGTAGGGAGCCGAGTAGCGGATACGGTTCAGGTGCACGTAGCCTTCGGCATCGACGATGCGGGTGTGCAGCTGATAGACCTCCGGCACGTGCAGCGGCAGGCGCACAAGGTGCGGTTGTTCGGCGGCGAAGAGCTCCCGGCGACTGGCGTGCAGCTTGTTGGAGAACTTTGCGTTCCAGGCATCCGCCGTCTCGCGCGCCCGGCGGTTGAGCTCGAGGAAGTTGGTGAACTCGGAGCCTGCGAGGAACCCCGCCTCGATCCGGTGGAACGGGGCTTCCACACGCGCCGAGCGGTTCGCATCGCCGACGGCGTGCGCCTTGAAGACAAAGCCGTAGCGCTCGGCGAAGGCGAGCATCTCGGGTGCGACGAGGATGTTCGCCCCGGTGCCGGCGGCGACCACGACGTGGGAGTTGTCAATGAGACAGCGGCCCGCGGCGCCACCGAAGTAGGCGATCGCCTGCGCGAGGAACGCCTTGCACTCAAAGCGGGTGAAGCGCGGATAGTGCTGGAAGAAGATCATCCGCGAGTAGCACAGCACCAGCGATGCGGTCTGCACCCGAGTGGGGTGTCCGGCGATCTTCGCTGCGTGGGGCGAGGTATCGTGCTGCATCTCCTCGGCCGGGGCGAACTCGTAGTGGCCGGCCGGCGGTGCCGGGGCCGCGCCGATGCCGTGCTTGCGACAAAAGGCGGTAAGGGCCGGGTAGGAGAGCGCCGCGCCGCGCTGAGTGAGCTCTTCATGCACACGCACCAGATGGCCCTGATAGCGGGCGTACAGCTCCAGGATCTGCTCGCGGTAGGCTTCCGCCAACTCCGCCCGGATGAGCGGCGGCGCGGTAGCCTCGCCGCTTTGGATCACCCGGCGCACGGATGAGCGCGCCACGCCGAGCGCCTTGGCGATCGCGCGGCTGCCGTGACCCTGACTCTTGAGCTTCAAAACTACAGTGCGGGTGGCTTCATCCAGCATGCTCGCTCTCCAGATCAAAGCGATGCAGGAGTCGTTCGAGGTCGGCCTTCGCGCGCGCGAACGCCGCCTGCACTTCGAGTCGTTCGCTGTCCAGCAGTTGTTGCAGCAGTCCATCCTGGAGCGCACGGTGAGCACGCCGGGCGATGCCACCGAGCGCACCCAGATCCTGTAGAAAGAGTTGTGTGGCGGAGGGCGGCGCCGGGGTCTGCGCCGCTTGCGCTTGCAAATAAGTCTGAGGGCTTTGCAGGATCAGCTCGCGGGTGCGCTGAGTGCCCGCTTGCCACCCGGCATACAGCCGGCCTACTTCCCGCGTCGTTGGCCTCAAGGGCAGGATCGCTGCGGCCAGTTGCTCGGCCGCCGAGGCGTTGGCGCGCGCCAACGGCACCAGGTACTTCATCGCGGCGTGAGCGCTCAAAGCCCCAACACGCACCTGTTCCTGGATCGCTTCAGGCAAGGCCTCTAGCAACGCGAGTCGTCCGCTGACCCAACTCTTGCTGTGCTCAAAACGCCGCCCGAGCTCCTCGAGCGACCACTGGCAGCGTTCCTGCAACTCTGCGAGCAGCCAGGCTTGATCGAGCGCATCCTCGCTCCCGCGACGCAGGCCCCGCTCTAACAGGAGCGCTTCGACTTCTTCGACCTGCCAGCACGTGGCGCGCACTGTATCGCGCGCCAAGCGCTGGAGCGCCCGCACGCGCTTGTAGCCATCGATGAGGACAAACCGCTCGGCATCGCTCACCACCACGATCGGCAGCTGCTGGCCGATCTCGGCGAGCGAGGTCAGAAGCGCGCGCTCAGCCCGCGGGTGGCGCTTGCGCAGCCGTTCGTAGCGCAGCGTCAGCTGATGCAGCTCCACCTCCACCGCCGCTCACCCCTGCCTTGGGTGCTGCGCGGGGCGAGCGACAAAAATCGCAGCGCACCGACAGCAGCGCGCTCGCACCGGCGCCGCTGGGCGCCACTTCATCACGGCTCTCGGGATCATCCGCCGACTCCGACACCCTCGTGGCGGGGCTTGCCGCCACTGTGCAGGGGATCGCGGTGTGCGCGGAACCCTGATGAGTCACTATTTTTTCGGCGGACCGCCGCTGTGCACGACAACGTCTGCGGTAACGGAGTTGTCGCGCTGCGTGATGCTCAGCGCCGCGGCGGCTGCTCTGATAACGCGCTGCGGCACGGCGCAACGACTCCCGACGGCACAGTCGCGCGCAGCCGCCCGCGCAATACACCTGGCCGCGGTCGCACTTGCCGCACAGGCGCACGCGGATCCCGCAGCGCCGACACTGGAACCACCGCAACTCTTCGCGCACCCAGCCCCCCGCGCGCAGCGCTGGACAGCGCCGGGGGAGGCAGGCATAAAGGGCCTGCGGAGAGCCCCCATAGGCGCACCGCACTGCCGAGGGCCCGGGGTCTGAGTGGAATCGTTCCCCGGGCCTTCGCTTGTCTGGTACCCGACAAACAGCATATCGAAAGCGCCAGAGCGAACGGCGCCGTGCCGCGGCAGCTGGCCCGGCAACAACGGGCAGGCAGAAAACCCACGCTCAGGGAAAATCGACGCGGCGCGCTCGACTCACTCGGCGGCAGCGAGGCCGCAGGAAGCGGCCGTCTACGGCCGGCGCAGCCGGCCTCTCGCAAGGACCCTCATGACTTGATCGAAGCTGCGGCAACTCGGCGCTACGGACTCAACGACGCGAGTATCGTCCGCACGCCGCCCCTCGCAAAACTTCTTCGGTTACGGATCTGACCGCCGCAGCGGACTACTTCTGGCAAGCGCAGCCGGACTCATTTTGGATAGCGCCCCAGACTCTAGCGGGCATCGTCTCATCCGGGCTGATGCGCGACTTCATGAATTCTTCCCGTAGTCTGGATTGCAGCGCCAGCGCGTCGACCTTGGGATACTTAGTACTCTGGCCCATAAATTCGGTGACGTATTTGGAGACCTCAGGCAGCCTGCGGAAATGCGTCCGGGACGGTGGTCAGCTTGGCCATCAGTCGGGCGCAAATCGCGCCGGGTGAATCGCCATTGAAAGGGCTGAGCCACGCTCTGGTAGTGCTCTTGGAAGGCCAACAGTCGATCCTGCAGCTCGCTCAAGGAGCGAAAATCATTGGGCGTGAATGCTTGCGTTGCACGACGGTTGTCCATGATCCAGAACACACGTTGGGCGCAGCGGTACGGCCGCTGCGGCATGGCCTGCGCCACGCCATACAACTCCTACCATGCTTGGAAACAGGCGCCGCCCGACCGTGTTGACGCACGGCCGAGCGGCTAAGCATCAGAGGCCGCGCAAGTTATAGAGCCTATTTCAGAATCAATTGACGAACCATTTGAGTTCCGAGGTCTTTACGCATCTTGCCGCGATCCGCAAAGGCCTGATCCGATTTGGCCAGCGAGCCCCATACCTTCTTGGTGGTAGGATCGGTGCGCGCCTGCAAGCCATCGAGCGCCGCCATATTCTTGTATGTCACGGTTAGGATCACGTCCGCATCCTGCGGAGTGCGCGGATAGGCCTGATACACGGCAAAGTCGGTGATGATTCCCTGCTTCTTGAACTCCTCGAGGAGTTTCTTGTACGTGCTCGCGAGATAACGCACGTATTCGTCAAACATACCCGGTTCGGTGCGGATGAAGGACACGAGCATGACGGGCCCCTCGGTGTAGGCATGCTCGTCCTGGGCGCGTGTCTCCGGTGTTGCGATCGACAAGATCGCTGTGAGAAGCAGCAGCATGAGCTTTTTCATTTCGCCTCCCCCGTTTAATACAGTCGATATGGATGCCGATGAACGGTAGATTGCTTTTCTTGCGACGGCGATTATACACCTTTCAATGCGCAGCCATCCGGAGCGCATGCTAGTTTTATTGCGTCATCGTATTTATGGATTTAGGTACTTAGCGCGCCGGAAAACTCTCCGGCGCCGGTGGTGCAGTAGCCTATTCCGGAACACCGGCCTTGCGCCGGGGTTTCTGTTGGTGGCGCTACTGACACCGCCTGCGGCGGCAGGGTGGCAAATGATAGCTGTACTTTTGGAACGATGACCTTGGGCGCCATTCCAGGTGCATACTGGGAATAGTTCCTGACAACGCTCGCACTCACATCTTGAAGGTCGTCCTCGTTCGTATAGCGAGGATCTTCGTAGCTGATGATATATCCGTATCGAGCCTGCAGCGTGCGCACAGCTCTCGCGACTGGGCGTCCACTGTCGATTTTCAGAAGGAGGGCACCGCTCTCCAGCTTGAAACTCGCCGAATCCCCCGCAATCGTCGAGGAACCATCACTAAATTCCGAGCCGAACTCGGTCCTCCATATCTCGCGCGGCTCCTGAGCGCGCGCCACTTCGTGGACGAGGAAAAACGCGAGCCAGAATGTCAAAATCGCAGCCGTACTGATTCTCATGCGACGGACTTTTGAGTGGGTATCCTTATCTCTCATCGTCAGTCACTCTCGGCCGATGATCTGACCTGCCAGCGTTCTACGGCCCAGCGGATCGGGCGGGTCACGAGCTTCCGGCCGGACGTTGCTTGCTTTTCGCGAATATCTTCGCAAATTGCGTGCAAGTCATAGCCGAACTTTCTGGCTGGCTCATCCCGCACTCGATGAATTTCTTCCACGATTGGATCACGCCACATATTTCTTTACTCCTCCACCAGCTCACGTGGCGTACAAATCATAGGCGGTTCGTATCTCGCCGCTCTACAAATCAATTCGATCCTTGGAAAGCATAATCGCATCGGCGATGTGTGTGCAGTTCCACGTCAAAAGGTAGTCCATACCGAGAGCGGTCGCGACCGCTATATGCAGCGCATCTTCCTTCGCGTTTGTGGCAGGGCGGCGCCGAGCAGCAATTTGGCAGCCAACGCCTCGGCTTGCTGCGTTAATGCTAGCTCGGGCAGATGTTCCTGCACCGCAGCCATCCTCGTTGAGAAGCGCGTCTACTTTGGCCGCTTGCGGCGTCGCCGCGCCGAGCTGCGGTACTTCGCGGGTTTCTTTGCCGCGAATAACTGCTGGTGCGTGCCAATGCGGTGTACGTGACTGATTCGCGGCGAATCCGATAGATCAGAAGGAGGTCTGCTCCAAGGTGGCACTCCGTGAAGCCGGCCCAATTGACGTTGCGCTTGTTGAGACGGGTGCTCTCGAAGGGAATCCGGTAGTTTTCCGCCGGAGATCATCACATTAAAGACGTACTCGAGTGTCTCGGCGTCAAATTCCGGATGCTTGCGAACGGCCCGGTACTCGAAGCGCGGCAGAATTATTAGCTCTCGAGCCAACGGATGGCCTCACGGCCGCTGCGGAAGTGCTTACCTTTCCCGGCCGCCTCCTCCTTTTCGGTGGGAGATCGCAACGCGGCGCCATTCGCAACGCAGACTACAGTCCCGGTCCTCTTCAAGGACCGCAATCGTGGTATTTAGCGCCGCGCAACTCCAACATGAGGGTAGGAGACCTAACATGACAATCAGATCGCCTGGCAAGAGCAAGAAGCCGCCGGCACGCAACGGAGTATCCTGGAGCACCGGCGAACTGAGAAACCTCAAAGCATTCGCAAAAGCCGGAATCTCAGCCGCACGG
>WNFO01013364.1_pt1 | contig 11594 bp, 14 predicted proteins | sample 5400251 | NCBI WGS metagenome assembly WNFO01 (sample SAMN13153354, study PRJNA577476) | soil metagenome | isolation source: 100 cm saprolite under Madrone tree | place: USA:California | collected 2016-06-14
CTGCACGGCCAGTCGCATCGTGGTGCTCGAGGCCGGACGCGTGATCGAGAGCGGCCGACACGAAGAGCTTCTGAGCAGGGGAGGCGTCTACGCCCGTCTCTGGCGTATCCAGCAGCTGGAGGAGGAGATCGCGCGTGCCTGAGTCGGTCTACGATCCCGAAGCCGAGGAGCAGCTCGGCCGCGCGTTCGACCGGCGGCTGGCCAGACGGCTCATGGAGGCCGCGCGCCCGCATCGCGGGCTCATCGCCGGCTCGCTGGTCCTCTTTCCGCTGGTCGCCGTCGTCGAGCTCGCCCAGCCGTGGCTCATGAAGGTCGCGATCGACGAGCACATCTTGCGATCGGACTGGGTCGGCCTGAGGTGGGTCGCCGGGCTCTACATCGCCGTGCTCGCGGTCCTCTACGCGCTTCGAACCGTCGAGGCCTACCTGATGCAGCTCACCGGCCAGCGCGTGATCCACGATCTCCGCGAGACGATCTTCGATCACCTCCTGCGTCTCGAGGCGCGCTTCTTCGATCGCAATCCGGTGGGGAGGCTGATGACGCGCGTGCTCCACGACGTGGAGGCCGTCAGCGAGGCGTTCACGAGCGGCCTCTTCGCCGTCGTGGCCGACGTCGTCACGCTCACCGGCGTCGTGATCGTGATGCTCTGGATCGACTGGCGCCTGGCACTCGTGACGTTCTCCTTGATGCCGCTTCTGCTGATCGTGGCCACGTACTTCCGATTGAACGCGCGTGACGCCTACCGTGAGGTGCGCCGCCGCCTGGCGCGCCTCAACGGCTTTCTCCAGGAGTCGCTCCAGGGCATGACGGTCGTGCAGCTCTTCGTGCGCGAGCGTTACGAGCGCGAGCGGTTCCGCCGGCTCAACACCGAGTATCGCCGCGCGCTCTACCGCTCGACGCGGTGGGAAGCCTCGCTCTACGCGGTGGTCGAGGCGCTCGGGTCGATCGCGCTCGCGCTCCTGATCTGGTACGGGAGCGGCCGGATCATCGCCGAGTCTCTGACCTTCGGGGCGCTGGTCGCGTTCATCCAGTACACCAACCGCTTCTTCCTGCCCATCCGCGATCTCGGCGCGAAGTACACCGTGATGCAGTGGGCGATGGCGTCCTCCGAGCGGATCTTCGGCCTCCTCGACCGCGCGCCGACGATCGTGTCGCCGGCGGCGCCAAGTTCGAGGCCCGCGCGCTCGGGCGCGCCGACCGTCGAGCTCGACTCGGTGTGGTTCGCCTACGACGGCGACGACTGGGTGTTGCGCGACTGCTCGTTCAGCGTGGCGCCGGGCGAGCGGGTGGCGATCGTGGGCGCCACCGGCGAGGGCAAGACCACCTGCGCCCGCCTGCTCAATCGGTCGTACGACGTCCGGCAGGGACGCGTCCTGGTGGACGGCGTCGATGTCCGCGAATGGGACCTGGCGAGTCTGCGTCGCCACGTCGGCATCATCTTCCAGGACAGCGTGCTCTTCGCGGGCACCATCGAGGACAATCTGCGGCTCGGCGCCGACGGCGCGGTGTCGCCGGCGGACCTGGCGCGCGCGATCGAGACCTCGCGCGCCGGCTTCGTCACCGAGCTTCCGCGCGGGCTCGGCGAGATGCTGGGCGAGCGCGGGGCGAACGTCTCGCACGGCCAGCGCCAGCTGCTGGCCATCGCCCGGGCCCTCGTGTACAATCCGGCCGTTCTCGTCCTGGACGAAGCGACGTCGAGTGTCGATCCCGAATCCGAAGCGCTCATCCGGCGGGCGATGACAGGACTTCTCGCGGGGCGAACCAGTATCACCATCGCGCATCGACTCTCGACGGTCCACGCCGCCGACCGTATCCTGGTGCTGCACCGCGGCCGCGTTCACGAGGATGGCACCCACACCGAGCTTCTGCGGCGGGGCGGCCTCTACGCGAGGCTCTACGAGTTGCAGACCGGCGCGGCGCCGGCGTGAGATTCGACACGGCCGTGCTCGCGCTCGTCGCGCGAATCCCGCGCGGGCGCGTGGCTACCTACGGCCAGCTCGCGGCGCTCGCCGGGAAGCCGCGCTCGGCGCGCGCGGTGGGGCAGGTGATGAGCCGGGCCGACGGGGTTCCGTGGCATCGCGTCGTCAACTCGCAGGGCGGCATCAGTCGTCGCTCGCGGATGACGGGCATGGTGACGCAGCGGATCCGGCTCGAGCAGGAGGGCATCGTGTTCCGACGCGGCCGGGTCGTCCTGAGCCGATTCCGCTGGGACGGGGGCGCCGCCGGGCGCCGTCGCGTGGTGCGCGCCGCAGGCCGTCGCGGGGCTGGGGCCCAGCCGGCCGAGGTGCGCCTCCAATCGAGGGGGTTCGTGTGCGACTGGCGCTGACCCTCGGCTACTCCGGGGCCCGCATAACGCTCGACATGGACCTCGTGCGGGAGGTCGAGCGGCTCGGCTACGACTCGGTCTGGTCGGCAGAGTCCTACGGCTCCGACGCGGTGACGCCCGTCGCGTGGATTGCCGCGCTGACCTCGCGCATCCACGTCGGGACCGGGATCATGCAGCTGGCCGGGCGCACGCCGGCCGCGACGGCGATGACCGCGATGACGCTCGACTCGCTCTCGTCCGGTCGCTTCCGGCTCGGGCTCGGCGTATCGGGCCCTCAGGTGGTCGAAGGGTGGCACGGGCAGGACGGAATCTTGGAGGCTCGGACATGAGACTCGATGGAAGGGTCGCGGTGGTCACCGGCGCAGGCTCAGGTATCGGCGCCGCCTCGGCGCTGGCGATGGCGAAGGAAGGGGCTCGGGTGGTCGTGGTGGACCTGAACGAGGCGAGCGCCAAGGCCACGGTGGAGCAGATCGAGAAGGCCGGGGGCCAGGCGCTCGCCGTGCGCGCCGACGTCACGCGGGCCGCGGACAATCAGCTGATCGTCGAGAAGGCGGTGGCGGCATGGGGCCAGCTCGACGTCTTCTTCGCGAACGCCGGAGTCCCGCAGTCGCCGGAGAACGTCGAGGATGTGGACGAAGCGCTCTTCGACCGGATCATGGCGGTCAACGTCAAGGGCGTCTGGTTGGGGGCGAAATACGCGCTGCCGGTGATGAAGAAGCAGCGCCGCGGGGTCTTCCTGATCACGGCCTCGACCGCCGCCATCAGACCCCGGCCCGGCGTGCAAGCCTACGCCGCGTCGAAGGGCGCCGTCGTCACCCTGACGAAGAGCCTGGCGCTCGAGGCGGCCGGCCACGGCGTGCGCGTGGTCTCGATCGCGCCCGTCGCCACCGATACGCCGATGCTTCCGGCGTTCATGGGCAAGAGCGTCGTGGACGACGAAAGTCGAGCCCGCTACGTCGCCACGGTGCCGCTCGGTCGTCTGAACCAGCCCGAGGACCTGGCGCGCACCGCCGTGTTCCTCGCCTCCGACGACGCGGCGATGATCACCGGCACCTGCGTCGAAGTGGACGGCGGCCGCTGCATATGACGGGGGCGCCCCGGCGGTAACCCATGAAGGTCATTCCGCTGGCCGCCGAGTCCCTCGGCGTGCGGTCGATGGCGACGTACGTCGAAGTCGGGCGCACGGGCATCCTCATCGACCCCGGCGCGACCCTGGCGCACGTGCGGTTTGGACTCCCGCCAAGCGAAGACGAATGGGAAGCCCTGCGCCGGGCGAACGACCGCATCTCGGCCTACGCGGCGCGCTCGAGCTTCGTCTTCGTGAGTCACTACCACGAGGACCACTTCCGGTCTGATCCCGCGTCGTACGTCGGGCGGATCGTGCTCGCCAAGGATCCGCGCCGGATGATCAGCGGCAAGCAGGCGCAGCGGGGGGAGGCGCTCTGGAAGGCGCTCGAGGGCCAGGCCCGCGTCGAGAGGGCGGACGGTGCCCGGCGTCCAGTCCAGAGGGTAGAAGAGGATCACCACGTTCTTGCCACGGAACTCCGCGAGGCCGACCTCCTTGAGACCGATCGTCCTGAGCGTGAAGTCGGGCGCGGTGTCGCCGACGTTGAGGACTTTGTCGTCACGCCGAACGATTCGCGCGGCTCTGGGAAACGGGTCGGGTGGTGACCGCCGCGGCCTATCTGGGCCTCGACGTGGCGCCGCTCGAGAGTCGGCGCAACCGCGCGTGGGCCGCGGCGCGCAAGCCCCCGGCACGGGTCCCGGTACCGCGTGTTAAAATTGTCGACCGCACACCGCGAAGATTCGCGAAAGGGGGGTTCACGGATTGAGTGACGACAAAGTCCTCAACGTCGGCGACACCGCGCCCGACTTCACGCTCAGGACGATCGGTCTCAAGGAGGTCGGCCTCGCGGAGTTCCGTGGCAAGAACGTGGTGATCCTCTTCTACCCTCTGGACTGGACGCCGGGCAGCCACGACAACTGGGCTCGGTCGGTCGGCATCAGTCACTATCCGCTGCTCTCGGACATCCACCGCGCCGTCTCGCGGGACTACGGCGTCTATTGGCCCGAATGGAACGCCAACGTGCGGGCGACGTTCATCGTCGACAAGGAAGGGAAAATCCGCTTCGTCGAGCGGTACGGCAAGGGAGAGCTGCCGGAGCCCGACAAGATCCTCTCGGAGATCAAGAAGCTTCGCTAGCAGCCCTCCGAGCTAGTCGAGGGCGCGTCGTGAGGCCGACGCCGGCCAGCACGAAGAGCGTGCCCACGACGTGCCAGATGCCGACGCGCTCGCCGAGCAGGAGCGGGGCCAGGACGATGCCGACGATCGGCTGGAGATTCGTGAAGATCGCCGCCTGACTCGGTCCCACGACCATCACGGCCTCGTACCACCAGATGTGCGCGACCGCCCCGAGAATCCCCTGGTAGAACACGATCGACCACGCCGTCAGCGACGCCAGCCGCGGGGCGGGGAAGAGCGGGGCCGTGAGCGCGGCGGTCGGCAGGATCAGCATGGTCCCCATCATGTACGCGGCGGTCGTCGCGAGCAGGGGCGAGTACGACGCGAGCACGCGCTTGCCGTAGACCGTATAGACCGCCCAGCTGCCGAGCGACAGGAGCGTGATGAAGTCACCGGAATGCAGGTCGGCGGGCTCGACCACGACGAACCGCCCGCGGGTGATGACCAGGAGCACGCCGAGCACCGAGGCGCCCACGCCGAGCCACTGGACGCGCAGCAGCCGCTCGCCGAGATAGAAGCGGGCGATCAGCACGACGATGACGGGGGTGGCCGCCTGGAGGATCACCGCGTTGCCGGCGGTCGTGTTGTAGATCGCGAGGTACGTGAACTGCATCGAGCCCCAGATGCCCGCCGCGCCGAGCACGAGAAAGGTACCGGCGGCGCCCGGACCGAGCCCGCGGATCGTGTCGCTCGACGAGCGCGCCAGGAGCAGGAGCAGGAAGCACGACGCGGCGGTGCAGCGCACGGCCGCGAGGAAGAACGGCGGGAAATCGACGAGCGCCAGCTTGGCGGTGGCCGGAAAGCTGCCCCACAGCGCCACGCTCAGGAGGAGCGTCACGTAGGCGCGTGTTTGACTCGCTCCGGGCACCTGCCTATCATAGCCCGCGCGTCATGGCCGACTACATCCTCGAGTCGCGCGTGTGGCTCGCCAGGGCGCGCACCGAAGTCTTCGCGTTCTTCGCCGCCGCCGAGAACCTCGTCCTGCTCACGCCGCCGTCGTTCCGCCTCGAGATCGTCGCCGGACCGCGCGCGCTCTCGACCAGCGCGGTGCTCGATCTCAAGATGTGCTGGCTCGGCCTGCCGGTGAAATGGCGCGCGTTCATCCGTGAGTGGGATCCGCCCTATCGATTCGTCGACGTCCAGGTGCGCGGACCGTACGCGCGCTGGGAGCATCGCCACCGCTTCCTGGAGGAGCGCGGCGGGACGTGGGTCGAGGACCGGGTGACCTATCGGCTGCCGCTCGGCGCGCTCGGGCGCGCGGCGCACGCGCTCTTCGTGCACCGCCAGATCGCGGCGATGTGGCGCTACCGGACGCTGCGGCTCGGCGAGCTGGTCGGGCCGGTCAGCTCGCCGGCAGGCTGATGCCGAGCTTCTCGAGACGCGGCCGGACGCGATCGGTCAGGAGGCCCAGCCGGGCGAGGTTCGACACCATCGCGGTGTGCATATCCTTCTTGAAGTACTTGCGGAACGGCGCGTAGTCGTTGGACGCGGCCGTCTCGCGCCGATAGCGCTTGACCTCGTCGATCTGACGCGGGCTGAAGCCGACGTCCTGGTAGGCCTCGAGCGGGAAGAATCCCATCAAGGTCTTCTCGAGCGCGAAGCACGTGTAATCCTCGAGCTCGCGGCGCTCGGTCTCGGACGCCTCGTTCACCACACGGGGAAGGGACAGCATGCCGAAGCCCATGTGACGGGACTCGTCCTGGAGGATGCGCTTACAGATGGTGCCCAGGACGGGATCGACGGCGCTCTCGCTCATCATCTTGAACAGAGCGACCGCGAAGGTCTCGGCCACCAGCTGCAACGCAATCGTCTTGAGGTACCAGCGGCTCTCCGAGAGGATCGAGTCGAAGAGGTCTTTCTCGTTGGCCGGCATCGGGTAGGTGAGGCCCTCGAGGCGATCGGTGAGGTAGCGACTGAGGACCTCGTTGTGGCGCGCCTCGTCGAGCACCTGGGTGGCCTGGAAGAACTTCTGGTCCGCGCCCTGCACGATGTCGACCATCTGGCTGCAGGCCAGGAGCGCGCCCTGCTCGCCGTGCATGAGCACCGAGAGCCGCCAGGCGGCGATGCGGCGGTTGAGCGCGACCTTGTCGGCTTCCGGAAGGCTCTCCCAGAGCGGGCTCCCGTAGATGTCGATGAGCTCGTCCGCGATCACACGCCCGTCGGACGGCAACGCGTCTGTCCAGGGAATGTCCTTCGAGGCGTTCCACTGGTCTCGCTTGGCGTTCTCGTAGAGCCGACGCATGTCGGCCTCGGAAACGCCGTACTCGAGCGTGAAGGTCGTCGTGAACGCCGAGGGAACCTGGAAGGGTTTCATTGGGGCAGAATAGCAGAGTGCTACCGTGGCCGCCATGACTCCGCTCCGCGACGAGATCGGGGCCCACATGTCCATCGCGGGCGGTCTGCATCTGGCCCTCGAGCGCGGCCGCGAGCTCGGCTGCGGCGCGGTTCAGATCTTCCTGAAGAACCAGCGGCAGTGGGCGGCGAAGCCCCTCACATCGGACGACGCGCGGGCGTTCATCGCGGTGCGCCGGACGACCGCGATCCGCCACGTCTTCGCCCATTCCAGCTACCTCATCAACCTGGGAAACCCCGACACAACCCTGTGGGCCCAGGCGGTGGCCGCGTTTACCGACGAGCTCGAGCGCGCGGAGGCGCTCGGCCTCTCGTGCGTCGTCATCCATCCGGGCTCCCACATGGGCACGGGGCTCGAGGCCGGGCTCGGCCGGGTCGTCGCTGCGATCGACGAGTCGCTCGCGCGAACCGCGGGCTATCGGGTCAAGATCGCGCTGGAGAACACCGCGGGGGCCGGCAACACGATCGGCCGGACGTTCGGCGAGCTGGCGACGCTCATCGAGCGCGCGGCTCGGCCCGAGCGGATCGGCGTCTGCCTCGACACCTGCCACTTGTTCGCCGCCGGCTATGACCTGCGCACGGAGACCGGCTACCGACGCGCCATGGCCGAGTGCGAGGCGACCATCGGCCGCCGGCGGGTGGTGGCGTTCCACCTGAACGACGCGAAGGCGCCGCTCGGCTCCGGGCTCGACCGACACGAGAACATCGGCCGCGGCCTTCTCGGGCTCGCCCCGTTCCGGCTCTTGCTCAACGATCGCCGGTTCGCCGGCGTGCCCAAAGTTTTGGAAACGCCGAAGGAGCCGGCGCCGGCCGCTGATCTTCGAAACCTTGCCGTGCTCCGGCGACTGCGACTGCGGCATCGGCCCGGTCGCTAGCGCGGGATGGTGCGGCTTTTTCGGCGCCCCCGGCTCGCCTTTGGCTGTCTAGCTCTGGGCTTTGGGGTCTTCGGCTCGGGGGTCAGCGATTGGTGGTGACTCCGATTCTGGGGCAGAGGGTGGTGACGGGGCAGAGAGAGCAACGAGGGGAAATCGGCGCGCAGATGTTCTGACCGAACGAGACGAGCAGGTCGTTGTAGCCGATCCAGTACCGGCGCGGGAGCTTTCCGCGGAGCGCCATCTCGGTCTCTTCCGGGTTCTTCGTCTTCACGTAACCCAGGCGGTTCGAGATCCGATGCACGTGCGTGTCCACGCAGATACCGGGCTTGCCGTAGCCGATGGTGACGACCAGGTTGGCCGTCTTTCGTCCCACGCCGTTGAGGGTGAGGAGCTCATCGATCGTGTCCGGCACGCGGCCCTCGAATCGCTCGAGCAGGTCGCGGCAGATCCCGAGGATGACACGGGCCTTCGTCCGATAGAAGCCGACGGGATAGATCAAGCGCTCGATGCGGCGGGGCGGCAGCTTGAGCATGTCGGCCGCCGTCGCGGCGACGGCGAAGAGCCGGTCGGACGCCGGGCCGGTGGTCGTGTCCTGCGTGCGCAGCGACAGGATGCAGGCGATCAGGACGCGGAACGGGTCGCGATCGCGGCCCGCGACGACCGCGAGCGCGGTCGGATTCCAGCTCGGCCGGCTCCCGCGAAGTCGGCGGATCACGACGCCGATCGCTACGTCTTGTCTTTGATGGACTCGAGGAGTTTTCTGGCGCGTGGCGCGTCCTTCACCGTCCAGTCGGCGACGACCGACGGCCTGGTCTCGTTGACGACTCGCGAGAGCTCCCGGCGCGCGTCGGCATAGCGCGCGTCGGCGATGTAGACGCGGGCGAGGTCGACGCGGGCGTTCGTGAATCGTGGATCGATCTCGAGCGCCTTCTTGAAGTGCTCCTCGGCCTTCACGCGGTCGCCGCCGGCGAATCCGGGCACCTCCAGGAGCACGTTGCCGGCGAGGATGTGGGCGCGGACCGAGCGCGGGTCCAGCTCGAGCAGAATGCCGAGCTCCTCGCGGATCGTCGGCAGGAGGAACAGCGACCGGAGCACGCCCTTGGTCTCACCCCAGCGCGCCGTGTTGATCGCGTACCAGAGGTGGGCGTCGTGGCTCTTGGGCGCCAGCTCGACCGCGCGCTTGCCGATCTCGCGACCCCGGTCGTACGCGGCCAGCTTGTCCTCGGGCGTGGTGGCTCGAACGTCCCCGATGAGGAACTGGACGTACGAGAGCATCACCATGGTTTCGACCTTGCGGTCCTTGGCGAGCGCCGCGTCGAGGAGGTCGCGCGCGCGGTCGAGTGCGGCCGGGTCCTCGTGGTAGCGCGCGACGAGGGCGCGCGCCGCCTCGACCGGCGATTGGGCCCACGCCGTCGCGGCCACGGCGAGAGCGACCGCGAGGACAGCAAGATGGCGGGCTCGCATCGCCGCGCACTCTACCGTCGCGAGCGGGGCTCGTCAATCTTGACTCCCTCGGAAGCGTCGGCGATCCTCCGGTTCGTGATCGCGAGCGGCGTGCAGACGTGGGGGACCGATGTCGTCGCGCTCCAGCACTACTGGCGGCGCGCCGACGAACTCGGGTACGCGCGCATCACGTACGGGGACGGCCTCTGGGGATGGACCCACGATGGCTGGACGATGCTGGGCGCGCTCGCCGGCCACACCCGGCGCGCCCGCCTCGGTCCGGCCGTAACGTACTGCTTCGACCCGTCGTCTCATCATCCGTCATGGCTCGCCAAGCGCGCGGTGACCGTCGACCACCTCTCCGGCGGGCGGCTCGATCTGAGGCTCGCCGTCGGCGCCGAGGACTCGGCGACGGCGGCCGCGTGGCGGAGCCACGCGATCCCGTATCCGGACGCGCCGACGCGCGTCGCGCTGGTCGCCGAGACGATCGAGATCCTCGAGCGCCTCTGGACTGGCGAGGCCGTGCACTACGAGGGCCGCTTCTATGCCCTGCGCGATGCGCGCATCGTGCCGGCGCCCATTCAGAAGCCCGGGCCGCCGATCTGGCTCGCCGCCATGGGTCGCGGGGCGCTCGGCGTCGCCGCGCGGCGTGCCGCGGGGTGGGAGGCGTCGTACGTCACGCCGGCGGCCTTCGGCGAACGCTGGGAGCGGCTCCGGTCCTCGCTTGAGGACGCGGGGCGCCCGTGGTGGGACTACCGCCGCTCCGTCGAGATCGACGTCGTCCTTGGACTCACCGGCGCCGAGGTCGCCGAAGCGCTCGACCGGTTCTGCGCGGCGCGCGGGATCGAGGCGCGCGATCCGCTCCTCGCGACCGCGCTGATCGGCACCCCCGATGTCGTGGCCGCGCGCATCGAGGAGTACGCGGCGGCCGGCGCCACGGACCTGATGCTCGGCTTCGCCGATTTTCCGGCCACCCGCATGATCGAGCTCTTCGCCGAGCGCGTGCTGGCCCTCGGGTAGCCGCAGCGCGCGTTGCTCGCCTCGTTCGGACGCGTCACGAGGGCTCAGTGCGATCGCTCACACGCGGTCACCGCGTGTGATTCGTGTCGACCAGCCGAATTCGATCATGGAGGATCCGAATGACCATCTTGCGAGTCCCGCTTCTGGCCTTCCTCCTCGTCGCGAGCCTCCCGGCCGTGGCGCTCGCTCAGGCGGCGCTCGTCCCGCCGACCGAGCGAGTGGTCGGCCGAGTGCTCACGCTCGATGAGGCCATCGCCATCGCCCTGGAGGCTCAGCCCTCGATTCAGGCCACGCTCTACGATTATGCGGGCGCGCGAGCGCGAGTCCGCGAGGCGTTCGCTCCGCTCCTGCCGCAGCTCTCGGGATCGGTGTCGGCGACGCGTAGCAGCAGCTCAGCGGTCCAGACATCGACCGTGACGCGCCAAACCGTCATCGTCTCGATCAATCGCCAGCCGGCCGACACGTTCCTGGCGCAGGTCCAGCTCTCCCAGCTGCTATTCGACTTCGGCAAGACGATGGCGGCCACCCAGGTGGCTCGAAAGCTCGCGGAAGTATCGGCCGAAGGCGTCGAGCTCCGGCGCCAGCTGATCGCCCTCACCGTGAAGGAGGCGTACACCAACATCCTCCTGGCCCAGCGCCTGATCCGCGTGCAGGAGCAGGCGGTCGAGCGCGCCGAGCTCAATCTGTCCTCGGCGAAGGGCTTCGTCGACGTGGGCACCCAGCCCCTGTCCACGGCGGTCCGCGCCGAGGTCGACGTGGCCAACGCCAAGGTCGACCTGATCAACGCGCGTAACGCGCTCCGGACCGCGCGGGTCGCGCTCAATACGGCGCTGGCGATCGACGCGAGCACGCAGACGGAGATCCGGGACAATCTAGAATACGAGCCGACCACGATCGATCGCGCGGCCCTGCGCACCGAGGCGCTCCGACAGAGCCCGGAGTACCGGCAGGCCCGCCGCAGAGCGCCGCCGCCGAGGCGGGGGTCCAGCAGGCGTCCCGCAACTTCCTGCCCAATATCAGCGGCACGGGCTCCTACGGCGGGAGCCAGCTCGAGCTGAACCCCTCCTGGTCGCTCGGCGTCGTGTTCAGCTGGAGCATCTTCGACGGCGGGAACCTGATCGCGGCCCACGACGAGGCGAAGGCCAACCTCGGGGCCGCGAATGCCAGAGTCAAGGTGGCCGAGCTGACGCTCATTCAAAACCTCGAGCAGGCGGAGATCGCCGTGGAGGCGGCCCAGGAACGGATCCAGGCGGCCCGTGTCCTCATCGCGTCGTCTCAAGAAAACTTTCGGCTCGCGCAGGGGCGCTTCGACGTGGGCGTCGGGACGATCCTGGAG
>WNFO01015635.1_pt1 | contig 11594 bp, 11 predicted proteins | sample 5400251 | NCBI WGS metagenome assembly WNFO01 (sample SAMN13153354, study PRJNA577476) | soil metagenome | isolation source: 100 cm saprolite under Madrone tree | place: USA:California | collected 2016-06-14
CGAGAGCTTGGTCTTCTTGATCTTGTCCTCGATCTCGCCGAGCTCGTCCTTGCCCTCTTCGTCGCCAAGCTCCTTCTGGATCGCCTTCATCTGCTCGTTGAGAAAATACTCGCGCTGGGTCTTATCGGTTTAAAGGCCGTTAATTCCCACAGCGGCTGCAAGTCACAACTTACTGCTTCGCCAACTCGACGAGGTGCAGAAACTGCGACAACGATTCCACGTCTCGAAGCTGGCATTTGGCTGAGGCATCGTTGCGCTACAGTTAACCATCTGTGAACCATGCTTTGGCACAAGAGCCATGTTCCAAGAGGATAAGGACATGGCAGATCAGAACGAAGCCAAGACAAAGACGATTGGCTTTCTACTCATAGAGAAGGTTCAGACGCTCAAGGGCTGGGAAGAGTACTTAGACAAGTCCACCAAGCTTTCAGCTCTCAGAACCGAAGCTCAGAAGGCCAAGAACTCCGTAAGAGACGCCTTGAAAGAACGGCTTAGTGAAAACGGCGACATTGATTTTGCCGTCGAGGGCGACAGGATTAGAGTTTTCAGGGTCTTTCGCAAGCAGCAGCAAGGGAGACGGACCAGGTCATTGGATCTGTCCTCGTCCTTTCGTGAGCAACTGTTAGATCGAAAGGCGGAAGCGAAGGGCCAATCCGACGATCAGGGAGTATGTGACGAGACCGAAGACGTTACGCCCCACCTAAACCCCATAACGGAAGAGGCTGCGGCCAGCCTAGACCCCGTAACGGAGCGTCTGATGGTCCTCATGAGAGAGAAAGGGCAAAGGTAGCAGCACAGGTCGGAGTCGGTCCCGCACAGAGCAGCGCATTCAGCCGCCCCTTCGACGGCGCAAGCGTCGCCGTGGCATAGCCGTTACCGCGCGATGAAGCGCCGCAAGCCTGCATGAGTCCGCTTCTCGCACGTAGCGACGGATCACATTTTGATCGTGATGTCGCTTTTGGGGCGAAGCGGACATGCACCGTGGTGTGGCTTCGACCCGCCTCAGTAGGAATGACCCGAAGCCGTCATCGACGGCACAGAGTCATTGTCAGGCTCGACCTGGCAATCTACCTGCCTTCGAAAAAGTTTCGCCAAGAAGAATGCGCGGGTCGACGCCGCGCATGACTCAGAGCTCAGGCTGCCGAACGTGATGCCGCGGTCGCGAAACGGCTGGCCGAGACTTCTTCATCGAGGCGCTCAATCTCGTGCCAGATTTCCTTGAAGATCTCGTTGCGTACGATCTTCTCGATGCCTCCTCCCGGCGCGTAATCGGGATGGAAGCGCTTAGCGAGAAAGCGCTTGAGCGCCGCATATCTGGTGTCACTGACATTCCCACGGCCACCATTGTTGCCGGTTTTAGCAGTGGCTTCGAGCGCGAGCACCTCTGCCATCAAGGCACGGACCTTCCAGCGCTCCCCCTGCTGGTGTGACGCGGTCAACAGCGTCCGCAATCGTTCGATCTGTCGAACCATCGCCTGATTATGGATGAAATCCAATTGGCGCAGGTCGTCGAGCTCATGCACGAAGAGCTTCAAATCGCCCGTCTTTTTGGTCAGAACCAAGCGGCTCATCTCTTCTGAGACGGTATACTCATGCATGAGCAAGTCGAGAGCGCGGTTCGCGATCGGGTCGCAGCGAACATCGCGCAAGGTGAGGCCAATGCGCCGTCCCCGCTGACGAGCCAACATCCCGCAGAGTTTTCCGTGGTGCCTGGCGGTGTTACGCGTTTTGGGAAATGCCATGATTTGCCCCCGTTCGGCCCCCGCGCGAGTGCACCATGTCGATGAATATGAAAAATGTGACGGCTTGGCGGCTAAATGGAACTTTGCGCGCAGACTGAACGGAACGCATCGAGGAAGGACCGCAATACCGCGTCGAACGGCAAAACGGTATTACTGACGGCGTCAGCATACCTCTGACTACGACGGGGTCACTTCATCAAGCAGATGTCTTCTTGCGCGCGGAGGACGGTCCGCGGGCGCATAGAAGCGGCCACGACGCCACACCACCAGCCGAAGTCGTACGTGTTCCCCACGAGCATGCCGGGCGCTGTGGGATTTTTGCAACGCTCCAGAATTCTTTTCAGGCGGCCACGGTACGGGACAAATTTTCTAATCCGATGTCACGGATTTACTACAGCAGTGGGGGTGTCTCATGAAGTCTCTGGTCATCAAGCGATCTAAAAGAGGAGCGCACCGCGGAATCAATTTTTTGGGCGGCGGCATGAGCCTTGTCGAGGTCGAGGGATCGGACGCAACTCAAACCGATCTCAGAGCATCGGCCTACCGGGTACATCCGCATTAACGATTTGCGAGAAGGTCAAGCCACTGTCTTGCGTCCCGAGAGCCGAGGGTCTCGGCCCTTTGATACCAGCTTCGTGCCTGTTCCACGTCGGCGCTGACCCCCACCACGCCGAGCTTTGCAAGCACATGGGGATCGTAGGTGGCGCCTAATGCCATGGCTGCATCGGCATCGCCGGCCTCTGCGGCGCGTTGCAATACGGTTCGGGCCGTGACCACATCACCTGCCGCGATCAATCGTTCGCCTTGTTTCATGAGAAGCTTGATCTCCTCTGGATCAAGCATGCGAACGCTCTTGCTGGCGGGCGACGCCTGATCGCCGGTCGCGCTCGGTTGCAGCATCGCTACGGTTTCGCTTTCGGATGATCTCCGTGGCTGTGACGTCTCTGGACGTGGTGGGGATATCTCGCCCTGAGCCGATATTCCACGATCGACTCGGGTCATCGTCCGTGGGGGTTCCTGTTGGCCGACGGAAGAGGGCAGCGCATCGGGTTTCGGACCGGCCGATGCCATTTCTGGTCCCGGCGCAGGTTGTGAGGATGGGCTCCAACCGCCGGTCGAAAAGTAATATCCGATCGGGGCCGTGACGACGCTCGCGGTCAAGATGACGAGCGCAGCGCGTAGCCTGCGGCGGCGTGAAATCATCGGGGGCGGAGGCGCCATGCGCCCGGGCTCCAGCGAGCGCGGCGGAAAGTTCAACATCTCGCCGTGACGACGGCCTCTGGGCTCGGCCGCAGCAAGCCCGGGCACGGGTGGTAACTGTGCAGCGCGAGGGATCCGCGTAGCCGCTTCCTCCCGCTGAATCCAGCGAAGGGTGGCTTCAAGCCGCTTGAGAGCCGCGACGCCGGCATCGCGGCGCGTGGTGGCGGGTCGCTCGCCGTGCGGATGAGCAGGTTGAAGTGAGGTATCGAGGTCCGATTCATGCCAGAGAGGGTAGGATTCTTTGGCATCGACGGCAGTGCGCGCCTTTTTTGGCGCGTAGGGGGAGACAACAGACTCGTGGCTATTCTCTTCGAGAGACCGTTCCGCGCTCGCACGCTCGCGTGCTCTCGTAGGCGCGTAAGGGGAGCGAGTGGGATCGCCGTCGCTCTCGACTGCACGATGTCCTGGGTCGGCACGCTCGTACGTGTCTCGCGATCCGTGGACGAAAGGATCGGTAGGGTTACCTGGCCTTCCGGTTGGGGTACTCATCACTGACACTCCCTGCTGCGTTCCCGGCTGAGCTTTCTTCAGCTCTCTGTCTCTTGTTTGAGGCGCGTTTCTGTTTCGTGTCCGGCGATCTGAATGGATACCGGATCTGCGCTGAAACATGCCGCCAATCGGCGTCCTAGCGCGGCGCGCCGTTGCGTTGCTTTTCTTGCCACTGCAAAAATTCACGGAACAGTGCCTCACGCTGCTCCTGCGTAAAATTCGCGGCTGGGGAGCCCTTATCCTTCAGGAAAGCAGAAAAATCGCTGCTAGCTACGCGTGGGTCCACAGCATCCTTTGGGCGAATGCGACGTAACATTTCCTCCGCAACAACCCAGCGGTTCCAGCCGGGAACGGTCGCGGCAAGATTGACGTCGCGCCATTTTGGATGGCGCGGCGGCTCGCGAAACTTGTCCCAGTGGGTGAAGAGGCGTTCGACGAATCTTTCAATGCGCCGGTAGCGATCATTTCCCTTCGACCAATTGAAAACCGCGAGCACCGCCGGCGCCGCGATTGTGTCGACGGACTCATTTTCCGGAACCAGCGCGGGATATTCTTTGCTCGTAAGCTCGCCGATCGTATAATAATCGGCAAAGGTCTTCGAAAACGGAATCGGCACGAAGTGCAGACCGGAATTTGCGGGGATCTTCGCAAAAAAGTCGATCGGTTTTCCGATAACGCGCACGAGTGCAGCAAGTTCACCCGTTTTCAGCTTTTGCAATGCAGTAGGATTGTCATACAGCACCTGCTCGACCTGGACGCCGAGCCGCTGAAAGACGATCGTGCCGGTGAGGCTCGAAGCGCTTCCTGCCGGCCCGAAACTTACCTTTTTACCGCGCAGGTCCTCGATCGATGTTATGTCGGTGCGCGCGAGAACGTGCATCTCCGATACGGGCAAGCGGACGATGTAATTGACTCTAGACTCGAGATTGGAAATTTTTCGCTGAGTGCGGAAATATTCAAAGACGTCCGCCTGAGTTACGGCGACGTCGATGTTGCGCAGATACAGCAGATCGTCGAGATTGGAAGCGGCGCCATACGTGACGATCGGAATAACCCGCAGATTGTCGCCGTCATCGAGGACCTCCGCCAGCTCGTTGGCAAAGGTCATGTAGGTTCCGGACAACTGTCCGCCGGCGACGCCAACCGCCCAATTGTTCTTCCGCAGTTTCATTGCAGCATCGGTGCCACCCTCCTCGAGCGACTTCGGCACCGTCTGCGCTCGAGCCGTTTCAACCAATCCGACTCCGAGCGAGCCGAAGCCGACGATGTGAGTGAGAGACAAAATGATAAGGCACACTGCGCCTAGGAGTGCTGGAACGCGCATCCGCCACCTCCCCAACTGAAGGCCCATGCGGAACCTGAGTCTCGCGTGGGTTCATATTATGATCGCCTCGATGTCGTTTCTTACGATTTTGTTTGTGAGAAAGAAATTTTTTTGAGGTTGAATCATTTTCAAGGTTACTGAGTGCGCGTTCGGTTGGTACGTATGTACTCTTTGTCATCAACTTAGGTACGCTCGTACTACCTATAAGCTCTCGCTAAATCCCCGCGCTTGATTTAGCAAAACTCATCCACTTAACCTGCGGTACCCATCGCAGAAAATTTGCAGGATAGGCGCGTGAAAAAATTGGAAGACCAAGTCCGACGACAAGCAAGGAATTTGAAGATCGAACGTCAGCCATGTTGAAGCGGCTAGTCTGCATCGCAGCCCTTGGTCTGTTTGCCGCGCCACTCGACGCGAGCACGCAGAGTTATCCCGCGCGACCCATCACGGTGGTGGTGCCGTTCCCCGCCGGCGGCCCTAGCGACGTCGTGGCGCGCATCGTTACCGAAGAGATGGGGAAAATTCTCGGGCAATCGTTGGTCGTCGAGAACGTCGGCGGCGCCGGCGGCACGATTGGCAGCGCTCGCGTCGCGGCCGCGAACCCGGACGGCTATACGTTGCTCGCGGGCAGCATGGGCTCCCATGTCGCCGCTCCGGTGCTCACGCCCAACGTGAAGTACGACTCCGAGCGCGATTTCGAGCCGATCGGCTTTACGGCGCACGCGCCGGCCGTGATCGTCGCCAATAAGGACTTTCCGGCCAAGGATCTGCGTCAATTTGTGGAGTACCTGAAAAAGCGCGGCGACGGCGTGAAACAGGCGCATGGCGGCATCGGCTCGTCGTCGCACATGGCATGCCTCCTGTTCGCCTCTGCAGCCGGAGTGCGGCCGACCCTAGTGGCCTATCGCGGCACCGGGCCGGCGTTGAACGACCTGATCGGTGGCCACGTCGATTTCTTTTGCGAGCAGGCGGTGAGCGTCGCCCCGCAGGTCGTGGCCGGCACGGTCAGGGCCTACGGTGTCTCCTCCGGCGAGCGGTTGGTGGCGCTGCCGAACGTGCCCACCGCGAAGGAAGCGGGCGTCGACTACCAGATGAGCATCTGGGCCGGGATTTTCGCGCCTAAGGGCACGCCGAAAGCTATCATCGACAAACTCGCAGGGGCCGTTGACCAGGCGTTGAATGACTCGGGCGTCCAGACCCGGCTCGCCGACCTCGGTGGATCGCTGCCGAGCAAGGACGAGCGCACACCGGCGAAGTTCAGCGGCTTCGTGAAAGCCGAAATCGCGCGGTGGTCTCCTATCCTCAAGGCGGCGAATACCGAAGGGAAGTAACGACCCGAACAATCACAAACGACATCGTAACCGAGGCGGAGGACGGCTCTTCCGCATCATGCTCGGCGTGCACGGCTGCCTGAGTTCGTCGACATTACCGCGGCATTACTTCCCCATGCCCATCAACAGGCAAGTGACGTGTTCCGTCGTCGCACGGCCTTAGAGGTTACGGCGCAGTGGTCGCGCATGCACCAGGCAGCGCGGCACACATCTGCGGTATCCACTTCGAGAACCTCACCGGCACCCAGTTCCAGCTCGTGTTCTATCGCGGCGGCGGCCCGGCATATCAGGATTTGGTGGCCGGGCACGTCGATCTCATGTGTGCTGAGGCATCAGCGACATTGCCACTTCTGTCGGTCGGACGCTCGCGATGCCAGTACTGGGCGGACTGCATCACCAATATTTCAGAGCGTAAGCTTTCGACAAGGACAGGTGGCAGCCTTGGGCACAATCAAAGCGTCCTCATCGCGAGGCAATCAAAGCGTCCTCATCGCGAGGTAAGACTTTCGGGGCGGCGGTAGCGGACTGCCGCGCTCGCGCATCTCCTTTGCATTGTCGCATTCGCGACGCACTCGAGCCGGAATCAAACGTCAAACGGCTCACCGGCAAGGGTGCAGCGAGGGAGGGATCGATGCCGAGGCCAACGATGTTTTTTGTGCCGGCCATTCTCATCATGCCGCTCGCAACTGGGTTGGCGACGCTGCAAACGAGCATCGCTGAGCCTGCGGCCGATGAGTGTAAGACAAAGCCGGATTCATCCGCGCCCGCGGGCAGCCACTGGTATTATCGCGTCGATCGCACGGATCAGCGGCACTGTTGGTACCTCGGCCCCGAAGGTAGGAAGGTGCGTTCGCAGGCGCGCGAAGGGGCGTCGCCGGCATCGTCAGCACCGCCGACGGCGGTGCGCGAGAATGCTCCCGAAATGACTCGCGCAACCCCTGCGCCAATGGAACCCGCACAAAGGATAACCGCCGAGGCCGCGTCCACCGAAGCACCCGGAGGGGCGGAAAATTTTGCTGCGCCCTCGTCTATTCTCCCGAAAACTCCTGATTTGGACGCGCGCGAGCCCACGACCATGAGCAATAGCTATACGGGGCACCATGAGCCGACCGAAGCACAGGAAGAAATGCCATTGGTATGGCCCGTCCTCCCCGAAGCCGAGCGTGCTGGACTGGTGGATACCGTGCGCGAGTCCGCTCCCACGTCAGTATTTCTCGTTGGTGTTTTGGCGATCGGGCTGCTTTTTGCCGGCGCGATTTTCAAGCTCGCTCGCCGACACGCTAAATCGTATCGCCGCGACCACTGGCGGACAGCCCGGCCTAGCCCAAGGCGGCAGAGGCGGACTTATTCGGGCCATGTGGCCGCACGTCGCGATCAAGTCGCTCGTAGTTCCGCGTTGCGAACGCAGCGCGACGACACGGTTTGGCAGCGGCCGACGTCAATCGATCCAGCTGAGGCCGCAAGTCTGCGCGAGCTTCTGCGTGAGCTGCAGCGGGCGGCGGCATAAAGCGGACACGCGCGAGGTGACTCGATATGGTCCATAAACGCGTGAGCAAGTCATGGCATCGAGTCGGGCGCGTGAGGCCGAGTCCATCTTGATGAGCCAGTGAGCTGCAAAATCTCACCGCTGAGGAAATCTCCGGTAGCATACGACTGCGTGGTGGGCCCGAGAGCGCGCCTGATGACCGCCCCAGGCCAACCTAGCCAGCCGTCGCCCGCCTCCGGCGGTCAATGACCGTCGGCAAGCTTCGCCGCAATCTGCGCGACGTGCTTGCCCTGATAGCGGGCGCCGTCGAGTTCGTTGGCGCTCGGCTGGCGCGAGCCGTCGCCCTTGGCCAGGGTGCTGGCGCCGTAAGGCGAGCCGCCGGTGATCTCGTCCATATTGGTCAGTCCCGGGAAGGCATAGGGCAGGCCGACGATGATCATGCCCTGGTGCAGCAAGGTCGTATGGAACGAGGTGATCGTCGTCTCCTGGCCGCCATGCTGAGTGGCAGTACTGGCGAACACGCTGCCGACCTTCCCCACCAGCGCGCCCTGCATCCAGAGGCTGCCGGTTTGGTCGAGGAAGTTGCGCATCTGGGCGCACATATTGCCGAAGCGCGTGGGTGTGCCGAAGATGATGGCGTCGTAGTCCGCGAGTTCTTCGGGCTTCGCGACTGGCGCGCGCTGGTTCAGCTTCATGCCGGATTTCTTGGCGACTTCCTCCGGCACTAGCTCAGGAACACGCTTGATCGTGACCTGGGTACCCGGCACGGCACGGGCGCCTTCGGCGACGGCCTCAGCCATCTTCTCGATGTGGCCATAGGCACTGTAATAGAGGACGAGAATCTTGGACATCGAAGCATTGCCTGATTTGTGTTCCCCGCGGAATGGTCGGCGAGCACGGCCGCGACCGGGTCGCGCGTACTGCCGGCATAGTTGGCGCAATTGCGCGCCGTCTTACAAGCGCGGTTTCTCGCGAGAACATCGGAAGCGCGGCATCGCGGCAATTCCTGCCATCTTAGCGATTGACCAGCCTCGAGTCCTTCATCGCAAAATTTTTCTTGGCGGCGGGAACCTCACCAATAGCTCGCCAGGGCGCAACAGGTCGGGTTCTTCGCTCGGCTGTGGCTTCCGAGAACTCAGATTCGTGCGTATCGATGGTGTAGCCCACCAAGGATCGGCTGCGCGATAATGTCTCCGAACCGCTCGATCGGGCGTGTGCAGGGTGCGACTGAACCCGCATACCTGATCCCCGGGCCCCACGCGACCCGGGTTCCATGATTACATTAGGGGCATGCCCCGGGCGCGCTGACTGGACCGCCATACTAGCTACCTTTGGTCCATGAGCGCCCGGTGAGGGTCAGTAACTCCGCGTAGAGATTTATGCAAAGCTGCTCTCTGGCGCTTGCCGTCGAATTCAGGCTATCCCAATGCAGATGCGTTCTTGCTTTGGAGCCCTGATCTTAAGCTTGGTCGCATCCGGCGCGTGCGCCAATGTCCTAATCTCGGTCGACAAGAATACTCAGCAGATGACGGTTTCTGTCGACGGTGCGCCACGCTACCAGTTTGCCGTGTCGACCGGCCGAGCCGGATACGGGACGCCCAACGGCCCGTATCATCCCCAACGCCTGGAGCGGACGTGGTTTTCGAAGGAATATTACAATTCTCCCATGCCGCATTCGATCTTCTTCCATGGCGGCTACGCGATCCATGGTAGCTACGAGATCAACCGGCTCGGCGGACCAGCCTCGCACGGTTGCATCAGGCTACATCCCCAGAACGCCGCTACTCTGTTCGCGCTGGTGAAGCAGCAGGGTGTCGGGGCCACAACGATCGTGGTCTCCGGGCAAAATCCGGGAGTTGCCCGACGGCACCGCTAGCCAGAGCGAGCCTCCGCTCCACTCGATGACTCTTTACGATTTGGCAATACACGGCGGCCTATCGTCGGATTGCTGCTCATCAGCGTGATGCGTAACGAGAGCCCCCGCGGGGGCTCTCGTCTTTTGGCCGCCGAACCAGTCGTTTTAAAACGGCCCCGAGACGCCTTTCAGGCGGGCTTACATTCGTTCGGTCATCCGCGGCGCGCCAGACGGCTCGGGGTCAGGGGCGCGGTAGTAGTCCGTTCGCCATTGCCAGAATACTGCGAGGCGTCCGGCTTGCGCGAGCGGGCGGCGCACGTCGCCAACCAGCAAATTGAGAAAAAGCTTCTGTCGCTGCGCCAGCGCAAGTTCCTCGGCGGGCGCTCAGGCCCACTGCCAGCTCGAAGCGCCGCCATGGTTCCAAGGGGCCAAGCAAGGTCTGCCGCAGCATGGCAGTGACGGATTCAGGGTTGCTGGCTTCGACGGCGAGTAATGCTTGATACGCGGCGGTCGCTAGCTGTAGCTATTGAATCTTCGCTGGTGCGCCCGGAAGTACGGCTGCTACGCCTTCTGGATTGATGTTGAAAGCCAAGAATGTAAACGGCTCTTTGCCGGGGTTTCCCCATTGGTGCACAAGGCCGAACGGTTCATAGATCAAGGAACCCGGTCCCTTTGCCTCTGTCTTTCCGTCGACCGTGTTAGCCCCGGTGCCGGAGATGATGTAGTACAGAGCCGCTCCTGACCGGTGGTGTAGCGGGTTGGAGGGCATCTGCGCCGGGAATGTGACCCGTGTCAGATTGAGATCATAACCGCCCGGCTTCAGGTCGGGAATGGGTACCACTGTGCGATATAATTCCTGTGCGGCGGCAGGTGCTGTCGCGGCAGGCCGATCCAGGTCCGCAGCCGGGACAAGGAAGAAGTGGAGGAAGGTCGATGGCCTTTCGTTTCCCGCCTTCAGCGCCGCCGTCTTCCCGGCAGCGATGAACAGCCCCTCTCCGCCGCTTAGCATTCTGGTCTCTCCACCCACCGAGATTTCAGTCGATCCTGAGATCTGATAGAGGATGCCGTTGGCTGCCAAGGCGCCACTCTTCTCGCCCGGCATAAGGGTGACACTCACTGCTCTGAAGTGGAGCGGCACGTCTGTCACGGTCGGCAATTTGGTGGCGGCGACCACTGTTCGGGTGATCGCCGGTGGAGCTGGCGTGGTTTGTGCAGTTGCGGAGGCGGCAAGTGCCACCGCGCCGAGCAGCTGTATTCCGATTGTCCTGAACCACATGATCGCTTCCCAATTCAAGGGATAATCCGCGCACTATACGCGCTCCCGGCGGCCCTTGAAACGGCAGGCGGCTTCGAGTTCCTCACGTGTGGGGCCAACACATTCCGCAGCTGTCCTTGCTCAAATCTCCACAGGGCTGAGAAAGACTGATCAGACGCGCGCGAGGGACGGTTTGGGACGGCAGGGCTGCTCCCCCTCTTGGCATAAGGCGTACACAGCCTGATGCCGGCAGTGGCCGGCCGAAGACGCCACTCGAGATCCGTCAGCTTATTCGTGACATGAGCGTGGCCAACCCGCTCTGGGGCGCCCCGCGCATCCATGGCGAACTGCTCAAGCTCGGCATCGATGTCGGGCAAACGACGGTCGCCAAATACATGGCAAAGCGTAGGCGACCTCCATCCCAGGGCTGGAGAACGTTCCTGCGCAATCACGCTGACGGCATTGCATCGATTGACCTGTTCGTGGTTCCGACGATCTCATTCCGACTGCTCTATGGATTACTGATACTGCAACACGGTCGCCGCCAAATCCTATGGCTGGGAGTCACCGCGCACCCAACGGCTGAATGGATCGCCTGCCCACTTACGGAAGCCTATGGGTGGAAGGCAGCACCACGCTATGTCGTCCGTGACCGCCGCGCCCGACCTCGTGCGATGTCAGCGGGTCGAGACCCGCGGCGTTCCGTACGTCACCCGATAGACGGCGCCGTTGAAATCGTCGGAGACGAGCAACGAGCCGTCCTTCATGATCTCCACGTCAACTGGTCGGCCTATATAGTTGTTGTTCACCAGGAAGCCGGTGATGAGTGGCTCGAACAAGCTGCCGTCCTTG
>WNFO01008663.1_pt1 | contig 11593 bp, 10 predicted proteins | sample 5400251 | NCBI WGS metagenome assembly WNFO01 (sample SAMN13153354, study PRJNA577476) | soil metagenome | isolation source: 100 cm saprolite under Madrone tree | place: USA:California | collected 2016-06-14
GCGAATTGTTGATCGCTCGAATTTACTCAGACCATTGGCGCTCGAAAACTCCAATGGTTTCGAACAGATTCTGGCACATCGTATCGGTTGTCAAAGAGCAAGGCCCCCCTGTCCAGCAGAAAGGCAAATCTACAACCCACGAAGTATGTCAAGGAGGGGAAGAAATGTCAACCGCGGATTGACGATATCCACAGGCCTCCTCAACGGGACGCTAACTGCTTGAGGCCTGGCAGGATGCCCCGTGTGACGCTATTTCAGGGGATCGCATCCCCATCGCAACGCCGTTCCACCATTTCTGAGGCTTCCTTCGCCTGCCCTGCAGCTTAGCCTGCCGCTCAGACAGCACCCGCAGGTGCGCAGTACACGGAACTACAAAGCCGCCAGCGAGCATCTCGGCGGCCCTCAAACAGTCCCGGATCGGCGTGCAGCGCTTGCGAACGAGTCATACGGTTTTGATTACCAAAGGCCAGCCGGAAATTCTCAGTGCGGGGCTACCTTCGAGATCTTGCCGAGGTCGAGCAGCTGTGGGCAAGGCCAAAGACGAAAAATAGCCACCACGCCCAACTGCACCAGCTGCGTGAGTTTTACCGGCTCGACTGTTACCATCAACCATCAGAATGAGCACTGCCCCTGCCGCGCTTTCGAAACTAGCTCGGTCCTTGCTCGCCCGCATCCAAAGCGAGGAATTGCTGCGTCCGGGTGATCGTGTCGGTGTAGCCGTGTCTGGCGGGGCAGATTCGGTGTCGCTGCTGCTGCTCCTTCTGGAGTTACGCAAGAAACTGGGTATCGTGCTCAGTGTGGTGCACTTCAATCACACATTACGTGGCAAAGCTTCCGATGCGGATGAAGCGTTTGTCGCCAAACTGGCCGCGAAGCACGGTCTGGAGTTTCACTCGGCTTCTGTGGACGTTGCCAAGAAAGCGAAAAAGGAGCGGATCAACCTCGAGGACGCGGCTCGACGGGCACGGTACGACTATTTCCGTTCGCTAGCGGAATCGGGAGCTTGCCCGCGAATCGTGGTGGCGCACACGGCCGACGATCAGGCGGAGACCGTGCTCGCGCACTTGCTCCGGGGTACGGGCCTCATGGGGCTCGGAGGAATTCATCCCGTCGCCGGCCCGGTGATTCGTCCCCTGCTAGGCATTCGCAGGGGAGAACTTCGGCGTTTTCTCCGCGCTCAAAAACAAACCTGGCGTGAGGATGCCACCAACCGCAACACCAAGAGGATGCGCGCGCGGATTCGGAAGAAGCTCCTGCCCCTGCTCGAGAAACAATTTCAACCGGCGATCGTTAAGCATTTAACAACGCTGGCGGAACTCGCAAGAGAGGACGAGGCATTTCTGGAGGGCATCGCGGAAGAACGGGCCGGTGTGTTGGTTCAAAACAACGATGAGCGGTCGCGAATCGGCGTGGACGATTTGTTCCAAGCGCACACGAAAAGAGCATTCAACACGGAGCTCACCGAGAAGCCGGGGGCAACAAGAGCACTGAGCAAGCGGATAGTCCGGCGAATCGTGGAAGGCATCAAGCCGCGCGACGGGCAACTTGGGGCGGCGCATGTAGAAGCGGTGCTGCAACTGGCGCGTAGTGGGCAAAGCGGGAGTTCGCTACTTCTGCCCGGTGGTGTAGAAGTACGAAGACTGCGAGACGCACTTGTATTTCAAGCCATAGAAAATGCAGGAATGCGAAATTCTCAAAGCGCGCCGCAGAAATACGAGTACCAGGTCGATTTGGCAAGAGGCGGCGCGGAAGTGCATGTGGCGGAGATGGGGTGCGTATTCCGCCTCAGGGTGATTGACTGGCCTCCCAAGAGAGGGGAAACTAGTAGGGATGGGGCGGTTCTGGACCGCGACCGGTTGCGCGCTCCGATGGTGCTGCGCAATTGGCACCCGGGAGACCGATTGCGTCCTCCGGGTCACCGAAGCGCCCGCAAGCTGAAGCGTCTGTTGAACGAGAAGCGCATCAGCCGGTGGGAGCGTGACGGCTGGCCGGTGCTGACGAGTGGCGGCGTTGTTGTATGGGCTCGCGGCTTTCCGCTCGCCGCCGAATTTGCCGCGAATGAAAGGACCCGAGCTGGAATCGTGATCACCGAGGAACAACCTTGAGCAAGGGGAAGGGAGGGGCGTATTCAGCGGCACGCATCGCCGCCCGGGTGGCAGCCCTGGGGAGAGAGGTTTCGCGGGAATGCGAGGGGCGGCGGCTGGACGTGGTAGTAACTTTGGATCGCGGTTTTATTTTCGCGGCGGACCTGATGCGGCAAATCGACGCGCCGGTTGTTTGTCACTTCGTGCGCGAAGAAGTGCGGGACGTCCAGCATAGCGGGAACGCGCGGCGCGAGGTTTTTTTTGGCTCGGGCCCGGAATTGAAAGGCCGAGATGTGCTGGTGGTCGACGCGATTCTGGAAAGCGGTGTGACACAGGAATTTTTGTTGCGGCGGCTGGGCGAAAGCAGGCCGCGCTCGATCCGGCTGGCAGTGCTGCTGGATNNNAGACGGGTAGCCCTGGAGCCTGATTACTTTGGCTTCCGCACCGCATCTAACCATGTGTGGGTTGGCTACGGCCTTGCAGCAGCCAACGGGACGGGGCGCAACCTCCGGCAGCTTTCCTCCGGGGCAAATGGGTCGCTTAGGAAAAGTGTCAAGGGGCGGAAGAAATAGGCAAGATGCGGTTTTTTTCCGGCAGGTTGCAGGATTAGTGAGGACAACGTGAATTCTAGCTCCACGGCAAAAACAATTCTCTTTTGGATCTCGATCGTCTTCTTGGGCGTGATGCTCTGGAAGCTGGTGTCCGCCAACGGATCACAAACGCGCGAGGATACTCCCACGTATAGCGTGTGGTTGGCCAAGGTCGATGCGGGCGAGGTAAAGGAAGTAACGATGTACCTGTCACCCAACAGCTACGACCTGCAGGGTGAGTACTACAAGCCCGCGAACATGAAATTTCAAGTCACCATTCCAAAGGAAGAAGCGCCGACGGTCACGAAAGCCCTAAGGGACAAGGCCGTACAGCTGAGGGTGAAGGAGGTGCGAAGCGGTGACTGGGTGTTGATCCTGCTGAACGCCGCACCGCTGATTCTTCTGGTGGGCTTCTGCCTGTTCCTGATGCGGCAGATGCAATCGGGCGGAAACAAGGCATTGAGTTTTGGCAAGTCCCGCGCGCGGTTGCTCTCCGCGCAGCAGAAGAAGGCCACCTTCAAGGATGTCGCTGGAACGGACGAGGCCAAGGAAGAGCTGCAGGAAATTATTGAATTCCTAAAAGATCCGCAGAAGTTTCAGAAGCTCGGGGGGCGAATTCCCAAGGGTGTGTTGCTGGTGGGACCTCCGGGCACGGGCAAGACTTTGCTGGCGCGCGCAATCGCCGGTGAGGCCAACGTTCCGTTCTTCTCGATTTCTGGTTCGGACTTCGTGGAAATGTTTGTTGGCGTGGGCGCAAGCCGCGTGCGCGATCTCTTTGAACAGGGCAAGAAAAACGCGCCCTGCATCATTTTCATCGATGAAATTGATGCGGTTGGGCGGCATCGCGGAGCAGGTCTCGGCGGGGGACATGATGAGCGCGAACAGACCTTGAACGCCTTGCTCGTGGAGATGGATGGCTTCGAATCGAACGAAGGGGTGATCTTGATCGCCGCGACGAACCGGCCAGACGTTCTGGACCCGGCGCTGTTGCGGCCGGGCCGCTTCGACCGCCGTGTGGTTGTGGCACGTCCTGACGTGAAGGGTCGCGAAGAAATTCTCCGCGTGCACACGCGCAAGGTGCCGATCGGCGATGACGTGGATTTGTCCATCATCGCGCGGGGCACGCCGGGCTTCTCCGGTGCGGACCTCGCCAACCTGGTAAACGAAGCGGCGCTGTGGGCCGCACGCCAGAACCGCAAATTCGTCATGATGGTGGACTTCGAGATGTCCAAAGACAAAGTGATGATGGGCGTCGAGCGCAGATCGATGATTCTATCCGACGAAGAGAAAAAGAACACCGCGTATCACGAGGCCGGCCACGCGCTGGTTGCGGCCATGACGCCGGGCGCCGATCCGGTCCACAAAGTGACCATCATTCCGCGCGGCATGGCTCTCGGCCTTACCATGCAGCTTCCGGAAGACGACAAGCACACCTACACGCGCGGGTATCTGGAAGCGATGCTGGCCGTGCTAATGGGCGGACGTTCGGCCGAAGAAATTTTCCTCGGCCACATCACGACGGGCGCGGGCAACGACATCGAGCGCGCCACGGACATCGCGCGCAACATGGTCTGCGAATGGGGTATGAGTGAGCTGGGGCCGCTGGCCTACGGCAAGAAGGACGAAGCTATTTTTCTCGGCCGCGAAATCGCACAGCATCGTGATTATTCCGAAGACACCGCCATCCAGATCGACAAGGAGGTCAAGCGCATCGTCAACGGCGGCTACGAAAATGCCAAGAACCTGTTGGCGAACAACCGGGAAACGCTAGAGCGCATCGCGCAGGCGCTCCTCGAACGGGAGGTCATCGACGCCAACGAAGTGAAATTGCTCATGGAAGGCAAGCCGCTTCCGGAAAAACCGCGCACGCCTCCCCCGCCGCCACAAGTTGCGCCGAGCACGGACCCCAAAGTGGTGCGTCCGGAGTTGCGGCCCGCGCCGGGATTCACCCGCGGCGAAAATCCCGCCAAGGCCTAGCGCATTTTGCACCATTGACGGCAGGGGCGCGAACCATCGTGCCCCTATTTTTTGCTCTCCTTGGTCCGCCATGCGGGGAGCGCTTGTCGTGCCTGTTGCGGGCAAAATGGCGTAGAATACGGCCATGGCGAAGCAGGACAGCGAAAACCTACACGTCACGTGCCCGTGTTGCCATGCAAAACTGACCGTTGATCCAGTCTTCGGCGCTGTGCTCTCGCACGAGCTACCCGTGAAAGCTGGCCCGAACGTGGACCTTACCGACGCCCAAAAGATCCTGGCCGAACAAAACCGCCAGCGCGAAGACAAATTCGCGGACTCTTGGTTCCAGGAAACGAACAAAGAAGACATCCTGGCGAAGAAATTTGAAGAGGCCATGAAAAAGGCTAAAGACGCGCCGGCCGGCAAACCCATCCGCGATTTTGACCTGGACTAAGAGTGACTCGTGACTCGTAGTGACTCATGGAAGAGCCTTCCTTTCCGCAAGGAAGAGCACCGCATGTCGCGTTCTTTCGATTCCTCCGAATGAACTCCAGGAAAAAATTCAACCTCCGGTTGCGCTCAGGAAAGCTCGTACTAGGCGAGCGCACCCTGGTGATGGGCGTGCTGAACATCACCCCGGACAGCTTTTTCGATGGCGGGAAGTTTTACGCCGAAGAACAAGCAATGGAACATGCTGTGGAAATGGAGCGCGCCGGCGCGGATTTGATAGACGTGGGCGCGGAATCAACAAGGCCGGGGGCCCAGGGGATTTCCGGCGAGGCAGAGCTGCGGCGGGTCTTGCCCGTGCTCGGCGGCCTTTGCCGGCTGCTCAAGATTCCTATTTCGATCGACACGCAGAAGGCGGAGGTCGCGGAAGCCTCACTCGATGCGGGAGCAGAGATCATCAATGACATTTCCGGGTTGAAGAACGATCCTCGGATTGCTGAAGTCGCCGCGCGCCGCCGGGCGCCACTCGTCCTGATGCATATGCGCGGCGAGCCGCGAACGATGCAAAAGGGGCCGTTTGCACGTGAGGTCATGAGGGACGTAATCGAAGGCCTGCGCAAGTCGGTGATCCTCGCCAGGAAAGCCGGCGTCCCGAAATCGCTGATCATTCTCGATCCGGGCATCGGTTTCGGCAAGAGCTTTCGGCAGAATTACGAATTGCTGCAAAAACTTCCGCAACTGGCGAGGCTCGGCTATCCGCTCTTGGTGGGCACTTCGCGCAAAGGCTTCCTCGGTGCCACCTTGACTCGGGATGGCAAACCTGCGCCACCGGAAGAGCGTGTCTGGGGCACTGCCGCAACGGTTACCGCGAGCATCTTGAATGGCGTGCACATTGTCCGCGTACACGACGTCAGCGAAATGGTGCAAGTCGCGCGCGTCGCGGATTGCCTCCTAGATCCGAAACGGCGGCTGAAGAACTAAACACGGAGATATCTAAGAGCAGGATGCCAGCGGTACGTTCCTTCGGTATAATGCGCTGCAATCGGAACACAAAAGCAGCGCATTGAAATTCCAGGAAAAGAGAGCCACCTCATGACGGGCCGCACGATTTCTCTTATTTCCTTGCCGCTTTGTCTTTTCGCTTCACTGCCATCTTTGCAGGCGCAGCTGCCGCCGGCCAACAAAGACCCTCTGCTCCCTTCGCAAAGCGCCCAGGGAAAAGCGGGTTGCTCCGCGACCGAGACATCATCGTGCGCGGAGGCGGCGGCGAAGATTCTGCCGATCGTGATGGGTTCATCGCCGATGGAGGAGAATCTCCGGCGGCTGACGGATGAGATTGGCGGGCGAGTAACGGGCACGCCGGAAATGGCCAAGGCCGTGGATTGGGGTGTGGGAGCGTTTCGTGCGGCAGGAGTGGAAGTTCACACCGAGACGTATACCCTGCCGGTGAGGTGGAGCGACGGAGACACGCGGCTGGAATTGCTCGGCCCGGTGAGATTTCCCATACGGTTGAAAGCGGAGGGGTGGTCACCAGCGACGCCGGCGGGCGGGATTGAGGCGAATGTCATCGATGTGAGTTACGGCAACGAAGACGAATTTGCAAAGGCAGGAGCACTGGTCAAGGGCGCGATTCTGCTCGTTCACAGTGACATCGGATCAACGTGGGCCGATCTCTTCAACGAGTATCTCCGGCCACCGATGATTATCGATCATGCGGTGAAGGAAGGAGCGAGGGCCATTCTATGGATGGGCGCGCGGGAGAGACTGCTGCTCTATAGCCACACGAATTCATTGTCCGGTGAAATTGACAAGATTCCGCAGGCCGTTGTGGCGCGCGAAGACGCCATGCGACTTGCACGGACCGTCGCGGCCTATCCAGGAAAGGTGCGCGCGCGATTCGACATGCCCAACAAGATTGGCGGGCCCATCGGACAGGAAAACGTTGTGGGCGAAATTCGGGGCTACGAGAAGCCGGATGAAATCGTCATCCTCGGCGCACATCTGGATTCGTGGGAGCTGGGCACCGGAGCGCTCGACAACGGCTGCAACGCGGCACTCGTGATTGAAGCGGCGCGCGCGATTAAGGCAACGGGGCTTTTGCCGCGGCGGACAATCCGCTTCGTGCTCTTCAGCGGCGAGGAACAAGGCACGGTTGGATCGTTCGAGTATGTAAAGGCGCACCACGCGGAGCTCGACAAAATCCGCGCGATGATCACCTACGACTCGGGGATCGGCCGCGTCACTGGGTATTCGCTGGGTGGTCGCCGCGACATCGAAGCGGGCGTACGGGAAGCGCTCAAGCCGCTGGAATCCTGGGGCGCGAACAATCACACCTATGACGCCTCGTTCGGTACGGACAATTTTGACTTCATGCTCGAAGGCGTGCCGACGCTGGTAGCAAATCAGGAAGAGGCCAACTATCTGCCGAATTATCATGCCGCTTCGGACACGCTGGACAAGATCGATATGCGCGAATTGAAGCTGCATACGATGCTCGCCGCGCTGACGGCCTGGGGAATCGCGGACCGCGCCGAACCGCTCGGGAAACGCCTTTCGCGCGTGGAACTCGATGTTCTCATGAAAGAAACCGGCCTCGACCAGCAGCTCAAGTCGCTTGGTTATTGGAACGCGTGGCAGAGCGGCACGCGCGGACGGAGACCGTAGACCCAACATCCGGTTCTCGCGACAGTTCCGCGTGACAAGCGTCTCTCAAGGCGCATCGCATATACCCCAGGGACCTTCCCGGTATACTGGAAGTATGAGCAGCGCTACGAACGAGCCGAACGGAATTGAGCGCCGATCCATTCTGGCGGTGGATTATGGGCGCGCGAGGATTGGAATTGCTCTCGCGGACGCGGAGACACGCATGGCGCAGCCGCTGATGACCATGGAGCGCATCAATCGAAATGAGGACATGCGGCGGCTGCGTGAACTGGTGCGCGGTCACGACGTGAAGCAGATCGTGGTGGGTTTGCCACTGCGGCTGGATGGCACGCGCGGCGAAATGGCCGAGGAAGCGGAGCGCTTTGCGCAGCGCGTGCGGAAACAGATTGGCGTGCCGGTGGAGATGGTGGACGAAAGGCTGACGAGCTGGGAAGCCGAGCGCTTGCTGGAAGAAGTTCAGGGAAGATTTATCCGCCATGAAAAACTGACCGGCAGTAACAAACGGCAGAATGTGCAGGCCAAGATGACCGTGGATGCCGTGGCGGCTGCCGTTATTTTGAAAGAGTACCTGGATCGACAGGGGCAGACGGCCGAGAAGGCTTGAGCATCACAAGAAACCGAATCTGTGAGGCTAAATTGAAGTTTTTGCTCGCTTTATTGCTCTTGATCGTGCTGATTGGCGGAGGCGCCGCGGCGTGGATGTGGTATGGAATGACGAAACCGTACCAGGGCTTTGCGGCGGAAGGCGTCTTCGTCGATGTGCCGCGCGGGACTTCGAGCCGGCATGTGGCGTACCTCATGAAAACAAATGGCGTGGTGCGCAGCGCCCTGGCATTTGAGATCTATGCGCGGCGGCATCCGAAGCGCACGTTGCTGGCCGGCGAATACTTTTTTGATCATGCCATGACGGGCCGCGACGTCTTCTGGAAGCTCGCCAACGGCCAGGTCTACCAGCAGCCGTTCACGGTGCGCGAAGGCGAAACAGTGTTCGACATTGCCCGCGAACTCGAAGCAGGAAAGTTCATGCGCGTGGGCGATTTTCTCTATGCCGCCGGCGATCCGACGCTGATTCGCGATCTTGCGCCGGGCGCTCAGACGCTCGAAGGTTTCCTGTTTCCGGCCACTTATGAACTTCCCCGGCACCCAGCAGCCAGCGAACTGATCGCAGAAATGGTGCACAAGTTCAAAGAGGAGTGGAAGCGTATGGACTTGCCGGTGGCGCGTGGACCGGCCGAAGAGGGCAACCACAGGTCCGTCAACAGGATTGTGACCCTGGCGTCGCTGGTTGAGAGGGAGACGCCAAAGCCGGAGGAGCGGCCACTGGTGGCTGGTGCATTTGAAAACCGATTGCGCAAAGGCATGCGGCTGCAGTGCGATCCGACGGTAATCTATGGACTGGAGCGGCTCGGAAAATACAGAGGAACGCTAACGGGGAAGGACCTCGGTTTCGATTCTCCGTACAACACATATGAGCATGGCGGGCTTCCTCCCGGGCCAATTGGAAATCCCGGGGAAGCATCGTTGCGCGCCGCGCTCCAGCCGGCGCAGACGAATTACCTTTATTTCGTGGCCAACACCCAGGGAGGGCATTTTTTTAGTGCCACCCTGGCGGAACACAACAAGAATGTGGTGAAGTACCGTCGGCTGCTGGCCGGTCTTCCGGCGGATCCACCGCCGCAACCACCTCCGCCCAGTCCGAAGAAGAAACAAGGCAAGCAACACCGAGGCACAGCACGATGACTGAAGATTTGAAAACGAAGAAGGCACTGATCTTGGAGACCGCGCGGGAGATCAAGGTACAGCAATGGACGCCTGCGGAGATCGATCAATTGCGGCGGCGGCTCCTGGCGGAGCACGGCGAGGCCGGCAAAACGGGAATGGAATACATTGCTGACGTGCTGAAAGACGCGGGACAAAAGGTAATGATTAACCAGCAGGAAGAAGCCGAGGACCAGTACGAGGAAGAATTCGAGGATCTGCTGCACTTCAAGACGCTGGAAGATGCTGAGGTCAGCATCATGCGGCTGGATGAATTGATGCGCAAGTTTCACGGACAAAACGAACACGCTGCGGTGGAGCGCGTTTTGAACGTAGCGCGGCTCGGTAAGCGCCGCGCGGAGATGATCTCGCGCAACAACAAGGTGGAAGCTCACAAGCGCGCCGAAAAAGTAGAGATCGCCAGCTGGTTCCGTATCTGGCTGGAAACCCCGGATGCTTTCTTCGACTGGCTGGACGTTCGGAAGCGGTCGCCGGAATTTCGCGCCAAGTTTCCGCAACTGGAGACTGAAGAATGAGCACGCCGGGAACTGCGGCGCCAGGAAGCGGTGCGCTGGAATTGCCGCCCTTTTCTCTGGATGTGCAGGCGCTGGACCTCGGTGGCGACGTCAAAGCGGTGGCACTCGAGCTAGTCGAAACCGAAAACCGCGAGCCGGTACGGGGCAGGGACGCGGCAGAGATCTGGTCGGTGGTCTTTCCTGCGCTTGCGGGGAACGAATCGTACGCCGTGGATTTTTTCAGCCACATCGAGAGGGTAAGAGAGTTTTGCAAAACGCGCGAAATCGCGTTGCGCGATGCGGCGGAGCGCTGTGTCGTGCTGCCGCAGCCCAATCAAGAGCAGTTGCAGCAGATCTTTGAACGACTGGAAGGCGAGACATTCGGCATTAGAGCAGGCCGGGCGGCGCAATCCGCCGATGCGGCACTCGAAGGCAACTTGTCAAAGTGGGGTTTAAACGCCTATCAGCCAGTCTACGCCGGCTACACGTTCTGCGCCATTTGCGAGCCGGAAGACGGCTGGGTGACGTTGCTGAGCGAGTCGCTCTGGCCCAGCGAAGTCATCCGGCGGGTGCGGCCGGCAGTTGAGCCATTTGACATCCACATTGCGCGGCCCAATTGAAAGACCCCTGGCCGTGACCCGCATGGATTGACCGGCATCCGAGTGGTTGCTAGATTGCTTCATTTGAATGAGTGAGAACGGAACTGATTGATGCGACGTGTGAAAACATGCCTGGTCCTGGCGACACTGGCGGCTAATTCCTGCGGCTGTGGCAGCAGAAATGGCGTAAAGGGCCACACCGAACTCACTCAGTCGCAGAGGTCAGTCGCGAAGGATGCCACGCGTGAGGAACTCTTCGAAGCATACAATCTGATCGCGCGCAGCACAAGAACGCTGGACGCCACCGTTGAGTTGAAGCCGACAGCGGGGTCAAAGTATAGCGGGGTGATCGACGAGTACCATGAGGTCAAGGCCTTTATTCTGGCGCTGCGGCCGGCGGAGATTCGCGTGATCGGGCAGGCGCCGGTGATCGGAACCACGGTGTTTGATATGGCCAGTGATGGCGAAACGTTTCGGGTTTCGATTCCGCCGAAGAAAAAGTTCCTCGTTGGACCGGTGGCTGTCGAGCGCTCCAGCAGCAAGCCGATCGAGAATTTACGGCCGCAGCATCTGCTGGATGCGCTGCTCTGGCCGGAAATTCGAAAGGAAGAATCTGTGACTTTGCGCGAGTACAACGAGGAGAACGCCAGGTATTACATATTGACAGTTCTTCGCGGCGGCTATCAGGTCGAAGTGTTGCGGGAAATCTGGTTTGACCGCTCCGAGCTGCAGGTATCCCGCATGCTGACTTTCGGGCCGAAAGGTGTTCTACTTTCCGATGTTCGCCTCGGTGACTGGCAACCTTCAGATGCTGCGACGTCATCAACTGCCGCGGCCTTGTTTCCGCGCGCGATTCGAATCGAAAGGCCGCACGACGACTACACGCTCGATTTGCGGGTCACCAAGGTCATCATGAATGAAGAGATTCCGGCCGAGCGATTCAAACTCGAGCAACCGGCGGGGGCGGAATTGGTGCCGGT
>WNFO01006495.1_pt1 | contig 11588 bp, 6 predicted proteins | sample 5400251 | NCBI WGS metagenome assembly WNFO01 (sample SAMN13153354, study PRJNA577476) | soil metagenome | isolation source: 100 cm saprolite under Madrone tree | place: USA:California | collected 2016-06-14
TGACGGCGAGATCCTGGGGATTGGGAGTTAGCAGCAGAAGTACACCGTCGTCCCGAAGGGCCGCGTGACACAACTTGATCAACGCTAGTGCATCCTCGTAAGCAAAATGCTCGATGACGTGGCTGCAGAAAATTCCACCGAACCGCTGCTCATTTCGTGTCAAGTAAGTGTGAGCGTCCTCACGATGCACTTGAAAACCTTTGTCCCTGCACAAAGCCACGGCTTCATCCGAATGGTCAAGACCGATCGCTTCAATACCTGCGTCCGCGAGAATTTGCAAAAAAATTCCTCTTCCGCAACCGATATCCAAAACAGGTGAACATCCGCGAAAATGTTTTGCCAAGGGCGCTTGGATTCGGCGCACTACGTTCTCGTCGCCGCCGAACTCGTAAAGGCTAGTTGGTTTCATCGAATTGGAGTTCCACCTTCAATAACAATAATAGACAACATTTATTCTCGAACGGTTCTGGTACGAAGGCGGACAGCGTGCTCGCACACCTCAACTTGGATGTGTTGGAGCGAACCTATCTCTGATGCGAGAAGCGGACAGAGTGGCTGCTCCGAAACTCATTTGTAGTCGAAAGACGGGGACGAGATCGGAACTGCCGAAGAACTTGGGAACCTCTTGCCCCGGTCACATTGTGCTAGTGCGGTCTTCCGACCTTTGCTACTGCAGCGCGATTCCTTCGGAGGTGTCGTTAAGACCAAGAATTTATTTTAGACTGGCACCGACGCCCTCAAGCCTGCTGATGGTGTTTGTCACAATTGGGAATATCCACAACCTGCTTGCACCGGTGGGGCTATGTAGGTGTAAAAGCTGGATTGGAGTTACCGTGGTCCGCCAATCGATCAGGTTCATTTACGACAGCGCAGTATTAATCACCAGCGAGCAGACTGTCCGCCAGAAATTGAGCACCTGGCAAGGTTTCCTCCGACTCTCGCTAGGTCTGCCGCGAAAAGGTATGCCTGCTAACCTCGCCGGCTTCCATGTCTCGTACTTCGATCAGTACACGCTGTCATTTCTGTTTCGCGAGATTTTCGTGCGTCAGGTTTACCGTCTGAAAATGAGCGATCCCGAGCCGTTGATCCTGGATTGTGGTGCGAATCTCGGAATGGCCACGCTGTTTTTCAAGTTTCTTTATCCCGAATGCCAGGTAAGGTGCTTTGAGCCTGACCCTACCACATTTCAACTTCTGCAAAAGAACGTGGCTGATAACCGGTTACAAAGCGTCGAAGCTTTCAACGTTGCGCTGTGGAGCGAAAACAGCTCAGTCGATTTCTTCTGCGACCCCGTCGCCCATGGCAGCTTACTGATGAGTACCAGCGCCGCACGGGTGAGTTGCCCGGCAGTCAAGGTTCCGGCGCGCAGGTTGTCTGAATTCATCGATCGCCCGGTGGATTATCTAAAGCTTGATGTGGAAGGGGCGGAGCTGCGAGTGCTGCAAGAGCTTTCGAATTCCGGGAAGCTGCAGAGTGTTCAGCAGATGGCTATCGAATACCATCATCGCCTACCTGGCCAACCCTCAGCCCTTTCAGTTTTTCTTCGAGTCCTCGAGGATAACGGTTTCGAATACCAGATCGTCGCCGGCGGCTTTCCCGACCCGAGCGCCCCGCGCTTCCAGGACGTGATGATTTATGCATTGAATTCGCGAGTCGAAAAACGATCAGGATGATGATCGCAGGTTACTAGCCCGTTGCTAATGCCGCTCGTCTCTCTGCGGTTGCTCTCATCTTTTCGATCCAGAAGCTGGTCTTCAGCTTTTCGTGTACTCTTTTGTTTTCCCGATAGTGAAGGAGCCATTTTCTTAAATTCTCTGGCGTGATATCGCCCCAACTCTTCAGTATGGCTACGGGGAGGCCGGCGTACAACGGATCCAGAGCCGACGAGGGCACCAATACAATATGACCGAGGGCTAGAGCCTCCCAAGTTCTGTGACAGTCGAGTCCCATCCCGTGCGGACTCAGAACAAATGCATACTCGCCCCTGGCGCGCCATAACTCTGTTCTCGGCCGGAACGTAGTCTGAGGGAAGATGAGTTGATTTTTCCCCAATTTCTTCACGATCCGCCGCCGGTTTTCCCGAAACTCTGTGCCTGGAAGCGGGTGAAATCGCCGATAGTGTCGGAGACCGAAGCCTCGCTGCCAGGCGAAATCGACGTACACCTTCGGGATACGATTCTCCAGCGGCGGAAGTGTGTCTCCGACCGAGATCAGGGTCTGCTCTTGTCGCGCTGGACAAGTGACACCTTCGCCCCAGTAAGGCCCCTCACTCAACATGTGGAAGTCGATGCCAATCGGCAGTGGCGAAACCCTGTCCTGACCCGACAGTCCATCATAGTTCTGGGTGTACCAGTGGAGGACATTCGCAGAGTCCAAAATTGCACGAGCTTCTGAGGCTAGCTCGGATGGCACGCTGCTATCGGAGTCGCCAGTCACCAACACGAACCTGGCTCTCACCAATGGGAGAACCTGTTTAATGAATGACCGTAACCACGAGAGCCTTACCCAAACGAGCTCGCCATCGCGTATGTCACGGAAACGCGCAGGATCGGAGATCAAGTTGTCCGGCAACTTGCGAGACCACAGTGCTCCCGCCAAGGTATGGATCGTCGAATAGCGCTGGCCGTCAGGGAACTCATCAGGAATTCTGCGGTCACACGACGCAGCTATGCCTTTGTTCCAAACGAGGTCGACAGGTTGGCTCATGAAATCGATTGTTTTCATCGCACCAGGACATACCCAAGTGCTTCTTTGGGAAGACTTTACTCGGATGCAAGCTGGCCAGGAATCGGCTGCCTGAGAGACATTCTTTGCTATCCTTATCAGAGTCGCGAGGACTCCGTTGCTCAATCGGTCACTCCGAAAAGAAAGGGCGAATACTTTAGACATAGTCATCGCACCTAAACTGGAGCACCGAATAGCTGCCTGAATGAGAGCACTCAGAATAGCGTGGGATAATCGGCTGGCGCGCCAGGACACGGCTGGAACCGGCACCTATGCGGCGCGACTATTGGGCGAATTTCACAAGCGGAGAGATCTGCAGTTGGAAGTGTGGAACGGCGGCAGCCCCGGCCTGGGAGCGAATAGTTTTGCAAACCGTGCTCTGCGAACCGTTAAGAACATTGGATGGACCCATGTCTACTTGCCGGCGCGTGCATGGAAAGAGAATGTTGATCTGCTGCATGCTCCAGCTTTCCTGGCGCCCACTCTGTCGCCCTGCCCCGTTGTGATGACGATCCATGATGTTACTTATCTTCTTTATCCTTCGCATTTCCCGCGGTGGTGGGTGATGTACATGAAGGTTGCTATGCCTAGCGCAGTGAGGTCTGCGGCGGCCATCATCTGCGGTTCGCAGCACTCGAAAGCCGACATCGCTCGGACCTATAAGATTTCGGGCGAGAGAATCCAGGTAATTCCTTACGGTGTTGACCATGAGCGCTTTCGTCCGGGCACGACCCTTGATGGGCAATGGGCGCAGCGGCTGGGCATTCGTGAAGATTATGTGCTACACGTGGGCACATTGTCTTATCGCAAGAATATTCCGACATTGCTTCGCGCCATCTCGCACCTGCGATCGAAAGGGAAATGGGGAACGCGACAACTGGTGTTGGCGGGATCGGCCGATTCAGGCCTGCGGGGAGCACAGGCGGTTTACGACTCGATTTCTGATCTAGACCTGGGCAACGTGGTTGTGCTGGCGGGCCATGTGCCAGATGAACATGTCCCCGGTTTGTATGCTCGCGCCATCGTTTTAGTTATACCTTCTCTGTATGAAGGTTTTGGTTTTCCGGTTCTTGAGAGCATGGCATCTGGGACGCCAGTGATTGCGAGTGATGCATCGAGTCTGCCTGAAGTAGCCGGAGATGCCGCGATCCTTTTTCCAGCGCAGGATGAAGTTGCATTGGCGTCGGCCATCGAAGAAGTCCTTGAAAACAAATCACTAGCTGACGAGCTCCGGCGGAAGGGGCTGGCCCGGGTGGCGGAATTTAGTTGGGAACGCTGCGCGGACGAGACGGTGAAAGTTTATCGGGCCATCGCGTAGTTGCTCTTCACCCTCTCACAATCATGAAACCTCGGCCTGGGAGACTTCGTGCGGACTATTCTCCTCGATAAATTCCCCGCAGATCAATTCAACCTGGTCCGCGAACCTTTCCCAGTTGTATTTGTCGCGGACGAGCCTCATTCCATTACGGGCAATTTCTTGCCGGCGCGTCGGCGCGTCCACGACCGAGGCAATCTTTGCTGCCAGCGCTGGCGGATTTCTAGGCGGAAATAGGACTGCGTTCTCGCCATCGCTAAGCACTTCGTGAACTCCCGCGCCAGTTGAAACCATCGCCAAACAACCGCAGGCCATTGCTTCGAGCACGACGAGCCCCCAAGTCTGCTTGTCGTTGGGGAAAAGAAATGCATCACAAGCGGCGTAGAAATCCTGGATCTCTTCATCTGTTATTTTGCCGGTGAAAGTGACTTCGGGCTCGACTCCACGGCTGCGCGCCAAAGCCTTCAGCGAGCTCAGATATTGCGGATAACTGCGGTCTGAGCCGGCGAGAAGAAGCTTTACTCGCACTCCCCGTGGTGCCAAGAGCGCGACAGCTTCGATCGCGTCTTCGAGGCGACGATGCGGCATGAAGATTCCCAGCCATAAAAGCACAAACTCACTCTCGTGGTAACCAAATCGCTCCCGAATCCTTTTTCGATCCCCGCCAGGCTTGAAGCGGCTCGGGTCGGCGCCGCTGCGGACGACTTGGGTGCGTCCACGATAAATGGATTTGTACTCACTCTCCGCCCACTTCGAGAGAAACATACTCAGGTTAACCTTCTTGTTCTGTGCACGATCGCAAACGTAATAGAGCCAATACAGCGGCGCCAGGACGCGGCTTTTGAGCGACTGCGGACGAACCGCCTTCTCATAAAAATCCGGGACGTCGTTACACATCCACACCACAGATCCGCCCAGCTTGCGTGAGAGCCACAGCGCTCCCCATTGCGCCGGCCAGTGATGCGGGTTCCATATCTCAGTGGGTTCTTTAATACTCGAGGCCATGCGCCGCATATCGAAATACCCACGCAGAAAGAAAGGCGAGCGCAACCAGGGCAAAATGCCTCGACCTGTTACTTCGATCCTCACGTCCTTGCAGATTTCTGGAAAACAGTTTGCGCGATCGTACACGGATGTATAAAGAATGACTTCATGACCACGCTTAGTGAGCGCCTGCGCCAGACAGAGACACTGCCTTTCGCCGCCACCTTCTACCAATAGTTCGTGAATGATGAGACTGATTCGCATCGGCATCGCTCGACCGGGAACACAGGTTTCGTTGGATGAGTAATTGCGGTTCTGCGATAAAACGATGGTAGCGCTACCGGGAATCGAACCCGGGTTTGAAGATTGAGAATCTTCCGTCCTAACCCCTAGACGATAGCGCCAAGAAGGGACGCCGATGCGAGGGTGATTATAACAAAAGGATGATGGGCTGGATTTTTGGCGACGACGATCGTTCTAAAATGGCAGCCAGACCGAATGTCCGGTCGGTTTTTCTGTTTATAATCTAAATGCATTTAGATTTTACAATTCCAGCTAATTACGTGTGCTTGTAAGTAGTTGCAGGACAATGGGGATACGCCACCCTCTGGCCATCCCAGGAAAATCGTTCTTTTCTCTTGACAACCGTCATTGATGTACGGCTTAATGCTCGGCATCGTGGATTAGACGTTTTCGCGTTCAGTTTTCCAACAATTTTCAAGCCGGAGGCTTAGGTATGCGAAGGACTTCGTTTGTAGTTCGTGTCGCTAACAATATGGGCGCGCGCTGGCTGTTGACGCTTGGCGTGCTGCTTTTCATTACTTCGCTTTCAGCTGTTGCTCAGGAAGCGACTATCGTCGGTACCGTGACTGATCCGACCGGCGCTGCAGTTCCCAATGCAGCCGTTACCATCACGAACCTCGATACCGGCGTGGCCCGCGGCCTGACGAGCAACGGTGATGGCCAGTATGTGGCTCCTGATCTGCACATCGGGCGTTACACAGTGCGCACTGTGGCTTCGGGATTTAAGGCCGCTGAGCAGAAGAATCTGGTGCTCACGGTGGGAGACCGGACGCGCGTCGATTTCAAACTCGAGGTAGGGAGCGCGCAAGAGCAGGTGACTGTTGAGGCCACCGCAGTTGCGGTGCAAACCGATAGCGGTGAGGTCAGCAGCCTAATTACCGGCCAACAAGTGGATCAGCTCGCCACCAAAGCGCGAAGCTTGTACTCGCTGTTCTCCCTCACGCCGGGAGCGTCCAGCATTCAAGGTAACCCAAGCTTTACCCCGGTTTCTGGGGATAGCCAAGTCAGCATCAACGGCCAGCGATCCGGCCACAACCTGCAACTCCTCGATGGCGGTGAAAACCTCGACCGCGGCGGCAGCAGCGGCAGCGTGATGCCTTCCATCGACTCGATCGCCGAGTTCCGCAACATTACATCGAACTACAGCGCCGAGTACGGCCTGTCTTCGGCTGCGACCATCACCACCGTGATCAAGTCGGGTACCAAACAATTCCACGCGTCGGGTTGGGAGTTCTTCCGCAACGACGCCCTCAATGCGCGCAACTATTTCAATCGTCCACCGGCTAAAGTTGCCGAATTGCGCTACAACGTTCGCGGCTTCAATCTGGGCGGGCAGGTGCCGGTATGGAAGAGCCACCCGACTTTCTTCTTCTACAACATGGAATGGCGTGGCGAGATTGACGGGGGTCTACTCAATCAAACGGTTCCGCTGGCAAGTTCGTATCCGGACGCGGGTGGCGCCGGCACCGGCGCGGTGCTCCCTACTACGTTTAACGGGAAAGCAAGCATAGCCACTGATCCAGCCACGACCGTCGTTCCGGCCTCAGTTCAGTTTGCCAACTGCCCTGGCGGCGTTGCTCCCGCAGGGGTAGTTCCGGGATCGCCGTTCCCCAGCAACACTATCCCTAGCTGCATGATCGGTGCCAATGCAACGGCTTTGCTGAATGCTGGCGGCAAATACGGCGGCATCTTCCCGAAGCCTACGAATGGCGCGTTTTTTCAAGGCGGAAACAACAGCCCGACGAACTTGAAGGAGGAGATTGCCCGGGTTGACCATCAGTTCAGCGACAAGTTTTCAGTTTTCGGACACTGGGTTTCTGAGCAGATCAGCCAAACTTATGGCACCACGCAGTGGAGCGGCGACAACGTACCCACAATTGCTGACGTTTTTGGAAATCCTTCATACAGCGCCGTCGTCCATACGACTTACGTCATCAGCCCAACGCTGATTAACGAAGTCGCTTTCAACTACAACGGCAACCGGATCCACATCATCCCCAATAACTTGGTGACCGCCCCGAGCAGCTTTAGCTTTAATCGGCTGTTTACAGGACCGAACGTCGACACTCGAATCCCGTCGATTAACCTAGCGGGCGTTTCGGGATCTCAGTACACCGCCAACTGGACGCCGTGGAATAACAAGGCAGATGATTACCAGCTTCGCGATGACATTTCCTGGACCAAGGGATCTCACCAGTTGAAGTTTGGGTTTAGCTGGGCGATCTACAAGAAGACCCAAGACGCCTTCGCGAATACCGAAGGTAACTTCAAGTTCGACGGGTCATTCACGGGGTATGATTACGCCGACTACCTGCTCGGCTACGCTCAACAATATAACGAGGACGCGGTGAAGATCAGTGGTCAGTGGAATAACATTTCCACGGCCGCGTACGTTCAGGATAACTGGCGCGTAAACAATCGGCTTACGTTAAACCTTGGACTGCGCTGGGATGGCATTCCTCACACCTACGAGGCAAACCAGCTGTCTTCGAATTTCTACCCCAATCTCTATAACGCGGCCAACACTGCCAAGTTTGATCTCGCCGGGCACATTTGCTCTGGGCCAGATCCCGGCTCAGGCACCATTAATCGCAATTGCACCGGTGCCAGTCCGGGGTTAGGCTCAAGCACCAATCCGATATTAGCGGGCATTCCGTTCTACATTAACGGAATTGGCATCGGTGGCAAGAACGGGATTCCTAAGGGTCTGGTGAATAACCACTGGAACAATTGGGGTCCGCGCGTCGGTTTTGCCTATGACCTCACGGGTCGGGGCAAGACGATTGTACGCGGTGGATTCGGCATCATGTACGAGCGCGTTCAGGGCAACGACATGTATAACGGAGCCACGAACCCGCCGGGTAATTTGCAGCCGACCCTCAATGGCGTTTCTTTGGAGAATCCAGGGCTAAACCTAGCTACCGGCAACGTCATAACTGCCGCGGCACTGCCAGTCCTTCCGCTTGGAGTGACAGGAACCGATGCGAACAATTACAAGCCGCCCGTGAGCTACCAGTACAGCGGCGGCGTACAGCAGGCGCTGGGAGCCAACGCCGTGTTCTCGGTATCTTACGTTGGCAGCCAAGGCCGGCACGAGAACGACTATCGCGCGATCAACCTTCCACCCGAAAGCTTATTGCCAGGGATGGTGGCAGCTAAGGCGCTCGATAACACGAAGGTCCAGTACCTCGGTTTCGGCGGCATTCGACTGGCTGAAAATGAGGGCAACGCCAAATACAACTCGCTTCAAGTTTCTGTGAGGGGAGCGGTGAAGCATGATCTGCACTTGCAGGCTGGCTATACGCTTTCGAAGGCGGAGGACTCGACGACCAGCAACGGCAGCGGTGGCGATCTCCAAAACGTCACCAATCCTTATCTAGGCTGGAGGTATGACTTTGGGCCGTCTCAGTTCGACCGCAGGCACATCTTCTTTACCAACTTCGTGTACGATCTCCCGTTCTTCAGGAACTCAAACCACCTGGTTAAAGGGACGCTGGGTGGATGGGCATTCTCGGGAACTATCACAGAAGAGACAGGAGCGCCGCTCAATCTTGGAGTGAACGGAACCACAGCCGCTAGCATCATCACCAATTCGGGAACGCGGCCGAACGTGAATGGCCCGATCTCGTATCCAAAAACGACTGCTCACTGGTTCAACCAGGCGGTCTTCTCGGCCCCGGCATGCGTGACAGGGCCAGACTGCTACGGCAACCTGGGCTTCGACGCAATTCGCGGCCCCGGACGCAACAACTTCGACATGTCGCTGCACAAGAACTTTGCGTTCACAGAGCGGTTCCATATGGAGTTCCGAGTGGAAACCTTTAACATCTGGAACCATACACAGTTCAAAGGCGACAAGAACACTGGAGGCATCGGAACCAACGTTGGAGCCGGTGACTTTGGACAGGTGACGCAGGCATTCCCTGGCAGAGAAATACAACTCGGAATAAAGCTGATCTACTAGACGGCTGCTACGAGTTCTAACCCTTTACCCGCTCGCATCGTACCCGGTGCGAGCGGATTTATTTGGTGCAGTATCTTTTCGGTCCTACAAGTAAACCCGCTTCCTCGGCCTGCTGATATAGGCTGCCCGAATCATTCTGGCCGAGGTATACTTCTGCCATCGCTTGTGGCACGCTCCACAATGCGGGTTTCTGAAGGGCGCGCCGGTTAAATCAATGGGCAAAAGGTGTACGCCGAGCTTGGTACTCTTTGTTTTCTGGTGTAGCTGCTTGCCCGGTCAACAGAAGCCTGCGGCTTCTACCTCCCCCTCCGTGCAGGAGTTCCCTGTGGTCCTGCAACAAAATGTGGAAACGGGAAAAACCCCTGTGGGAGCCAAAATCCAGGCAAAACTTGCGGTTGCCACGTTGGTGAGTGGCATGGTTCTCCCGAAGAACGCCATAGTATCTGGAGTTGTTATCGAGTCCGTTGCAAAGACCGCGACAGTTCCATCCCGCCTGTCGATTCGCATGGACTCGGTGCAGTGGAAGAATGGATCAGCTTCCATCAAGGCTTACCTGACAGCTTGGTATTATCCGACTGCGGTTCAGACGGGGCAGAGTCTCCAGTACGGGCCGCCGGAACCTCCCGCCAAGACTTGGAACGGTGCAGGCCAATACCCTAGCACGGACTCGCGAGTTTATCAGCCATTTCCAGGCAGTGATTCGGACAAGAGTGCAGGATCCGTTCCGGATACACCTTCCTCCACGACCTCGAACCGCCCAGTGCTGATGAAGAATGTAGCGTCAGTGCCCTCCGATGAAGGTGGCCTCGTACTGGTTTCCGAGCGTGCCAATCTCAAGTTGGATAGGGTGACAACCTACGTCTTGGCAGGGAGCGGGCTGCCAGCAAGATAGATCGCTCTTATTCGCCGCCTGGGAGTTTTTGCGCAACGACGCCCTATGATGGTAGGGATCAAAGGGGCTGGTGGGAACCCAGTCTGTTTCAGTCCAATCTGCCGGCGAACCTAATGGCATCTCCTTGCAACGGCATGCTGCTCATATTCTTTCTACAGACATGTGTTTTCGCGGTAATTTTGCCTTGTCAAGCCCTGGTGCGTTCACATCATGGTTTGCCGTTCCCGTACTTCTTGCCCTCCTGTCCCTGCCGCAAATTAGTCTCGGGCAGGGTGCGAGAAACACCGACCCAAACGTGCTTCAGCAGCACTATCAGGCGGCTCGGACCTTTGCGGTTGGGGGCGATACCGGACGCGCTGCGACAGAGTACCGAGCCTTCCTTTCAGAAGCACTAACACAGATGGCTAACGCCCGCGCACATGAGGGCAACTTTCTCGCAGCTTTTCCTTTATTCGAAGAAGCGACAGTGCTTGCTCCAGACTCAATACAAATTCGCTTAGGCTACGGCACGGCCCTGTTGCTTTCGGGTGATGCCGAAAAGGCGAAGGGGCAGGCTGAAAGGGCCGTCGAAGCTCAGCCAAGCAACAGCGATGCACAATATCTGCTTGGGCGGGTGCTCAACCAGGAGGCCGATTTCAAGGGAGCGAAGCAACATCTGGAGGCGGCGGGCGCTGCGATGCACGGGAAGCTCAATTTCCAGGTCGGCTACGCCCTTGCGGAGACGTACCTGAGACTCGAGGACGTGACTCGCGCGAGCTTACTGTTTGACGAGATGCAGGTCGGCTTGGGAAACACCGCTCAACTGCGTGTCTATTTTGGATATGCCTACCTGACGACGAACAACCCGGATCGGGCGATAACGGAATTCAGGCGCGCCCTGGAGAAGGACCCCAAGGTAAAGGAAGCGCATTACTGGATGGGGCTGGCCTACCTGTTGCGGGATGAAGACAAGGGCTGGGATGAAAACGCAGCCGAAGACCGGGCCGAGATTTTGAACAATCCGGACGATTTTCGTCCGCACTATGACCTTGGGAATATTGCTTTGAAGCTGCATCGGACCGAAGAGGCGGAGAAGGAGTTGAAGCGCGCGGCGGAGATTCAGCCGGACAATCCCGATCCCTTGGTCGCGCTGGGTGAGTTGCTCATCAGTCAGCGCCGTCTCCCCGAAGCTGAAGCGGCGATGAGCAGAGCAATTTCGTTGACGAAAGATGTCTCGCGGAGTGGCTATCAGATCAATCGTGCGTACTACGTGCTGGGCCGGATTCAATTTGAAACTGGCAGGCGCGAAGAGGGCGTTAAGAATCTGAAGATGGCTGCCGAGCTGCGGGATCGAACGCAGTCGCCGGTTGCGAATCGCGACACAGGCGCTGCCGCAGCGCAAGAGCGAATCGCGGAAACAAAGCCCA
>WNFO01004928.1_pt1 | contig 11586 bp, 10 predicted proteins | sample 5400251 | NCBI WGS metagenome assembly WNFO01 (sample SAMN13153354, study PRJNA577476) | soil metagenome | isolation source: 100 cm saprolite under Madrone tree | place: USA:California | collected 2016-06-14
AAAAAGATTTCCGTTGACAGCGCCGAGCCCGGTAACGAGTCCGTCGGCAGGAGTGTTCTTGATCAGATCATCGATCGAACGACGCCGCCGCTGTGCCGCGACCACCAGCGGTCCGTACTCGACGAAGGTCCCAGGATCGCACAGCTCCTCAATATTCTCCCGCGCAGTACGCTGCCGAGTCTTCCGCCGCCGCGCCACCGCATCAGGCCTCGCCAAATCAAGCCCAATCGCGTGCCGCTCATGCACCTCAGCCAGGTCGGCGCGCTCGCGATCCAAATCCGCTTCTTCAATCTTCGCCGCGTGCGGCGTCTCGACGTCGCGCGTCTCAGCCATTGTCCTTAGCTAGCGAGCGGATGTAGGCGGGGCGCTTAGTCAGCCGAGCTACGTAGTCGTCATAACACTTGCGCGCGGGAAAGAGGTTGCCCTTGAAGAATTGACAGCTCGAACCGTACAGGACGTCGGCAGCCGAAAATTTTTCGCCGAGAATATATGGGCCGGTCTCGAGTGCGTGTGCGATAGTATTCTCGACATCTTCGAAACGGCCGAATCCGGTGTTCTGCTCTTTGTCCCAGCCACGGAAGCGAGCTGCGGACACCGGTTCGAGAATCGACGGATAGAAGAACAGCCAGCGCACGTAGTCGGCGCGTTTGGGGTCTCCGACTGTCGGTCCAAGGCCGGCTTTTGGGAACGCGTCAGTCAAGTAAAGCGCGATGCCTGCCGACTCATAGATTATGCCGCCGTCGTGTTCGATCGCGGGAACCTTTTTGAGCGGATGGATCCGCGTGTAACTGTCCGGCGCAGGCGCCCCTTGACCGTCATTGCGCACGATCGATGTAAGCGCGATTTTGTAAGGCTCGCCCAACTCTTCGAGTAGCCAGATGATGCGCGACGAGCGCGAACGCGGTGCGTGATAAAGCGTGATCACGTCGGTTACTCCTTTCTGGCTACGCTAGGACTTGCGCGATACGACCGCAAGCGAGTAACGCGCCCTGGGCGGACACCAATACTTTTGCAGCGCCGCTTTTGTTGCATAATATTATCTGCGAGCGGATGCTCGGGTAGCGCTAGTAATCAACAGAGAAGGTACCTGAATGGACTTTACCTACAGCCCCGAAGATGAAGCGTTTCGCGTCGAAGTGCGGTCCTGGCTCGAAGCGAATAAGAAGTTCGCGCCGCCGCCAAGCAATATCATGGCCGACGAGGGCGAGGGCGATTGGGAAGCGCGGGTTCGCTGGCACAAGAAGCTCAATGAAGGCGGCTGGGTCGCAGTTAACTGGCCCAAGGAATTCGGCGGCCGCGGCGCGACCGTGATGCAGCGGATGATCTATCGCGAAGAGCTCCAGCGACTCGGTCTCGGCGAGCCATTCATCGGGATGGGAATCAGCTTGCTCGGTCCGACCCTGATGCATTGGGGAACCGCGGAACAGAAGAACCGGCACATCCCGGCGATTCTCAAGGGCGAGGAGGTCTGGTGCCAAGGATACTCGGAACCCGGCTCGGGCTCCGACCTGGCCTCGGTCACGACCCGCGCTATCGACGACGGCGACGACTTCGTCGTCAACGGGCAGAAGGTCTGGACCTCGATGGCGCAGCATGCCGACATGATCTTCGCGCTGGTGCGCACCGACCCTGACGCGCCGAAGCACAAGGGAATCAGCTACCTGCTCATCGACATGCATAGCCCCGGAGTCACCGTGCGTCCGCTGGTGCAGATGACCGGCGGCAAAGGCTTCAACGAAGTTTTCTTTGAAGACGTTCGCGTCCCGAAAAAGAATATCGTCGGCGAGCGCAACAACGGATGGCAGGTCGCGATGACCACCCTGATGTTCGAGCGCAGCAGCGGTGGCGGCGAACCCGTGATGAATGAAGTCCATGAACTCGCAAAACTCGCAAAGCGAATCCCGCGCAACGGCAGCACCGCGTGGGACGATTCGAGCGTCCGGCAGAAGGTCGCGGAGTTCGCCGCGGAAGCGCAAGCGCTCAGATATACCGGTTATCGCCAGTTGACTCGCCAGTTGAAGGGGATGCCGCCGGGGCCGGAAGGCTCGATGATGAAGCTCTGCAGCACCGAACTCGGGCTCAAGATTGCGCTCTTCGCGATGGAACTGCTCGGTCCTTATAGCCAGATGGAATTCGGCGCGCCCTTCGCGATGGACAAAGGCAAGTGGTCATTCAGGATGCTCGCGGCGCGCGGTGCGACGATCTACGCCGGGACAAATCAAATCCAGCACAACATCATAGGCGAGCGAGTCTTGGGGTTGCCCAAAGGATAGAGGGAGAACGACGTGGCAATACGTGACTTTGCGCAGACCTCAGACGGCATAAAGATTCGCTACGAGATTCGCGGCTCCGGCGTGCCAGTCGCGCTAATCATGGGATTCAGCGGCTCGGGCCGCGGATGGGGCGAGCCCTTTCTGAAGCTGATGGAATCGCGCTTCAAGATTTTCATGATCGACAACCGCGGCACCGGCGAGAGCGACAAGCCCGACAAGGCGTTCACGCTCGCACAAATGGCCGCGGATATCGCCGCGGTTCTGGATCACGCGGAGACCCCGCGCGCGCATATCTTCGGAATCTCGATGGGCGGAATGATCGCGCAGGAATTCGCACTCGCATATCCAGCCCGCACTCGCGGCCTGATCCTTGGTTGCACCAGCTGCGGTGCCAGCCATTCAATCCCAGCCGCTCCTGAAGCCCTCGCGAACCTTATGCCGGCGCCGGAGATGGATCCCGTCGAGCAGGCGCGCCGAGCGTTTTCGGTAGCGTGCGGAAAAGCATTTCTGAATTCTGAATCGGGGCAGGCGATACTCAGCCAGGCGATTGCGGAGATGGGCAACTACCCGATCACGCCGATGCATACCTTCGTGCGGCAAGGACAGGCAATCGCCGGATTCGACAGCTTCGCGCGTCTCGGACAGATCAAATCGCCGACCCTGATTATTCAGGGCGACGACGATTCGATCATTCCGGATGCGAACGCGGAAGTTCTGCACGGCGCGATTGCGGGCTCGAAGGTGCATACGCTGAAAGCGGCGGGCCACATGTTCTTCTGGGAAGTCCCGGATGAAACCGTGCGAGTGGCTGGCGATTTTCTAAGTTCCGCGAACTAACACATTGCGGAGGTCGCGATGGCGAACTACGAGACGGTCATCTACGAAAAGGTCGAGGACAAAATCTACCGGCTCACTTTGAACCGGCCCGAGAAGTTGAACGCGCTGTCGCAGAAGCTACTCAAGGAACTCGACTCGGTCATGGATGAGTATGAGTCGAATGCCGACGCGAGCGTGATGATCATCCGCGGTGCGGGACGCGCGTTTTCGGCCGGCTACGATTTGCAAGGCACGCAGCATCCGGGCTCGACGTTCACCGTCACCAACGATCGGCTCGGACTGCATAAGACGATCGAGCGATGGCAGCGGCTGTGGTCGATCAACAAACCCACGATCGCGCAGGTGCATGGTTATTGTCTCGCCGGCGGCACAGAGTTCGTCGGCCACTGCGATATCGTGTTCGCGAGCGAGGACGCACAGTTCGGGCATCCGGCGGGTCGCTCACTCGGAATTCTGCCGACGATGTCGATGTGGCCGGTGCTGATGGGCCCGCGCAAAACCAAGGAGTACTTCTTCACCGGCGACTACATGTCGGCGAAGGAAGCGCTCGAATGGCATCTGGTCAATCGAGTGTATCCAAAGGACAAGCTCGAAGAGGAAACCATGAACTACGCGCGGCGAGTCGCGATGGTTCCGGCGGAGCTGCTGATGCTGCACAAGGCCGCGGTGAATCGATATCTCGACATCCTTGGAATTCGCGCCGCCGAACAATCCGCCGCCGATATCGACGTGATCGCGCATCAGACCGACACAGTGAAGAACTGGATGAAAGCCAGCCGCGAGAAGGGACTTAAGGGCGCGCTCACCGAACGCGATCGTCCGTTCGCAAAAAAATCGTCGTAATAGCGGAAGGGGGAAGGGGACGCTACTGTTGGGGGAGAAAATGATTAAACATTCTGTGCTCGCGGCGCTGGCCGTGTTGCTGGTCGCGTGCAATTCGTCGGGGTCATCATCGGAGAGCGCGCAGGAGACGGTCGGAGGCGCGAGCGTAAGTTCGTACACACAAGCACCGCTCGCAAAGGAGACGAACAGTCTCGCGCTCGATTGGGGTGCGAAGGCGCAGCCGAACCAGTTTGCGATTGCCGATGTGATTACGTACGGCGGCCCGAAGACAACAATCACGGCGCCTGCCGGCTGGACGCTGATTCACGACGACAGCAGCCCGACTACCCGGCAATCGTTATATTGGCACACGGTCGCCGCTAACGATGCGAGCACGCAGACCTGGAATTTCAGCGAGCCGGTTGATTCCCAGGGCGCGGTTCTGTTGCTGAGCAATGTCGATCCGGCCTCGCCAATCGATATGAGCAGCGGCAATACGGGCACCGGCGGAACGCTGCAAGCCAAGCCGATCTCCACGACCGGTGACGCGGATGTGATCCTCAGTTTTTACGCAACCGATTTCCATCGGCCCTCGCTCCTTGGATCTTCGCCGCAGATGCCCGCCAATACGAGAACCGTTGTTAATCAGGAGACGGCGCCCGAATATTGGATCCTCGCGACGTACCAAAATCACAACGGAGTCACCGAGGAGCAAGTTTGCGTCGCCGCGCAAATTTTCAATTGGACGGCGGCACAAGTAGCGATCAAGCACGGTCGTGAATGACGCGCGTCCGGCCTTGACCCGTCCCAATCTCGCAACCAGCCGACGGCTATTCGCCGCGGCACTGACTTTCGCCGTCGTCGGATACGTCCCTATCTTCCGGTTTGGATGGCAAGTAACTCGTCTCGACATCATCGCGGGACTTCTTGCCGTTGGCGCGCTGGCGGGTTCATTCGCGCTGATTGATCCATCGCCGATGAACGAAACTGCCGCGAGACGCGATGAGCTCCTGTCGCAGTTCGCAATCTTCGTCGCGTTCCTCTCTTTCTATGCGATGACGGCGGGCTCGGATGTCAGCCCCTACAATGCCCATGTGCGGCAGGCATTTGCGTTCATCCACGGTCACAGCTACATCGACGCGCCGAACTACATCGAGCACGCGCAGGTAGGGCAATACAGCTACCAGCTACATCCGCTCCTGCCGGCGCTTCTGCTGATGCCGTTTGTGGCGATATGGGGAGCCGACACCAATCAGACGGTCTTTTCGATCATCTGCGGAGCGCTCGACGTCGCGCTGGCGTGGCGTCTGCTCGGACGCTTCCGTTTGACCGTAAACGCGCGAACCTGGCTAACGGTTTTTTTCGGCGCGGGAACAATCATTTGGTATGAGACCGTTAACGGGAGCAGTTGGGCGGTATCAATGATCGTGGCGATTGGAGTAACGCTCCTCGCCTTGGACGAGACCTTCGATCGAGGACGCCCCGCGTTGGTCGGCCTCTTCGCGGGGCTCGCGGCGATTGCGCGCTACGATCTCGCGTTTGTGTGGCCGGTCTATCTGGCTGTGCTATATGCGCGTGGGCGGAATATTCGAGAGTTGATTTGGTTCATTCCAGGATGCGCGCTGACTGCGGCGATATACATGGGCTTCAATGAGATTCGATATCAAAGCCCCTTCGACCGCGGAGTTACCTACTACATGCCCAAGGATCAACAGAAACTGTTCGGCTTCAGCTTTTTCCCCGGGAACTTGTACACGTTGCTCTTCATGGCGCCGGGTTTGGACGGCTCGTTTCCATATATACATCCGACCTTCGGAGGCCAGTCGATCCTTACGACCAGTCCCGGATTCATTTTGGCGCTCAGAGCGACTTGCCGGCGCGTGGAGACGGTGTTGATCGGGCTTGGAGCGTTGATCGCGATGACGCCGGTGCTGTTTTATGTCGGCAATGGATCGGCGCAGTTCGGCACGCGGCATTATTTGCACGTATTCCCATTTCTGCTGATCTTGATGGCTATCGGGACTCGTCGGCGCGTCGATCAGCTAACGCGCATCCTGATCTCCGCGTCGGTATTCATGATTGCGTGGGGCGTCTGGTACGTGCGGTTCTACGGACTTAACGGCTGACAGCATCAATTACACGCGAACACCCTCACTTCAATTCTTGCTCGCTTATAAAACGCGGTCGCTGTTTCACTTCTGAGTAGATCTTGCCGATGTACTCGGCGACCAGCCCGATTATCATGATCTGAATCCCGCCGAGCACGTAAATAGGGAGCACCGTGGAGGCCCAGCCGGGAACCACCCGGCCGCGCACCGCGCTCACAACCACGTACACGCTGATTGCGAGGGCAATCAGTGTGATCAATACACCACCGATAGCGATCATTCTGAGCGGCATCACGCTGAACGATGTGATTCCATCGAGCGCAAGCCCAACCATCTTCGCCCACGAATAATGGGTCGTTCCCGCGTGTCGATCGTGGACGTCGAAGTCAACTACTTCCGACTGGAAACCCATATTCGCGAAGATGCCGCGAAGGAACAAGTTGACCTCTTTGTAATCCGCCAGAGCGTTCAAGACTCGCGAGGAAATCAGCCGATAGTCGGGACTGTCCTTCAGGACGCCGGTACGCATCGACTTCATTAGCCAGTAGAAGACGGATGTGCCCAGTTTCTTTGTTATTGAATCGGCGCCGGAGTTTCGCCTAATACCGTTCACGATGTCGGCGCCCTCGCGATACTTGTCGAGGAACGTGTAGATTGCGTGCTCGTCATGCTGGAGGTCAGCGTCCATCGAGATCACACAATCCGCGCGATTCCTCACGCTCAGCAGTCCTGCCAGCACCGCATTCTGATGTCCGAAATTACGCGCCAGCTTCAGCGCTTTGATATGCCGATCGGCACGGTTGAGTTCGCAAAGCAGATTCCAGGTTCCGTCAACGCTCCCGTCATCGACGAAATAGAGAAAGCTTCCCGATGCGACCCGGCCCTTCTCCTTGAGATCGCACAATACAGAAGCCAGCCGTAGCGCCGACTCGCGTATGACCAGCTCCTCGTTGAAGCAGGGGACCACAATGACAAGCCGCGGCTCGACTCGCGATCGATCCAGCGCCGGCGTTCCTTCGCGCTGGGCGGCGTCATCGATCGCCGGAGCAAATTCGCGTGAGTCCTGAATCTTCATCGGAGAAATCATACTAATCTTCAGGCGATAAGAATGCAGGGTGCTAATCCTTTCGTCACGAGCCGGAGGTATCAGCTTGATCATAAGACGCGGATGCTGATAGCCGTTTCGCTGCGTAATTGCACGTGCGAAACATTTCAGACTTGAACGAAATTATGCTCGCGCGAGGGCGCTTCACCCGCGTAGAGGCTGTAATCGTTGCTATCGCGAGCACCGCGTTTGCGCTGGTCTTCTGCCACCCACTGGTTTCCCATCTCTCGATTGCGAGTACCCCCAACGACTGGGACTTAATTACCGCATCTGAACGGGCCACCTATTGGACTGTCCACCGATACCATCAGTTTCCACTCTGGAATCCGTTTGAATGCGGCGGCATGCCGCTACTCGGTGATCCGCAGTCTCACTTCCTGACCCCGTTGTTCTTTCTCACGATGATGTTCGGCCCGGTAATCGGCTTGCATCTCGAGGTGATCGTTTATTGCGCGATCGCATGGGGCGGAGGGTACGTGCTCGGCCGAGTTCTCGGAATGAGACGCATTTCTGCGATTTGCACTGCTACCGCATTCGCCGGAAGTTCATGGTTTTTCCTGCGCGCCGCTGAAGGCAATACTTTTTTTATGGTTCTGGTATACCTGCCATCGATAATTGCGGCCGCCTGGACGGCGTCGGAGCGCGGCCAGCTTCGATACGCGGCGCTGAGCGGGGCGCTGATAGCGCTAAGTTTTCTGGAGGGTGGTCCCTATCCCGTGCTTTACGAAGGTCTGACGCTCGCGCTGATCCTCGTTGGTCGAGCAGTGGTGCAGATCAGTCCGCGTCCGCTGATGGCGCTTCTAGTCGCGGCATTTTTTGCGGCCGGATTCGGCGCAATCAAATATTCTCCCTCGCTCGAAGTGCTTGCATCGCATCCTCGCCCGACCGACGCGAACTGGTCGAACAGTGTCGATGCGCTCGCAAAGTCCCTGTTGTCGCGCGATCAGGATCACAATCGACAAAGTTTGAACGGGTGGGGCTTCTGGGAATCGGGCGCCTACGTGGGCTTGTTCGCTGTGTTCGCGATGGCTGCGTTGCGCTTCCCGTTAAGGTCACTCCCATGGATCTTCGCCGCAATAATTCTCTTCCAAGTGGCGCGCGGAGCGACCAGTCCGAATTATCTATGGGTATGGCTGCATAGTATGCCGCTATTTTCCTCGACCCGTTTACCGTCGCGCCTGCTGATTCCATTCGCGCTGATGGTGGCGGTGCTGGCCGGTATCGGCATCGACGCCATGTGCAATCGCGGGTCGCCCGTCGCGCTCGCGATTTCCGCCCTTCTCATTATCATTGGCGCCGTTGATCTGCTGATGGTCGGTCCTCCCAACCTGCAATATGTGACGTTGAGCGTGGTCGATCCTGGTCCGCCACGTAGCGATTTCGCGCAATATCTGCGTGCGCCGGCGCTCACCCAGTCCAGCGTGATTCAGCATCACGAGGGCGTCGTGAATTGCTACGTCTTCACCGGTTGGCCCACCGACGTAAAAGGGTGGAACGAACCCGGCTACTTGGGCGAGCAATATCTTCGAGGTCCCGGAAGCGTCCGGCTGCTCGAGTGGACGCCAAACCTTCTGCGCTACGAGGTCGATACGCAAAAGCCGACCGTATTGGTGGTCAATCAAAACTACGATCGATCATGGCGGGTCATGTCCGGCGCGGGGCCAACATTCTCCGATAACGGATTGCTCGCGGTACCCGTCGCGGCGGGCAAGAGCCGAGTCGTTCTGAGATATCTCAGTCTGCCCGCTCTATATGGGATGGCGATCACGATTCTGGCACTGCTGTCCGCAATCGTACTCGCTCGAATCGAGCGGTCGTCGCTCCAGAACCCGCAGATTTGACGCGTAATTTTAGTACCTGACTAGCCAAAGGCTTTTTACGCTGGCAGACTCAATCCGGCAGGGTAGAGGCCGCAGGGTGGGATGGCGCCGACTTCACGACATTTGAGTCTCCGATGCATGGGATAACCGACCCCGCGAAAATCGCGGCCTGGCTCGCCACGTGGGGTTATCTCGGGATCTTCGTTTCCGTCTTCATCGGCAACTTAGGGATTCCGGTCCCGGAAGAAACGGTGATGGTCGCCGCCGGTTTCCTCGCCAACCGTAACATTCTGGATCTGCGCTACGTCTATGTCGTCGTGATTTTGAGCGCCGTCATCGGAGATTGCTGCGGGTTCCTTATCGGTCGCACCGGCGGTCAGCGCCTCCTCGCGCGGCTGGCGTCGAAGTCTCAGTTCATCCGGACGCGTTACGAACGTTTACAAACTTTCTTTCAAACGCACGGTAGCAAGGCGGTTTTCATGGCGCGATTCATCACCGGCGCCAGGTTCATGGCGGGTCCGATGGCGGGGGCGGCCGGGATGCCGTTCCTGCAGTTCCTCGGATGGAACGTGCTCGGCGCGCTGGTATGGTGCACGCTGGTGGTGACGGTTGGTTATCTTCTTGGCGACGAGTTTTACCGGGCCGCCTCGATGACGCATCAGGCGGCGCGATGGATTGGGGTGGCGGGGTTCGTCCTCGTGGTCGTTGTTTTCTTTTTCTGGTGGAGAGACCGAAATCCTGTCGTATCGCGCCCGGAACCGTAAGCGACTCTTCGCGAGCGTAGCGATTGCGGCATTCGCGCTTGCGCTTTCAGGATGTCGCCCGCGAGGGACGCGAATCGAGCTGCATTATCTGCCGGGCTTCGTTCCCGGTTCGCAGAATGTTTTTCGGCCCGTCAAAATCGCGGTGCCGCCAACCACGACCTTGCTCGGCTCGGGCGATATCGAAGTGGGCAGGATCTATCGATCCGACGGTAACGCGCAGAATACATTGACGGTCTCCGATCCCGCGCGCGTTTTCACCGACGCGCTGATCAAGGGACTCGCGGGCGCTGGGCTGACCCCGGTGCCGCTCGACTCAAATCCTGGCGACGGAAAGCCGCCCGAGGGCGCGGATTTCATCCTGACCTCTGAGCTCGAGCAATTCGAAGTGAACAAGAGGTTTGGTCCCAGCCAGACGATTCATGGGCAGTACTTCTCGATGCGCGCCGTGGTGCAGGCCAAGATCACGCTCAGCAATCGGCAGGGCGCTGTGTTGTACTCGGCCGAGATCGGCGGAATCGAAAGTGAACCGCCCAATCCGGTCGGCGGCGAGGTCTTTTTGCCGCTGGAGACTCTGCCCGCTGAGTCGCTATCGGTTGCACTGTCGCGCGCAATCGGCTCGCTGATGCTTCAGCAGCAATTCCGGATCGCGCTGCCCTTGCAGCCCGCCGAAGCGTTACTCTCGCCGACACCCGCCGCGCCGAGCGCGACGCCGTCTCCCTTGAAAAAGTGAAAATGTCTATTTGCCCTTGCGGGCTTCTTCCTGGCGGCGCAGTTCAACGCGGCGAATCTTGCCGCTGACGGTCTTGGGCAGCTCGTCGATGAATTCAATCTCGCGCGGATACTTGTAGGGCGCTGTGATGCGTTTGCAATGCTCCTGTAGTTCGGTCGCGAGCTCCGTGCTGCGCTCGGCGCCGGCTCTCAACTTGACGAACGCTTTCACGATCGAGCCGCGATCTGGGTCGGGACTTGCGACCACCGCCGATTCCATTACCGCGGGATGTTCGAGCAGGGCGCTCTCCACTTCGAACGGACCGATTCGGTAGCCACCGGAAATGATAACGTCGTCGGCGCGTCCGACGAACCATAGATAGCCGTCGGCGTCGCGGGTCGCCTGGTCACCGGTCAGATACCAATCGCCGCGAAATACGCTCGCTGTCTCCTCCGGATTTTTCCAATATTCGAGGAACAACGACGGCGGCCGCTCGGGCTTCACCCGCACTGCGACTTCCCCGATTTCATCGAGTTTCGTTTCGTTCATCTCGTTGTCGATCACGCGAACATCGTGACCCGGAAACGGCAATCCCATCGAGCCCGGCTTGATCGGCATCCCGGGCGTATTCGCGACAAGAATAATCGATTCGGTCTGCCCGTAGCCGTCGTGAATCGTATGGCCGAGCCGCTCGCGCCATACTTCGATTGCTTCGGGATTCAGCGGCTCGCCCGCGCCGGTGCAATGCCGCAGTTTCGGAAATTGGTACTTACTGAGATCTTCTTTAATCAGCATCCGATACTCAGTCGGGGGTGCGCAGAAAGTGGCGACGTTGTAGCGACTGAGTAGTTCCAATTCTTTCTGCGCGTCGAAGCGCCCGTTGTACATGAACGTCGTCACGCCGTTCATCCACGGGCCGAATATCACGCCATACGCGGCCTTGGCCCATCCGGTGTCGGAAGTCGTCCAATGTATTTCGTCGGGCTTTACGTCTAGCCAGTTGAGGCCGGTGAATCGATGGCTGTAGCTATAGCCATGACTATGCAGAACCGCCTTGGGTTCCTTGGTAGTGCCGGAAGTGTAATAGCAAATTGCCGGCTCGACGGACCTGGTATTTGCGGGTTTGAAAGTGGGCGACGCCTGGCGCA
>WNFO01018134.1_pt1 | contig 11586 bp, 11 predicted proteins | sample 5400251 | NCBI WGS metagenome assembly WNFO01 (sample SAMN13153354, study PRJNA577476) | soil metagenome | isolation source: 100 cm saprolite under Madrone tree | place: USA:California | collected 2016-06-14
ACTACGCACAGGCTTCTACAACATATCGGGCGGTGCCGTTGATCCGTCGGGCAACTATTACTTTGTGGACGCGCACTGGCAACGCATATATCGCTGGTCGCCCTCGGTAAAGCAGCTTTCGGTTGTTCGCGACAACGCCCTCGATCCGGCGAACCTTGCGTTCGATAAGTCCGGCAATCTGATCGTGACCTCCACGTCTGGCAACGGCACGGTTTATACCTTTAAGCCTGCCGCGACGGATTCCGAGATTACTTTACTCAAGCCACAGCCTGCACAGCCGCGATCTGGTGCTGTGGCGTATCTACCGGTCAGCGATTGGCACATCAACAAGTCCGCTTTGACGAAGCCTGCGAGTCACTTCGTGTCGCCGGACGAGACGACGTTCCTGCCGACGGGGCAGGATTTTCTGGACGGAGCGGTGAGCTACGGTATAAAAAGCAGCGGGCAGCTGCGTAGTTTCGGGTTGGCTCCTGTCGCGATCGGACAGTCTGCGTATGTCACCAACGAGTCGGCTCAGACAACGTGGGTCGGTACGGTCGGTCCCGACGGTGCTCTGATTGATATGAAGGTATTCGCATATCGCGGGGGTGAAGGTGTCGCGGTTGACTCGCGCGGTAACGTCTACATCGCCGCAGGTCAGATCTACGTGTACGAACCGACAGGGAAGCAGATCGACACGATCAACGTGCCCGAACGTCCGATTCAGCTTTCATTCGGCGGCAAGGACTCTCGCACACTCTTCATTGCCGCGCGGACTTCGCTGTATTCAGTTAGGATCAAGAATCCGGGTCGGTAGAGTAATTATGATCGAAACCTTTTTTTAGAGGAAGAACAATCATAAAACTTCTGATGCTTACTTTCTTTGCGGTCAGGCTGTTTCCGCACAAAAGTCCGCTCGTAAATTCCTATTTACCGATGAGTTCAAGGGTGCGAGCGGGTCTCCAGTTGATCCAACCAAACGGACAATGCAAACCGGCGGTAACGACCAGAAAGGTTGGCCCCAAACCCAGACCGCAGCGCGCACTGGCCTGGACCAGCCCAAAGTATCGCATCTCATGCGTGGCCGGCTTTCCGGCTTTTCAGCGGAGTCAATTATCACAATCGAACGCAGATGGGCTTAGTCAGGAAGGCAATTGCGAGACCATCATATGGATGCCAAAGGATTGTATGGCTGACGAGAATGAAGCACGCGAAGGTACTCGCCTCTGATTCGCCGGGGAGCTTATCGAGACGCAGCCGCTTATGCGGACGGCCTTGCCGCTGACATTAAGAACAGCCCTTCGGTAGGGTAATTATCCCTTGGCTGTGCCGCAAGGGGATAATTACCCAAAGGTCCCAGCAAAACTAAAAAAGTCTGCGTCCTCTAGTGACAGTAAGTTTCGGTCAGTTTCCGAAAGTGATAACCAAGGGCCGCCAGCATCAAACCATCTTCAACCTTGTCCCGGTGCTCAGAGATAACTCGTCCCATGAAGCGCCAGAACTCTCCGCGAGCCTTGTCTCGCACACCAAGTGAAAAGATGATGCGCGCAAAGGCGGTAACGTCTTCTCGCTTCAGTCCACCTTCGCCAATGCGCGGCGAACCAGCACGGGTTACGCGGCCAAGGCTGTCAAACGAGCGCTCGTAATACTCCCGTGGGCTGTAGATATTTCGGATGATGGATTTATAACCTTCAATCAAACGTATGGCGTTCATCTTCGGTACAAAGTTGAGGACGCAATCCGTGTTGCTTCCCGTATGCTCCTCAACTCCCATAAGCCGCCCTTCACGTTCTAGTCGCCGCCAGAGCTGCGTGTCGGGGATGGCCGCCAATAAGCCGACCATTGCGACCGGTATTGCACTTTCACGAATAAAGTTTATCTGCCGCTCGAAGATGTCATCCGGGTCGTTATCGAAGCCGACGATGAAGCCCCCCAGCACCTCCATCCCATAACTCTGCACATGCCTAACCGAATCTATTAGATCGCGACGCGTGTTCTGGCCCTTCTGCGCCTCTTTCAAACTTTCCACAACTGGTGTTTCGATGCCGATAAAGACTTGCCTGAATCCGGCTGTTCGCATCTGCTTCAGCAACTCATCGTCGTCAGCGAGGTTCACGCTGGCTTCCGTGGTAAACGAGAATGGATACTTGTTGCGTGCCGACCATTCGGCCAGCACCGGCATTAGCAGTCGAACGTTTTTCTTGTTTCCGATAAAATTGTCATCTACGATGAAGACCTCGCCACGCCAGCCAATCCGCAGCAGCGTATCCAGTTCGGCGAGAATTTGCTGATTGCTTTTCGTGCGTGGCACCCGGCCGTAAATCTCTATGATGTCGCAGAACTCACAATTGAATGGACATCCGCGGGAGTACTGCACCGACATGTCGCTGTACTGGCTGAGTTCGGCCAGCGCGAAATCCGGAATCGGCGTTAAAGCAAGGGCCGGTCGCTCTGGAGCCCGGTAAACCGCCTTCGCCTCGCCACGCTCAAAATCATCTAAGAACCCGGGAAACGTCGTCTCGACTTCGCCGACGAAGACGTGATCAGCCTCGATTGCATCGTTGAGGCCCATCGAAGCATAGGGGCCACCCATGACAACTGTTTTCCCTTCAGCCTTACAGAAGCCGATAACTTCTTTGAGAGATTCCTTCTGAACGTACATCGCGCTGGCAAAGACGACTTCCGCCCACTTTAGATCAGCGGTAGTGAGCGGACGAACGTTCATATCCACCAGTCGCCGGTTCCACGCTTTAGGCAGCATCGACGAGATCGTGAGCAGTCCGAGCGGCGGGAAAGCGGATTTTTTGCCGATAAACTTAAGCGCGTGACGAAAACTCCAGAAGGTGTCGGGAAATTCCGGATAGATGAGTAGTGCGTTCATGATTAATCCAAACCGCCGCGATTTGGTCTACCAATAACGGAATAGTAAACCGGTTGCCGCTGAGACCATAATGTTTCCCAGCCAGGGAGAATCTAAATAAGCTCCCATGGCGATTGCAATCACCAGAGCTGCGCCTAGCCTAATCGGATACGCCCTGGGTTTTGATAACTGCTTCCTTCCTGAAACTGCGAACACCACAATCGATGAGATTAAGAAGGGGATAAGAAACTTTCCGATCCAAAATGAATTATAAAATGGCCGGCTAAACATAGGACGCTCTTGAGATTAAATCGCGAACAAACACGACCCACTGCTATTCTTCATGCCCTTCGAGTTTCAATCGACGCGCGGCAAGGCCATTTCCCTCTGGTCCAAGACACGCTTCAATTTCCTGCCGTTCCGTAAACTGCCGGGCTCACATGGGACCACCCGAAAGTCATAGAGCTTCATTTCATAATTCTTCCAAAAGTCCGCAAATCCCGCACGCAGATTGTCGAGCACGGCACGTTCTACCTCCGGTTGATGATTAGAGTGCGCCAGCTCAACGCATAACTCGACAACGTCCATACTGCCGTCGTGCTTGATCACCGCCTGCCAGTCCGCATCGGGGCTATTCACATTGCGCAGGACTTCCTCGAATACCCAGGGGCCTACGTTACCCATACCGCACACCACCATTTCATCAATGCGCGATCGTACCTTCGCGATCCGCTTAGCAAACAAACCGCACGCGCACGGCTCGTCTACTAGTCGAGTTAAGTCGGTTGACCGATAACGAATCAGTGGCATGACATCTCGCACGAGTGTCGTATAGACAAGCTCGCCGTACCCTTCCGCATCCGTCTCGGGCGTCTCGAAGAAAAAGAAGAGATCGTTGCGGTGATAACCGTCCTGGCGCTGACACTCTGCGCCGAGCGTGCCGAACGATTCAGTCTGGCCATAGCTGAGATAAAGCGGCGCGCCCCACGCGCTTTCGACAACACGCCGCGCTTCTTCGGTGATATTTTCCCCGCCCCCGAAGAGAAGTTTCATCGGCCAAGTGCTCTGTTCGCGCGCCAGCTCCGACAGACGCACGAGCCACGAAGGTTCTCCGAAGATCACGTTCGGCTTGTACTCGCGCGCTCGATCGTAAAAATCCTGCGGCGCAATCTTGCCCGCTTCGACGTGAAAGCAGTTCAGATATTGCAGCCCCATACGCAGGACCGCCGGCGAAACCCAGAAGGAACAATCGTAAGCGCTCAACACCCGATCTTCGGCGCGAATTCCCAAATGATAGAGACCAATCGCAGAGGTTCTTCCCATCTCGGTGAGCTCGCGTTGTGAAAAGAAGACTCGCTTGGGAATTGGGGACGTCGTTCCAGTTGTTTCAAAGGCAGTATCCGCGTGGCCGGTGAGAAAAGCCTCAGCGCCATGCGCGCGCAGGTCTTCGCCGGTCGTGTAGAAGTCCCCCAGTTCAGATGGATGTTCGATACGGCGCACCTCAATGCCGCGCCGGCGAAACTGCTCCCGATAAAACGAAGAACGCTTCGCGGCGAGGCGCAAGGTCCGCTGAAAACGCGCGCGCTGCATCGCTTCGATCGCCCACGGCGGCGACAAATTTAAGAAACGCACAGAGCGGTGCGGTTCCATGTGCAGCACCATGCGCTCGATCTGCTCGATAATGTTTGTCAGCATGAACTGATCCCGTCAGATTCGTTCCGGAGCGCACCGACGAATGAGTTGCTCAAACAGTTCAACGGCAATGTCAATCTCATCTTCCGTCATGTCGAAGCACGGAGCGAGGGTAAAGACGTTCTTGTAGTAGCCGCCTATATCCAGGACCAGGCCGGTCCGGCGCCCGCGAGCGTCGAGGTTGCCTTTCATGCCCTCGGCAAAGATTTTGTCAGTCAACTCGCGGTCGGGCTCGAAACCGTCTTCGTGGCAAATCTCAATGCGTAGCGCCATACCCATGCCGTCCGTGTCTCCGATTACTTTCGGATAGCGTCGGTGGAGATCTCTGATCTGCGCGAGAAAATAAGCACCCTTGCGTTGAGTAATCTCTTCGTAGTTTTCTTCTTCCATCATCCGCACGGCTTCCATACCGACGGCCGTGCCCAAAGGATTTGAAGAGAAGGTCGAATGGGTCGAACCTGGCGGAAATACTTCCGGTGAGATCAACTCTTCGCGCGCCCAGAGGCCAGAGAGCGGATTCAAGCCGTTCGTCAACGCTTTACCAAAGACGATGATGTCCGGGTCGACGTCAAAGTTCTCCATGGCCCAAAACTTCCCGGCCCGATAAAAGCCCATCTGAATCTCGTCGTCGACCAGCAGAATGTTTCGTTCATTAAGAATCTTTTTGAGCGCGGGAAAGTATTCGCGCGGTGGAATTACATAACCGCCGGTTGCTTGAATCGGCTCGGCGTAAAAAGCCGCGAACTCTGCTTCACCCGCTTTCGGATCCCAGAATGAGTTGTATTCGGTGTCGAAATTCTTCGCGAACTGATCGACACAATAGAGGCCGCAATCTTCCACCTTCTTCCCGTATGGGCAGCGGAAGCAATAAGGAAAGGGGACGAAGTGAGCGCGATCCGCGAAGTGCCCAAAACGACGACGGTAGCGATAACTCGAAGTGATCGCTGAAGCGCCCAACGTGCGTCCGTGGTAACCCCCCATGAAAGCGAAGACCAGATTCTTGCCGGTCGAGTTGCGCACGATCTTGAGTGAGTCCTCGATTGCCTGCGCGCCCCCTACATTGAAATGCACCCGTCCTTCCAGGCCGAACTTTGACTCGTTCAGTCGGCCGATTGCGGCAGCCAACTCGACTTTTTCTGAGTGCAGATATTGACACGCAAGCTGCGGTAGCTTGTCTATCTGATCTTTCAGCGCTTGATTCAGCCGTTGATTACCGTAGCCGAAACTCGCCGCCGAATACCACATCTGCAAGTCCAGATACGGAGTGCCCTCGCGATCGTAAAGATAGTGGCCCTCGGCCCGCTCGAAGAATTTGGGCGGATCGAGATAGTGAACTGTGTCTCCCCACGAGCAGTATTTACGCTCGAGGGCAAGCAGTTCCTGCTCGTCGGCCAGGGGTGCGATTAGTTCAAGGTCGTTAATGGCTGTACTCATAATTATGATGTTTTCTTTTCTGAGATCCCCTCAGGCGCTTACTCTGTCCAGCGTTTCTTCTCTCAAGAACACTCGTCCTGCCAGCCAACGATCGATGCGGGCAGCCACCTCTCCGAGATTCTGATATGGAATGTGCTCGATTGATTGTTCGGCGCAATATGCGGCGAGGCCATCTTTTGCGAAGACGAGATCGGCGCTCTCGACCGCGTAGCGATCTGATAACCCGTCGCCGACGAAAATAGCCGGCGCGTTACTCTTATTGAGGAGCCGCATCACCGCGGGTTTGCATGTCGCACATCCATGCCCGCAGGTTTGATGGAAGAAAGAAAACTCCGTGCGCCAGAGGTGACCTCGACTTTCAAGGTGGCCCGCGCAAACCCGCCCGCCCCGCAGTAGAGCGGCAACTCTCTTGCCGGCTCCGGACAGAATGCGACGAATGCAATAGTCGAAACCATCGCTGATGATGTGCACGGGGATATGCTGCATCGCGCACATCTCAAGTAAAGGCACCAGGAATTCATCGATGCCTATGTCATCAAGCAATGCGTCGATCTGCTTCCGCGACGCGCGCACCAATGACAGTGCCATCAAAATCAAGAAAGAGAATCGGCGTTTGCAGATCAGTCATTAAGGCGCTTTCCTTTGGTCGGGTCGTAGATCTCCTCTGGAAGTAGCCGAGAGAGCGGAGCGATCTGAAGATCGCGTTCCCTCAGTCCTTTGATTATTAAGGGCAATGCCTGAACCGTATTCTTACGGTTCTGCTTTCCGGCACTATCGCCATCGTGAAGCAGGATGATTGAGCCGGCCCGCACTTTGCGCAGAACACTGTCAGCGATTTGACTCGGGCTGTGAGCCTTCCAATCGAATCCGGCAACGTCCCACTGCACAGTATGAAGATCGAGGGCTCGCGTCGCTCCGAAATAAGCCGGCGTGCGCACACCGTATGGTGGGCGCGCCAGGTTTGGTTTCACTCCGATCGTCTCGGCGATTACATCCTGGGCGCGCTTCACCTGATCAAGCGTCTTGGAAGCCCGTTGAAAAAGGCAGAGAGGATGTGAATACGAATGGTTACCCACTTCATGTCCTTCAGCAAATACTCGCCGTGCGATCCCCGGAAAGCTCTCCACCTGGCGCCCGACCATAAAGAACGCGGCGCTGAGATGGTGCTCTGCCAGTACGTCGAGGATCCTCTCGGTGTCAGGCGACGGCCCATCGTCGAATGTCAAAGCGACCGCGTTGCTATCTCTCCGGCCGTGCCAGTACGTCCTGCCCAACCACTGCGAGCGCACAGAGTACGTCGCGTAATACAAGCTCGCTAAGGCCATCGCCAGCGAGCTCGTCGCCATGATAGGAAGTCCGAATCGCATCGTTCGTCGTTGGCCGTGGCGAAAGTCTTCAAGCAGTCATCCGCCGCGGCGCTTCTTTGACCGGCGCCAAAAGACTAAGCGCCAGGCGCGCAATATCTCTCCGCGCAGTTGGGCGCGCCATCTTGTTCGATCGCAAAGTCATCGCCTCAGTCGATACGTTGTCTTGCAATAACGAGACAATCACACGTGCCGTTTCGACCGGACCCTGCGCAATCACGGCTGCGCCGGCATCGACCATCCGCCTGGCGTTGACGAACTCCGCGCCCGGAATCGGATCGAAAAACACTACCGGTAACGAACACCGCGCGGCTTCTGATATTGTTAATCCGCCAGGTTTCGTCACCAGAAGAGTAGCTGTCTGCATCAGACCAGCCACTTCATCAGTCCAAGCCAGGACTTGCAGCGACACCGGAACCTTAACCTTCGCTCGTTCAAGTTTGCGCAGCACGCGTTTGTCCCTGCCAGCAATAGCCAGGATATGCATCGGTGTGTTGCTCTCGCCCAGTTGTTCGACCACCTGATCCATTCGAGTCGGCCCCATGCCCCCGCCCATTAACAGCACCAAGGGAGCGTTGTCGGTAATTCCATAACGCAGTCGCACCGCTTTCGGATTGTGCACAGCATCGAATGCGGAATTGATTGGAATTCCGCAAATAGAAATGCGATTCGGCGAGGCTCCCCAGGAGATCAATTCAGCGCGCACGCTCTCGTCGGGAACAGCGAACGCGTCAACCTCAGGCTGGGCCCAAATCGGTTCGGCTTCGTAATCCGTGATCACGCTCATTATTGGCGCTCGGGTGAGTCCCAGACGGCGAGCGATGGCGGCCATTTCGCACGCCGCCACCTCGGCTGCCACAATGACGTCGGGATCGAAACTCTCGATGATTGAGAACACTTTCGGACAGCCCGCGCGAAAGGCCCAGACCGGTGCAGTCCCTTCGTGCTTCTGATTGACGCGTGCAGTCGAGAAGCGGTCCCACAGCCCAGGCGCGTAACGCAACATCAGCCAGTAGGGCCATACGTAACACGTCCTAAACAACCACCGGCACTCAGCCAGCGCATCAACCACCATGACTTTCGAGTCAGGCGCTTGACGGCCCAATTCATCCGCGACAGCTTCCGCAGCGCGAACATGGCCCGAGCCGAACGACAGTGTGAGAACAAGTACCTTCATGCCAGGAAATCTTTACTAAACCTCGCCGCCCTTCTTGTCAGTGGTTTTTATTCAGTCCTCCCGCCACTTCATTAATCGAAAGCCAAGCGCGAGTGTGGCAACCGCGATTAAGCTGAGCACCAATAGGTCATTCCCTATCCCATGGCCGCCGGCGAGCGTCGTCTGCACCGCCCGGGCAGCAAACGTTGTCGGCAGTAGTTGCGCAAAGACGCGTAGAGCCCTCGGCATCATCTCTGGCGCGTAGAAAACTGGCGCCAGAAAGATAAGGCCTGCGCCGAGCGTATCGGTTAAGAGGGACCCCTGGCTAAAACTCCGGGCGCGGGCTGCGACCACTACGCCGAGTCCGCACAGACACAGGATCGTCAGTAGAATTACGACAATCAGCAGCGGGAAATTTGGGTTCATTTGAACCCCGAGCGCACGACCGACCACCAATAGGGTCGTCGTGCTCACCGCGGCCTGCGCGATTGCAAAGAGCAGCACGCCGAAAACGTAAGAGGAAGGCGCCAGCGGCAGCGTAGCGAAAAGCTTGAGCCGCCCGGTGAAACGATTTTCCAGCAAGAGATAGCCGAGCCAACTGATCGAAGTCAGTGAAAGAGAAAAAACGATCGAACCGGCAAGAAAACGCAGGCGGCTCTGTTCCGGCGCGACTTCCGCGCCCGCGATGGCATTGGCGAAGAGGTACATCGCCGCCGGAAAGACGAACGCGGCCAGTAGAAACGGGCCAACTTCGCGGCGCGTGCCGGCGAATTGAATACGAAATACGCAGACGATGTCCGTAGCGCGTATCATCCAATCACCTCGTCTTTATCGAAGGGTTCGCCCGTGAGCCTGAAATAAACATCTTCAAGCGAAGCCCGCGCTATCGAGTATTCGGAAAGTAGTTCGCGCTTAATGTGCTGCTGCGCCTCCGCGAAGCTCGCACAATAACGAATTCTCAAGTCGCTTAGCGGATCGATCGGATCGCGATAGCTGAGACGGTAGCTGCGGTCCACTCTGGCCAGCAGTTCGTCCAACGTCCCGAAGGCAATCAGGCGCCCGGACGCGATGACGCCGATGCGGTCACTCAAGTGTTCCGCCTCTTCCATGTAATGCGTCGAGAGAATGACGGTTGTGCCGTCGGCGACGGCTCCGCGAATCACGCCCCACACGGCGCGGCGCGACGACGGATCAAGGCCCGTTGTCGGCTCATCCAAGACCAGCAGGGGCGGACTACCCAGGAGCGCCAAACCGATCAGGATACGTCGTCGCTGCCCACCGGACAGCGCGCCGATACTCTTGTTTGTTTCAGCTATCAGGCCGAGTTGGGCAATCACTGCCTGGGCCGCTTCTCGCGCCGCGAGTGCCGACAGATGCTTGAGGCGCGCGAACAATTCGAAGTGCTCGCGAACAGTAAGCCTATCGAACAACCCGGCTTCCTGCGGCGTTATACCCATCGCTCGTTTGGCCCGCTCCGGCTCTGCCACGGCATCCACGCCAAAAACTCTGACCGAGCCTGCGGTGGGACGAAGCTCGGTTGTGAGTTGCCGCAAGAAGGTCGTCTTGCCGGCGCCATTCGGACCGACGATGGCCACCACTTCACCACGCCGCACTTCGAGACTAATACCTCGGTTGGCCTCGGTGCCGTTGCGATAGACTTTGACAAGATTGCTCACCTGCACGGCAATCTCGCGCCGTGGCGTGGCCGTTCGGCGCTCTAGTGCAATGCGCGAAAAGCTTTCGATAGTGGCAGTCAAAAAGCGGCCCTTCGTTAACTCAATTGAAGAAAGTCGAGCCCCCCGCGGATCGCCGTGAACGGGCTGTTACGATAAGACGAAACTTCATAGGGGCAGCCAATCTTGCAGCCTTTGCAGAAGTCCCACATCTTTGGCGACTGCTGAATAATCTTTCTCACTTCGGGCGAATCATAAATTTCCCGCAGACTCATCTCGGGCGCGCCGCGATGAAGTGAGACAAACGCACAGGGAAATTGAATCGAGCCATCGGGCCGCATATTGACGAGATGCGATGCCGAACGGCACGGAAACTTCTTCGTGAATCCATCATTGCGATAGAACTGGAAATAGTCTCGATAAAAACGGACGCACTTGTGCCGCTTCTTCAGCTCCGACACAAACGCCGCCACGCGGTCGAGCTCCTCTGCTCTCATTTCAACGTCTTCAGTCTTCCAGGTTGTGCGCACGACGTTGTGGACCGCTTCGGTGTGCAAGAGAAAGTCGCGCTCTTCGCAGTAATCTGCCAGCGCGGGCAGATCTTCCAGATTATTGAGATCGACGGCGGCATTGATTTGGATCGTATTGTGTTGCAAATTGCCTTTGATGTAGTCGAGGGCATCGAGGATAGTCGGCAGCCCATCAATGCCGCGGCGGTGCGCAAACTTCTCGCGGTCGAGCGTGTCAATCGATACTTCCAACTGGTCCAGCTTAACGCAGGCCTCGGCATATTTCTTAAGGGCCAAGCCGTTGGTCGGCATTGAGGTATAGAAACCTTTGCGCGCTACATACTCGATGTAGTCGGGCATGTGCGGATTCATCAGGGGCTCGCCACCGGAAAAGCTCCAGGCGAAGACGCCGAAATCGGCCGCCTCGTCCATCCGCGCGAAGACCCGATCGCGCACGGCGCGATCCTCGGGCTGTTGATTCTGCCAGATGGCGCAGTAGCCACACTTCATATTGCAATGCAGCGTCGTTTCAAACATCACCATGAAGGGACGGTTGAAACGGTGCCGCAACTGTCGCAGCGCGTTCCTGGCCATTAAAGTTTTTTTCAACGCTTGCTCATTTCCTGGTCAGTGGCGATGTTGGGCCAAAGCCTATAACGCAAAAGTCTTGTCGCTGAGTTTCTGATTGATGCGAACCTGTTTGAACCGATGGCGTTCGAGTAACGTGTTCGCGGTGTCGTAAAGCTCTAACTTGACCGGCAACTTTAGTTCCCGATCAATCCAGATTAAGGCTTTGCGCGCGGCTTCCAGTCCTCCCACTGGTTCGTTACCAGTCGCCGTGAATTCGAACTTGTAGGCAGGTCGGCCGTCGAGTGTTTCTTCGCCTGCTAAATGGGAGTCAATATTGGAATTCGCCGTG
>WNFO01004931.1_pt1 | contig 11585 bp, 9 predicted proteins | sample 5400251 | NCBI WGS metagenome assembly WNFO01 (sample SAMN13153354, study PRJNA577476) | soil metagenome | isolation source: 100 cm saprolite under Madrone tree | place: USA:California | collected 2016-06-14
GCTTCTTCTCTGGTGAAGACGACTTCGCCGCGGGGAGTGGTCACGCCATAGCGCGACAGAATCGCCTTCGCCTGGTACTCGTGAATCTTCATCGAAGTTCCGTTTTCCGTTCGACTTTGAAGCAGTCTGCTAGTGTTAGAATTTTGATGCCATACGAAACATAGAAGTTTACTAGCAAGGCGGAAACGGAGCAAGGACGCGCGAAATGGCGTTGAAATGATATTGCCGCTGATCGAACGAGTTGAGGCCGGGCACGTCTTGAAGCGCGCGGAAGCAGAAGCGGCGATGGAAGAGCTGCTTTCCGGACGCGTGGAGACGCCGGAGATCGTACGGCTACTGGAGGCACTCAACCGGCGGCCAGTCGAGGTGCAGGAACTCGCGGGATTTGCGGGCGTGATGCGGCGGCACGCCACGCGCGTGTTTGCCGACGGCGAGGCGCGGCCCGCAAACATGGTTGACACTTGCGGAACCGGCGGCGACGGCGCGAACACGTTTAATATTTCCACGGCGGCGGCGATCGTTGCGGCGGCGGCAGGCGCGCTCGTGGCCAAGCATGGGAATCGCGCGGCGAGTTCGCGGAGCGGTTCGGCGGATGTATTGGAAGCGCTCGGTGTGCGGATCGATCTCCCGTTTGAGCTGTTTGGGCGGGCGATTAGAGAGATCGGCATTGGATTTTTGTTTGCGCAAGCTGCTCATAAGGCAACGCGTCATGCGGCTCCGGCGCGAAAACAGGTTGGCGTGCGCACCGTCTTCAATTTGCTGGGGCCGCTGACGAATCCCGCGGGTGCGCAATCGCAAGTGCTGGGCGTTTTTTCGGAGGATGTGATTGACGTGGTGGCGGCAACCCTCGTCGCGTTAGGCGTCGAGCGCGCGTTTGTGGTGCACGGTACGGGCGGGCTGGATGAGATTTCGCTCGCGGGGGAGACTATCGTCGCCGAGGTGCGAGGTGGCGCGGTCCGTCGGTTCACAGTGACCCCGGAGGAATTCGGCGTGGCGCGCGCGCCGCTCGAATCCATTCGCGGAGGGACGGCGGCCGAAAATGCGGCGCTCATCCACCGCATCCTGGAAGACGAAGCCGGACCGGGGCGCGATATCGTGGTGGTCAACGCGGCGGCTGCGCTTGTCGCCGCGGGTGTGGCTAACAGTTTTCGAGAAGCAGCGGGACTCGCAAGTTTCGTGATTTCCTCGGGGGCAGCGAGCGAGAAGCTGGCGAAACTGGCCGCGTTCACCAGCGAGAATTAAATCCGCGGTTGAGATTCCGTTTGAAAAAGTTCCAACGTTTTGGCTGTGAAGACTGGAGATGCTAGAGGAGGCGGATTCTTGAGAAACATTTTAGTTGCGCTGTTGATCGCGTTTTCGCCGGCGGAGATGCTCGCGCAGAAGTCCACTCTTCCGGCACCTGCGCAAGTTGCGCAGGAAGTGCGCGACTACCGGATGGACAACGAGGACCGCATCATCCGGGAACTGAGCGAATTTCTCGCGATCCCCAACATAGCCAGCGATACGCCGAATATCCAGAAAAACGCCGCGCATCTGGTGGAGATGCTGGAGGCGCGGGGAATCGAAACGCATTTGCTCCCCATCACTGGGCGCGGCCCGGTGGTTTTCGGCAAATTGATTTCAGCGGAAGCGAAACGCACGGTGATTTTTTACGCCCATTACGATGGACAGCCGGTCGATCCGGCAGCGTGGACGGATGGAAAACCGTTTGAACCGGCGCTGCGCGACGCTGCTATCGAGACAGGTGGAAAACGGATTCCTTTCCCGGAAAACACCGCGCAACATCGGGCGATCTACAACGACAATTGGCGGATTTATGCGCGTTCGTCTTCGGATGACAAATCACCGATCGTTGCGCTACTTGCAGCCATTGACGCACTGCACGCAAAGAAGATTCCTCTAGCTGTGAATCTGAAGGTCATTTTTGAGGGAGAAGAAGAAGCTGGTTCGACGAATCTGCAACGAACGCTGGAGCTGCACAAGAATCTGCTGGGAGCGGACTTGCTTATCACCGCCGATGGGCCGGTGCATCAGAGCGGGCGGCCGCTGGTTTTCTTCGGAAACCGAGGAGACATCGGTCTGGACATCACTGTGTACGGGCCAGTGCGCGCTTTGCACAGTGGGCATTACGGAAATTGGGCGCCGAATCCGGCGATGGAATTGTCGCGGCTGCTGGCATCGATGAAGGACGCGGACGGACACGTGTTGATTGACGGATATTACGATGACGTTACACCTTTAAGCGAGTTGGAGAAAAAAGCGCTCGCCGAACTGCCGGAAAACGACGCTGATTTGAAAAGTGAACTGGGCATCGCCAAGCCGGAAGGCGGTGGCAAGAAACTGGTCGAACTGATCATGCAGCCGTCGTTGAATATCCGCGGATTGCGCAGCGCGTACGTGGGCGAGCAGGCACAAAATGTGGTGCCCGATCGAGCTGAGGCTTCGCTCGATGCGCGATTGGTCAGGGGAGAAGACCCACAGAAAAAATTCGAGCAGATCGTTGGGTTCATCCGCAAACAGGGCTACTACGTGATCGACCGCGAACCAACCATCGACGAGCGCCGCGCGCATCCTCTGATCGCGAAGATCGTGAACGAAGGCGGCTATCGCGCTTCGCGTACGCCGATGGACCTGCCGGTCTCCAAGAAATTGATCGAGGTTGTCGAGGGGGCTGCAGGCCCGGCAGTGAAAATGCCTACCCTCGGCGGTACCGCTCCCATGTACATATTTGAAGAGCTGGGCCTGCCGGTGATCGGCGTACCCATAGTCAACGCCGACAATCACCAGCACAGCTCGGATGAAAATTTGCGGCTGGGACATCTCTGGAGAGGGATGGAGATTTATGGTGCGATTCTGGCGGATTTGGATTGGTGAAGAGAAAGGAAACGCAGAGACGCAGAGTCAAACACGCAGAAAAAGCGGCCAGCATCACAAAGAAAGAAAATTCTTTAGGAGTTGCTTGCCGGAATCGGTGAGGACGGATTCGGGATGGAACTGGACGCCTTCGATTTTGTGGCGACGATGGCGGAGGCCCATGATGATGCCGTCGTCAGTCTCGGCGGTGATGGTGAGTTCACGAGGCAGGGATTTTTTCTCGACGATCAAGGAATGGTAGCGCGTTGCGGTAAAGGGGTCCGGCAACTGGCGGAAAATATTTTTGTGGTCGTGATGAATCTGACTCGTTTTTCCGTGAAAAAGTTTAGGCGCGCGGACGATTTTGCTGCCGAACGCGGCACCAATGGCTTGATGGCCGAGGCAAACACCAAGGATGGGAAATTTTCCGGCGAGGCGCTCGACCAGCTCGACGGAAATGCCCGCTTCCTGCGGAGTGCACGGGCCGGGAGAAATCACGATGCGTTCCGGTTTGCGGCGGATGATTTCTTCGACGGTGATTTTGTCGTTGCGGTGCACTTCGACCTGGCAACCCAGCTCGCCGAGATACTGCGCGAGGTTATATGTAAACGAATCGTAGTTGTCCAGAAGCAGAATCATGACGGCTTACCTGATCGATTTCCGCGGTGCGCTCTTTCCAGCGCGGTGAGCAACGCTTTCGACTTGTTCACGCTCTCCTGATATTCGCCCTCCGGGGTGGAATCCGCAACTATGCCGCCACCGGCTTGAACATAGGCAACGCCGTTTTTCACTACCATGGTGCGAAGCGCGATGCAGGAATCGAGGTTGCCAGCGAAATCGAGATAGAGGATGCCTCCGGCATAGATTCCGCGGCGCGTGCGCTCGAGCTCCTCGATGATTCCCATAGCGCGGACTTTAGGGGCGCCAGAGACCGTGCCTGCCGGAAAACAGGCCATCAGCGCGTCGAAACAGTCTACGTCTTCGCGCAAGCGGCCGCGCAGGCTGGAAACCAGATGCATGACGTGGGAGTAGCGCTCGACGGTGAGCAACTTTTCCGGCTTCACCGTGCCGTAATCGCAGACGCGGCCGAGATCGTTACGGCCCAGATCGACGAGCATGATGTGTTCGGCGCGCTCTTTTTCGCTGGCCAGCATCTCGCGTTCAAGGCGCTGGTCTTCGGCCTCGTCCTTGCCGCGCCAACGCGTGCCGGCGATGGGCCGATAGAAGACATCGCGTCCCTGAACCTTGACGAGCATTTCCGGCGAGCTTCCGACGACAGCGACATCGTTGAGCTGCAAGTAGAAAAGATAGGGAGAGGGATTCAGGGCGCGCAGCTCGCGATAGATTTCAAACGGCTCGGCTTGCGTCTTGACCGAGAAGCGCTGGCTCAGCACGACCTGAAAAATATCCCCGGCGCGAATGTACTGCTTGGCCTTCCGCACGGCGGCCAGGTATTCAGGACGGCGAAAATTTGAAGTTACTTTTAACGGCGCTCGCTTCCCTGCCTTCGACGGCTTCGTGGGGTGTTCCGCGGCCACAGGCTCGTTGAGCAACCGGCGCGTTTCCTTAATTTCGCGCACTGCGGCATTGTATTTCGTGCGCAGACTGCCGTGGCCTTCGGTGAAAACGTTGCGAACGATCCACAAGCGGTGTTGCACGTGGTCGAAAGCGACGAGTCCGTGATAGAACATCAACATCGCGTCGTAGAGACCGATTTCGTCGCGGAGGCGCTTCGGGATGCGCTCGATCAGCCGCACCATGTCGTAGCTGAAGTAGCCGATGGCGCCCGCGACCAGCGGCGGCAAACCAGGAAGCCGCACAGGACGGAAACGCTCGATGCGCTCGCGCAGGAACGAAATGGGGTCGCGCTCCTCCCAGACGACGCGGTCGCGGCTCTCCAGAACGCAAGCGCCGTTGGCGTATCGGAAAACTTCCTCAGGGTGCGCGCCCGCAAAGGTGTAGCGGGCGATTTTTTCGCCGCCGTCGACGCTTTCGAGCAGGAAGGAGTAACGGGCACCCTGGGCGATACGCAGATAGGCGCTGACGGGAGTCAGCAGATCGGCGGAAAAAACGTCATAGACAGGGATGAGGTTGCCCTGTTTCGCGAGACGCTGAAATTCACGGAAGTCCGGCTGGATCATGGAAATAGGTTCACGGTTGCGACCGAGTCCCCGAGATGCTCGGGGCGGGGCGGAATCTTCGATCGACAGTTTTCAGTTCACAGAGCAATGAAACCTATTATTACATTACTTCGGGCTGGCCCGGATTATTCGTGGGAAGGTGACGGTATTTTGGAAGGAGGGCGCCGCTGCACTAACTCCAAAGTCCCAAGAGAAATCCTTCGCTCCCGATGGTCGTTCAGGACAGACGCTCTTCGTCGAGTGTCTGGTTAACCATAACCGCTACCCCCTCCCCCTGTTTTTCGTAAGTGTTGATTTTAGAGGGACTTTAAGTTGCTTTACAATCAACACTTGTGGAAGTGTTGATTCTAAAGGTAGTTAGAGCGGCTTTTTGGGGCCGTTTTTGCAAGTGTTGATTCTAAACATAGTTAAGTAAAATTGGCGGAGGTTCCATGGCAACCGAACCCCACACGGTGACACCCCAATCTTACGCGGCGCTGGCCGAGATTCGCGACAGTCTGCTGGAAACTTACGCGAGCAACGACGCCATGAACCAGCTGATCCTTTCCCATCTCGACCCTCGTGCGTGGCGCGCCCACCCGCCAGGCGAAAAAGGCAGTGGCCGGACCATCGCGGCCATCTTCGCGCATCTCCACAACTGCCGTCTCAAGTGGTTGAAGCGTTCCGCACCTCATTTGAAGTGTCCGCCGCCACTTGATCCCCACCGCTGCACCATGAAGCAGGCTGCTGCCGCGCACAGGAAAAGCGCCTCGCAGTGCCTGCGGATGTTGTCGGATGCTCTTTCGTGCGCTCCGAATCGCCGGGTTGCAAAGTTCTCTCGCGATAGTTGGATGCGCACGTGGCCAGCCGGAGGGACCATGTTCGCTTACATGTTCGCGCACGAGGCCCACCATCGCGGCCAGATTTTGATGCTGGCGCACCAGGTCGGCTACCGCGTCCTCGACAAAACTCCCGGCATCTGGCAATGGGAGAAACTCTGGAAACAAGCCGGCCTTAGCACGCGTCCGCGCTGAATGGACAGAAAAGACTCAGGCTGTAACCGGGATTTCGCTACGGGAAAACGAACTACTTCATAAAGATAATATATCAGATTGTTGACCGCTGTGCAAACTAGAAAATCAGGGTAGTTTGGTCAGTTGCCGGCAAGCGCGTAATTAGTGCTAAGCCAATTTCTGTTCTGACTGGAGTCAGTCTCGCATCTGTTGGATGCTTCAAGCTCCTGATGAGCTCCAGAATTGAAGGTAAGCGTCGGCGACTAGCCGGCTGATCCCATCTCGATCCACCTGATCTGGAAGCGTCGAAGTTGCCTGAGCAGCTAGCGCTTCCGATTCAAGTTGCGCGCCGAACTGTCGAATTTCGGTAAGAGAATACTTGCCCCTACGGATTTCGATCAGCTCCTCGCGGTTTGGTCTCGGCAGCGTGATGCGTCCGTGCTCCATCAACTCTTTCGCTTCTCCGTAGAGACGGATTACATGCATGGCGTACTTCGTGTCGTACCCATGTTTATCTTCCAGTTCAGCGCGGTGAACGTTTTTCTGTCCCTTCTGCCCGAGCAATCGCTTCATCTGGTCGTCTGCGAATCCGAGGAATGGCTTCACATGACCCTTCGCCAGGAAAAGTTCAGGCCGGGTGGAAAAGCGGTCCCATGTCTCGGTCGTGAACTCAAGTGGCGCGAACAAGAAATGCAAGGCAGATGGATTACCCTTGGCGGCTAGTCCTGCCCACTTCATCAGGGTATATAGGCAGACATCCACATCTTGTGGCCCGTTGCCGCCGAGGTTGCCTCCGGTCGTGAAAACGAAATGCTCCTCACGTTCGAGTCCAAGAACTTTGGTAGGTGGCGGAATGTAGAGGCCGTACCAGTCGGTATCGTCCGTCGCGCCCAGTTTTGCACCGTGCGCTTGTGATCCGCCAATACACGCCATGATTAAGTTTTCTTGATGGACGAATCCATATTGCGAGAAGTCGGGTTTCACTTTGCGGTCCTTAGATACTTTCAATGGTACCGCGATGCCGTCTTGAGAGCACAAATCATGTCGGGCTAGCGCGATTATCAAGCGCAGGCCGCGAAAGGATTCCATGCACCAGGTGGCATCCGAACCTGTTGACGCGGTTTCGTGGCGCGGCCTAAGATGGCGGCTCGGGTGTAAGGGCCAAGTCTTTTGCGCGCGGTGCTGTAATGGAAATTTATAACGCTGAGTTGGGCGCCTCCTCCATGACGATGAGTCTGGGAGCCAAACCCAGACTCCTGTTCTTGTATCAGGGGTTCGCAATCCTCATGGGCTTGGCAAGCATGGTGGCCGCATTGCCGGTGGCCGCGCTTTCCTTCGGATGCTACGGCACGGCCAAGTTGCTGGGGAAGGTTCGTCCCTTACGCGAGGCGTATGAGTTTCTTTCTCGGTCGTACGACGGGATCCTAGAGCGGCTCGGCCAAAAAGTTCTGCGGGACTCCCGAGACACTCCCGCGCTGCGACTGATGGTTTCCCTCAGCCTTACGGCCGTGCCCATTTTCGTGATGCAACTTGTTTTAGGGAAACCGCGGCTGCTGCTGGTGATCGCTTTCTATCTTGCTCTCTACGGCCTGAAATTTCAGCGGTTTGTGAGGATGTTCAGCGCCAGCCACATCGAGGCGCACCGGAGGCAGGGCTACTTTTCCGGGAAATGGGATAAAGTGTTCGGCCGCTACCTGGAATTCTTCCTGGGGTACTTGTATGGGAACATTCCGGAACTGGGCCGGACGGCGCATGTGTGTCTCCACCATCGAGAGAACAGCGGACCCGACGACACGCGCAACACGATGGGCTACGATCGAACCAGCCGGCTCGATTTCCTATGGTATCTCTCGGACAACATCTGGACGGTCCTGGGGCTGGCTCCTTACGCCTACTTCAAAGCACATGGCGATGAAAAAAACCGCAGGCGCATGTTACGTGGAATGGCGCGCTACTACGCTTACTTCGCAGCTGTGTTTATTTACGATTGGAGGATTGGGACGTTGTTCGTGCTGGTTCCCATTCTCTGCATGAATTTCATCAACGCCATCACCGCATGGGTGCAGCACGCTTTCTGCGACCCAGAACACCCTGAAGATTATTTCGCTAATTCCGTGACGGCCGTGGATGAGGTGAACTTCATGAACGAAGGGTACCACCTCTGCCATCACCACCGCGCCAGCCTGCACTGGACGGAGATGCCGGCCCATTTCGAGCGGCTTCGCGACCGGATGAGAGAAGCAGGCTCGCTGGTGTTCCGGGACTTGGATTTCATGGGACTCTTCGTGGAGTTGACCCTGTTTCGCAGAATGGATGTGCTGGCCGAGAAACTTGTCCCGTGGGAGCCCATGAATCACGAGCAGAGATTGGCTCTGCTGGCGAAGAGGACCAGCCTCAGGACTCCTTAACGGGCGCGAGACTTCTCTTCGGCGCGCAGGGCCGCGAGCACGGCACGGCGCATGGGCGCTTCGGGCCCGCGCTTTCCGAACCAGATCTCCCACTGAGCGACACCTTGAGCGATCAGCATTTCGATGCCTGGGACAATGGCGATGCCCTTCTGAGCGGCCACCTTCAAGAGATGGGTCTTCTGAGGACGATTGATCATGTCCATGACGACCCGGCAATGCAACTCGCTGGGTGCAAGCGGAGAAACGCCGACGTGGGGATGCATGCCGACCGGCGTTGCGTTGAGGATGGCGTCGAAAGACCCGGTGCGCAGAGCAGGGCGGGGCACAGCCTCTCCACCGAAGGCGCGCGCGAGTTCCCTTGCGGCTTTTTCGCGGCGGGCACAAATGGCGACGGTTGCGCCGGAACGCGCCAGCGCAAAAGCGGCTGCCCGCGCCGCACCACCCGCCCCGTAAATCAAGACGCGGCTGCCTTTGATGCGGAGTTTTTTCTCGAGCGCACGGAGCAGGCCGAGATAGTCGGTGTTGCTGCCGTAGAGAGACCCGTCGCGGCGAACAACCACAGTGTTCACGGCGCCAATTTCCGCGGCGAGAGGATCGCACTCCTCCAGATACTTGAGAATGGCCTGCTTGTGTGGATGTGTGACGCTGAAACCGCGGACTCCAAAGTCGGGGACGGCCGCCAGAAAATCGCGAAGGTCATGCACAAGGAATGGGAGATAGACGGCGTCCATGTGGCGAGCGACAAAACCGGTATTGTGCAGTAAAGGTGAGAGGGAATGTCCGACGGGCTCGCCAACCACTCCGTAGACGCCAGTGCGACGCGTGAGAGCGTGAGCGCGGTAGAGATGCTTCATGTCGTCCAGCGAAACCTGGCCGGGAGCGGTTGCCGCGGCTACAGGAGCGTAAGCCAGCGCACTTCCCTCGCGCAACGCGAGGATTCGCGCAGGCAGGCCGGCTTCTCCCATCGGAACGGCGACAAAGTTTTTGGAGCTTCGCACGAGGCGCAAAAGCCGAACGCTGTCTTGAATGCTCCGGGCTTCCGCCGCAATCTTCACGGCATCGACGCCACCGTGGGCCGGCGGGTTCATGGTGCGAGGCAAATCCGGCGTGCGTTCAAAGTCATGTACGGAAAGCATGACACGCGGCGGCACGGGATATTCCCGAACGGACTGGCCGGGAAGTTTGCGCAAGGTTTCCAGTTCGAGATCGCACCAATGGCAACCGGCTTCGCGAGCCTGAATCAGCCAATAGAGTTCGCGGTCAACGCCTCCGGCGAATTTGCCTCCACCCTCGCGGCGGCGGCAAGTGGCGAGAAATGTGGCAGATCTAACTTTGCTTTTCTTCAGCCAGGCGAGGAACCGCTCGCGCTCGAGGTCACTGCTCAGCCAGTCGAGACGCAGCTCGACGGTCCTTGCTTGCTTTAAGGCGGAGCGAACCAGCTTTGCCATTTCGGCGGCTGTGGAGGCTGCCACAACCGCACAAATTCGACTTAACCCGGTGCCAAAAATCCCCATAACCCGCCTCTTGCCGCCAAGCCATTGAAAATACAGGCACCTAGTATGCCGCATCTGCCGCCTGCGCCCGTATCAAAAGTGTAAAGCAACCACGGGCATTCTGTTGACGCGTGGGGTCGGCCTTGCTATTTTCGCTAGGAATAGACCATGCACGGCCCGTCGGGCGTGTTTTCGAAGGAGTTACGGAATGCGCGCTAGAATTGCTGTCTTGTCACTGTCGGTCTTCCTGGGTGCTGCCGCAAGTTCGGCACAAAATGTAATCCCGGCTGCTCCGGCAATTCCTCAAGTCGACTACAACAATGTGAATTGTTCGGGTTTCGTTACGGACCAGCGAGTGCCGGACGAGATGCGGCTCATTTCCGGGGAGGAATCGAATTACAAGATCACCTTTAACCGCGGCGATTATGTGCACATCAATCGCGGGCAGGACAAAGGTGTTCGCGTGGGCGACCGGTTCGCGGTGGTGCGACCGGACAAGGATCCCACGGACGTGCCATGGTTCAAATGGCAGGCGAAGCTGCTGAGAGCGATGGGCCAGCTTTACATGGACGCGGGGCAGTTGCGGGTGGTCAACGTACAGCCCAAGGTTTCCGTCGCTCAGGTCATCTTCTCGTGCGATTACATGCAGCGCGGGGATATCGTGGTGCCGTATCAAGATCGTCCAGCGCCTCCGTACAAGGATCCTGCCGCCTTCGATCACTTTGCACCGATAAGCGGCAAACCCGTGGCCATGCTGGTGGCGGGAAAAGACTATGGACAAGTCTACGGCAAACTCAGCCCCGTGTACGTAAACCTGGGGACGAACCAGGGCGTCAAGGTCGGCGATTACTTCCGAATCTTCCGCTATCAGGGTTCGATGTCAGAGACCGTGCCCCAAACAAAGGACTATCAATACGCGCTGTACGGGTTTGGGAGCGCCCCTTCGCGCTATTCATGGAATGACTTGCCGCGGGAAGTGCTCGGCGAAGGAATTGTGATCAACGTCAACCGCAATTCATCGACCATGATAGTCACTTTCAGTTCTATCGAAATGTACGCGGGCGACTACGTCGAAATCGAGTAGAAATCTCCGTCACGCCGTCAAACAGCTCAGGCCCGCTGCGGATTCCCCGCGCGGGCCTTCTCTTTTTGCCTCACCGTTTGGTTTCGATCTTCCTTAGCCAGTTGCAATCCTTAGGCTTCCGCCGAATTTAAGCGCTCCGAGAAAACCTCGCAAGTAAATCCAAAGAGGCGAGCTTCGGGATCGCGCCAGGCGTCGCGAGGCAACCCCGCCTTCCAGCAGGTCTCCTCGAGGAACTGTTCGCGCGTCAGTCGATGTTCGATGGCCACCTGGGGGAGCAGAAGCCCGCGCTGTGCGTGTAGACGCACGAATAGGCCGTGACGCCCGATCTCGATGGCATCAGAAGCGATGGGCTCCATGGGTGAAAGCAACGAAATCTCGATGCTAAGTTCGTCAAGCTGCTCCGGCTTCATAGGGGAGAACCGGGGATCTTCCAGCGCGGCACTGGCGGCGCAACGAACAATGGCCTCTCCCAGCGGCTCGTTCGCCTCGATGACGCCGATACAACCCTGCAGGCGATTGCGCACGTGCAGAGTGACGAAGACGCCGCGGCGATCCGCGAAGACTCCTTCGCAGGGGAATGCATCCGGAAGCTTTCGCTGGGAGACGGCATTGAC
>WNFO01008442.1_pt1 | contig 11581 bp, 8 predicted proteins | sample 5400251 | NCBI WGS metagenome assembly WNFO01 (sample SAMN13153354, study PRJNA577476) | soil metagenome | isolation source: 100 cm saprolite under Madrone tree | place: USA:California | collected 2016-06-14
GACCAGTTCATCGACCCGCTTTTGCGGGTTGACGAAGGAAAATCCTGAAGCACGAATATCGGCTTTTACGCGCACCTTTCCGTCCGCACTTCCATTGATCACGATGTCCCCGGCGGCGTTCGTCATTTCAAGGCGAATCGGGCCGGTAACGTCCAGCGTGCGACTGAAGCTGCCGTTGGCGGACGATCCCACGCCGCACGCGCCGAGCACCGCAGCGAGGGCGAGCAATCCTAAAGATGCGGCCAACCCGCGGTGTCGCTTCACGGTTCCTCCATTATTTTGCCGGGCGCTTCTTCGGGCTGTTCTAATGAGAGATACGCAAGAATAAAACTTTATGTTCCTGAACTGACCTTGGCCGTGGATTTCGCGGTGCGCGCAAGGCCTTCATTGAGCGAGCCCTGCCTGTACCCTTCCAAATCGAGAGCGACATAGGAGAATCCGGCAGCCTTCAGCCGCGAAGCGATGGCGGCTGCGACTTCCGAAGACAATGCGCGCGGCATTTCGTCGGGCGCGATCTCGACGCGTGCCAACTGGTCATGAAGCCGCACGCGGAATTGCCGGAAGCCCAATTCACGGAGCGCGGCCTCGCCGCGCTCCACCAAGGCAAGCCGCTCCGGCGTAACTTGCGTTCCGTAAGGCAACCGGGACGCCAGACACGCGGAAGCGGGACGGTTCCAGGTCGGCAGGCGTGCGCGCCGAGAGAGGGCGCGAATCTCTACCTTGTGCAGGCCAGCGTCGAGCAAGGGAGCGAGCACCCGGTGCTCCTTCGCCGCGCGGTGACCGGGGCGAAAATCGAGCGTGTCGTCAGCATTGACACCATAAGCGACAGCGGCGAAGCCGCGGTCGCGCGCGATTCCATCTAACACCGAGAACAATTCATCCTTGCAAAAGTAGCAGCGATCGGCGGCATTGGCGCGGTACGCGGGGTTATCCAATTCATGAGTCTCGATAAATTCATGGCGCACGTGAAGGGCATTCACGAAGTCGTGGACCTGCTCGCGGTCGTATTCGGAAAAGCTGGGCGACAATGCCGTGATGGACAACGCGCGTTCCCCCAGGGCGTGCTGCGCGGCCCACGCCAGATATGCGGAATCCGCTCCACCAGACAAGGCGATTAGGATGGAGGGAATTTCCGAGAGGCGCGACAGGAGCAACTTCTCTTTTTCCGCCGCGCTTGCCCCCGCGAATTCCACGGATCGCTCTTTTTTATTCATTCGGATGCGCACGAGCCTATTCATCTTGAGCGCAAGTATACCTCAGGGCATGAAGTCTGAAGCACAAACCAAAACGCGAGGCGCATCTTCACTTGAAATCCAAGAGAACGTCGGCGACGCCCATTCCTGCGTCCGTTCTCACCCAGTGCCCCACGTTTTCATAGTGCACCGGCAGATCTCCGAAGACTTTCTCGGGATGTGTTTCCAATGCCGTCAGAAACTGCTCATATTGTGTTTTGTCGAAACTTTCTCCGGCGGGGATGGGCCAGGCCTCTCGGAGGCGACGCTCCGCTGCCGGGGAAATTCCAGTGAGCACCATCGTGCCGAACTTATACTGATTTCCTTCCTCCACTTTCACTGCGTAGGAGACGCTATGCGCTTGCTCGTCATAGGTGGCTGACGGAACTACCTTGGCCTCGAGAAAGCCTCGGTGTGCGTATTCCTCGCGCACGCGGTCCCACCCCGCTTCGATTTCCATTCCGTTCGCGGCGTCACCGGGCTTGGTTCCCACGCTGGAGGCCAACGTGAACGTGGACAAGACCGAATTGCCGCTCCATTCCACCGCCTTCCAGTGATATACCGCGCCTGGCGCGACGGGAATGAATACAGGGATCTCTTCCGGTAGCTTCTGATTCGGATTTCCCGTCAGCCGCATTTCCGGCGGACCAAGCTTCGCCCGCAAGCAGCCTTGCTGAAGAAAAAAGGGCCGCACATGCTCGGCGAGAAACAGATCAATGGTCATTCGCGAATAGGGCCTCGCGAGGAGTTCCGAAACATGCTGTTGCACGGCAAGGGATGAGGTCAGCGCAGGGTCGCTGAACTCGATTTTCGCGATCTTGAGAGCTGCGCCCTGGATCTGGAACTCTTGGACGGTTCCGTCACCGAGCGGATTGGCAAGCGCCTGGTGTTCGACAGTTACTTTCAGGCCGCGCGAGGCCAGCAAATCTTTCAGAGCTTCGGCTGCCTGGTCGACCACATCGCCTGCTTCCGGCAAGGCGCCATTATAAAAGGGGAGCTTCTTTCGAATGGCATCCGACAATTCTCCATCCGAGAACCATGGGAGATTGTCAAAGTACACAGGGACGCGCGGCGCCTCCTCCACGTGATAGGTGACCGTGAGGCCTTCCACCTTGGTGCGAAAGTCATAGTTCACTTTGGCGAAGAGCCCGGACTGTAGCAGACGGTCCGCCGCCGATTGCAAGTCTTTGCGGCCGACTTGAGCACCGGTATACAGGCCTGTGAGAGGCAATACGTCTGATTCTGCGATGCTTTTCACCCCACCAATATGGAGCTCACGAAGCGTCGCCGTGCCTGTTTCCGGCGTTTGCGCAAGTATGCGCGCGACAAAAATTGAGAAAAGGAGCGACCAATCTTCGAGGAGATGGCGGGCTTCGCGGCCCCGACAGCCGAATCCCGGCGGGGCTACTCCACGGTGACGGACTTGGCGAGATTGCGCGGCTGGTCCACATCACAACCACGCCGCACGGCGATGTGATAGGCGAGCAATTGCAGAGGAATAATCTCCAGCAGCGGCACGAGAAGTTCCGGCGCGGGAGGCAATTCGATGACGTGATCCGAAGCCTCGCGCGCGAGATGATCACCCTGAGTAACGATGGAAATCACGATGCCATCCCGCGCTTTTACTTCTTTGATGTTCGAAACACTTTTCTCATAGCGGGTCATTGCGTCCGGGTCGGATTCGTCCCGCGTTGCCAGGACGACCACCGGAAGGTTTTCGTCGATGAGCGCGTTCGGACCGTGCTTCATCTCGCCGGCAGGATAGCCCTCGGCATGGATGTACGAGATTTCTTTCAACTTCAGCGCGCCCTCGAGCGCGATGGGGTAGTGAATGCCGCGTCCGAGGTAGAGAAAGTCGGCCTGCCGGAAAAATTGCCGCGCCAGATTTTCGTAAAGCCCAGTCTCATCCGCTTGCAGCGCCGTCTCCATCTTGTGCGGAATGCGGGTGAACTCCTGCAGGATATTTTTTGCCGCTTCGCCGGAAAGTCTTCCGCGCACCTGACCAAGATGCGCGGCCAGAAGCAAAAGCGCGGTTAGCTGCGAAGTGAATGCTTTCGTAGAGGCCACGCCAATCTCGGGTCCTGCGTGAGTCAGGACGGTTCCGGCCGCCTCGCGGGTGATCATCGAACCCATGACGTTGCAAATCGCGAGCGTGGGAGAGCCTTTGGACTTGGCCTCGCGCTGCGCCGCCAGCGTGTCCGCCGTTTCTCCCGATTGGCTGATGCAAACGGTGAGCGTCTTTCCATCCAGGATAGGATTTCGGTAGCGGAACTCGCTGCCGTAATCCACCTCCACCGGGAGGCGCGCCAACTGTTCGATCATGAATTTCCCGGCGAGACCCGCGTGCCAACTGGTTCCGCAGGCGACGATGCGCACCTGCTGGAACTCGCGGAACTGCTGTGCGGTGATATCCATGTCGCCGAGATAAATGTGCCCGGTATCCTGGGAAATCCGCCCTAGAAAGGTGTCTCTCACCGCGCGCGGCTGTTCGAAAATCTCCTTCTGCATGAAATGCTTGTAGCCGCCCTTTTCCGCCATGATGGGATCCCAGGCGACGTGGTGCGCGGGGCGGTCTACGGTACGCCCGTCATGATCCATTACTTTGACGCCTTGCGGCGTCAGCACGGCGATGTCTCCATCGGCCAGGAAAAAAATCTGCCGGGTGTGCTCCAGGAGCGCGGGAATGTCGCTGGCAACAAAATATTCACCCTGGCCGAGCCCGATCACGGAGGGGGGCCCCAGACGGGCCGCAACGATTTTGTGAGGATTTTTCGCGGACAGGAACACCAGCGCGTAAATTCCGCGCAGTTCCTTCAATGATCGCCTCACGGCTTCTTCCAGCGGCACACCGCCCTGCGAATTCTTTTCGACCAGGTGGGCGACGATTTCCGTGTCCGTTTCGGTCGCAAACTTGTGGCCCTCGCTCTGCAGCCGCTCTTTCAGCTCGAGATAATTTTCGATAATCCCGTTGTGCACAACCACGATCTCTCCCTTGCAATCGCGGTGCGGATGCGCATTTTCCTCCGTCGGGCGCCCATGCGTGGCCCAGCGAGTGTGCCCGATTCCATAAGTACCTTCGATGGGCGACTTCTGAATGACTTCTTCGAGGTTGCGGAGCTTCCCCGGCGCGCGCCGAATCTCGAGCTTGCCGCCTTCGGTGACGACGGCGATCCCCGCGGAATCATAGCCACGGTACTCCAGCTTGCGCAGACCTTCGATGATGACGGGGACAACCTTCTTCGGCCCGATGTAGCCGACAATTCCACACATGAGCGGCGTCTCCTGAAAGCCTTAGTAAGAGCCTAGCATGCCTTTTGCGCGCTCCCGTCGGCCTCCCGGCTGGATGTCACGAATCGCATCAGGGCTGCCAGGGGACGTCAGGCGCGCGCTGAAGATCGTGCTGTCTGAAAATCAATCGACAATTTCAAAGCGGTATTCTTCGATGACGGGGTTCGTCAGCACTTCTTTCGAGATTTTCTCCAATTGCTTTTGGGCTTCGTCGCGATTCCAGCCGTCGAGATTCAGCACGAAGAACTTGCCCTGGCGCACATCTTTTACGGCGGCGTAACCCAGCCCAGAGAGTGCGTGCTGTATCGTCTGACCCTGCGGGTCGAGCACGGTTCTTTTCGGCATCACCCAAACATGTGCCTTCATGTGTTCAGTATAACATCCGAGACAATTCCCGCCGCCGCACGCACATCCGCTGCAGGCTGACTTAAGCGTTTCCGACCTGGAGCAGCTTTCGTTTCTCGGCTTCCGTGAGGAATGCATGTTCGAAACTCATGGAGGCGAGGTGCGCCAACTCGTTCGCCGACAATCCCATGCGGCGGGCGTTTTCATATTCCTCAACGAGCGTCGTATGGAACATCGCCGGATCATCGGTCGAAAGCACGACGGGAATCCCGTGCCGATAAAGTTGCGGCAACGGATGGTCCTCCATCGGCGCATCCGTCCGCCGCAACTGTTGCGCAAGCGCTCCGGTTTTCGCATTGCTCGCAGGGCAAATTTCGAGCGGTATACGCCGCTCCGCAAGCAGATCCATCAAAGCCGGGTCGTGGATGGCGGCAATTCCGTGGCCGATGCGTTCCGCTCCAAGCAACTCGACAGCCTCGCGAATTTTTGCCGGTCCTCCGACTTCGCCCGCGTGCATCAGCCTGTGAAGACCCGCCTCCGTCGCTTTTTCATAGACCGGGCGAAATTCCTGCGTCTCGACGCGCATCTCGTCTCCACCGATGCCGAATGCGACGATCGATTCGGACCGGATGTTACGAGCCGCGGCGACCACCTGCATGGCTGCTTCGGCGCCAAATTGCCGCGTGGCATCGAAAATCCAGTTCAGGCGCAGCCCCCGGCTCCCGAAGAGTTCCGTTTCACGCAGAATCGCCTCAAAATTCGCCTCGGCGCGTTGCTTTCGCAAAAGCATCACGCCCACGGAAAGAGTCACCTCAGCGTAGACTACGTTCTGCGACAAGAGATGCTCCCCGAGAGCGTGCGCAACCAACGCGTAATCCCGGGGCTCGCGCAAGTACGACGTCACCCACTTAAATGCTTCGAGAAATTCCGTGAAATTGCGATAGACGTACCTCGCCCGGACGTCCTCTTCCGAGATCTCGAGGCCATGGCGTGCGGTTAACGCTCTCGCCGTTGCTGGTTGAATCGATCCTTCGAGATGCAGGTGCAGCTCGGCTTTGGGAAGGGAAGTGATGCTTTTCGGGAGCAAGGAGGGAATCACCTGAGCAAGATTAACGCGGCAATTGTGGCCGGCCCGCGTTGACCCACGCTGTCAGCCAGTACGACCCAACATCGGTGGCGGCGTCTGAAAGCTGCCGGATCAAGATGGCCGCAGCCTGGTTGTAGAAACGGTCGAAGTATTCGTCGTTGTAGGAGTTTTCACCACGCCGGGCGTTACGATCAGCTAGCAGGATCGTCTCCAGCCAACTATGCGAGCTGAGGCAGGCTTCAAACGCGCGATCCGTCGGGTCGCTGATGTAGGCGGGATCATTTGGCCGCATGGGGAAGAAAGAGGAGTACTTGTCAATGAGTGTCTTGCCAAACCGCTCGTTAATGCCAGCCTGGGCCGTCAGCCGTCCATCGAAGTTTTCCGTGGTATTGAAGGGGTCGTGCGCCTCGGCGACGTAGTTCGCCAGGATTGCGGCGTCCAGCTTAGCTTCGTCCCAGTGCCCGGCCTTCATCGCTTCGGTCAGTTTTTCACTGTACACGCCCACCTGCCAGGGCAGCAGGCCGTTGGCTTCGAGCTTGGCTTTGGTGTACTTCGCCGCGGCGGTCTTGTAGCTGCGCGGCAAAGAGTCAAAAGGAAATCGCCCGTATTTCTCGAGATACAGAAAGTGATGGTGGCGTTCCGAGGGGATCTTTTCGATGGCGTCGAGCGGATCGGTGACATGTTGCAGCAGGAAAGCACGGTTGGCTTCGAAGAAATAACGAATTTCAGCGGGCAGCGTATCAACGGCTTGGTTCACGATCAGCTTGTGGCCCTTGCCGCCCCACGCGCGCGCGGTACGCGGAGATAAAACGAACATCGCCACAGCCGCGAGCAAAAGGGGGGCTCGCATTCGTGATTCCCTGGAGGTCACGGCCTTCATGGCGAAAATCCTCAAGACTCAGTTGATGTAGCCAGCGTACTCCGCTTCTTGCTATACAAAAAGTAGATCACAAGCCCGATTACCAGCCAGACGACGAAGCGGATCCAATTTTCAAGCGTCAAGCTGGCCATCAGAATCGTGCAACTCAAGACCGACAGGATGGGCACGAGGGGAACCAGAGGCACACGGAAACCTCTTGGACGGTCCGGCTGCGACTTGCGCAGCACGAGAACGGCGAGGGCCACCAGCGCGAAGGCGAATAGTGTGCCGATGTTCGAAAGGTCCGCCAGCGTCCCGATGTCGAATATCCCCGCAGGTATGCCAACGAACACGCCGGCTACGAATGTCGCCACATGGGGCGTCCGGAAACGCTTGTGCACCTTGGAAAATGTGCACGGAAGCAGCCCATCTCGCGACATCGCAAACCATATCCGTGCCTGGCCGTATTGATACACCAAAAGCGAAGAGACCATGCCCATCAGCGCCCCAATCGTGACCCAGCGCTGCAGGTTATCCAGGCCAATGTTGTGGAGCGCGGTGGCCACCGGCGCCGCGTCACCTTTGAAAACGTAATACGGCTGGATGCCCGTCAATACGATGGCCACTGCGACATACAGGGCAGCGCAGATGAACAGCGAAGCCATGATGCCGAGCGGCAGATCGCGCTTGGGGTTCTTGCATTCCTCGGCGGCCGTCGACACGGAATCAAATCCGATGTAGCTGAAAAAAACAATCGCGCCACCTGTGAGCACACCTTGAAAGCCGTTGGGCATGAAAGGGCGCCAGTTCACGGGATGGATGTACTTGGAGGCGAACACGATAAAGATGAAAATGGCGACCAATTTTATTCCCACCATGACGCTGTTGGCCTCGGCCGATTCGCGGATTCCCACAATGAGCAGCACGGTCAAGAGCATAACAATCAGGAATCCCACGATGTTGAAGTGTGGCACCCAACCTGCGCCGGGAGTGTAAGCAGGCGTGCTCAGAGCCGCAGGAAGATGGATGCCAAACGTGTCCAGGAGACTGTTGATATAAGCTGAAAAACCCACGGCAACTGCCATGTTGGAGACCGCATACTCGAGAATCAGGTCCCAACCGATAATCCACGCGACCAATTCGCCCATCGTCGCGTACGTATATGTATAGGCGCTTCCCGCGATGGGAATCATCGAAGCGAGCTCGGCGTAACAAAGTCCCGCGAACCCGCAAACAACGGCCACCAAGAAGAATGACAGCGCGATCGCCGGCCCGGCCCCTGGCCGTCCGGTGATTCCCGTTGCATGCATGCCGTGAAAGAGCACATCCAGGACGGGCGCTTTCAGGATGGAAGGAACTTCGACTTGCTCTCCCGCAGCCGCGGTCCCTGTCAGGACAAAAATACCGGTGCCGATGATGGCGCCGATGCCCAGAGCCGTCAGGCTGATCCACCCTAGCGTTTTCTTGAGCCGTTTTTCTGGGTGTTCAGAATCCAAGACGAGTTGGTCAATGTCTTTGCAACGGAGCAGTTGTGATCCCACCCGTGCTCTCCGATCGCATCCAGGCAAACCGGAAGCCTCACTCGGCTGGATACGTAAATTTCAGGGATGAGTGCGCGGCTCACTTTAACCTGAGACGCGGCGTCACGCAACCCATTGTAGAGCACACTCTTGAGGCAGCGATTTGCGAGCTTTATACGTGTTCCAGCTGCGCGTAACGCTCGATAAACTTTTTGGTTCCGCGGCCAGGAAAACTCACGGAAAGACGCCGGTCGTCATCATCGCCCTCGACGCCTACAATCGTGCCAACGCCGTATTCGGGGTGGCGCACCTTCCGTCCGAGAAATGGATTTGCATCGCCGCCGTTTCTTGCCGCAGAGCGTCCGAATGCAGCCGGACTTTGCCGGCGCCGCCCCGCTGCCGTGGCGGGCGGCTTTGCACCACGCGCGCGACGGCGGAATTCTTCGGAGGAGTACGAATACTCGGGGTCAGGCTCGTATCGCCGTGTCTCGCCGATCTCCGCCAACGAGCCACGAATTGTATCCACTAACTCGCTCGGAATTTCTCCCAGAAACCGTGAGGGCCTCGACGCGTGAAGCTGCTGCTCGTTTCCAAACACGCGCCGGTACACCGCGCGTGTAAGCGTCAGAGACGTCCTCGCTCGCGTCATCCCCACATAACAAAGCCGCCTTTCCTCTTCGATGTCCTTCGCTTCAGTTACCGAGCGGCTGTGCGGGCAGATGCCCTCTTCCATCCCGGTCAAGAAGACGTGGTCGAACTCGAGCCCTTTCGTACTGTGCAACGTGATCAGTGTCACGCCCGGCTTGTCTTCGAAAGAATCGGCGTCGCTCACCAGCGCTGCAGCGTCCAAGAAGTCCGTAAACGTCTCGCCAGCTTCTATGCTTTCCGCGACCGCCCGCGTCAATTCCTCCAGATTTTCCATCCGTGCCACGTCGTCGGGCGTGTTGCGCTCCTTCAGCATGTCCATGTAGCCAGTCTCTTCAAACACTGTGCGTAAGAATTGCGCCGGTTCCTGTTCCGCCAGCGCGGATTGCAATCTGCCGATCAATTCCTGAAACGCCCGCAAGGGTGCCACCGCACGATCCGCCGCCGCATCGGAAATGCGTTTTGCGATTGCTGACCAAAATGAAGACCCGTCCGAGCGCGCCATTTCGCGCAGCGCATCCGTTGTGATTTTTCCGATCCCGCGTGGGGGTAAATTAAGGACGCGGAGCAGGGAAACGTCGTCCTCTGGATGCATCGCCAGCCGCACGTAGGCAAGCGCATCCTTCACTTCTGCACGATTGTAAAAGCTGAAGCCACCGACCAGCTTGTAGCGTATACCGCGCCGGCGAAAAACCTCTTCGAATGCCCGCGATTGAAAATTCGTGCGGAACTCGACGGCGCAGGTCTGCGAAGGATCGTCTTGCAGAATCCGTTCCAGTTCGCCGGCGACGAATTCTGCTTCTCCTTGTGCATCGCGCGCTTCGAAATAGCGCAAATGTCCGCCCGCTGCTTTTTCTGTGCGGAGCGTTTTTCCGAGGCGGTCCGGATTATTCCCAACCACAGCGCCCGCGGCGTCCAGGATATTTTGTGTCGAGCGGTAGTTCCGTTCGAGCCGCACAAGGCGGGCAGCAGGGAAGTCCCTGGAAAAACTGAGCAGGATGGACACGTCAGCTCCGCGCCAGCGGTAGATCGATTGATCTTCGTCGCCTACCACGCAGACGTTTTGTTTAGGCCCTGCCAACAGCCGCAGCAACTCGTATTGCACGCGGTTGGTGTCCTGGTATTCGTCGACGTGGATGTACCGGAAGCGCGCCTGCCATTTTTCCCGAACTGCGTTTGAGTCGCGCAGCAGGTGCGCCGCGCGCAACAGCAAGTCATCGAAGTCGAGCGCATTGCTTTGCCGCAATACGTTCTCGTACGCGTCGAATATGTCCGCCACGCGCCGGCCATCCGACCCGGCCGCTTCGCTGCGCATGGTTGCTGGAGTCTGCGCATGGTTTTTCGCGTAACTAATCTTGCTCAGAATATGCCGAGGGATGACGCTGTCGTCATCGATACGCAGCTTGTTAATGGCCAGCTTTACGGTCGCGAGCTGATCATCATCATCGTAAATGGCAAAATCGTGCGGAAGGCCGGCGCTCACCGCCTCCCGGCGCAGGAGCCGCGCACAGAGCGAATGAAATGTTGAAATCCACGGCTGCGAGGGCGCAACGCCAGCCCGAAGAAGAAGTTCCGAAACGCGCTTCTGCATCTCCTCCGCCGCTTTATTCGTGAAGGTCACCGCGAGGATGGCTTCCGCGGGGACGCCCTGCGCGATCAGGTTCGCCATGCGGAAAGTAATGGCACGCGTTTTGCCCGTACCCGCGCCGGCCAAAATAAGCACAGGTCCTTCGGTTGTCTCCGCTGCGAGCCGTTGTTCCGGATTTAGTTCGTCCAGCAAAGTCAGCATGTCTCGAAACGTTTCAGAAAATTCCAGACTGGTTCATGGTAGCCGACCGTCCGGACATGTGTAAACCGTCCCTCCGTTCCATGAGTTTAGGGAGAGACTCTCGGAGCATCTACAAACGCCAAATTCGTCTTTTCGTATTGCGAGAGTGAGAATCTGTTCAGTTTGTTGTGGACCGGCTCAGGTCGATTTCGAAATAGGTCAGGGAGCGATTCTTCTCCAGAACGAATACCTCGGGTATGTACAGGTGCGCCGTACTCAACAGATCGAACTGGCCTTGAAGGTTAAAGAACAGCAGTCCCGCCAGGGTACCGTGTGGCGCCGCCACGCCTCCCGGAATTCCCGCATCTCGCGCTGCTTTCTCTAGCTCCTCCCACTTCTTGTCATGTCCACCGCGCGGAATCCCCACCGGCAACGGAATTTTCCTGCGCGCTGTGGGGTCCTTCGCGATGGGATTCAGGGCAACATCCGCCACTCCCGCGGAACTCAGCGGCTCTATTTGTTGCCGGTTGTCGTCGGAGAGCATGACCAAGAGCCGCACCCGCTCCAAGTTGACCTTCACGCTGTCGTCCGTGTCATTTCGGAGTGTTACTTGAACCGCGAGAATTCCCGCAGCGTAGGGAGATTTTTTCGGGAATTTTTCCTTGTACTGCGCCGCTTCCGTCCATGGAAGCACGGAAATCGTCAGTCCTTCGTGCGACTCAACCGACGATGCCTTGAGCGGCTGTTGCGCCCAATTGAGTCCGGCCGCGAGCAACAGTCCCACATTTAACTGAACGAAGAGGGCAACATTTCGCATCGAGATATAATAGACTTTTC
>WNFO01004935.1_pt1 | contig 11580 bp, 8 predicted proteins | sample 5400251 | NCBI WGS metagenome assembly WNFO01 (sample SAMN13153354, study PRJNA577476) | soil metagenome | isolation source: 100 cm saprolite under Madrone tree | place: USA:California | collected 2016-06-14
CGAACGAAAGCGAGGGGTGTCTTCTCACTTACCTTGCAGTTCAGAGCAAATTTTCCCTTCAACTCTTTTGAAATCAGGCGGTTCCGCACACTTGGATCACACTCGAAAGCAACTGTTTCCTCCAACTCTTTTGCAATCAAGCGCTTCCGCACACTTTGCAAAATACCCGGGATAGGGTACCCCCCTCCCTCTCTTTTTTGTTCCACTCTTTTCCCCAAATCCGCAGTTCCGCAAAACAGGTCTATAACTCCTTTAGAATCCGCACTTATAGAAGTGTTGATTCTAGGGAATTTAAAGCTGTTTAGAATCAACACTTATGAGAAATGTATGGGGGTGGGGGTCTTATTGTTAACTACGCATCCTATGGGCATGTGTATCCTGAGCGAGTCCGCCGCGGCGGACGAGTCGAAGGACCTCTCTTCGCACCCGAGGAAGGGTTTCCGCCCTGAGTCTGTAGACATCGGCGGCCTCCTCCCCGACAGGGCCGGGTCAGGGGGCGTCGAATCGGTGGAATTCCCTCGCAACCGTTATAATGGTTCCATGACGGATTCGCCCCAGCAGCATATGCAGTGCATGGAGGTCTGGGGAGGCAGCCAGGTTACTTCCAGCGGTGTCGAACTGGCGGGACTCGACGTGTGGGTCTACAGCAAGCCGTTCGGCCAAGCCCAGCGCGGCGGAGATGTCTACTACGTCTCCAGTTGCGCTTCCGGCCGCATCAGCCGCCTGCTGCTCGCCGATGTTTCCGGCCACGGCAAATCCGTGGCTTCCACGGCGGCCGACCTGCGCACGCTGATGCGCCGTTTTGTCAATCGGCTCGACCACAAAGAATTCGTCCGCTTGCTCAACGAGCAGTTCACCGCGCTTTCCCGCAATGGCACCTTCTCCACCGCGGTCGTCACCACCTTTTTCGCACCCACCGGGCGGCTCTCTCTTTGCAATGCCGGCCATCCCCGTCCGCTTCTCTTCCGAGCCCACGATGGCCGCTGGTCCTTCCTCGGCGATCCGGACCATGCCGAAAAGAAGGGGCCGGGCAACATTCCTCTCGGCGTCCTTTCGATAGCCGACTACGCGCAACTGGACATCGAACTCGAACGCGGCGACTGCCTCCTCAGCTACACCGACGCTCTGATCGAATCCTGCGATGCCGACGGCGAAATGCTCGGGGAAGAAGGCCTGCTGCGGATCGTCAATCTGCTCGGCGACGTCCCTGCAGAGAAACTCATCGCTTCGCTTCTCCAGGAAATCGGCGAGCGTTTTCCTGAAAATCTCTCCGCGGACGACGTCACCCTAATGGTCGTTCGCGCCAATGGCCGCTCGCTGCACTTCAGCTTGCGCGAAAAAATTGACGCATTCGGGCGCTTCCTGAAAACTTTGTTCCGCTCCTTGAACCCCCGCGCGGATCGCGCCCCGTTCCCCGATGCTAACCTCGCCAATGTCGGCGGCGCCGTCATTCCCGCTCTGGGTCGCCGCTGGCGCGCCCCTCGCGCGCCGCAAAAATAATTTTTCAACCTGTGAGTACAGCGGCTTCCTGCGCAAAGGCGAATAGGCTACATTGGAAGATTGTACCGCAAATTAATTTCATGACTACGCGTCTCCCATCCCTTGTCATTGTCGGACGCCCCAACGTGGGCAAGTCCACGCTCTTCAACCGCTTGACTGGCACGCGCCGTTCCATCGTGACCAACGAGCCGGGCATCACCCGCGACCGCATCTACGGCAAAGCGGAGTGGCGCGGCCGCGCCATCGAGATTGTGGACACTGGCGGCCTCGTCCCAGACGACAGGGCGATTATTCCCCAGGAAATTCTGCGCCAGGCGCGTGTGGCGATCGACAAAGCCGCGCTGCTCGTGCTCGTCGTGGACACCCACACGGGCGTCACGCCGCTCGACCAAGAGCTGGCGCGGCTTCTGCGCAGCACCGGCAAGCCGTTCGTCATCGCGGCAAACAAGGTGGATTCCGCGCAGCAGGAAGCGAATGCCGCAACGTTCCATGAGCTTGGCGTGCCCGTTTTCCCCGTTGCCGCGGAGCACGGCACCGGCGTGGACGATCTGCTCGACGCCGCGCTCGCGCAAGTCAGCGTGGTGGAATCGGAAGAAGAAGAAAAACGGCCCGACCTCATCGAGGTCGCCATCATCGGGCGGCCTAACGTCGGCAAATCGACGCTGCTGAACCGCATGGCCGGCGAAGAGCGCTCCATCGTTTCGCCCACGCCGGGCACCACCATGGACAGCGTGGACACCGAAGTGTCCCGCGACGCCCGCACCTACCGCTTCGTTGACACCGCCGGGATCCGCCGCAAGGGCAAGACCACGCTGGTGGCGGAAAAGCTGAGCGTTGTGATGGCGCGGCGCGGCCTGGAGCGCGCCGACGTCGCGCTGCTGATCGTTGACGGCGTACAAGGCGTCACTCAGGGCGACGCGCAGATCGCCAGCTACGCCGAGGAGTCCGGCCGCTCCGTCATTATCGTCGTCAACAAATGGGATCTCGCCGTCGAAGCCGCGCGGGAAGCGGCCGCGCGCGATGCCGCCACGGCCAAAGGCAAATCGAAGCGCGCGCCCGGCGAAAAACATCGGCCGGAAGACTTCGATGCCGGCAGGCTGCTCCACGACTACGAAAAATTGATTCGCCAAAAATTGAAATTCCTGAGCTATGCGCCGATCGTATTTCTTTCCGCGAAAACGGGCGAGCGCGCGCAGAAGCTTTATCCGCTGATCAATCAGGTGGCCGATGCGCGGCGCCGGCGCATTCCCACGCCCGAGTTGAATCGCTGGCTCAAAGAGGACGTCGACCTTCAGCGCGGCACCACGCCGAAGGCGCGGCCCGTTCGCATTTACTACATCACGCAGGCAAAAATCGCGCCGCCCACTTTCCTCATGTTCACCAACCAGAAGACGCCGCTGCACTTCAGCTACGAGCGTTTTCTCGAGAATCAGCTTCGCGCGAAGTTCGATTTCACCGGCACGCCGGTGCGTTTCATCCAGCGCCTCCGCAAACGCGATAAGAAATCCCGGGGTGGTGAATGATCGCGACTTCCGCACTCTCGGACGCAGACCTCTATAGGATTTCTTTGGAAACTGCTACGATAGCGGCGTCCCCCTCCCGACAGGGCTGCAACATGCCGAGCAACGCAACCGCGACACAAACCGCAACCGCCGCCGAGCAAGGGCTGTATCGCATCGGCGAAGTCAGTCGGTTGACGAATCTGAAGCCCTTCGTCCTGCGTTACTGGGAGACCGAATTTCCGATGCTGGAGCCGGTGAAGAGTCCAAGCGGGCACCGCCTCTATCGCCAGCAGGACGTCGACATGGTCTTCCGGATCAAACGCCTGCTGTATGACGAGGGCTTCACCATCGCTGGAGCGCGCCGTCATCTGCGGGACCCGAACGGCGCGGGCGACGGCGATGGAGCGGCGCTTTCCGCCGGTGCAGCTTCGGAAGGCGCGTCACAACTCCTCGGCCGCAAGATGCTGCTCGATCTGCGCGATTCCCTGCGCGCTTTCTTGACGCTGCTCGAACGGCGATGATAACGTGGTGATGCGTTCGGGGCGTAGCGCAGCCTGGTAGCGCGCACGCTTGGGGTGCGTGAGGTCCCCGGTTCAAATCCGGGCGCCCCGACCATTTCTTTTTCTGCAATCGCAGAAAACTGCCGCTGCAAACCCGCCGGTCAGAATTCGCGTACACTGGTTTTGAGATTTTGCAAGAAAATATCTGATCCATGCCGCACATTCTGCTGACTAACGATGATGGGATTCAAGCCGAAGGCCTGCGCGCGCTCGCCGGTGCGCTGGAGGGATTCGCGACAGTAAGCATTGTTGCGCCGAGCCACGAGCAAAGTGGCGCGGCACAATCGCTGACGCTGCGCCAGCCGATTGTATGCCACAACGTGGCGGAGCGGCAATGGGCCGTGGATGGCACGCCCGCAGATGCGGTGATCGTCGCGCTGCACAAATTGCTGCCGGAGCCACCGGACCTGGTCATTTCAGGAATAAATTTTGGCGCTAACTTGGGAGAAAACGCGTACTACTCGGGAACGGTGGGCGCGGCGCGCGAAGCGGCGCTGCATCACATTCCCGCGCTGGCCATATCGCTTTGCTCGAAGAAAAATGGAGCGAAATTTGATTCCGCGGCGCGTGTAGCGCGTTCCGCGGCGGAATTAATTCTACGCGAGGGTTTGCCGGATCAAGTTCTGCTCAACGTGAACGTCCCGGAGCCGTGGGATGGAAGCGTCAAATTCACGCGGCAATCGAAAAAAATCACGCGCAATCAGCTGAGCGAAGGCAAAGATCCGCGCGGGCGTACTTATTTCTGGCTGTTTGAGCAGCGCATCAACAAAGACGTCGAACCGGATACGGATTACGCGGCGATTTTTTCAGGCGCCGTATCCGTCACGCCGCTGCACCTCGACCCGACCGACACCGATTCGCTCAATCATCTCTCGCACTGGGCCAAGCCGCTCGCAGACGCATTTCGCCGTTAGCGTCCGGGCGCCAAACCCACTGAGCCGCCAAGCAAACCGCAAGAGTTTTTCGTCCGGGCAAACGATAGGATAGGATGCTGCTCCGGCGATTGAGAGGAAATGAACAATCAGAAGCGATATGACGTGGCGGTGATTGGCGCGGGCGTATTTGGCGCGTGGACGGCGTGGCATTTTGCGCGGCGCGGACAGCGCGTCGTCTTGATAGACGCTTACGGGCCAGCGCACTCGCGGGCCAGCTCCGGGGGCGAATCGCGCATCATCCGAATGGGTTATGGCGCGGACGAGCTGTATACGCGCTCGTCGATGCGCTCACTCGCGCAATGGAAGGAGTTTTTCGACGCGGAACATCGGACGCTGTTTCAGAAAACGGGAGTCCTGTGGCTTGCCGGAGAAGATGACTTGCAGCTGCGGCAGACGATCTTTACCCTCAAACGCTGCGAGGTTCCCTTCGAAGAGATGGATCGCAGTGCGCTCGAATGGCGCTTTCCTCAAATTGCCTTCGACGACGTGACTTTGGGTGTCTTCGAGCCGGGAAGCGGCGTGCTGATGGCGCGGCGCGCCGTGGCGGCGGTTGTCGAAGACGCTGTGAAGCGGGGCGCTGAATACCGGCTTGCGCAGATCGCGACACCCCGCGGATCGGGACTCCTGGATTCCATCTTGACAAGCGCGGGGGAGCGGATTGTTGCCGGCCAGTTTGTCTTTGCATGTGGCGCGTGGCTGGGCAAACTTTTTCCGGACATCCTCGGAGAGCGAATCTTTCCGAGCCGGCAGGAAGTCTTCTTCTTTGGCATACCGGGAGGTGATTCGCGTTTTACGCCGCCGGCGCTGCCGACCTGGCTTTTTCAGCATGATTTGGTCTACGGAATGCCCGATCTCGAAAGCCGCGGGCTGAAGATTGCGTTCGATCACCACGGCGAGCGGGTCGATCCGGACACGCAGTCGCGCATGGTTTCCCAGGAAATGGCGGAAGCCGCTCGAAACTATGTCGCCCGGCGCTTCCCTGCTTTACGCGACGCGCCGATCGTTGAGACGCGCGTGTGCCAATACGAAAACACGTCGAGCGGCGATTTCCTTGTGGATCGGCACCCGGAAATGAAAAATGTATGGTTTGCCGGCGGGGGCTCGGGCCATGGGTTCAAACATGGGCCCGCATTTGGCGAGTACATCGCCGGCCAAATTCTCGACGGAACCTCGCCCGAACCGCGCTTCTCCCTGACCACCAAGGACACGGTCCAGAACCGCGCGGTGTACTAGTGCCGTTCCAAGTTGTTCGGGCAAATCCTTTCGACGATGCTTTTTTATCTTCGGGTCCGGCCGTTGGACCCGCATTTGGCCTAAATAGTTGGAACGGCACTAGCGTGGCGCGTTACATTTTCGAAGAACGACGGCGGGGAAGGGGCGCGGCAGAAGCAAGTTTTACCCGCCGTGCTTTTTCCGCGTAGAGATGTTCGTCCGCTTCGGAAAGCAGCTTTTCGATTCGCTCGCCATCGCCGCGGCAAACGGCGATGCCTATGCTGGCCGATAGCGGAGGTTTTTCCTGGTCTTCGGCCATCACGGCGCGAATGCGGCCGGCGACGCGTTTCGCTTCGTCCTCGTGCGTCTCCGGAAGAACAAGCACGAATTCATCACCGCCATAACGAGCGGCAGTGTCGATGGCGCGGCAATGGATGCGCAAGAATTCGGCCATGCGGCAAAGCGCGCGGCTGCCGACCAGATGGCCGTAAGTATCGTTGATTTTCTTCAGACCGTCGAGGTCCAGGAGCAATACCGCGAACGGCCGGCCATTGCGGTTGGTGCGCTCGGTCTCGCTCTCCAGCACGTCAAGCAGCCGGCGATAATTCGCCAGGCCGGTGAGAGGATCGCTTACCGCGAGATGGTGCACCTGTTCAAACAAGTGCGCGTTGTCCCGCAGCGCACCGCCAAGCGCAATCGCGTAGCTGAGCACAGTAAGTCCTTGCGCAAGCACGAAGGGAGCATCAAGCAGGCGTTCAGACTGGCAGGCAGCAAGCTGCGCTGCGAGATTGAGCCAGCCAGCGCCGTAGACGGCGCGATCGAACACAGAGTCTTCCATCTGCAGCCGGCGGCGATACCAGATCAGCGCCAGAAGAAAAATTGCGGCAGGCAAAAGCTGCTGTGGGCTGGGAATCACCGCACCGGGATGTGGCGACACTCCCATAGGCAAGCGCCGCAAGGCGACGGTAATCAAATACGTCAGGCCCAGCACGGTGAGGAGAGCGCCGCCTATTTCGAGGTGTGGATGGCGGGAACGCGGCAGAAAATGCTCAACGAGCAGCGCGACGGCCAGCAGAAGAGCGAGCACCATGCGGCCCGTCCACAAAGCAAGGGGAGCCCAAACCAGATGGACAGGCTTGTCCTGCAAGAATTCCAGGAAGAGAACACTGGAAGCGGCCAGGACCGCGCCGGAGAGAAGAAAACCCGCGCCGAGGATCAGCGAAATGCGGTCCTGTGTTCCTTGAAAGCGAACGAGGGTCACGGCGGCGAAAACAAATGCGAGCAGGGCGGTGATGACTTGCAGATAGCCCTGCAGAACGGCGTCCGGGTGTATGGGGAAGCGCCGCATCCACATGGCAACGAGAAGGATGGCGAGAAATCCCGCGACATGCGGAAGGACATGCGTCGTGCGCTTTTGGCCGTTGATGCTTAGTTCCTTACCCATGGTCCACGCCCTGAAATCGGGCCGGGCACCTATATAATTAGACTACAGAGTACCCGGGAGCGTTGCAGCGAAAGCAGGAAGAAAACTGAAAAAAGAAGTACCAGGCCTGTGGAAGTTTTTCCCCTGTACGGTGGGACAGGTGCCGGCAACTACCGGGCGATTGCAGCCGAAAGCGATTCTATTTTATCTTACCGCAATTGCGCCGCATTTGGAAAAATGCCATAATTAAAACGATTCAATGGAATGACTGTGACCGCGGGCGTCTGAAAGCGATGCGAAAAAAACCACGCGCAGCGCGCGAGGCGCGCAATTTCGCGCCCATTCCTGCCCAGCACACGCTGAGCGAAATTTTCTCCCAGCCGGCGGCGTGGCGCGAAACCTCAAGACAGCTCGAACAGCGGGGAATGTTGGAGCAACTTTCCAAGCTTTTCTTCCCACGCAGCCCCTGGCTGTTTATTGCCTGCGGCTCGAGCTATTACCTCTCTCAGGTCGTCGCCACACTTTGGACCGGACAGTTGCAAGTGTCCTGCTCGGCTGTTCCCGCCTCGGAATTTCTGTTCGCTCCGAAAGAGACGCTTCGCCGGACGGGTGCGCAGCGGGTCGCGCTGGTCTCGCGGTCAGGAGAAACGACCGAAGTGCTGCGGGCGGCAAGACTCTTGGAGGCGGATCGCTCGATTGTGACGCTGGGAGTAACCTGCAACGCGGACAGCCCGCTGGAGAAGCTCTGCGCGCGCACGCTCAAACTCACCTGGGCGAATGAAAAAAGCACGGTGATGACGCGATCATTCACGTCCATGCTTCTCGCATTCGAACAACTGGGGGCAAAAGTTGCCGACGACGCAGAACTCATTTCCGCGCTCGTCGGATTGCCGGAAAAAGTTGAGCCGTGGCTCGAGGCGACTGCCGGTAAGATTCAAGACTTTGCCGGGAAGCGCCGGTTTACAGATTTTGTTTTTCTTGGCCAGGGCGCGCACTACTGGATGGCTCAGGAGGCTGCCCTGAAAATCACGGAGATGTCTTCTTCGTATGCGCAGGCTTATCACACGCTGGAGTTCCGCCACGGACCGCGGGCGATTGCGAGCCGCGACACGCTGATAACCTTTCTGCTTTCCGAAGCGGCCGCGGAGGAAGAAACGCTGCTGGTCTCGGAGATGAAAGAACTTGGCGCGGCGACATTTGTTGTGGCGAATCACGCGACAAAAACACTCGAGCGCGCGAGCGATTTGCTGATCGAGCTGCGATTGGATGAGCCCGAATTTGCGCGCCTGGCGCCCCTGGCGATCCCGGCACAGCTCCTCGGCGCCGCGGTGGGATTGCGCAAAGGCCTTGATCCAGACACACCGAAAAACCTCAGCCGTGTCGTAACGCTGCGCCGGGATGGCGATGACCCTGCGAAAAGGAGAGGTGCTTGAGCGCCGAAGCCGCCGCTGCGGTGACTTCCGTGCCGCGCCTGCGGCGTACGCTGACCCTTTGGAACCTGATCATCATTGGAATCGTGATCATCCAGCCGATTGCGCCGATGGGCATCTACGGGGTGATCAGCAACAAAGCCGGCGGACACGTGGTCACCACGATTCTGATCGCCATGGTGGCGATGTTGCTGACCGCGATCAGCTACGGAAAGATGGCTCGGGCATATCCGAGCGCGGGTTCGGCCTACACCTATGTGGGGCAAGAAATCCACCCGGGGCTCGGATATCTAACCGGCTGGGCCATGGTGATGGACTACATCCTCAATCCGCTGATTTGCACGGTGATCTGCAGCAAGCTTACACAAAACATCCTGCCTGGAGTGCCGTATTGGATTCTTGCCATTTTCTATGCAGGTTTCTTCACGGTACTTAACCTGCGCGGCGTAAAAACTTCGGCCCGCATCAATGAGGTGTTGGCAGCCGGAATGACCATTGTGGTGATCATCTTTTTCGCTTTCGTCATCCGGTTTGTTTGGGGGCTGCATGCCTACGGCGCTGGATTTTTTACGCAACCCTTTTACAACGCCGAAACGTTCAGTTTTGGAGGGGTGTTCCGGGGAACTTCCATCGCAGTTCTGACCTATATCGGCTTTGATGGCATCTCGACGCTTTCAGAAGAGGTGGAGAATCCGCGGCGAAACATCCTGCTGGCAACGGTGCTCGTGTGCGTGATCACGGGCGTGCTGTCCTCGCTGGAAGTATACGCGGCACAACTTGTGTGGGGATCCAAACCGTTCCCCCAGGAAATGGTGGAATCCGCGTTTCCCCTGGTAGCGCGGCAGGCCGGCGGATTTTTCCTCTTCCATCTTCTGAATTTTACGGTTTTAATCGCCAACGTTGGTTCCGGGATGGGCTCGCAATTGGCGGCCGCACGTCTGCTTTATGGAATGGGGCGCAGTGATGCGCTGCCCAAGAGAATCTTTGGAAAGATAGAGCCGAAACGCCAGATACCCGCAAATAATGTGATTTTGATCGGGAGCGTCGCGCTCATTGGCGCGTTTTTGATCACCTATGAACGCGGAGCGGAGCTCCTTAACTTCGGGGCTTTCATCGCATTCATGGGAGTGAATGCCGCTTCGTTCGTGCGTTACTTCGTGCGCGCGGAAGAAAAGAAGACGGGGAATCTCCTGGTGCCCCTGCTGGGCTTTGTCATCTGCGCGTTTATCTGGTGGAATCTCAGTCCGCCGGCAAAAATCGCGGGCACCATTTGGCTGTGTATCGGTATTGCCTACGGAGCGTGGAAGACCTCCTGGTTCCGCGCGAAAATGTCCTTCGACGTCCCTGCAGAATAAACGCCTGGAAGCGCATCGCTTGGTTGCTATTTGAGCCGCCTTCGCTGGATGATGATGACCGCGGAGGCGTGCTCGGGTGAAGCGGGCGAGCGAGAAGAATCTCACGATTACCATGCGGGACGTCGCGAAGGCCAGCGGATTCTCGCCCGCGACGGTTTCCATTGTCCTCAACAACGCGCCTCTGGCTCGCTACATCGCCCCAGCCACAAAAAAACGCATTGAGGAAACCGCCAAAAAACTCGGCTACCGCCCCAATGTCATGGCGCGCTTTCTTCGCAGCAAACGAAGCCACAGCGTGGGCTTGATGTTCTTCGACATCACGGACCCGTATTGCACGCCGGTCTTGCGCGGGATTGAGAATGCGCTCTATCAGGTGGGATATGTTGCCATCTTCGCCGATGCGCACAATCAAAAAAACCGCTTCGAGCGCTACCTCGAAATGCTGCTCGAGCGCCACGTCGAGGGATTGATCGTCGTCGCCAACTGGCTCTTCGTTGACATCCATCTTCTCGCCGATTTGGGCAAGCGCAACATTCTGGCGACTACGATCGGCTGGGAGCTGCCCGGCGACAAGGTAAGCTCCGTGATGGTAGACAACGAAAGCGGCGCAAGGCTGGCTCTCGAGCACCTTTACCAGTTGGGGCACCGCAAGATTGCCTTCATCCGCGGCCCGAAAATGTTGATTGATAGCGCGCCGCGATGGCGCGGTATCCAGAAATTTGCTAAGAGCGCCGGCCTCAGAATCGACCCTGGATTGGTGTTGCAGCTCCCGGAGTCCTTCGATCCCAACTCCAGCTTCGAGGGCGGCATTCGTCTGACGGAAGAATTGCTGCGCCGGAAGAAGCCGTTCACAGCGTTGATGGCCTTCGACGATCTCACCGCTCTGGGCGCGACGCGCGCGCTCACGAAGGCGGGGGTGAAGGTGCCCGAGCAGTGTTCCGTCACCGGTTTTGATGATGTGGCGCTCTCTTCTCTCGCAGCGCCTTCACTGACGACGGTGCGACAGCCGCTGGAGGCCATGGGCGGACTGGCGGTCAGTATCATCATGGAAGGAATTAACGCAGGCGTCGAAAAACGGGAATGGAACGTCGTGCGGCATAAGATGAATCCCGAACTGGTCATTCGCGATTCCACTTGCGCTCTTTCTTCGGCGCGATCGGATGATTGATCCTTGCAAAGGAAAAGCGCGGGTCCCTCGACCCGCGCTTTTTGTTTTGCGCAGAGCGTGTTCGGTGGCGTTATTGTGAAGCAGGCAGAAACACTTCCGAAGGCGTCAGGAACTCCACGCCGTGAAGCTCGGTGACGACACGCATGCGCTCGAAGCGGCCCTTCTTCCCGCCGCGGCTGGAGTCGAACGTCAGCAGATACTGGTTGTTCAGGTGCAGCTGGATTTCGTCAAGGTATGGCTTGAAGGTAACGGGAACTCCGAATCCGAGATAGTAAGATTCCGCGCCGGTTTCATCGGAGAGCTGGCTGAGGTTGCCCTGCGCGTTGAAGGCGCGGAAGAAACCTCTGCCCCTGTGTCCCTCATCCGGAGAATAAATCGTCCATACGTTGATATTCTCCTTTTGCGCGCGTTCGATGGTGGACTCGAGGTCGGGACTCCTCGGGGTAAAATCCCCGCGGAAATAATCGATGCCCGACGAGATCAGGAGGATCGATC
>WNFO01004939.1_pt1 | contig 11578 bp, 13 predicted proteins | sample 5400251 | NCBI WGS metagenome assembly WNFO01 (sample SAMN13153354, study PRJNA577476) | soil metagenome | isolation source: 100 cm saprolite under Madrone tree | place: USA:California | collected 2016-06-14
CGCTCAAATCAAGCTGCCAAAGCAGTAAGACTCCAACACCGAGGGTGAAGAAAGAGATTCGGCCCGGTCGCCACATTCTCTCTCCGGCCGGAGAAAACCGGTTCGTGGGAGAGTTCCAAATCGAAGAGGAGCTATCGAGCAGCTACAGCCTGATGACGTGGCGAGTCACCGCGCCCCTTTTCAAATATCAGGGCAGAAAGCAAAGAACGCTCAAGCTGCACCTCTCGCTAAGTGCAGAGTTTGAGAAAGTACAGCCCCAACGAGTCACCTCGCGTGTGCTTATGGCCTCTCAGGTAGTTGTCGGCCTCAGAACTCCCGACGGCGATCAGTATCTTTGGAACTCGCATGATCATGACAATGGCCGATTAAACCTCTGGGAATCTCGGCAACTTACCGCACACGCATTCGCCAAACTCGGCATGGAAATCCCAATTGAAGTTGGGAAAACACCGGATCGGCTCGATAAGTATGATCTCTTCATCAACTTTTTCGTTCACCATGAATTGGAAAAGAGAGGCAGAGACAAGCAAAGAAGCAGTGCGCGTGTCAGGCTTGATATCAATGATCTCAGCTTCTCGTGGGTCTGATCGACATCGGACGATCAAGCCATTGATGAAGAAGTGCGGAGACCTCTAAGAAGATTGATTGAGGCTGAAAGCGAAAAGCGTTGTCCCAAGCTGCGGCCATGACGTCCTGCCCGGTCGCGGTGGTGAATGATGAGGAAGCCAATTCCGCTCTTCTCTTGAGGAGAGCAAAATTCCGCCAGCCTTCGTCATGACCTTCCTTCAAAAAAGAACTTTCCATAGGACGACCAACAAAAACTCGCAACTCGATAGCTCAGGCGCATCGGTTTGTTTGAAATTAAACTAAGGATCAACCGCCCGCTACCGCACGCGGTTCTGACACCGAGCCGAACATCCATTTTCCCGCTCCCGACATCGAACGCTCTCGATTGAAAGGAAATCACAAAGGACAGGTCAAAGATAAGCCACGATCCGGCTTAATCTGCGTCTCTGCCTGCCTTTGTGGTAAATTCTCTTGCTGATTCTTAAACAACAATGCGGAGTTAATGTGAAACGAATCTTTGTAATTCTCGCGCTTACTATTTCGCTCATCGCGCCGCTCGCGGCGCAGCCAAACAAGTCGATTCCCTTCGCGCAGGGCGCTGCCGCGACGAAGACCGCAACCGCGAAACCGGTATCCGATATTGCGAGCCAGGTGCTGCCGAATGGGCTCGAAGTCATCGTCTTCGAAGATCACTCCGTGCCGGTGGTTACGATTGAGTTGGCGGCGCGCAACGGCTCGTTCACCGAGCCGCCGGAACTGAACGGGCTCTCGCATCTTTACGAGCACATGTTCTTCAAGGCCAACCGCGCCATCGCGAACCAGGAACAATACCTGCAAAAGATTGGCCAGCTCGGCATCGCCTACAACGGCGAGACGCGCGAAGAAGTCGTCGAATATTACTTCACGACGACCAGTCCGAACTTGCGCTCGGCCATGAACTTCATGCGCGACGCGGTCCGTTATCCGCTGTTCGACGAGAAAGAATTTGAACGCGAACGCCAAGTGGTCATCGGCGAAATCGATCGCAATGAATCAGAGCCCAACTATTACCTGAACAAGGAGATGACCGATCGATTGTTTTACAAGTACACGAGCCGCAAGCAACCGCTGGGCAATCGCCAGACCGTAGCGACCGCCACGACGGCGATGATGCGGCTGATTCAGTCGCGCTACTATGTGCCGAACAACTGCGCGCTCGTCATCACTGGCGACGTGCCAGCCGCGGACGTTTACAGAATGGCGCAGGAGTTTTTTGGCGAGTGGCCGCGGCGCGAAAAAGATCCCTTTGTCGAGTTCCCTCTGGTCGAGCATCCGCCACTGCCAAAGAGCGAGGGCGCAATCATCAAGCAGCCGGTAACGAACGTGATCATGGAGATTGGATGGCAAGGACCTTCAATCGGCAAGGACAACGCCGCGACTTACGCCGCCGACGTCTTCTCGTTCATCATGCAACAGCCCGACTCGCGTTTTCAGCGCAATCTGGTTGACAGCGGGTTGGTAAACGGCGCGGCGATTGGCTACTACACGCAGCGAAACGTGGGACCGATCAATATCGTCGCGCAGACGACTCCGGAAAAAGCGAAGGCCGCGTTGCGCGCCATCTACAACGAGATTGGGCATTTCAACGACAAAGACTATTACACCGACGAACAACTGGAGAGCGCAAAGGCCCTGCTTGAGGCCGACGATCTTTATTCGCGCGAGAAGTTTGACGAGTACGGAAAGACAATCGGCTTCTGGTGGTCGTCAACCGGCATCGATTATTTCCGCGGCTATCTGGCAAACCTGCGCCACACTTCGCGCGGTGACATTAGCCGCTATATTACGACTTATATTCAGGGCAAGCCGCATGTCGGGCTGGCGTTGATCTCCGAGCAGGCGCAGCAGCAAGTGAAGCTCGCGCCGGAGGATCTGTTTGGGCAGTGAGGGGGAATTTCCATTTGTCATTTGGCATTTGGCATTTGGCATTTGGCGAGCGAATCTAATGACGATAAGAATGCTGTCTTTGCCTCCCGATTGCGAACAGAGAACTGACGAAACGAGAGATCGAAAAATGATCAATGTGAAATGTCAAATGACAAATGGAAAATGGCTTTCTCTTATTGCCTGCTGCTTGTTTCTTATCGTCCTGTTCGCGCCGGCAGCGCGCGCGCAATCAACCCAAACTCAGGCCACGGCTCCGGATTTTCAATCCATCATCGCTCGGCAGGCAGCGCTGGTTTCCGAATTCGACATCAACGGTCTCAAGGTGCTGGTCAAGCGCCGTGAAGGCAGCCAGACAGTCGCCGCCGGACTCTTTATTCGCGGCGGGGTTGAGAACATTAAGTTGGACAACGCCGGCATCGAATCACTGATGCTCAACGTCGCCAGCGAAGCCAGCGCAACTTTTCCGCGCGAACGTCTGCGCAAAGAGTTATCGCGCATGGGCACCGTCATCGGCGAAAGCGTTAGTTACGATTACTCGGTGCTCTCGCTGATGGCGACGCGTTCTAACTTTGATCGCTCCTGGGAAATCTTCACCGATGTAGCGCTGCATCCGGCATTCAACAAAGACGATGTCGCGCTGGTGCAGGCGCGAATGGTCGCGGCGCTGCGCGATGATGCCGACGAACCGGATACGTACTTGCAGCGATTGCAGGAGCACGTCGCTTATGCCGGTCACCCGTATTTGAATCGGCCCGAAGGAACGGCCGAGAGTGTAGGGCGCCTGACGGCGGATGATCTGCGCGCCTACCATCAGAAGGTCATGCAGACGTCGCATTTGCTGCTGGTCGTGGTGGGCGATCTTGATCCCGTGCAATTGAAGCAAAAAATCGCCGCGTCCTTCGCCAAACTTGGCCGCGGCGATTACAAGTTGCAAACACCGCCGCCGATTTCTTTTACGGCATCGACGGTTGAGGTAACTCGTCGCGAGCTGCCGACCAACTACGTCCAGGGAATATTCGGGGCGCCTTCGATTATTTCGCCTGACATTTATCCGATGCGTGTCGCGGCGTCGCTTTTGCGGGATCGCGTGTTTGAAGAGGTGCGCGTCAAACGAAATCTCTCTTACGCGCCCGATGCTTTCTTGCGCAGCCAGAGCGCGAACATCGGCGGCCTCTACGTGACGGCCGTCGACGCGAACCAAGCCGTGCGCGTCATGCTCAATGAAATCTTGCGGCTGCAACGCGAGCCGATCGATCATGACGACATCACTGCGGTGATCGCGCAGTTTCTCACAACCTACTATATGAGCCAGGAGACCAATGCCGCGCAGGCTGCCGAGCTGGCGCAATACGAATTGATTGGCGGCGGCTGGCGCAACTCGCTGCTCTTTCTGGAAAAGTTACGCGCAGTGACGCCCGCCGACGTGCAACGCGTCGCGCAAAAGTACATGCACAACTTTCGCTTTGTCGTGCTTGGCAATCCGCAGCAGATCGATAAGAACGTGTTCACGGGCTCGGCCGGGAACTAAGTCAGGGTTTGGAGCCAGCACTTGGCCCGGTAAGCATCAGGGACGGAACACAACGTAATTGCGCTTTAGAATAGGCTCGAAAAGCGACCCTTTGCGCCGGCTCATGTCAGCCATGCCTTCGGCTGATCGAGCGAAAGGGCAGCAAGCATGCCGGACGCGTCCTTGATATTTATTCCCAGCAGGTTGATTGCGTAATTGCCCTTCAGCGCCTCCTGCAAGTCTATATTCCTTAAGCCAACCATCTCGACCTTGGTCGCGCCGGCGCTCTTCAAAGCCTTCAATTGAGTAGAAGCGGTGGTCCCTTGCATGCAAACCACCGTAATCGGCTTTCCAATAGCGGCGCTGTCCAACGTAAACGACGACAGAGTGCCGGCGCTTGCCGAGAGTTTGATCTTGCTTATCGCGCCCGATATGTGCACGTAGTTTTCGTCCTGACCATCCATTCCAGTGAAAGTCAAAGTATCTTTTGTCTTGTCGAATTTCACTTTGATTTTTTTGTCCTGAACTTTGAGGTCGTGTGGGACGAGCCAGCTGTGAATGGCGTTCTGATCGGGCACGTCGACGTCAAAAGTCTGGACCTGTCCATTAAGCGTCACGGCGCGGACCGGATGGATCTCGAAGCAGTGGGCGTCGTCGTTCTGCTTAAAGCCCGGGTGCTCGAATAAGCAGCGAAAGAAACCGGTCACGGATATTTTGGTTCCCACGGCTTGATTGAAGAGAGAGACAAAGGCCTTTGCGTTTTGCAGTTCACAGGCAATGTGCGGCTTTAGTTGGGTAGTGCCGAGGCAAAAATGAAGGTCGCCGTCTCCAGGGGTCGGTTTGTATACGCCGTTGTTAGCGGCCAGGTGCGCCGTCCGTTTTCCCGTACTAAGGTCCAACGTCTCTATTTGTTTCTTAAGCAGCGTCCCGGTGATCGTTACTTCCTGGAGGGCGGCTAACTGCGAGGCTTTCGGAACGACTATGGTCTTGGGCGGGCCAACGCTAACTTCATAACCATTGACTAGCGGACTGAGCGTCGCGGCAGTAGATATTGAAGCGGTCATGATTTTCTCCTACGTGTTGGCTGACTCTTAGCCTATTTATGAATCGCTGCTTATTGACTGTGCATCGCCCAGTTGAAAGCGGGTGGCTCTTCACCCCATAAAAATCTGAACCAGTCCGCCGCAAGGTCGTTCCGGTTCAGAGTGCCCAGGCCAAAGTTCTCCTCCACGGTCCGCAGCAGGCTGTAGTGATCGTATCTCGTGCTTTCCACGGTATTCGGTTTCACCATCTCTCCCAGCAGCACGGCATAAACATTATTCTCATCGTGAGGTACGCTCTCATCAAAGATCACCACCACCAATGTTCCCTTTGCGAAGTTCGGTTTCTTTCGTAACGGCTGCAAGAACGACTTGAGCCACTGGGCCAGAAAGTCGACGCGCCGCAACGGAATATTTGGTTCAAAGTTTGCCGGCGGCGTATGGCCGTCGTTTTGAATGTTTGGGGTGAACCATGAAAATTGCGGCAAGTCGTTCTTCTTCACATCTGCCGCGAGCTGCTGGGCATTTACGATCTTTGCCAGTCGTTGCGGATCGTTTCGCACCCTGTCAAAAGATATGAACGGATTGTGTTTGCGAAAGTAAAGACCCTTGCTCGCGACGGCCTTATTGTTTTCCGGCAAGTCTTCCATGTAAGCCTTCCAAGTCACGTTTTTTGCTTCCAGCAAATCGACAATGCTCGTATCCGGAAGGTTGACAGGATTATCGTCGGTCACGAACGGCAGACCCGCTATTGCGGCAATATAGTTCGGTTGGGAGGGATGTGTTATTCCGAAATAGTTACTTAATCTGACCCCCTCGGAGGCCAGGCTCTTCATGAATCCGTTATCAAGGGCAGCCGACTGTAGTTGGTTTTCTAAGATGATTATAAAAATCCGCTCGAACGCTTTTTGTTTAGCCATCAGCCATCACCGTAAATGACAGGTAATCCGTGAATACAGCGAGTTTGCAATACTCGTCTCTTGAAGCGTACACGCAAGCTATTTCAAGTCGGCAGAAAAGTCAACAAGTTTTCGCGGTGGTCATTGCCCATGGAGAAATCTCTGCATAGGTTCTTCGCGGTTGACGTGGTTCACGTCACTGTTTTTATTTCTTCTTGGGTTTCGGGGGCGGACCAAAGTCGCCATAAGTGATGAAACCGGATCTCGATGAATCATCCTTCTGCGCCTCGCGTCCGGCCCAAATGTCTTCTTTTGTTTCTTTTGCCGGCTTGATCTCGTAAAAATGAGCTGAATCGATTTTACCTTTCGTGGTGATCGTGATTTCTCCCTGCAAGTCCGTGCGATAGACTTTCACATTTGCAGCTTTGAGGCGATCCAGCACCACCTGCGCCGGATGTCCGTACCGATTCCACGCGCCGTCGGAAATGATCGCCGCTTCAGGTTTGACCCGCTTAACGAATTCTTCTGAAGTCGCGTACTTCGATCCATGGTGTGCGACTTTGAGCACGTTCGCTTTCAGCTCGAGGTTCTTGCCGAGCAAGCGTTGCTCAGTCTGCGCTTCGGCGTCGCCCATGAACAGCATCGAGAAGTCGCCGAAATCGAGTCGCAGCACGATCGAGTTCGCATTGATCTCGTTGCCGCCGGCTTTCATCTGCTCTTTAGTGAAGAACGGTTCGCTCGGGGCGATCACCGTCAGGATGGCGCCGCCGCCGAGATCGTACTTCTTTCCGGGTTGCGCCTTTTCATATTGCGCGCCGCTTTGTTTCACCGCCGCTTGGTATTTATCGAAAAAGGCAGTCACCGCCCCTTTCTTTAGTGGCGGAGGTGTGGGCGTAGCTTTCGCCTTCGCACCTTTGCCCTGCGGGCTGGCCGCAGCTTCCGGCGCAGGCGTGGAAAGATCGACACCGTTATCGATTACTGTTCCAACTTTGACTCCGTTCAAGACTTCATCCGCGCCACCGATGTGATCCGAATGCGGCTCAGTCGCGATGAAGTAGTCGAGACGCTCGACCTGGTAGCGCTTTAACGCGTCGAGCACCAGTTTGCCCTTGCCAGTGTCGCCGGTGTCAATCAGAGCAGCTTTGCCGGTCGGCGAGATAATCAAGATCGAATCTCCCTCTATCGGCCCGACATCGAGCACGTGCACTTGCAACTCGCCCGAAGGTTTCGGCGCCCGCGAACGCCACCACGGGAGCACCCATTTCCAACCCACGATCGCGCTTGCGCCTAACAGAAGTATGAGCACTGCAATCGCGCATCCGCATCCTCGTGTGGCTCGGCTCACTAGCTGTTCCTATCCACTTCGCAGCGGCCCAGGGCCTTCTTAGGCTTCGCTTGACGTCCGCAACAATGCCCGGAAACCGGCCTGCTCGAAGTGTTTGTCTGTTGTTAACGAATCGAAGATTCCCACGTCATGCATTACAACGAAGGACACGCAATCTACCAATCCCCACGTCTTATCTGGACGTGATCGGTATAAAGAGAAGGCTTTTTGAAACAAATCAGGATACAAATGAACGATTTGGACTTCACTGGAGCTGAGAAAATCATCTATCACCTGAATGGACGCCGCTCTAAACGACTTTGCCAGTGCATTACCAATTTCAAGCAGTACAGCGTCGGTCGTAATTAGAGGTCGCCGTTCAAATTCCGAGGCAAGGTCGAGGGCTCTTAAATGATGCTCATCTCCTTTGTTTATCAGAGCGACTACGAACGACGTATCGACAAAAGCATCAGCCAATAGTCTTTTCTCCGATCAAATAAAGATCGATATTTTCTGAAAAGTCCTCGGGTCCTTCGATCGTAATCTCTTTGAGCTTTGACATAAAGCTGCGGCCATCGCGGTTGCCAGTTCGTTCAGAGTACGTTCTCACGACTGAGTAGAGTTCTTCCAACCGTTCGTCGGGAACCTTTTCGATCTCAGATTTGATCAGTTCTTTCGAGATCATTTGACACTCTTCAGGAAATTGAATCCAATCTACGCTGACCTCGGACCGTCTGATAGCGCCGCGTACTCCAGCACCGCAACCAAGTCGTTCATTTCTAAGTCCGGCATCTCTTCTAGAATCTGACTAGCCGAAAGTCCCGCAGCAAAAAGGTCCAGCACGTCGATAACTCGAATGCGCATACCGCGTATGCAGGGCCTCCACACTGCTCAGGATTTGTGGTAATGCGCTCCATCAAGTTCTTCATGGTGCTCTTATATCATGGGCTTTGGGCAAGTTCTATGGCCCGACCCTTCTACTCGTCAATACCTTCTAATAAGCGGGACGATTGCACTCGTACGCGGATCGAATTTGTTAGCCATCGTTCGCACCTCGGGCATGACATCGGGTTGGCCGCGGGAGTAAGCTCGCAGTGCTTTCTCGGCTCCCACCGCGTGCCAAATCGTTTCTTGTCCAATCACTTCATCGATTCCCAGATAGAATTGATCGGTGCTGCGCAGTTCTCCCTTGATGATTGGATGAAATGCGAAAGCCTTGATCGAATAGCTCGTTAATTCAGACGCTTCAGTCCAGGTTATTCGACTTCGCAACTTGCCGGAATGTTCGACGACCAGCAGGATCAAGCGGAGGCCGAGCAACTGCTCACTTGATCGGTTGGCTACGGCGCAGTCGAAAACAGATCCCTCGTCGCTCTTGCGCAGCTTAGGTTCATCAACACGCGCCGGAAGATCGGGGACATCAAAGAATGCGACCGCCGCTGACTGCGGACCGCGCGCTTCCTGACGACCGCCCGCGACCTGAAGGCTGAAATTACTGACGAGCCCGAAAGCAAGAACTCCGCGCAGAAGATTCAGACTAGTCTTCATCACTTTTTCGTGACCCGCCATTCCCACTCCTCCTCGTCCCAACGAGTAAGCGAAGGTAGAGGCGCGTCGAGCAATTCATCATCGCCGCGTGCTGCCATCTCGCGGAAGCCGTCTTCCCATCCGGCGCGCGGCGTTTTGGGCGAACTAATCACAACCTGTTCGTCCTTCATCATGCAGCCACCTCAAGCAAAACTTCGGGATGGCGCTCGGCTATCTTCAGCAGGGTCCGAGCCGGGCCGGACGGCACGCGCCGCCCTTGCTCCCACTCTTCCAAGGTGCGCTCTGACACACCAAGTGCTAATGCGAATTCTCGTCGTGAAAGTCCGCTCTTCAACCGGATGCGAGCCACTTGGGATTTCGGCTGCACCTCCTTCCGTTTGCCGCCGCCAGCCTTAATCTCCCGCACTCCGTCCAGGACTTCCTGCCACACATTACGCTCAGCCTCGAACTTGGCCAGTGCTTTGCCTGTAAGCTTCTTACTCATCGCGAAATGCCTCCAATAATTGCTTCAGAATATGTGGGGGGACGTTGTCCACCTTGGCCTTAGCATAAACTGCCAGCATCCAGAATTCGTTTGGTTCGTAGCGCACATAATAGATTACACGCAGTCCACCACGCTTGCCCACACCTGGCCGTGCCCAGCGCAGTTTGCGAACTCCGCCTGAACCTGGAACAACTTGGCCAGCTTTTGGATTTTGCATCATGAATTGCTGCAGCTCGGCGTATTCATCATCATCCAGGTAGACCGGACAAACTCGTTGGAAGGCCGATGATTCGATAAAGGTGAACATTGGTCAGTTACTGCAATAAAGGGCAAGCGTTCATCCGAATTTCACCCGCTCAAGCACGAGCAATCCGATCGACACAGCGGCCAATGCATACATCACCGGATGAATATCGCGACGGCGTCCAACCATCAGGTACAAGCCGACATGCGAAATGAAGCCCCACAGTATTCCCTGCGTGATCGAGAACGTTAGCGGAATCAAAATCAAAGTCAGAAACGCCGGGACGCCTTCTTCGATTTTGGAAAATCTGATCTGGCCGACGCTGGTGAACATCGCCGCGCCGACCAGGATCAAAACGGCGGCAGTAGCAAACGAGGGAACCATGCCGGCGAGCGGCGCAATGAAAAGGCACGGCAGAAAGCACAGCGCCGTGAATACCGAGGTCAGTCCCGTGCGCCCGCCCATGCGAATTCCGGCGACACTTTCGATGTAAGCCGTTCCCGAAGACGATCCTGCCAGTCCCGCGCCGAGCGTAGCCAACGAATCGACGATCAATCCCTCGCGCAAGTTTCGCGGATGGCCCTGTTCGTCCAATAAATCAGTGGCATGCGCCACGCCGATGAATGTTGAGATGGAATCGAAGAGATCAGTAAAGAGAATCGCGATGATTGACGGCAACAAGCTCAGCTTCAAAGCGCCGAGCACATCGAGCTTGAAAAAGACGCTCTTGAAATCAGGCAAACTCAGGAGCTTAGGCGGCGCAACCACCAATCCGAGAGCCCACGCCAAGAGCGTTACGATCACGATCGTAGCGAGAAATGCGAAGGGACTCTTCCGCGAGATCAGAAAAACTGAAATGCCGACGCCGAGGATAGTCAGCAGCGCCGGTTTTCCAATCAGTCCGATTCTCACGAAGGTGACCGGATCCGAAACGATGATCCCGGCGTTCTTCAAACCGATGAAAGTGAGAAAGACGCCGATGCCCGCGGCGGCCGCGATTCTTATCTCCGTCGGAATAGCTTTAGCGATCGACTCGCGGATCGGCGTGACCGAAATCAGCAAAAAGAAAGCGCCCGCCCAAAAAATGATTCCCAAAGCTGTCGGCCAGGGCACTCCTTTGCCTAAGATGATCGTGTAAGTGAAGAACGCGTTGATGCCCATGCCGGGCGCTACCGCAAAGGGAAGCTTCGCATAAACGCCCATCAGCAGAGTCATGACGAAACACACAAGCACCGTCGCGGTCAGCACACCGCTGAAGGCCATTCCGGTCTTGCCGTCGGCGGAGAGGATCTGCGGATTTACGATCACGATGTAAGCCATCGTGAAAAACGTCGTAATGCCGGCGACGGCTTCGGTTTTGAGGTTGGGCGTTTGAGCAGCGGACGAATCCATTAGTCGTCATTCTTCGTGTGATTTCGTGGATCATCCTGCGTGACCAAAACTCGATCCACGAAATCACACGAAACGGCGCTACGACAAGACCGAAATTAATTCGCGTAAAGCCGTCTCGATATCAGCGCGCGAAACGTCATAGTGCGTCACCATGCGAATCGACGAACCAAAGCCGGACGCTAGCACGGCTCGTTCGCGTAATCGAACACAGATCTTATCAGCCGTCATTCCCGCCTCGGCTACGTCAAAAATCACAATGTTCGTGATGACTTTCTCAGGGTCGATTTTCACACCGGGGAGCTCGGCGATTCCTTCAGCCAGCAGCTTCGCATTGGCATGATCTTCGGGCAACTGTTTTGGTGATTCTTCCAGAGCCACCAGACCAGCGGCGGCGAGCACGCCGGCCTGACGCATGCCGCCGCCGAGCATCTTGCGCACGACGCGAGCTTCGTCTATGAACTCGCGCGTTCCCAACAGCATCGATCCTACCGGCGCGCCCAAACCTTTCGACAAACAAAACATTATTGAGTCAGCTGGGCGCGCGAGATCGGCGACGGTTTCGCCCAGTGCCGTCGCGGCGTTGAAAATTCGCGCGCCGTCGAGATGCACGGGGAGACTTTTTTCATGGGCGCGCGCGCAAACGTCTT
>WNFO01005880.1_pt1 | contig 11576 bp, 11 predicted proteins | sample 5400251 | NCBI WGS metagenome assembly WNFO01 (sample SAMN13153354, study PRJNA577476) | soil metagenome | isolation source: 100 cm saprolite under Madrone tree | place: USA:California | collected 2016-06-14
CCACCTTATGTGGGTAGTGCGTGTCGCCCCGAAGGACGCGGGCGCGCGTCTGGGCCAGGACCTGCCGGATCACCGCGAGGGTCGCGTGCAGCCGCTCGACGAGGGGCGGCTCCCGGCGACGCAGGCGCGCCGGCAGACGCTGGACCGCGGCCTCGGCGTCCCGCACCACCCCGCGCGTGATCCGCAGAAGCCCCTGATAGAGGATCTTCATGCGGGCCCGGGTTCGCTCCCGCACCGCCGGGCTGGTCCGGGCGCCGGTCGTGCGGCTGCGCTGCGCAATTTCGAAGACCCGGCGCGCGATGCTGCGGGTCCGCTCACGGACGGGCGTGCCGCGCCGTCGCAGGGTGCGCGTGAGGACGCGCGCCCCATCAGCCAGCAGCGTGCTGTCCGTCGGATAGTGAATGTTGGTCTCAACGACCGTGGTGTCCACGCGCAGCCGCCGGCCCCGGATGAGCCTCTGCGTGCGTCCGAGCATTACCAGCCGGGTCAGGACATCCTTGAGCACGCCCTCGTCGAGGAGGTGGGCCAGCCGGATCAGCGTCTTGGCGTCCGGCACGCGCTCTCCGTCGATGCGGCAGAACGAGCGGTAGACCAAGTGGCCGCACACTTCGCGTTCACACTCATCAAAGCTCCAGTCGTAGAGGTGCTTGAGGACCAGCAGGCGCAGCACCACGGCCGCCGGCGTCCCCAGCCGGCCGCGCCGACAACTCTGCGGGTGACGGCGCGCCAGGGCGTCGGCCATGCGATCGACGAGCTCATCGTCGTCCAGGAGGGTATCGATCCGGCGGAGGGTGGGGTCCCACAGCTTGTCCGCATCGGGCAGGAGCACTTCGACCAGGCTGCGCTGCGTGTACGCCCGCCGCACCATGGCGCCTCCGGTGAGGCCGGCTGGCCTCAGAGTCCGCACCGCGTGAGCTGCGTAGCCGCGCGTGCTGTCCTTTCGCGTGCGTGCCCAGGGGCCGTCAAGCAAATTGCTCCGTTTGGACGAGCGCTGACATCCGCACTCCGCATAGATACAGGATCAATCCCGTGTGTTTCGCCCCGGGAAGTAGCTAGCCTCTGCGCGGCTGGCGACTACCCTCCCCTTCTCGCTCCAGAAGGGAGAAGACGGATCGCGCCTTCACGACTTGCGGGCGAGCATCACTCCGTGCGCGGCGATTGCACGCATGGGGCGGAAGGAGCCGACCTGGGAATCGGCCGAGCGGAGCGCGCGATACAGCGGTCGCAGCGCTGCGGGCAGCCGAGGCCGGTGGAGGACGGGAGACGGCATCAGGTTGGTGATGGCGTGGATTCCGCAGGCCTGCTCAACGCGTAGCCCTGAGCTCTCGAGCATGGCCCCGAGCTCGCGATCGGTGAAGAGCTGTGGCATCGGGCCCCTGGGGCGGCCGGCGTCCGCGTGCTGTGACGTCTTGTCAAGACAGTGCGCTGGCGGCTGCCGGCATGCACGCCCCGAGCGCTTGCATCTTCGGCAGCGGCCGGTCGGCCCGTTGGATGAGGCGATCGTAGTGCGCGCGGATGCGCGGGTTGTGTTGCAGGCACGAGATGGTCGCCAGGTAGAGGACCTCGCGGAGCCCGGCGCGACCCCGATGGCTAATCTCAAATCAGGCATCTCCGATTCGGGCCATGCGGCTAGCGCCGCGGTGAGGGATCCGTGATGAAGTCGAACGCGATCCCCCAGGTCTCAGGTGAGTTCAAGATGCCGAGATGAGCTGTGCCCAGGATCCCATCATACTTACCCTGGCCGATCAGATCCGCCTGGTGGGCGCGCTGGAGGGTCGCGCTCTGGGAGAAGTCGTGCGGGCTGCCGATTCTGTCTTCGGCCGGCACCGCGGTGAACGCTCCGTCCTGCCGCGCGAAGTAAACGAAGCTCGTGTCCGCGTTGCGGATCACGAGGATGCGAGTGGACCCATGCGTCTCGCTACCGCGGTTGAGCTGGCTGAGCAGGGGCGTGTCGGGCGAGCCGTACTCCTGACAGACAGCGCTGTCAGGAGTGAACCCTCCGAACGCGGGGAGCTGGTAGTAGTTCAACGGCGACGGTGAGCAGTTGATAATCCCGTGATTCGGGCCGTCGACGGCCACGAACCGGCGAACGAGGTGGTACGCTTGGTCCTGGCGCAGCCATTCGCGCGTGAGCGTGACCCCGAGGCTATGGGCGACGATGTCGACCTGTCGCACCCCCGTGTACTTGAGCACCGCGTCGACAAAGGACCGTAGATCAGGGACGTTGGCGAGTGTCGAGTGCGCGACCCCTGACCGGTTCGTCGGACTCGCGATCAGATCGCACTGATCGCCCTGGTAGCCAAGGCCCCACAGCTCGCTCGGGGAGTAGCCGTGATCGGCGAAAAACTGCGCGAAGTTGTGGATGCTGCCGAAGGGGTTGCACGCGGTCGGGAACGGAGTGTCATTGTTGCCATGGAGGAAAATGACCGGTGTCCGCTGGACGGGCCCGGCGGCGCCGAAACCGATGACAGGTACGCCGAGTGAGACGTCGATGATGACGGGGAAGTCGGGCGGCAGCGCGGTACCCACGGTGCTGCCGGCGATCACACGCGACACCAGGACGAGGACAACGGTGAGCCCGGCCGCAATCGCAGCCGTGGCCACTCGGGCCCGTGACCGGTGCACAGTCTGGTCGGATCTTGGCTCGTTCGTCATTACGTCCTCCTCGCGTGAGAGACCGCTCGAAGCGAACGTCCCTGAGCGCGTAGCGCGGAGAAAGCCCCTCGCATTGTGCGGCGATCCTGCCAGAGTCCCTGGGCGTGGTCAAACTGCAACGGTCGGACCGGAAGGGATCATGCAACCTGTCGCCAGCGTGGGTGAGGGCAAGCCCATGGGGGTTCGAGCCCCCTCCCGGCACCAAAACTTCTCGGCTAGGATGATCCGGTGAACGCGCCCTCCACCCGCTTCATCATCGAAGGCGGTCGCCCGCTCAACGGCACCATCGAGCCTGCGGGCAACAAGAACGAGGCCCTTCGTGCGTGCATGGCCTTGCTCGGGGCGGCCCTGTGCGCCGAGGGACGGTCGCTCATCAACAACGTCCAGCAGATCGACCGGGGCTACGAGCGCATCGACAAGCGGTTGCGTCTCTTGGGCGCGTCCATCACGCGCGATCCGGTGTGACGGGGGAGCCCGACTAGATTCTCGGCGGAATCCGCCACCATCGCGAGCGGGTGGAAGCTCGGACGATCAACTCTGATGGGCGTGTTGACCAGCGTGGCCTCGCCGAAGGCTCAGCGGCCGAGGGGCGGCGCGGTCTCCTCGATCCAGCCCGTCGCGTCCATCTCCTCGAGGGGCCGAGGGCGCGCTCGATCAAGGCCCAGCCGGATGCCTCGTCCTCGCGCGACCGGAAACCGCCGTAGGCCGGTAGGGTTTGGGACCAGCCGGGCCGAATCAGTGAGCCGCGAGTTCAATCGGGCGCTTCTTCTGACGGCATCGCCAGAGTGCCGAATCGCCCGCCCCAGTGAGCGCAAGAAGTCCCGCGGTGAATGTCGGAGCGAGCGAGGACCGATCACTGCTCGAGTGTGAGCCGGACCCCCGAGGCGGCCAGCTTGAAATTGACGCCCACGTTGGACGTGGTCAATTCCACCACCACGCCGTTTTGGTTCTTCATGGTCACCGCCTCGCCGCCGCCGAACACCGTCACTCCCGCGCCTCCGGCGACGTAAGTGCCGGAGAAGTCATCGAGTTTCTTGAGGTCGAACACGATGCCTTTCGCGGTGCCCCACGTGAAGCCCGCTTCGCCGACCGACAGTCCCAGGACCTTCACGGGGTATTTCCGTCCCAGGTACGTCAATGTCCCCGAGCCCCAGCTGAATCCGATCCCGGCCGCCACGGAACCCTGCGACAGCTCCAGCGTGGCAGCTGGCATCCAGTCCTGTGCTCCGGCCGGCCCGACCACCGACACCAGACCTCCCAGCACGAGCGCGATCACCAGGTGACGCATAACTATCTCCTCTCCTCCTGCTCCGGTATCACGCCACGACGTCTCTGCGCGACCCACTCCTCCCGGCACACGCGCAGCAGGTGATTCGCCTTCTCGCTGGCAGTATCGCTCTTTGAGCCACTGAGTATACGCGTGGAAGAACCGGCTGAATTGTCGAAGTCTGGGGAGCTATCCCGCAGCCGGTTGAAGCTCCGCGGTAAGCGCGCTCCAGGATAGGCACGGGGAGCGGCTGGTCGCCGGAGCCGGTGAAGGGGTCGCAAGCCCATCAGGAGCCAGCGGGATCTGATGGCGAGGTTCGCTGTTCGTCGAGAAGTCGAGGACAGGCGCTACACTTGGGCCCCACGTCCGCGGAGTGGTGCTCGCGAGGGGTGGGTCAATGTCACCGAGACTGTCACTCAATCGGCGTGACAGGAGACAATACGCCGCAACTTACCGTGACCGTCGCAGCGGGCTGGGCGAAAAGCAGATCGTTGAAAACGCTGACGATGCGGGCGATCACCGCTGAGAACTGAAAATCCTGGTGTCGGCGGTTCAATCCCGTCCCTGCCCACCATTCTTTCACGCATTTAGCGAACGCTCTTTCCGCGCTGTAACCGGATTATCATCGGAAATCGTCACTTGGTCGTTCTCCGATCCGATCTGCGATGGCAAACGGGTGGGGCGCAGGCCGTTCATTACTGGGGCGATCCAGCTCTCGGCGTCGGATAGCCGCCCGTACAAAACTGTCTCTATGGGCCTCCAACTATCGGCCAGCACGTCCGTGGATCCAGGCCGACCCGTCGGGCGATCCGCTCGCCCGCTGTCTTCGCTTCTTCGATCGTCTTCCCAGCGTCAATTCCGCTCGCGCGGCCATTGTCGTACACGATGCGTCCGTCGACGATCACGGTCCGGACGCTCCGGCCGTCCGCGCAGTAGACGAGGTTCCGGACGACGTCGTGCGACGGCACCCATTCCGGACCGTCGAGATCGTAGAGCGTGAGATCGGCCCGCTTGCCAATCTCCACCGAGCCGAGAGCCTCTTCCCAGAGGACAGCGGTGGCGCCGTGCAGCGTGGCCATCTCCAGAGCCGTCTCGGCCGGGATCAGGCTCGGGTCCATGCGCGCGTCCTTGAAGAGACCGGCGACCGCAACCGTTGCCGGAGGGGGCTAGTGTTGGCTATCCTCTCCTCCGACTTCAAGATCATGGACCGCATCTCGCGCAGTACACGGGCAAGGACTTTCCCATGCGGGACAATCCGGCGCAGCGCGTGGTGCTGGTGATCGAGGTCGAGCGCGTCCGTTTCGTGCGGCTGCCCTTCACCCACGCCCCGGCCTGAGGTGCGCGCCTTCCTCGGTCTCGCCCTCGCGGCACTGCTCGTGACGAGCGTTCCCGTCATGGCGAGTCGCGGCTCGGCCAGTGACGAGCCTCCGCACTGGGTCGTGTCCGAGGTGCGTGAGGTCGACCGCCTCCAGAATCGGCTCGTGCTGACCGACGGCACCGAGGCGTGGGCGATCGACCCGCGGCAGCTCGACCAGCTCACGGAGGGCTCGCGAGTGCGCGTCCGCATCGAGATAACCAATGGCCGGCGGACGATCTACAGCGTGGAGCGGCTCGGGCCATGAGCCGGAGCACGGCGGTGATCCCGGCCTCGCATCCCGTGGAGCTCTTCGCCGACACCGTGGACTCCCCGATCGGTCCGCTCGAGGTGGTGGCGGACGCGCGGGCGGTGTGCGCTCTCGAGTTCGCAGACATCGAGGAGCGCCTGCACGCGCCGCTGGCGCGCCGCTTCGGGCGCTTCTCCCTTCGCCGGCGGCGCGATCCTCTCGGAGTCCGCTGTGGCAGCGGCCCCTCGGGCGGCCCGCGTCTGAGTCTGGCAGGCTATGTCGCGGGAACGGAGGCCACGAGGGGGTCACCACCGCCGCAGGGCGTTGATGTTGACTATCCTCAGACGATCGCGAGCGGCGTCTCCGGGGTCAGGTCTCACATTTCGACATTGGCTCATCGGCCGAACGCATCTCCGCCAGCACATCGTGAGGCCCGAGCCCGGACCCGCAATGTTGAGCTCTGGTTAAGGTGCTCAACTGAAGCACAACGTGAGCACAAGGCCCTTGACATGGCTAGTAAGGCGGTGCTGTCATCTCCTATCTCTCGTGGAGTTCAGGCTTGGCCCCCAGTTGGGGAGGCAGGCTTGTCGCTCGAACCGCAACGGCGCGGCGCGCCACCGAATGATCCGGGGCGCAGGGAGCGATCCATGGCAATGCATGAGGGTCAGGCGGGAATCGACCGGCGAGCGTTTCTGAGAGTGGCCAGCGCGGCGACCGGGGCCGCCGTCACCGGCGGGATCCCGGCCATCGTAGCGGCCCAGAAGGCGCCCAGCTTCCCGAAGGGGACGAAGCTCAGCGTCCTGGAGTGGGTGAGCTTCGTTCCGGCCTCCGACATTGAGTTCAAGCGGCTCGCGGCGGAGTTCGGGAAGCTGGCCGGGGTCGACGTCACCGTCGATCAGATCAACATGAACGACCTGAATCCCCGGATCACCTCGGCCATCGAGACCAAGGCCGGACCGGACATCATCATGATGATCTCCAACTGGCCGCACCTCTACGCCGATGGCCTCGCCGACGTGGACGACGTGGCCGAGGAGATCGCCCAGCGGGACGGCGCCTACTACGAACACAACAAGAAGGTCAGCGTCGTCGGCAATCGCTGGAAGGCGGTGCCGCTCTGCTCGGTTCCCTCGACGTGGGCGTATCGCGACGACTGGTTCAAGGAAGCCGGCGCCGGCAAGTGGCCGGACACCTGGGACGAGCTCCGGAAGGTCGGGATCGAGCTGAAGAAGAAGGGCCGGCCCATGGGTCAGGCCTTCGGCCACAGCCTGGGCGACCCCAACAACTGGGCCTACTCGGTGACCTGGGGCTTCGGGGGCACCGAGGTCGACCAGAGCGGGAAGGTCGTCATCAACAGCAAGGAGACGATCGAGGCTGTGAAGTTCACCGTCGCCTTCTGGAAGGACTGCCTCGACGAGGGGGGGCTGGCCTGGGACGACAGCAGCAACAACCGCGCCTACCTGGCCGGGACGATCTCGGCGACGATCAACGGGGCGAGCATCTACTTCGTGGCCAAGAGGCAGTTCCCCGACATCGCCAAGGTCACCAACCATGGCCACATGCCGAAGGGGCCGGGGGGACGTTTCTACAACATTGGCGGCCAGGGACGCGCGGTCATGAAGTACTCGAAGAACCAGCAGGTGGCGAAGGAGTTCCTGCGCTGGTTCATGGACCGGCCGCAGTACGACAAGTGGATGGCGGCAAACGACGGCTACGTCGTGGGCCCGACCCCTTACTGGGAGAAGCATCCCCTCTGGGAGCGGGACCCCAAGCTCGTCCCCTTCAAGGAGGCCTCCAAGTTCGGCCGCTGGCCCGGCTACCCCGGGGCGCCCAGCCGTAAGGCGTCCGAGGCCCTCGTCAAGTACATCCTCGTGGACATGTACGCCCAGGCCATCAAGGGCATGAAGCCCGAGGACGCGGTGAAATGGGCCGAAGGGGAGTTGAAGAAGGCGTACGCGTGAGATAGTGGCGCGGGAGCGCCATGGCTGACCAACGCAGCGAGCCGATCCTGGCGGAAAGCGTGAGACCGACCGCGGTCGCCATCCCTGCGCCCGTTGCCGTGTCGGTCCCGGGGTTCCGTCGCCCGAGGCGGCTGGGCCAACTCCTCGAGCGACAGGACGTCCTGGCCGTCGTCCTCCTGGCGCCCACCCTCACCATCCTGACCCTCTTCATCGCCTATCCGTTCGTCCTCGGCATCTGGTTGGCGGTCAGCGACAAGGTGGTCGGGCGACCCGGGGCCTTCGTCGGGCTCGAGAACTTCCGGGTCAACCTGAACGACACGATCTTTCTCCGCGCGTTCCAGAACACGTTCGTCTACACCTTCATCGCCACCGCCCTCAAGCTGGCGCTGGGCATGCTGGCCGCGCTGCTCCTGAACCACCACTTCCGGTTCAAGCGGATCGTCCGGGCGTCCATGCTCCTCCCCTGGATCGTCCCCACTGTCCTGAGCACGCTCGCCTGGCAGTGGATGTTCGACGCGACGTTCAGCGTGTTCAACTGGATGCTCATGAACGCGGGGTTGATCTCGAAGCGGATCCTGTGGCTGGGCGACGGAACGCTGGCCATGGGCTGTCTCATCGCAGTGAACGTCTGGCGAGGCATGCCGTTCTTCGCCATCACCCTCCTGGCAGGCCTCCAGACCGTCAACCCCGACCTGCACGAGGCGGCGGAGATCGACGGGGCCAACGCCTGGCAGAGGTACTGGCGGGTCACCCTCCCCCTGATCAAGCCGATCATGCTCGTGGTCGTCCTCTTCTCGATGATTGCGACCTTCGCCGACTTCCAGCTCATCTACGTCCTCACCCGCGGCGGACCCTACAGCAGCACGCATGTGTTCGGGACCTACGCCTACGAGATCGCGATGCGGGCGGCCAAGCTCGGGCAGGGCGCCTCGATCTCGCTCTCCCTCTTCCCGTTCCTCCTTGCCGTCATCGTGTTCCAGCTCTGGTACATCCGGCGGAGCGACTGACGATGGCGGTCCGGTACGGGAGCCCTCTCAAGCGCGCGGCCACCTTCTACATCCCCCTGGCGCTGATGGTCGGGGCGACCCTGTTCCCGTTCTACTGGATGGTGATCACCTCCATCCGGCCCGACCGCGAGCTCTACAACGTCCAGATGAATCCCTTCTTCACCCTCCACCCGACCTTCAAGCACTTTCAGGACCTGTTCGAGCTGACCATGTTCGCCCGCTGGGCCTGGAACACCATTTTTATCGCGACCGTGTCGACGGGCATCTCGCTCTTCTGTGGCCTGCTCGCCGGCTACGCCCTGGCGCGCCTGGAGTTCCGCTGGGCCGCGCCCCTCGGGACGCTGATCTTCGTCACCTACCTGGTCCCGCCAACGCTACTCTTCATCCCGCTTGGCGACGTGGTCCAGACCTTCGGGATCGGCGACACGCCCTGGGCGGTGATCCTCACCTACCCGACCTTCCTGATCCCGTTCTGCACCTGGCTCTTGATGGGGTACTTCAAGACCATTCCCCGAGAGATCGAAGACTGCGCGCGGATCGACGGAGCGAGCCGGATTCAGGCCATGGTCCGCATCACTTTCCCGCTCGCCGTTCCCGGGATCCTCTCGGCGGGGATCTTCGCCTTCACCCTGTCCTGGAACGAGTTCCTCTACGCCCTTGTCTTCCTCTCGTCTCCCCAGCAGAAGACGATCCCCATCGGGGTCTTCACCGAGCTGGTGCGCGGTGACGTTTTCTACTGGGGGCCCCTCATGGCCGGCGCCCTGCTCGGCTCGATCCCCGTCGCCCTCGTCTACTCCTTCTTCGTCGAGCACTACGTCACCGCCCTCACCGGCGCCGTCAAGGGGTAAGCCTCGGAACGAGGGACGTAGGCGGCGCCCAACCGGAAGTGGTCGGCGATAATGCCGGCATGGGGGCGCAGGCGACGACGCGATCGTTGTCGGAGAGCGTAGATAACATAAAACTCCTTCTGACAAGGCGGGTCCCGAGGGAGGACCCTCGGAGCGAGGCGGGCTGTGCCGTCGGCTCCTGGGGCGGCCGGCGTCCGAGTCTGGCAGCTTACGTCGCGGTGACGGGGCCCAAGGACGGGGCCACCGCCGCCGAGAGGGCGTTGATGTTGACGTATGCTCCTTATTTGGACAACAGTGATGTGTCCTATGCTCCCTGCTCAACCTTCCGGAGCGCCAGCAGGGCGGGCTGTCCGTTCACTCTAGACAGGAGGGGGCGCCAATGAAGCCGTTCCAACTTCCCCGATGGAAGCTCTCGAGCTGCTGCGGTCACGAGTTCGGATACGAGAGCACGTACGAGGGCATGCGCACAGGCGCGCCGCGCCGCGACTTCCTCAAGGGCACGGCGGCCGGTATCGCCGGGCTGTCCGCGCTGGCCGCGCTTCCGGCTGGATCCGGAGCGCAGGGTCGCATGTACCCACCGCCGCCGCCGGCGACGAGCCCGGTCGAGGGTCTGATCGACTTCCACGTTCACACCGCGCCCGATGTGTTTGGACGCGCCCTCGCCGACGATGAGGAGGCCGCGCTCTCGAAGGATCGCGGAATGGAAGCGGTCGTGCTCAAGAGCCACACCGCGCTCACCGCGGACCGTGCGTGGCTCGCGCGCCGGCATGTCCCCGGCATGAAGGTGTTCGGTGGCATCACGCTGAACGGATCCGCCGGCGGCATCAACGTCGACGCTGTCCGGTGGATGTGGCGCATGCAGGGCGGGCTCGGCCGTGTCGTGTGGTTTCCGACGTTCGACGCGAACAACCACGTCACCCGACTCAAGGAAGCGCCGTCCGGCATCAAGGTCGTCGGCGACGACGGCAAGGTGCTGCCGGCCGTGCGTGAGGTGTTGAAGGAGTGCGCCGCGCAAAAGCTCGTCGTCGAGACCGGACACTCCTCCGCCGCGGAAGGTCTGGCGATCATCGAAGCGGCGCGTGACGCCGGCTGCGACCGGATCGTCGTGACCCACGCCGAGTTCGATGTCATCGGGATGAGCGTGGATCAGATGAGCGTGGATCAGATGAAGAAGGCCGGGTCGATGGGCGCGAAAATGGAGATCGCCACGCTCGGCGCGCTGTACGGCCCGACCGCTCACCTCGCGTTCATGCGGAACTCCAAGAACGTCTCGTTCAAGGAATCAGCGGACCACGTCAAGGAAATCGGCGCGCAGCACTTCATCATCTCGACGGATCTCGGCCAGACGGCAAATCCGTCGCCGCCCGACGGGCTCGGGTGGTTGATCGGCGGGTTGATGTCGCAAGGGATCACGAAGGAGCAGATCCAGACGATGGGACGCGAGAATCCCGGCAAGCTCCTGATGGGGTAGTGGTTACGGCAGGAGATCGGCGACGAGCGTCTTGATCGCCGCGTAGCCCCAAGCCCGCTGTTCCGTCGGCTCCTGAGGCGGCCGGCGTCCGAGTCTGGGAGGTTCTGTCACGGGAACGGGGGCGACGAGGGGGGCGACCGCTACCGGAGGGCATTGATTTTGACTATCCTCGTGACGGCTGTCCCGCTGACACGAGTCACGGCGACTCCTCCGACCGCCGCCCGACGCACGGAGAGGGCGGCGTGGCACCCGCGTCGTGTTCTGGACGTCGGACGATGGCTCCCTTACGCTTGCGGTGACTCGTCGAGGGCCGCGAGACTCCGGACCCGAGGAAGGAGGGACCCATGGACGTGACGAGCGTGATGCGCCGCGCGGCGACGTTCTTCGCCAATCGAGAGGCGATCGTGCACGGCAAAGACCGGCTGACCTTCGCCGCCGCCTGGGAACGGGGCTGCCGTCTCGCGAATGGGCTGATCGCGCTCGGCCTCCAGCCCGGCGACCGCGTCGCGGTGCTGGAGGACAATTCGAAGGAAGCGGCCGACTTCTTCCTCGGCGCCGGCATCGCCAACGTGGTGCGCGTGCCCCTCTATCCGCGGAATTCGCGCGAGGCGCACCTGCACATGGTCGGGCATACGGGCTGCAAGGCGCTGGTGGTGGGCGCCCACTACGCCCACGAGGTTGCCGATTTCGAGCAGCAGTTGCCCGACCTCCAGCACATCCTGGTGCGTGACGAGGGCTACGAGGGTTGGCTGGCCGCCCAGTC
>WNFO01018642.1_pt1 | contig 11576 bp, 11 predicted proteins | sample 5400251 | NCBI WGS metagenome assembly WNFO01 (sample SAMN13153354, study PRJNA577476) | soil metagenome | isolation source: 100 cm saprolite under Madrone tree | place: USA:California | collected 2016-06-14
CGATCGCGAGCGAGTGGCTGCCGGCGCTGCACTCGCAAGGGTTGCTGGATGCCGTGGATGTATTCTGTGAAAGCATCGGATTCAACGTCGCGCAATCCGAGCGGCTGTTCGATGCCGCGCACGCGCTCGGGCTGCCCGTGAAAATGCACGCCGAGCAGCTCACGAATCTGGGGGGCACGCAGATGGCGACGCGCCGCGGCGCACTCTCCTGCGATCACCTCGAGTACGCGACCGAGGCGGACGCCGCAGCGCTCGCCAGGTCGGGCACGGTCGCCGTATTGCTGCCTGTTGCCTTCTATTGTCTGGCTGACGATCGCAAGCCTCCCGTCAGAGCGTTGCGCGAGGCGGGCGCCAGCGTGGCGATCGCCACCGATTGCAACCCCGGCTCGGCACCCACCACGTCGCTCCTCCTGACGATGAGCATGGCGACCCGACTGTTCGGTCTGACCGCCGAAGAGGCGCTCGCGGGCGTGACGCGCCACGCCGCGCGCGCACTCGGATTGCAAAGTGAGCGCGGATCCCTGACCGCCGGCCTGGCGGCAGACTTCGTGACCTGGAATGTCCGGTCCGTCGAGGAGCTCAGCTACTGGATCGGCTTCAATCCTCGCCGGGCTGTCGTGCGGGCGGGAAAGGTCGTGCGATGACCGCACCCATCTCTCTGCAGCTCGGATCCCGCCCTCTCAGTCTGAGTGACCTGCGGCGCGTGTATGCGAATCCAGCGAGCGTGCACATCGCTGAAAATGCCATGCGGGCGGTGCGCGACTCGCATGCAGCCACTTCCCGGCTGGCCGCAGGCGATCTGCCGGCGTACGGAATCAACACCGGCTTCGGCCTGCTCGCCCAGACACGCATTCCGGTGTCGCAGCGCGCGCTACTGCAACGGAACATCATCCTCTCGCACAGCACCGGCGTGGGTCCGCTGCTCGATGACTCGATCGTGCGGCTGGTCCTGGTGCTCAAGCTCGCCAGCGTCCTGCAGGGATTCTCCGGCGTCAGCGCGGAGCTGGTGCGCTTCCTCGAGCGACTCATCAACGCCGGGCTGTATCCGTGCGTGCCGGCGCAGGGATCCGTCGGAGCTTCCGGAGACCTCGCGCCGCTCGCCCATCTTTCGCTGCCCATCCTCGGGCTCGGTGCCATCAGGCGTCATGGAGAGGTCGTGCCCGCCGCAGAGGCGCTGGCGCAGGCAGGCATGACTGCGCTGGCGCTCGGACCGAAGGAGGGGCTGGCACTGCTCAACGGCACGCAGGTCTCAACCGCGCTCGCGCTGGCCGGCCTGTTCGAGCTTGAAGAAGTGTTCGCGGCCGCCGTAGTGAGCGGCTCGATGTCGCTCGATGCGCTGCAGGGAAGCGACGTCCCCTTCGATCCGCGCATCCACAAGCTGCGCGGCCACGACGGCCAGGCGCGGGTCGCGCAGCTTTACCGTGAGCTGCTCGCCGGCAGCGAGATCCGGGAATCGCACCGCACGTGCACCCGGGTTCAGGATCCTTACTCGCTGCGCTGCCAGCCGCAAGTGATGGGCGCCTGCCTCGATCTGCTCACGCAAGTCGCGGCGACGCTCATCACTGAAGCGAACGCGGTTACCGATAATCCGCTCATCTTCCCGCAGACCGACGAAGTGCTCTCCGGAGGAAATTTCCACGCGGAGCCCGTGGCGTTCGCGGCGGACATCCTGGCGCTCGCTTGCGCGGAGATGGGCTCGATCGCCGAGCGGCGTATTGCGCTGCTTATCGACCCCAAGATGAGCGGTCTGCCCGCCTTCCTCGCCCTCGACAGCGGCGTCAACTCAGGGTTCATGATGGCCCAGGTCACGGCGGCGGCGCTGGTGGCGGAAAACCGCATGCTGTGCCACCCGGCGAGCGTCGACAGCATTCCGACTTCCGCCAACCAGGAGGATCATGTCAGCATGGCGACCCATGGAGCGCGGCGGCTGCTCACCATGACGGCCAACGCTCTCAACATCATGGCGATCGAATTCCTGGCCGCGTGTCAGGGGATCGACTTCAGAAAGCCGCTGCAGACATCACCCGCGCTGCAGCAGGCGCACAGCGCCCTGCGTCAGCAGGTGCCGTTTGCCGATGCGGATCGTCTGCTCGCACAGGACATCGAAGTCGCCGCCGGCACGGTCCGTATGCCCGCAGTGCAGTCCCTCGCGCAGTCTCTGTTGCCTAGCTTCCGCTAAAGGTGTGACCGAACCGGCTCGTCGCGCGGGCCGGCGCTCCCGCGCGACGTGCATGTGCGTCCCTCACACCGGGGCGTATTCGGCATCCGGCTTGACTGGCTGCTCGGCTGCTTCCGCTTGCCGCTCGCGTTTGATGCGCTCGTAGATCTCCTCGCGGTGCACGGCAATGTTCTTCGGTGCGTTGATGCCGACGCGCACCTGGTTCCCCTTTACGCCAAGAACGGTAATGGTCACATCGTCCCCGATCATCACCGTCTCGCCGACCCGTCTTGTAAGAATGAGCATTCGTCGTCCTCCGTTGTCCCCTGAATGTCAGGATCGATTCATTGATTGTTGGTGCCAGAATCGTCTCTCAATGCCAGGATCGGGAAATTTCCGCAAATTTAGCGAAGTCGGCCATCGTGCTTTTGACGCGCAGCTCGAACTCGACCGCCCGCGAGCAGCATTCGCACGCACACAGGTGTTGCTCGAAGCGCGTCTGCGTCTGCTCATCGAGGCATCCGGCCACGTACGGCAGAATGAAGGGTCCGTGGGTGCACGGCCAGGGCAGCGTGTCAGATGGGATCACGGCTGACTCGCCTCGCTCGGCCGGCTCGCCGGCAGCGTCTCGGGACGGTAACTCAAGATGAAGGCGTCGTCCGTGCGCGTGACTGTGATGGGCCCGACCTTCTCCAGGCGTGACAGCGCGAAAGGCACATCACGCACACTGAAGAGGCCGCCGATGTGCACGGCGTCCAGCCGCGGATCCGCAATCACAATCCTCTTGGTCGTGTATCGACCCAGCTCACCGACGACGGTGGCGAGGGGCTCCCCTTCCGTCTCGAGAAACCCTTCGCGCCACGTAACCGCATTGCGGGCGACAGTCGCGCGCACCTGAGGCAACACGCCGGCAGGGCTGTATTCGATCTGATCGTTGGCCTGCAACTGCAGCTGCCACATGGGCCGGGCGTCTGCCAGCAGGCCGCCTTCGACGGCAACGGTCCCGCTGAGGACCGTAACCACCACCTGGCCGCTGGACTTGCGGTAGACATCGAACCGCGTGCCCAGGACGCGAATCTCGCTGCGATCCAGCGCGATGCGGAACGGCCGCAGCGGGTCCCGCACGACATCGAAGAACGCCTCGCCGCTTTGCAACGACACGCGGCGATCGTGCTGCCTGCCGATCCACCTCAGCCGGGTTTGCGTATTGAGGTACACCACGCTGCCGTCCGGCAGCGTGATGTTGCGCACCTCGCCGGTCGCAGTCGCGTACGAGTGTGTCAGGAACTCCGCCGTCGGCCGCAGCAGGCCGGCCCACCCCGCGAGCACCACGACGACCACGGCGGCGGCAATGCTGGACAGCAGCCATGGGTGGGCCAGCAGGCGCCCGACTGCGGTGCGTTGCGGGGCGAACGTGTAACGCTCGATATCCGCATTGAGTTGCGGCGGCAGATCCTGGACCGAGGCGAGTAAAGCGCGCTGGTTATCGAATTCTCTGGCGTTGCGCGGAACCGCCAGCCATGCGTGGAACTGCACCCGCTCCTCATCCGACAGCTCGCCCCTGTCCAGCCGTACGTTCACTCGGCAGCCGCGTGCAGGGTGGCCTGGTCAGGTTCAGCTCTGGGAAACATGGGATATCTCCAGATCTTCAATCGAGGCGCCGCAGGTCTATCCCGACGGCGGCGAGCCGCTCGCGGCACGTCTTGAGCGCCCGGGTCATGCGCTTGTCGATACCCTTGAGCGAAATGCCCAGCTGGTCGGCGATCTCCTTGCGGGCTTTACCCTGGATGTGAGCCATGACAAAAACCTTGCGCAGGCTGGGAGGCAGCTCCTTGATGATCTGGGCGAGCCGCTCATTGATCTCATCGGCGATCGCGCGCCGCTCCGGAGGAGCCGCCTCATCGGGCACCTCGTCCATACCCGCCGAACCGGTGATGATGCTGTTTTCCAGGCGCGCTCGCCGCAGCCGCATCAAGGCGAAGTTCGTCGCGGTCTTGAAGAGCATGGCGCGGGGAAACATCACCTCGTCCGGTCGATACATCTTGTGCAGCTTCTCGTAAGTGTCCTGCGCGACTTCCCGGGCAAGGTCTGCGTGCCCCAGCATGCGCGTCAGGTACAGCAGCAGCTGCGCCTCGTGCGCGCGGCACAACTGCTCGACGAAGTCCTCGTGCCTTCCTGATGGTGGGACCTGCCCGACGCTACCCATGCCGCTCCTGTCCATTCCCCCTACTCCCTGTAGCTAAGATGCTTGGCGGGGGGGCCACACCCCCCTCTCCAAAAAAATACCGCTTGCCGCTGTGCATAGGAATCATGGCAGTGCAATGCGATGTGGACGTCCGCTGCATGCTGCCTTGTGCAACGCACTAAAGCCGCTGGCGACCGTGCGACTGCGATGGAGTCAAGAATCAGTTGACCCTAATCTCCAAAGGGTGCTATCTCGCTGCGGGCCGTCCATTGTCGATGATAGCCTACAATTCGCTGACGTTCGCACGGCCCACGGTGGTTTTCAACAGCGCAGGCGAGCTCCAGGAGTATTAGATCATGAACACCTTGAAGGACAGAAAGGACAGCAAAGACCAACACACAGAAGCGGTTCCTGGGAACGAGGACGGTCTGGTTGAAATAGGGCGGGTGTCCGCAACGAAGGGCGGGATTCTTGGATCGATCCAGGACGCCGGCGCCGGTCGGCAATGGGCCTGAGCAACTGCTACTGACGCGGTGCGCAGCGCCGCGGCGTTGCGCACCGCCTTTGCGTCACCAGCTCTTACGCGCGAACAAGCTGATCACCCGCCCGAGAGGCTGCACGTTCATTGAGTCGTAGCCGTATTGGCTATCGATGAATGGCGGGTCGCGATCGAGGACGTTCACACCGTTCAATACGAACTCCATGCCCGACCACCACCCATCGCCCGTCGGTGTACGGTAGTGCAGTTGCAGATCCACCGTCGTCCAGGGAGCGACACTCGGCATCAATGAGCTGGCCGAGTTGCGGTAGCCCCCGGTGTGATTGATCGTCAGGCTCAGCCCGGGGCCGGGCAGATCCGCACCGCCCGTGCAAAGCGCAAAACATAGCTGCCGTTCAGATTGAAACCCAGGGAGCCGAGGCGGCTGTCCAGCGAGCGGTGGGCCTCGATGTCAAGGCCATTGACCTTGGTCGCGCCCAGATTCGCGAGCCGCATATCGACAATCGCCGCGGGCGAGCTGCTCAGGCAATCGGCCCGAGAGCCGAACAGGTCGGGACTATTGCACACCGCAGCGGTCTGCGCCTGGGTTGGATTGCGCGTGATGACGGCGGCCCATTCGCTCTCATGCACCAGAATGTTGAACGGGTCGTCGGCAGCGGGCTGCACAATTCGATTGTGGTAGTCGATGGCGTAGTACGTCAAAGACACCTTGAGGCCCGCGACGGATTCGGGGGCCAGGTCGAGGCCGGCCGTCCAGGTCGTGGCGGTCTCCTGCGTCAGGTTTGGATTGTTGCCTTGGCGAACGAGCACCAGCGACTGGCCGCTCGCAGAGCGCGGATCCGGCACTACGGCGAGGCCCGCCACGTCCTGTGATGAGTCGTACAGGTCGTCCAGCGTCGGAGCCCGAAAGGACGTGCCCCAGCTCGCGCGTAACTTGAGCGAGCGCAGCGGAATCCATCGCAGTCGCGCTTGTGGATTGAAGGTGTGGCCAAAATCGCTGTAATCCTCGAAGCGCCCGGCAAGAGTCAGCTGCAGGCGGGGAGTCGCGCCGACACTGTCGGTGCTGCCCACCAGAGGCACGGACAACTCGGCAAACGCCGAGCTGACATGGCGCCCATAGCGCGCACGCGCCGTTCGCTCAAAAGGGTCGGTCCGATCCGGCTCGTCGTGCTCGAGAGTCTCCTGGCGGTGCTCCAGGCCGACAGCCACTTTGGCCGCACCGGCAGGCAGGCTGACGAGCGGGCCGTCGGCGACGAGGCTCGTCGTCTGGATCCCGGAGGTAGCGTGTTGCTGAGCATTGCGTTGAATCGCCGCGAGTGTCGCCGGACTGGTGTAGGAACCATCGGCGAACGGATTGAAGGCGGTGGCAGGATTGGAGTCGGCGAGCGCGGCAGACAGGGCGGCTTGATCCGCTACGCCATATTGCGTGAGCAACCTCTCGCGACCGTACGACTCTGATAGCGTCGCGTGCCAGTTCTCTGCGACCTTGAGCTTCGCCCCCACAGTTCCCATGTAATTACGCGTCTCGGCCGCGATGACCGTCGGCCCCAGATCCCGCTGGAAGCTATAGGCGACGATCACATAGGGTGAGCCTGCCTGGGGAGCGACGAAGTAGGGGTTGGTGCGCGGCACGACGACTAGCTGCTGCCGGGGATATTGCCCCTTGAGAGTGTGGCGCTGGGTGAACTGTCCGTCTGCAAACAGCTCGAAGCGTTCGCCGACCGCCTGCGAGGCCGTCGCATACAGACTGTGCGCTCTTCTCTCAGGGAACAGCTGATATTGGGAAAATTGATTCTCCAGGTTGATGGCCGGGGACAAGGCGGCCGCAGTCAATGACGCTCCGTTCTGGCCGCTCGGAATACCGTAGGCCGGTTGCAAAGTCGCCGGGTCCAGGATGTTGCCTGGATTGCCGTAGAAACTGCGGTAATCGCCTCCTCCAAACCGTCGCTTGTCGGCATTGGCTGCGTAGCCACGAGCGGCGGCCGCCAGCGGTGTGGCATCCGAATATTGGTAGGCGAAGCTTGCCTTGCCTGTATCCCACCTCATCCCGAACAGCTGCGACACCAGCGCCTCAGCGCGATCGCCGGGTGCCGCCGTGAACCTGGCCGCGGTTTCCGCGCCCCGCACATCGTCGCGCATGATGATGTTGACCACTCCAGCTACCGCATCGGACCCATACAGGGCCGATGCGCCGTCGGGCAACACCTCGATACGCTCCACGGCGCTCCAGGGAATATTCGAGACATCCACAAACTCGCCATTGAGCCCGGCGAGCGGCTGACGGCGGCCGTTGACGAGCACCAGTGTGGCACCTACGCCGAGGCCGCGCAGGTTGACGCCGGCTCCGTATTGATAGTTGTTGTTGACGCCGAGATCCTCCCGTGGCCCGTTCAGTGAGCTCATGGGAAGCGAATACAGTGCGTCCTGAACCGTGGCGAAACTGGCCTGCTTGAGATCGTTCTTCGTGACATAGACCACGGGCGCGATGGCATCGAGCACTCCGTGAATCAACGTGCCGGTAACAACGACCTCCTGCAGCGTGTTCGGATCGTGCGCGGCGGGCGTCACAGCCGCCGCGGGCTGCACGGATGCCACCGGCGGCTGCGCGTCCTGCGCAGCGCTCACCGCTTGGCCGCCCTTGATGATCACCGAGTTGTGATCGGAATCGAACTCGAAAGTGAGCGCGGTGCCCTGCAACATCCGCAGCAGCGCTGCCTCCGGCTCGAACTCTCCAATGACCGGCTGAGTCCGGATACCCTGCAGGCTGTCGGTCCGGAAAATCACTTCGACGTTCGACTGGTGAGAGAACTCGATGAGCGCCTTCGGGCACTCATCGGCCGGCAGATTGAAACTGATTAGCGGCGCCGCGGCCCAGGCACTCGCGGCATGGATCAGTGCAGCGACCAGCAGCAGCGCGCAGCGGTAGGTGCACACAAGCGCGCCGCAGCGCTTAGCCTCCATACACCCTTCTATTTGTGTGCCGTTGTCCATGGTCCCTGCCGACATACGCAGTCTGCCACTGTGCATCCGTCGTGGCGAGAGGTGCGCCGAAGCAACGAGGCAAGCGCTATTTTCGTCGCGTCGCAGCAGTCTGTGGATTGGCTGAAATGGCCTGCGGCCATTGCAGCGGCCAGCCTAGTGGCTGTTTGAACCCGCGGGCAAAAGGCGTGGCTTTTGCCCGCCATGAGCATGCCAGCTCTCACGCGTCACGCAGCGGCTCGCCATGCGTGTTTTCCCCACTGACGCAACCACGCCTCGGCGCTCAAGCAGTCGAGCAGCTCACTGCTGGCTACCTGGATCGAGGCGGCTCTGCCGGACAGCGTTGTCGTCAGCTTGTCTCGATCAACAATACCTTCCCGCACCAGGAGCCCGTCGAGCAGCAGATCCCGCAGCAGAGCCGCGTTGCACTCGAGGATGGCGTTGACGTGATCTTCAACGCGGCCTTTACTAATGCGGCTGAGGATCCCGCCGGGCAGATCCCTGTAGAACGCAGCCCGCGCAATTGCTCGATCCCAGCCGCCCGATGTCAGCACGTACGTAGGAATGCGTAAACAAAGCTCGATCACTGGCTGCGAGTACAGAGGCGCAACTTGCTCGGGGTCACCAGGCCGGCCGAACGGGTCATAGAATTCCCAAGGACCGCTTAGCTGATAGACGTGCCATAGCTTGCCGCTCGGTGTGCCGCGCGGATCGAGCAACAGCGGATGAACGAATTCAGCGCTGCCTTTGACCTCTTCTACGATGTCTGGTCGGACCAGTTGCGGCGATGCCTGAGGCGGATAATCCCCCAGGCTCCAGCGGCGGCGCAGAACATATTGTGTGAACGCCTCCCGCAGCACGTGCCACACCGAGACCCGGTCCATGCGCGCCGAGTGCATCGCAACGCGGAACACCTCCGGGCGAAGTCCGTGATGATGCAGGTAGTCCCCGGCTGCCCAGACCGCTCGGGCCTGATAAAAAAGTTGATCTCCGCCCCACCCGACGAAGATGGCCGCTGCGTGATGGTCGCCAGCCAGCTGCGCATTCGGCCGGCCGTGCTCGAGGTAGTAGAGGTAGTCACTCGGCGCATGGGATGGGCGCAACTGCAGCAGCGGCTCGAGGCTGAACGTGGGGTCTCGAGGCCGCTCGATGAGCTCGCGCCGGCCGGATTCCGCGACCAGGCGCGCGAAGCGGCGCTCGTCCATGTCGGAGCCGATGGGATAATAGTGGAAACAGGCGAGGTCTGGTTTGGTGGGCGCATCACGCAGGCAAGCAAAGACGATCGACGAATCGAGTCCTCCGGACAGCGAGAGCAGGATGCCGCGATAACCGGATGCCCACGCGTGTACGCTGTCCTGGACGCAGTTGCGCAGTGTTGCCGCGGCCGCAACCGGGTCCTCAACGAGACCCGAGCTCGCGATCTGCAGCGGATCCCAATAGAAGGTACTGCTGCGTCGGCCCGCGCGCAGCTCCATACACTCTCCTCCGAGGACCTGCTTCACCTCGCACAGTCCAGTCGCGCGAGCTTGTGGCCGCATCATGCAGACAGAGGCGGCCAGGAAGCCCCAGTTGACGGCGAAGGGGCCCAACCCAAGATGCAGGACCTCCTCCATCGAGGAGAAGTACAGGGTCACGCCGCCGAACTCGACGCTGAGGCACGGCAGGCCGGCCGACGGGTCGCGCAATACCCAGGTGGTCGATGCGGCGGTGTCGTGCAGGAAAGCGACATAGCGTCCCCAATAGCGATCGATCACGCGCCGACCGCCCGTTGCGACTAGCGCCCGCGTCTCCTGCTCATCGAAAGTCAGTCGTGCGGGGCTAGAGGGGAGGCCGCGCGCGCGCTCAAAGAGTCTTCCGAGGACTACCCCGGCTCCATCGGCCAGCAGATAGAGCTCGCTCGAACCGGCCATCGCTCCCGCGTATCCCACATAGAGGCCTTTTTTCCCGACCGCAACGAGCCACCCGGGGAAGCTGGAAGAGTGCCGCTCGATCAAGCGCCGCGCGGCCTCCCGAGCCGTGGCATCCAGGTCGTGCCACACGAATGCCAGATAGCGGAACACGGGCACCGCGCGGCTAGACGACCAGGATCGGCGTAAAGCCCCGGACGAAGTCGGGGGTGTCGTTGTACACCGCCTCCGCCTGCTGAACCCAGCAGTGGGCGCAGAACGGGTTCGGCTTTACGCCAAAGACCCACTGCGGAAAGATCTGATGGCGCGCCAGGAAGTTGAGCAGTGTAAGCGAATCGAGCAGACAAGCCTGGCGCGCGGTGAAGAACAGCGGCCGCAGATACACGAAAGCGCCCACCAGCCCACGGACCTTGCCCATCTCCGCGCGCGAGGCGCATGCGCGAGTCTCGGTGCGCGCTCTGCGCCGCGCTGCGGCCCCGACAACGGACTTGATGGAACGGAAGTGCAGCGCGGATTTCGCGGCTGCGTAGGCGATGAGAAAGTGTCCGAGATCCGCCGCAGTAGCCGCGAGCGGCGTGTCGAGATCGAAGTCGACCAAGGAGATCTCAGGCCGCGTCGTTGCGACCGGCACGGCTTCCTTGCCAACCTTCGGGTCGGTGACCAGCATCCCCTGCGCGATCATCTTTGAGAGCAGACCATCCTCGGGTCCGGGTCCGCTTGAGCGATTGGCAGTTGGATCCGGCGCGCCGGCGCAGACACCCGGCGGCTCCGACACAGGCCAGCCTCTGACCCAGCGCGAGAGCCGGTGAGCGGGCTCGACAGAGAGGTACTTGTCCCGCTCCAGATCCAGGAGCACGACGTGCTTGCCAGCCACGCAGACGTGGACGTGCGGCGAGAGAAGATACGGCTCGCTCAGGGAAGTCCTCCCCACGCACAGCGCTTGTCGGTAGCGCGAGACCAGCGTCCTCGCGCAGCGCGCAGGAAAGTTTAGCGACCGTAGTCCTTATTGCAACCGCTGAGTCTTGCTGACGGCTGCTGCGGTGCGAGATGGGGGCAGAGCAAGCCGTTGACTTTTAGTCACTGACGGTTGCTGCGATGCGAGACAGGCTCAGAGCAAGCCGTCCAGCCGATCCAGGTCATTGATCACGCGCCAATGACCGCCGCCCTTCTCCACCCTGACGCGCCACGCCTCAAGCCGTGACAGGTACTCGCGCGGGTCGAAGTTGTCGGAGCGCAGCTTGGTCACGTTGAGTGCCACGACATCGAAGCCCCTGAAGTCGAGCGGAATGTTGCGCACGTATCCCTTGGCCAGATCTTCCTTCATGTCCGAGAACACCAGGATCTCCTTGCGGCCCGTGTGCTTCTCGTTCAGGAACTCGATCGCCTGCAGCAGCCCTCCGGTGATGTCGGTAAACGCGGCGGCCGTCGACTGGTCGGCGAACTTCGTGATGCGGCTCGCGAAAGCGCGCTTCTGCTGGTTGGCCGTGCTGGGCCGCTCATCGAAGGTCGCCTTGGCGATGATGTTCTTCTCCGTGAAGCTGCCGGTGTCGATGCGCGCCACCGCGATCGAATCCGCCGGCTGCAGGCGCGAGAGCGCAAACAGAATGATCTGCTCCGCCTTGGTCACCTGCCGGTTGTAGCTGCCCGAGGTATCGATGAGCAGATAGACCCCGGTATTGCGCGGGGCCGAGGGTCCACCACAGGCGCCGAGCGCCGCGACTGCGGCAAGCAGCACGAGGCGGCGTTTCATGATTGCGCCTCCTGCCAGGGCTCGGCTCCGACGGGCGCGTGCATGTTCGCTGCCTCCTCCGCGGCTGCCGCGGCGGCCATGCGCGTCTCGATCCACAG
>WNFO01004942.1_pt1 | contig 11573 bp, 6 predicted proteins | sample 5400251 | NCBI WGS metagenome assembly WNFO01 (sample SAMN13153354, study PRJNA577476) | soil metagenome | isolation source: 100 cm saprolite under Madrone tree | place: USA:California | collected 2016-06-14
CTCTGTGCCGTCCGTTCTTCCGCCTCCTGAATATGTTGAAGTATAGTCTTAGCGACATCTTTTTCTCCCGTGCTAGTGGCAGCCGCTAGAATTCTATTGGCCATGATGCGGGCTTCCGAAAACCGGCTGTTGTTCAACAGCAGATATGCCAGATTGATGCTATAGGCGAGCTGTGCAGGATCCAATTGAACGGCCTTGATCGCCGCGTTTACGGCTTGCTTCTGCGTGTCTGGCGAATGCGAATAGGCCCGCGAGAGCGCTTCGTAGGCCGGCGCGAACTCGTGGTTGAGTTGTACGGCCTTCTCCAGACTGCTCTTGGCCTCCAGCGCGGATTCTGCTTCGTAGCCGCTCTCTTGCATCAAGAGGAATCCGTGAAAATATTGCGGAGCGAAACCGGCCGATCCTAGCTTGATGGCCAACCGCATTTCTTTGTCGGCTTCCTCGGTTTCATGCCGTCGGTAGTGGTAGAAGCCGAGTGCTTCATGCACGAAAGGCAAATTGGGCTCGGTCTTAAGCGCCTCTTCGAGCACTGGCTGGGCCTGTTCCACTCGATTGTGATGGGTGAAAAAATCGCCCCTTAAGGCAATCGCTTCGCCCGGTGAGACGTTGCGTACCGTATAGGACTTTTCGGCTGCAGCCTGACCGGCCTTTATGATACCGACGCGGAAACTCCCCTGTCTGGAGTAAGACTCGATTTTCTTTCCGAATTGTTTCAGATCGCCAAAAGTTTCACGAGCAGCGTCAACCTGGTTCCCGGATTTTGTCCACGCAGCGAGGAAATTCTTCAGGAGTTCCTTTTTTCGAGCGTCTTCATCGAGCATGAGGTAATGAACGACCGCCCAGGATTCAGCATAGAACACCGAGGCGCGGTTCGACTCGTTGTAATAAGGAGAGTTGTGATCCACTTCCAGCAGGGTCTCAATCGGAATCAGCTTGCTTTGATTTAAGAGGTACAAGTGCCCGGGATCGATCGTTCCCGTTTTTATCTCCTTGTCTCCCAGGGTGGAGTTCCCAAAGAATTCCGCGAGTCCTTCGTTGAACCACAGCGGTAAGTTACTAAAATTCAGCCGCACGAGAGCGTGCGTATATTCATGGTAGAGGGTGTGAAAGGGGTTCTCGCCCTCCGAATCCAGCCGCATCACCACGTAGTCTTTGTCTTCCCCCGGCTGATACATGCCCGCATGATGAATGTGGCCTTTCGCCTCCCATTCCTCGGGAAGGAACAGTCTTACTGTGTTCTCGTTTCTTGCGGCAACGATGACAATCGGTTGCGCGGGGTCCACGCGCATTGAGGAGAAAGCGCTGTGAAACATGTTGCGAATCTGCTCGAACTGATCTGCGACCTTTCGCGCCTCCTTCTCGCCGGCGTTAGTCTGGACTGTGAAGTGCGGGCTACGCACTTCGATCCAGTTGTCTGCGGCCACGGCGGAATGCGATAAGAGCAGTAGAGTAAGCGCATGAGTGAGGAAGCGAGAGGGAAGTAATCCAGACGTCATAATATTTCAGCATGTAAACGAGTCCACCGGTTATGTCAAGACCCTATTGTGTTTCTTGGTTTCGTGCGGAAACCGTGTGCGACTGTACAAAATGGAAACCCGGCGTAACCGCCGAAGAGATTACGTGTTCGAATTGCGAAAACGGGGTTTCTGACTCAGCGGCCTGCGCCAAGTTGTTTGTGAATTTGTTGCAGCTCGGGCAGATCACGATCTGCCTTGCCCCAGAGCTTTTCAGCAGCCGCGAGCGCCTGGTGCGCCTCGGCCGAATTGCCCGCGTGCTCCGCGGCGAGGCCATATGCAAAGTGCCCTCCTGCATAATTTAGGTTGTGCAGGATCATCTGCTGCGCCAGGAAGCCGGCCAGTTGCCAGTCGCCGGCATTGCGAGCGCTACGCGCCATAGCTTCGAGTTCGAATTGCGCGGAAATCCATGCGTCTGGGCCTGGCAGCGCTTGGATGGATTTAGCCACATTCATTGCCAGGGGCTCGCCTTCCGTGGTGTTCTTCTCTTGCAAAAGAATGTCGGCCCGAAGAATCGCCGGGTAGGGAAGCGCGGCGAGCGCTCCGGGGGGAAGCCGTTCGGTTTCCCTCTCAGCCAAAGTCATCTCCTCACGAGCCTCCGCCGCCGAACCCATTCCGAGCAGGGCTTGACCAGCCAGAGTGTGCCCGGCAAGGCGCGGCAGTGGCCACTCGCTCTTTGCCAACTCACGAGCGGCAAGCAGAGCATCTTGAAACCGTTCGCGGCTGAGTAGGAACTCCGGCCAGCACTTGCGGTTGTAGTCGAGAAAATCCGTGTACGTAGGGGAAGAGAATGTCTCGTGAAAAAGTGCCTCGGCGGACTTCATTTGCCCCAGCGACTCATAGCTCATCGCCAACAAAGTAAGATTGTGCGCGTGGTGCCAGTCGTAGCGGGCAGGAATTTTCTCTGTCCGGTAGTAAGCTTCCTCCAGTTCTTTCGTTTTCAGAAACTCGCTGATGGCTTCTTCAGTGCGCCCGCTGCGCATGAGCGCATGACCGTGCATGTGATGAGCGTGTGGAATCGTCGGAGCCATGCGCGCATAGAGAGCACTCTCCTCAAGCGCGTCCTTGGCCCACCCCATGTTTTCGTAAGCGTGAGCGCTATAGTGATGCGCAGCGAGATTTCCAGGAGCAAGCGCCAATGCTGTTCTGTAAAACGCGAGAGCGTCTACGCCGGCGGCCTGGCCATGAGTGCAGGGACTGGCCTCGTCCGCCAATCCGCGCTGGATCCACAGCCAAGGGTCGTTGGGATTCGCTTTGAGAGCCTGGTTGATCGATTTACGGTAGGATGTGTAACCATTGGGATTCCCGGGGTCCTCGGCGAATCCGAGTTCGCTTTCGCGGATGGAGAGCCACGTCCGCTCGCGTTCACTCATCCCTTTTTCCAATGCTTTCGCGCGTTCAAGCGTGGCCCGCGCTGTGCGCACGTCCTGTAGGCCAATAAAAGCGTCTGTCAACCCGAGGTAAGCCATCGCCAGGTTTGGATCCACCCGCAAGGCCTGATGAAACGAACGCGCCGCTTCAATCCAAACGTAGGAATGCAAATAGGCAAGCCCTTGGTCGTAAAAAGACTGCGCCTCCGCCGATTGTGTCGACACTTTTTCGTGAAGCTCGCCAATTCCCGCGCGGAGCGTCACGGGCCGCTGCAGAACTTCCAGCGGGACGGGGCCCGCATTGGAGTGTCCCTCATGAGGCGATTGTTGCGCTGGCCATGCGACGCCTGGATCGACTCCCAACAAAAACAGTGAAAAAACAAGCCAAGCGACTCGCTTCACCCATTCACCTCGATGTTTTCAGCTTCTGGCATGCAAAAAAATCCGCTCATACTTCTACAATCTCGACCGTACGCACATAGTATCCCGAATCCAGTCGTCTGGTTCGCGTCCCCTGATCAGTAATGGCCAAGCGAATCGCATACGTTCCCGGCTCCTTGGGCGACCACGCGTGCGTCCAGAACGTCCAGGGATCATTTTTCGTCTGAGAAAAGCTGTCCACGGGGACGTACTCTTCTTCGGGATTGAATCGAATCACGATAGTCTTAATTAGACTAGTTCCGCCCCACACGACCCCCACCACTCGGTATGTGAGCTTTCCTTCGACGAGCCATTTTTCCACTCGAATGGGCATGGCCGCCGCATCAATCGTTGCCGGCTGAAAATCACGCGCCAATGACGGCAGTCCTTGCTGATGAGTTCTTCCCGCGTACTCCTTCATCTGCGAAGTGGCCTCCGCTGTTTCGCTCACCAACGCAATGCGTGTCACCCATTTGATGCACGTGCAGCCATACCATCCAGGTACCACCAGGCGCACCGGCGCGCCGTGGTCGGATGTCAGCGGTGATTCATTCATTCCCGTTGCCAGGAAAGCTTTTGCCCTTTGCAGTTCCTCGAGAGAAAAAATCCAGCTCGCGCCCGGGACGGAAGTCACCGATTTTGCGGCGTACTGATCGAATCCAGTAATTAACACGCGCGAGCGTTGGCGTTTTGCGCCAGGATTGTCCAGAATCTCCGCGACAGGCACGCCCGTCCAACTGGCAACGCTGATCAGCCCGAAATGCACCAACGGGACATTCCCCGCGCACTCCATCAAGTGCAAACCTGCCGGCTTCGCCGCTTTTCTCAAGTATTCAAGCGTGAGAGTTCGCGGTTTTTCCGGGAATCCTTCGACTCGCACCTGCCACGATTTGGTATCCGGCAAGAACTTCGATACTCGCGTCCGGATGTAAAACTTTTCCGTGGGCGTCGTTGCATCTTGCAACGAAAGGCTAGCCAGATCGGTGTACATGCGGCCGTCGAGTTCATCTCCCAGCACTGTTTGCGTAGGCGACTGACCTTCGCGCAGGAAGTCCACCAGGCCAAGCTGCTGCCCTCCCGAAAACGGACCGCTGGACGGCTGCTGCCACGAGCCAAGGCTTGGCATCGGCCAAACCACGCGCTCGAATCCTGCAAGCAGCGCGCCGCTGCACATCGCTCCCTTTTTGGCAAAATCCCGCCGCGTCAGCATCGTCTCCCTCATCGCTACGACACCAAGGGATGTCTTATCCGGTCAGTCGCCGATCGACCCCTTGCGGCGAATCCTCATTCTATCCCAGAGATCGGGATTGCTGCCGCTGGTCGAGGATCATATACCGGCGCGCTAGGAACCTTGCGTGGTGACGGAGAAACAGTTCCCTCTCAATCAGCGCCGCATAAAATTGAGTTCGCTTTATCTAAAATTTATCTTGATTGCGTCTAACTTTATCCTTGACAAACGTTTCGGGTGGTTATTCAATACGCGCAAATGAGTGGCTTCGCTTGTGATCCCCGGCGCAGCTGAGGTGACGAAATCCTAAATCGTCGAGAGATACGGGGCCCAGTGGTGGTTTGCAAAATTCTAAATCAGCTTTCTAAATTCAGGGGGTGTAGTGTGAGAAAGGGAACTTTCTTTGTTTGTCTTGCTGCGTGCCTCATGATTCTTGCGGCGAGCGGTGTGGTGTGGTCTCAAACTGTGCAAGGCGTCGTCACCGGCACAATCACGGACCCGACGGGCGCGGTAGTGCCAAACGCGACTGTGACGATTACAAACGTCGGCACCAACATCTCTCAAACGACCACAACGGGGTCCGACGGCTCGTATCGCTTTCCTCTTGTGCCACCCGGCAGCTACACCATCGAGATTAAGGCTGCCAACTTTGGCGGGGTCAGAGTTTCGGGAGTCGTCGTCGAGGCCAGTCAAACTCTTGCCATTAACCGCCAATTGGAATTGGCCAAAACATCGCAACTGGTGGAAGTGACCGCTGAACTTCCCCTGGTGCAGACGGCCAGTTCCGATCTTGGATTCCAGGTGGACGCCAAGACCATCGAGAATGCAGCCTTGGTGGACCGCGACGTTTTTGGTGTCCTTCCGTTTCTCGCGCCGCAGGTGAGCCCGGGCTTGGATATGTCGCCGACTTCCGGCGGGGCCAGGGAATCCGGCACCTCCTACATGCTCAACGGCGCCGATGACAACAACAATTTCAGTGAGGGCGCGATCGGCACCAGTCCGCCATTGGAGTCCGTCGAGGACTTTGCCATCATCACCAATAGCATGAGCGCCCAATACGGCCGCGGCGCGGGAGCTGTCGTCACCGCCAACCAGAAATCTGGCACCAACATGCTTCACGGTGCGCTCTACGAGCAAAACCGGAATGCGACGTTGAATTCAAACGACTTTTTCTACAACCGGGACTTAGGCAACGACCCCACCCTGCCGAAGCGACCAAAGTACATCAAGAACCAGTTTGGCGGCGCTGTTGGCGGCCCTATCCGCAAGGATAAGACTTTCTTTTTCATCGCAGCCGACCGGTATAAGCTACTTCAGGGGTTCACTGCTGCAAACAATTTTGAACCTACCACTGATGCGCTGAAGTTCGTGCAGACATACGGTGGGACGCTGGCCAAGCAGGCTATTGCCGCTTACCCTCCTGCCACTTCTGATTTGCCTTGCCCTGGCAATCCCCAATGGACGGACTCGAGCGGCAATCCTCTCGGACCCCAAACCGGAGCAGGCACTAATCCATTTAACGGTCTGCCAAACTCTTCTGGATGCCTTTCTTTTTCTGACCCCTTCACCCAAACGCAAAACGTTTTCTATGGCCGCGTGGATCATAATTTCAGTAACTCGGACCGCCTCAGTTTTACTGCGAACGTCACGCGGTTTTCCCAGCTGGACAAATATGGCAACTTCATTGGCGTAGGGGGCAGTATTCTGGCGAATGGTGGCAACATCCCCGGGTCAGTCACCGTCAATGCCCACAATCTGGCGCTTATCGAGACGCACACGTTCAGCCCACGCTTGTTCAATGAGGTGAACCTTTCTCATAACCGGTTCTTTAATCCTCTCACCGAAGGAAATCCGGCTAAGCAAACGGCTCCTTTAATCATTGTTGACAATCAGTCGAATGGCTGCTTTAGCTACTCGTTTGGTCCGTTCGAAGGCGAACAAATTGAATCGTTTGTTGAGGACCGTTGGGGGCTGCAGGACAACGTGACATGGACGGTGGGACGTCACGCCTTGAAGTTCGGTGGCGGGGCAACATATGGCGTCCTTTACCGCAACTGGGATCTGGGGCTGCCAGGCGAGTACGAGTTTGGGGACCTCACCAACATTAACGGAACCGCGACGAACGGAACTTGCGTCGCTCCTGCCTGTTCAATCATCACTCCCGCATCGGATGGAACCCTGCAACCTGACGGCACCGTCGCCAATGTCACCGACGAAACCCACGCGAATTTCGCGGGAGATTACCCTTATTTTATGGAGACGTCCATTGACCCCCGGACCGGCGCGAAGGCCAACGCTTATCGCCACTACACCGCCCACGACTACGCCATGTTCATCGTGGACGACTGGAAAGTGACTAGTCGCCTGACTCTTAACCTCGGGCTTCGCTGGGAGCGCTTTGGCGCCCCAAGCGAGGACCATGGCGTCTTGGCTCAATTCACCAACATCGGCGGCTGCAATATTATTACTTCCTTTAGTTGCATCGCCAGCGCACAAACGGCTCCAGTCAGCCGCATGTGGAAGACGCGAAATGGAGACTTCGGACCCCGTATCGGCTTTGCCTGGGATCCCTTTGGCAAGGGAAAGATGGCGGTCCGCGGCGGTTTTGGTATTTACTATGACCGCATTTTTGACAATATTTGGTCCAACGGCGCGTGGAATCCACCGTTCTATGCTTTGGCCGACTTTGAGAATGATACCGGCGATGCCATTTTTTACTCCAATCCAGCCTCCATCGGTCCCGCGTACGACCCCAGTATTCCGGGCTGCCAAATCCCGAATGCTGCAAACGCTAACTGCATTGGTCACCGTGTTTCCGTCCGCACCATGGATGTGAACATGCACGACTCCTCGGGCCAGAACTTTTACTTCGGTGTGGAACGCCAGTTCTTCGGCGGCTTACTCCTCAGTGCGAAGTATCAGGGATCAATGGGCCGCCATTTGCCGATGCTCGAGAATTACAATCGCCTGGATGGCGATGGCTACTACAACTTCGCCATTAGCCCCACGACTATACGAGGGAACCAGAGCCCGACGCGCCCGAACCCGCTATACACAGGGTTCAACTACCGCTCCAACAGCGTCAGTTCCAATTACAATTCGCTCGTCGTGGAGGCCCAGAAGCGCATGGGACACGGCTTACAGTTCCAGACGGGATACACTTATTCGAAGCTGCTTGACGTAAACTCGGAGCTGTTCGCAGGATGCTCCAACATTGGCGGCCGAACTGCGCCTTACTACTACATCTCCAATACGCTGCCTAAGCTGTCTTATGGTCGGGCTGCGTTTGACCATAAGTATTCCTATAAATTCAATGTGACCTACGAGTTGCCCTTCCAGAAACAAGAAAAGGGAGTTGTGGGCCATATCCTGGGCGGCTGGGTACTCAGCAGCTTCATGCAGTTGTACGCAGGGCATCCGATCGATGTTTACAACGGCCGCGCCCATCTCAACGCCAGGGACGCAAGCGGCGCACTGCTGTTCGATCAGAACGGCGCTCGCATCAATATCGGTGGCGATTACAACTTGGATGGCGTCCTAAATGACCATCCGGTTTTTATCGGTTCGAGTCTTGGTTCCGTCTATAGCGGGAAGAGCCCAGCAGACGGGATCTTCACCGACAACAACAAGATTGGTTGCGGAGAGGCGGGAGTTCCGGCGACTGTGAATTTTGGTGCGAGTTCCTCCCAGTGCGTTGGATTCACTCCCAGCACACTCTTTGCCAATCCGGGGTATCCCACTAGCGGCACTACGCCGTACATGCGCTTTGGAACCCTTGGCCGAAATATTTTCGTCGGGCCTCGATTCGTCGCCATGGACATGGGGTTGAAGAAGACCTTCAAGCTGTCGGAGCGCATGAATCTGCGATTCAGCGCGGACGCTCAGAACCTCTTTAACCATCCAAACTTCGACGGCATAGACGCGAACCTAAGCAGTGCCACGTTCGGCCAAGCACAGCTTCTTGAAGGGACGGCTTCGCGCGTAATCTCACTTAGCCTGCGGCTGGCCTTCTAGTGCTAGGCGCACCCGGCGGCTCCGGGAATTCTGTCATGAAAAGGGGCGGGGAGCAATCTCCGCCCTTTCCTTTCTGAAGGACTGCAGCGGACTTTCGGTAGAACGTGTCTAACCCAGCCGCAAGAAGTGACCTGTTGGGCACCCATTTGGCGCCAGCTGAACTGAACTTTGTGATTGACAGCAAACCTTTACTGTTCTATATAAGCTAAATCCAGCCTTCAGGAGTGTCACATGAAACTTAGACTTTTCCTCCCCATAGCGTTTGCATTCATCGGCATGGCTTTGGGTGTATGGGTTCTCGCCAACCCGCCGTCCGCAAAAGCCAGCGGGTGCAACCCACCCTGCCAGTATCCCAGGCCGTATTGTTGCATCAACGACCAGACAGGAAGGGGCACCTGCGCCAGTTCGCCCTGTCAATGAGTCCGGCGGCGTGACCGCAACATGGTCCAGCTGGAGCTTGGCCCTTCAATGAATCAGAACCGCACTAACACTGCCCTGCTTGTGATGCTGGCCGTCTCGGGGGCTCTGAACGTACTGTTAGCTATGAAGGTGCGTTCGCTTGAGCAGCCAGCTCTTGCTGCACCAAGAATCAAAGTGGGATCGCATCTCGAAGATATTATCGGCTCCGGACCCTCTGGCGCTGCGTTTACTGTTCGGTTTGCCGATTCCCAAGTTTCCACCGTACTCTTGGTATTGCGTCCAGGTTGCCAATGGTGCGATGCCAACATGCCCGACTGGAAAGTGCTTATTCAGGAAAAGGGCCAGAATTTCCGCTTCGTTGCTGTTTCACTTTCGCCGATCGACTTTGGCAAATACATGGAGGGGAGCAAGCTGAACGTTCCTGGAGTTTCTCCTTCGTTTGGGGAAAATCCCACGTTTCGCGGGGTGACGGCTACGCCCCAAACCATTATCGTGGACAGTGACGGAACGGTGCGCAAGATTTGGCTTGGTGCTTACACTCAGGAGATAAAGCAAGATGTTGAGACGTACTTCGGAACGAAGCTTCCAGTTGTAGTCCAGCCTTCCAGCTAACCGCAAACTACATTACCGGCCGTTGGAGTAGTACTTCACGTCGACGGCGTCGTACATAGTGGCCGTGGCGGCGTGCGTCTTTTCGTAAGCGGTGATGTCGGGTTCGTGCTGCATTGTCGTGCCGATGTCGTCGAGGCCTTGGAGCAGAACTTCCTTGCGCGACGGGGCGATTTCAAATTTGAACATCAGGCCGTGTTTGTCTGCGATCGTCTGGTTCGGCAAATTCACGGTGAGCGAGTAGCCTTCTTCTTTTTCCGTGCGCTTGAAGAGTTCATCGATTTCAGCTTCGGAGAGTGTTGCGGGCAAGATGCCGTTCTTGAAGCAATTGTTGTAGAAAATGTCCGCGTAGCTCGGCGCGATGACGACCCGAAAGCCGTAATCTTTCACTCCCCACGGTGCATGCTCGCGGCTGGAACCGCAGCCAAAATTGGCGCGCGCCAGCAAAACCGACGCGCCTTTGTACCGCGGAAAATTCAGAACGAATTCCGGATTTGGTTTCTCGCCGGGCAAATAGCGCCAATCATAAAAAAGGATCCGACCAAATCCTTCGCGCGTCAGCGCCTTCAAAAATTGCTTCGGCACCATCTGGTCGGTGTCCACGTTGACACGATCGAGCGGCATGACCATGCCGGCGTGCGTTGAGAACGGTTGCATACGATTCAGTCTCCCAAAACTTGAAATTTCTCAATTTCGCCAAAAGCTGTCCAATACGCGGCGCCCTTGTCTCTCTTTCCGTCGGAACGATTCGTCGAAATCAAGATGTAAGTAATGCCGCAGCACGGCTCGGGCCTGTCACACACAGTCAACTCATGCAGCCGAATTTCTAGTGATTCCCCGTCCGCAAGCTCGACGCGCATACGCTTGCCCACGTGTTCCTGGTTCAGCCCGCGCGTGTCCACCGGCATTGGCGATTCCACCCTACTCGACAGATGCCACGTCGAGTTCGCGGATGTCCACGAAATGCCCGGCGATAGCAGCGGCTGCGGCCATCACCGGACTGACTAGGTGCGTGCGGCTGTCTTTGCCCTGGCGGCCCTCGAAATTGCGATTGCTGGTGCTGGCGCTGCGTTCATGCGGCGGCAGGACGTCCGCATTCATCCCGATGCACATGCTGCAGCCGGCGTCGCGCCACTCGAAACCGGCTTCGCGAAAAATCTTGTCGAGGCCTTCTTTTTCGGCTTGCGATTTGATTCCGCGCGAGCCTGGCACAATCAAAGCCTGCTTGATGTTTTTCGCCACGTGCTTGCCTGCCACAAAATGCGCGGCGGCGCGCAGATCGTCGAGGCGCGAATTGGTGCACGAGCCGATAAATACACGGTCCACAGGAATATCCACAATGGGCGTGCCGGCTTTCAGCCCCATGTATTTAAGCGCGCTCTCCGTCGCTTTTTGATCGTTCAGGTCTTTGAAGTCATGCGGATCGGGAACGCGGGCGGTGACGCTGGTGACCATGCCGGGATTCGTTCCCCAGGTAACTTGCGGAGCGATCTGCTCGGCGTTCAGCTCCACGGTCATATCAAATTTCGCGCCCTCGTCGCTCGTGAGCAGTTTCCATCGTTCGACAGCTTCCTGGAACGCTTTCCCGCGCGGTACAAAAGCACGGCCTTCCAGATAAGCGAACGTAGTCTCATCCGGCGCGATCATCCCCGCGCGGGCGCCGCCTTCAATCGTCATATTGCAAACGGTCATGCGCCCATCCATGGAAAGGGAGCGAATGGCTTCGCCGCCGTATTCCGCGACGTGGCCGTTTCCGCCGCCGATGCCAATTTTCCCGATGATGGCGAGAATAAGATCTTTTGCAGTGACGCCCTTGGGACGTTTCCCGTGCACAAGAATGTGCAGCGTCTTCGACCGCGATTGCACAAGGCATTGCGTCGCAAGGACGTGCTCGACTTCGCTCGTGCCGATGCCGAAAGCGAGCGTGCCAAACGCGCCGTGCGTGGAAGTGTGGCTGTCGCCGCAGACAAGGGTCTGGCCGGGCTGCGTGATGCCGAG
>WNFO01004944.1_pt1 | contig 11573 bp, 15 predicted proteins | sample 5400251 | NCBI WGS metagenome assembly WNFO01 (sample SAMN13153354, study PRJNA577476) | soil metagenome | isolation source: 100 cm saprolite under Madrone tree | place: USA:California | collected 2016-06-14
TTATGAAAGTATAAGCGCACCTCCCATGATCTCCTTCATGTTATCTGCAAGACCACGGACCACACCCAACGTCTGCGCAGCAACTGACAGACCCTCATCCTTCGTCAATCTGTCCAATCTCTCCAGGGCAGCCTGTATCTCATCCTTCCCCCATAACTTCACAATTTTTTCTGTGACACGCTGAGCACGCGAAACATATATGTGACGGTGCACTTACTGAATCGCCCCTGCTGTATTTGCTTTGTAGTCAGGGCAAGCACCGAAAGTAATTCAATCATTATTTTGACGATGATATCAGTTATAATCGGAGTAGGCGGGATTGTCGTATAAACCTCCAGACGCTTGAGGAAACTCCCCAAGCACTCAAAGAGGCTCAGGAGCGCATCGTAGCTTGACATAACCCTACTAGCAGCCTGGAATATTCATTCATTACAGGGACAGGGAGCCGGCTGAAGGGTGTATTTCAAGGGACGTACAGCAAGGAGGACATCGATCCCAACAAATAAGGCATTTGCAGGTGGGAAGGAGACCTGACGAAGACAGGTTAAACGAGTCACCCGATCGTATGGGTGGCTCACCCGGCTGACCGCGGAACCTAAGATTCCCGAGAATGCATGTATGACATTCACTGCCGCGCTGAGGCAATTAATCAGTCTGCGATTGCCATCGCGATGCTCCTTGAACGCCTTCTCTCGTTCTTGGAGCAGTTGTAGGATCGCCTCGGGAGAAGTAGCCTGTTCGAGTGAGGCAGCAAACGGATTTTTTGAGAGGTCGGTTCCAGTTATTTGGGCGTATTTGGCCAAAGCATCGGTGATCAATTGGATGTTGGAAGTGGAGGATGCTGAGGATGTCAGTTGTTCAGTCAACGACATGAATGTCACTGATCGCCAACGAGCTTTCGTTCAGAGGGGATGGAATTAGGGAAAGGAGACCAAGGCTTTAGAGTACGGTTTGATGGGATGGCGGCTGTGGGGACACGAGGCCAACGTTGTCATGGGTCTGACTCTGGCAGACTCTGACTGTGAGAAAGTTCTATATTAGGAATAACCCCTGCGTCGAATCGACTCGAATGTCAAAAAAATGAATTGAGAATTGCCCAATCTTTCCTTTTTGGGCTTAGCCGTGGCAACACCGAGTCCATCACGTGAATGTCTGACCCATTTGTTTTGCTGTCTTTTTCCGAGCCAACGAGGTAGCATTTTTACTGAGTTATGTTACGTAACGTAGTTGGCCATAAATTTTGCATTTTGCATTTTGACTTAGTCACGTCACTCGACGTGACCTCGGAGATGTGACTGCCGTCAATTTGACTTGCTTGCGAGGCGAGGCAGATGTGATACAGGTGACAGATGTGTGACCAGTAACGATGGTTGAAGGAGGCCGCGAGGAAGTCGTGCTATGTGTATCCACACTTGGTAGCTTGGTGGTCTGTCGCCAGTGCTTGCAGGTAAGATTGCTAGGTATTACTGTATTACACGGGCAGGCGTGAAGCGCCGTTGGCGAGAGATGAGCTGCAGAGGCAGATTGGGTACCGTGCTCGCCACAGCCTGAGGCCCGTTGAGTGCGTGGTCGCTGCTGCGAGGTTGAGACGACTCTTCGCTGCTGGAGATTTGCCACAGAGTTGCATGCGCGAGGATTTGGCAGTCGTAGAGGACAAGTGCTAGCGGAGAATATTGGTTGTAAATTTAGTCAAGGGGCCGTGTAGAGAGAGTTTGTAATGAGTTTGTACTCCGAGCAACTGCGAATCGCCTCTGCGCTTGGACTTCCAACTTTGAGTCCAGAGACCGAAGTTGTCACCGAAGTTCCTAGGTCAGTGTAAATGAATTATACGACCCGAAGGAATTGGTGAGGACATGGCACGGTCTTTATCAAGGCCCAAGAAAGCTCGTGCAACTGGAAAGAAAGCGTGAGGTGGGCTGTGTGACTGTGCTCATATGGACTTCACTAGAGCAACTTGGTATCAATCCAGTATCAATCCTCTCCAACGCGCCGAATGATTCCTCTCATTTTCTTAGTTTCTGTCCATTTACCTCGTATTCTTTGCCTAACCATTGAGGTAGATAGGGACGGCCATTAACGGAGGAGAGCCAATCCAAATTCTTTTAGGCCCGCTTTTGACCGATTTCATGCGTGAGGAAAGGTCATACAGTACTGTATAGACAGCGCTGCGGCACTGCTGCGGCGCCTTTTCATTTTCCGTCATGTGCCATTTGCCACGTCAACGGATTGGCTGCTTCGCTTTCGCTGCTTCACTTTCGCTTCCTTCAGTTCCTCCCACTCGCACCCACTGGTCCGTAACCCAAAAGGACTAGCATAGTCTGGCCTCATGTATTTAAACTGTCTCCCTACCGACCACAACCGAATAGACCCCGTTTCAGTCTCACTTTCTCTGCGAGCTAAGTTAGCCGTCTCAGGACGATTTCCTTTTTTCTTCTTTTCTCTTTCTCTGCTCGCCTTCGAAGACTGACGTGTAATCGAGCTGACGAGCCGTCGTGTGTTCATCAGAATCGCTTGTATGCTAATGACCCTTCACTCCCTAGATCGCTAATCTCTATCCTCACGAACTCACTCGCGCGACTCTACAGCGCTTCAAAAGATATCGTGTAAGGTGGACTGCGTGGCCGCGCTTGTACGGACTGCTCCGGGGCACTTTAGCCATCTCCTTTCCAACACGTCGACTGTCCATTGCCTACGACTGCCTGACAGGGCTTAATCGGCCAAGCAGATACATATCTTTCTTCAATTCTGAAATGTCTGAGCCGTTTTATTTGCACTGCAGTAGTTTATAGCTTAATCGCGCCTAGGACCTCTTTTATTGGTTCACGTCGCTTGTTCTCTACTTTGCCTAAGAATCACAAACGCTCGCCCTTTCACGACTTTATCTTCGTCATCTCTCGACTTGTTTGTCCTGTCCGTTTCTCTTACCTGAATTCGAAGCTGAAGACTTCTGTGGGCATGGGACTCAATCGCGGGTTGCGCGCACCCGAGGTTGGAATGGAATCGTGACGGTGCCCAATGGCCGGGAGATGAAGTACAGCCTGATTCTTTTCAGACCAATGGGTTTGCTATCGAATGAAGTTTAACAAAAATACGCGCGTCCGACCTCGAGTACCTTGCTCTCATGCTTCGCGCCTTCAGAGCAGATGTCCTCCATTGGCATGACTTATCCGTGCATGAGTGAAAGTACTGAATACGTCGCCTATTGTAGATATGTAGATGTGGTGCTGGCATGATTGGAACCAGTCATAACGATTGTGCCAACCTCAATGATTACAAATGCCGCTGAGCGAGATCAAAGTCGACATGATTTTCGATTGCTACTCTAATTTACCATGCTCCCTGAGAACGCCGTGCAATGGACCAACTAAAACCGGGAAACAACCCCTTCTGTATCGGGCGCTCTAAGCCCTCCGTCACTGTACACGTAACCTACCTCAAATCTGTAAATCATTCTTCATTTGGAGTTCCGCCGCGATCATTTCCAGTTCTGCTTGTGACCGCACAGTACCTGTCTGCTTGTAATGACTATGACGTTGCTCTTCGTCCATGAGTCGAATGTCAAAGTCAACCTCCACAGTCCTGTGGACGGCAACCTGTGCGCTCTGAGGCCAGACTTTGGCTCGAGTCGTAAACACATAATGGTCACTGAAATGAACAGTTGAGAGGAAGTGACCGAATTATCAGATTAAGGGGAATACTTTGTGATGTACTGGAATAAGTTGCGGTAAAGTCGTGTTGACATAATGACCCTAGCAAAACCCCGTCAGCGAAATGTCTACGAAGACTAAAATACAGGAACTAACATGAGAACCACTATAGTTGAGAAGAGAATCTGTGATTAGGAAAGGTGAAATGATCATGAGAAATGTACGAACTGTGTGGCACTTGGAACATCTGTGCAAAGAAGTTTATCAGCTGTCTTGCGGGGAACACTAGGCCTGCCCTTACTCACCAAATTCCACGCGTCTAATATAACAGACAAATTGAACAAGCAAACCAAGGGTGAGTCAAGAGCTTCTACACACCGTTCATGTTCATAAAAGGGAGGATCTTAAGAGAATCAGACTACGCGTGAGAACTCCAAAAATAAAATCTAAGCAACGATGACGCACCACACAGGGCACCTCAGTAACAATGGCAGTTAGAATCCAGAAGATACTCTGCAAATAGAGTATCTGCCAAAGATACGTCGCATTCTTCTTGCGAAAAACGCCAACAAACATGATGCAGAGGAGAGACAGGTCCACAAAGAGGTTAGTGACTATGCTCCAGCGAAATGCATTCGTCCCTGTGATGGCACATGTTTCTGCTAGAGGAAACCATACAGCATGGCCCTGCATAGAGGATGCGCCCATAAATTTCGAATTCAGCGTCTTTCGCCTTGGCGAAATACGCGAAAATGCCTACCTTTGTAGTACCTATATAAACAACATCCTAAGATCGAAATCAGGAGGAACTATTTTTTAGAACGCACTCCAGAATGCAGCGATCGGGTTTGTAGACCAGATTAATACGGAAATCACTGTGATTCCTTTGTGTCGTCCCCAAATAGCGATCCTGGATTTTGAGAAAGGTCAGTATATAATCCCCTGTGTGAAAAAGCACGGCTCTGGTTCACTTACCCACGAAGTGCGAGTAAGAATGAGGCTACAGCCACGGAGAACCACGACGCAGCAAGGACACAACGAAACCAGATCTACACGCAAATTAAGTCGATCAGTATAAACAAAGGTACTTCAGAGCGGATACTGACATTGCAGTCAAACTTGGAAGTGAGGTTGAATCCGACCAAGTCGCAGAGGATTGACGATAGGGCTAATAGCCGTGCCAGGAGATAAACAACAAATGACCACCTCCATGGCCGTTTTCCGGTGAACACCTCCCACTCAAAGTCGAGGGTAGTGAAAAACTCCCATCTGCGGCGAGGGCTGTCAACATCGCGAAACGTATGGTATGCAGCAAGAGTGAAGCGCACAGGTAGATGCCACTGAATACATGAACGATTTTGATAAAATGGTCTGAAGGGAAAAATAGATAATGGACCGTAAACGACTTGAAAGGCCACTGTCAGTAGGACTAACAGTTGGCTACGACTTACTAAAAATCTGGATTTCAGAGGGCATGGCTGATGGCGAGTCAGAGACAAGGAGCGAAAGGAAAACGGTAAGAACCCTACGGGGATTGGGGGCTAAGAGTAAAAAGATGGCCGCTTTGACCTCGAATTTCTTGTTTTTTCGGCATTCATTGCCCGACAAGTCACCGCACCATCCTCATGGCCTGGAGTTAGACGGCAGTTAAAATATTTGTGTTAGCACGGGACTAGAAGCGATCTGGAAACCGCTGATGAATTGAGGGTTCAACGGACGCGGCTACGCGAAAAAAGGGTGAATTCTCTCACTTCCTATGGGCCTAACAGTAGGATCCGATCGTACTTAGCGCGAAAAAGTGGAGTGAGTTGGTAGTAAGATGATAAGAATCCGTCCACGGATCAAAGTGTTCAATTGGACTTTGTCGCAATGGTCTGAGGTCCCCGTTCGTGGTGACTCCAAAATTTGCTACAGCATCCGTATAGCGCAGGCACAGGGCCACAGGCGAAGTAGCACCGCGTGGAACCAGAGGGATAAACCATACCTCCCTCGCGCGGAAGCACTAGAGCGTTGCCAGGGTCCCTAACCACTTGCCAATCTCGGTGTAATCTTCGCTACAGACGATTCAAGTTGTATCTACTAAATTTAGCGCCGTCGCGGGTAGCTTCCGAGTGTCGGCTTCACGTAATTCCTTCCCACCGCGACTTCACGCAGCTTTCACAACTTGGACGACAGCTTGAACCGCTCCCATCTAGTCAGTTGTATACTTGCGTAGTTCTCCTTTATCCGCGCACTGTTTCCGCTTCGTGTTTTATCTGTGGATTATGTGTAAGTGATCCTCATGGGCGATTGGACGCGTTGACGCGTCAATATGCGTCAATCCGAGTCCCGACGAGGCGAGAGCTCAAACCCCCGTGCCTTTGTTGCAGGACCCCGTGTCGGACTGGCATCCGCGTCCTTATTCGGGGTCACTGTTGTGGATTTCAATGCTGGCACATAGTACAAACCCTCTATCCCATTGACCTCAACTCTTCTTCTCTTTTCTCGATCTCTTCAAGTGCTGCACCAATAGGCTTGGATAGTCTGAGGACTTGAAGGCTATGTGACCGTCTGGAAATGTCATACTTGCTAACCTGACGGGTTGGGGAGTTGAGACCGTCCACATCGTAATCGCTTGGCCTTAGCGAGCCCAATTGCGGACTGAATTTACTGTCTTTTTACAGCATGCGATGGCTCGTAACCATCATATCTACAGTCCAGTTAGCGTAACTAGTGTTTTTTCACCAAATACAATTGAAAACGTTCACCTACTGGACCCATTACGTCTACATTGCAAGACATCGACAGTACGCACACAGTCACGGCTTTTCGCTTATTCTTACTCCGCGCGCGGCGAATAAGAAAACCCCGTTGGTCCCTTTTTCACAGACAAGAGCCAGCAGTGCAGGTGAGATAACTGCCATATGTAAATGTCACGAATTCGACCATGTGGTTGAGGTCAGTTCTAACCGAGACGGGGAAATAAAAGGCATGAATTAAAATGTACTGTGACCAGAAACAACACCTACACAACACCTCCCTCTCTCCTCACAAGCAAGGGAAAACGGAAAGAAACAGAACACAAGATAAACAGATAACCTAAGTAGCTCGTCGTGCCTCCGCATAGGCAACAATGAGCTCTTCTGCCTTTTTATCTCTTGGGGTAATGGAGCAGGTGAAAGGGCACGGAACACTAAGAAGGAAAGAGTCATCATTCAGCTCTCCGCGTCTCTCCTGCACCACCAATGCGACGCGAATATCGCACCTTACGCCGCTACCCGTGAATGGGTACTTTTCAAGTCCCCCATCAGTGCCGTCGCCATTGATGTTGAAAACAGAGAGAAAGCAGGCAACGATGATAAAAATCAGGGCATCAGCTAAGTGTCTCCCGGGGCAGATCCGTTTTCCAAATCCGAATATCGTTGTCAACACTGGATCTTCACGCGCGCTTCCATCTGGGTTGATGAACCGTTCTGGTTTGAAGGAATCTGGTTCTGGGTACCTGACCGGGTCGTGGAGGACCGCCCTAACAAAGGGTTGCCAGTTGAGAGCTAACCAAGCGGGAAAGAATACTGGAGTAAATTGCACCATGCGTTCGTCAGTACCACTGCACCTAAATAGAGATCAGCCGACAGCGAAAAGGATTTGTACGCTGAGAATACCAACCCTTCGGGATAAAGTAACCCTCATAGACGTCATCGCTCGTAGCAGCGTGGGGTATACCTGTGGGACATCATACGTACTGCATGGGCGAGGCAAGTCCACAGTAGTAACTCACCAAGAGGCACCGCGGGCCTCCACCTTCTCGCTTCTTTGCATATCGCATCGACAAATGGCAACCTGGGACGATCCTCAAACGAGGGCAATCGCTCTCTCTTAGTAACCGCATCGAGTTCATTCTGAGCCATCGTCTGGACTTCTGGATGAAGTAAGATCGCTATGAAGAACGGCATCAAGGACGACGGTGTCTGAAAAACGAAGACCTGTTTAAGCTGGCGTAGTCTCGAAATTTTACTTTAGCCACGTACTGTTTCGGTCCCGCCTGAGCGCTGGATCAAGCATGTCTCGGGCATTGACGTATCATCGCACTCACCTAGATACATCGTCCCTAGAGCTCTCTCAAGCACTTCCTCCGCTTTTTCGCGCTCCGATTTCGGTAGTTTCTCCGCCTCTCGCAGCTTCTCGAGAGCGATTGACGGTTGAGCCGTGCCATTTAGCTAAGAAAGTGTGAAATTTCAAACACGCTTGAATGTTCAAGTGCTCACAAAGGATTCTCTGGCGTGTTCCATCGGCCTATGTAGGACCTCCTGTCCTATATCATAACCAAAGCGAGCGAGCGGCTTATAACTCCACCATGGAAGCCATTCAGGGATGTGTTTTACTAGGGCGAATGAGCACTGAACTTGTCAAACACCAAAGAAGACTCACAGAAAGGAAGGGTATTAACCAGCAAGGCACCCGGGAGGGCTGTTTCGCCCAAGAGTTGTATCATTTTCTTACCAACTTTGACTACTCTGTCGTTGATATCCTTGACTTCGTAACCATACTCGAGGGCTAACACTACTGATCCTGAAAGGCTGGACAGTTGGGACAATGTTTAGAAAAACCGGATGCACGTGCTAGAGGGATGCCACGAACTGATTGAGGTGGGCTTCCAACTCATTTGGGTTTGCTAACACCTTGGAGAGGAAAGCATATGACCTCGCTTGTAGCATAGGACGATGCGCCACTATGCTCCCCGGCCGAAGGCTACGATCGAGCAGCTTGCGTGCCAGACGCCATTCCTCAGTGCAATTTCCGAGACCTACGTTCCAATAATACCCCATCCTGATCTTTATCAGACACCATGCGTCGTAAATACTCTATTCGGGAAGACATACATGTCGAAGATCGTAATCAGAGGACGATCAGAGTAGATATCAGGACGTTTCACGAGGAGGTCTTTGTTTACTTTGACTGAATTCAATACGACGACGACTTGACCCAAGGCGCAGAAAGATATGATATCGCCTGCCATCCCTTTCGTCAGGTTGCCAGAATACCCTTAACGCAAAATAAACCACACCATATTTCTTCGAAAGTTGAGTATACGTTAGCCAGGAGAATTCCTTTGGGATATCGAACAGATTTCCTATTAGAGGGAGCGGTCGTGGTCCAGGAGGGTACGGGAGGCCCCGCCTCCTTTGATAGTCGCGAATGGCCAAGAATGCGGCAAAAGAAGAAAGGATAACAAGAACATCAAGGATTGACGTCGGAGTAATGGATGGCATGAAAATAGCACGAGTTGGAGAGGAGGTAGTGAGTTGGTGGGATCAAGCGACAGGAATTCCCACCGTAGTATGGGTACGGTAATATATATCAACGAGAAGTTAGACCGAGGACTTGGATGATGATGTGCAATTGGGCCCTGGGGTAAGATTTCAAGGAACCGATCGCGCTAACAAAGGTACTGTAGCGACGGACTGAGTTTTCACTGGCAGATTCCAGCGAGATCCGACAAACTTCCCGTTATCAATAGTAACTTACTGTGCTGGTTACACTGTAGGGTAGCCCGTGGCCGAGATTTAATGTACATATAAAATGTAACTTTGATGAACTTACTGCCGAACGTTTTTCTCACTTTCACAGTGAACATTATGACGTACTAACATTTGCCGGATTTCACGTCAAGGCAAGTACGGGCCACACAGTCTTGCAGTGAGCTGGTGTCAAGAAATGCCAAGGTGGTGATACATCAGCCAGCTCAATCGTTTTTAGGTGCGGATAGCGTTGCTGAGGAGAACTGAGTTGCGGTTATGCATGGGCCCACATCATGATGATCAGGGATATAAATTACAGCGTGTTCACAAAACCTTGTCCTGCGCCATTTTTCGAAAAAATTCTCGGCTAATTGCTGGCAAATGCCGAGCACTGTGATTGTGTGATAGTTGGCTTAGTCATTCCCACACAAGTGGTTTACATGTGGGAATTCTGGTTTTCCACCTGTCGGAGTTTGCCGGAAAATTAGCCGATATTTTTTTAAAAAACGGCGCAGGACAAGGCTACAGTAAGTGAATACGCTGTAAAAATAATTAATTACGCGGGAAACGATCACGTGATGGCGGGTAGGGCAACCGAGTCGCGCGACGTTTTGAACAACGACGCAAACACGTTCAAGCTGCTCTCGCCTCGAAAAAACTAAATATGAATCATCCGAGGGAGAGTCTCCTTACCCTCTTCGACCCACTATTCTCACGAGACTCCGCGACGCACCCTCCTCCTGGTCGCGATATCCCCTCTCCAGATTTGGGCTCTGACAAGGAAAATGCCGCACCCAGTGACAACTCTATCACGCTCACCAAGTTCTTCAACCGTGTCTATACGCGGCCAAAGGCTCAGCTACCTCGTTTGTTGCCAAAGGGCCGACTTATCGATATTGGAGACGCGAACGCGTCGGACGACGATGACTCTGACTCGGATTCTGACGATGGCCGAAGGGAACAACATGGGGTTGTTGTTCATCACGAGACCGTCCTCCCTGTTACTGGCAGAGAGGAAGAGGCGAGAGATTCACCTTCGCGACGTCCTCTCGCGGATATCGCGCTTGGAGACGGTAGGAATAGCCCCTTGGCTATGAAGAAGTGTCCGTCGCCTTCGCTTCTCACGCGTAAGGGCACACCATCGCCATCACCGTTCGGGTCTCCCTCTCCGTTCAAACTTGCGCGTCCCACCCCTGCACCATCTTCGTCTCCCCTCGCGTCCGTCATTAACGCGATCAACGGCACCACATCACGCTCACGCACGCCCTCGCCCTCGTCACCATCCGCCCCATCCGCCCCACGAATCGCCGTCACACCCGCCGAGCCATCCTCACCGTCACCCAAAGGACGACAACTGCGACCAGACACGATGCTCCATGCCTCCCCCGATGTTGATATTGACGTTGACCTTCAAGAGGCTATGAGCGTGCATTTTGACGAGTCGGCGTCGTTTGACTTGCTCAAGGACAAGATGATGTTTCCGGAGAATGATTCGTTGGATGCTGACCTTGACATGGATATTGGGGGTTTATCCGCGATGAAGGTGCTCGAGGACAGGGATCGGGATGAGAAGGTCATGATGCCTATCCCAGAGGCGGATGCCGAGAGTGAGGGTGAGCTGGACTGTGTGGGTATGTTAGAGGAACGGCTACGCGACATGAACATTTTGGAAGAGGAGGTAGGCGACAGAGATGGTATCATCTCAACGTCACCGGAGTTTAGCAACTGCGACATTCTCAGTCAGTATTTTATTCGGTCTATATTTGGTCTTTGTTTCTCAGACAAAATCTCCAATTGCAGCTCTGCAGGCACCAGTACACCAATTCGTCCGCCCAGAGGACCACCAGATGCAAGTTACCGCTGCGCCCACCGCTAGGTGTAATAATGCACCTCCGGCAGCGCCCCTTCGTAGACGAAACAGCATGCGCCCATCGATGTCTTCTGCACTTCCTATTCCTGCGTCGACATGCATGGCTCTGCACGTCACGAAAAAGGAAAGGCCGAAACAGGGAATGACGACGGTGGCACATGCTATCCCAATGCGCAAACCAGCGGGAAGCACCGGTATCCATTCTGCACAAGCGCAACCGCCCCGGCCACGCGGAAGCGTAAGCACGATGACACTTAGCGGAGTACAGCGCCCGCCCACATCCGCCGTTGTTAATGTCACGCATTCGAGGGCTATGTCTGTTCCTTCGTCAGCAGCCTCCTTGCGCATGCATTCTCAGTCCCAATCTCAGCGGAATAAGCAGATGGTGACGCAGGCGGCCCCATCGTCGTCCAAGGGGACCGTGGCAGGCGCTAGTGGCTTGCGTCGCCCGTCTAGCCTCCGTGCGCCGACGTCACGTGTAGGCGCTTCTGGTATCGCTGTGCCGCGCGCTTCTTCTGCTGGTGTTGTTACGAGGCGTGTATCGATCTCTATGTCGAC
>WNFO01004945.1_pt1 | contig 11572 bp, 12 predicted proteins | sample 5400251 | NCBI WGS metagenome assembly WNFO01 (sample SAMN13153354, study PRJNA577476) | soil metagenome | isolation source: 100 cm saprolite under Madrone tree | place: USA:California | collected 2016-06-14
GATGTGGTCGATGCAACAGATGAATACGCAGTTGATGATGCGGCCGCGGATGTAGGGTTCGCACCAGGGCGGTGCACCGATTGGCAGCGCCACGACATACCAGCAGTGCCCAGTGCCACACACGGGCGTTCCGGGCCTTGGCTGCACGGGCACGTTGGCTGCCGTATAGGCGCTGGTATTATTCCCTGGCCCCTTGCCCTCTTCGGTCGAGGCAAAGCCGCATTGCGGCGACAGGCAAAGCTGATCGACATCGACGTATTTGGCCGCCTCCCCGATCCGGCGCTTGATCTCGTCCTGGATCGCGAGGGTTTGGTATGTCGCGGCCAGCGCAATTCCCTGCAGCAGGGAATTTGGCAGCGAAATTTTTCCGGATCGCGGGTCACCGGCACGATCCCCGCAGGATTGGCGCACCTATGTCAAAGGGTTGCGGCAAATTCCCTGCGTCCGAGGGGCAGGGAATCATCAGGCCGGCGCAGGGAAACGTTTCGACGCTGGCAGGGAATTCACAAGATCGGGCAAGGAATCGGCGACAGCGCCGTAACCCGGATGCCAATGTCTCCTGTCGGTCTTTCTTCGGTCGATCTTTCGTTGACGGGGCGAATTTTGATGGCAAAATAGATAGGATACGGAGTTGGCTTTACAAGCTTCGGTTGCCCGCGCGCTTTGCCCGCGGTTTTTTTGCGCCGACCTCCGTTCCCGCAAGACCAAGCTTCCGCCTGATCCGATCCGGCCGCATCAACCCGCATCCGGCATGCTTTCGCGTCGAATGCGCAAGCGAGACGTTTCCGGCGCTCGCATTCAACCTCATCAAGGATACTCCAGATGAAACCCCTGACCATCGAGCCGATGACGATCGCGCGCCTGCGGCCGTTTCCGGGCAATGCCCGCACGCATTCAAAAAAGCAAGTCCGGCAGATCGCTGACAGCATCGCCAGGTTCGGCTTCACCAATCCGATCCTCATCGACGATGACGACAAAATTATCGCCGGGCATGGCCGCCTGGAAGCTGCCAAGCACCTGGGCCTGAAAGACGTCCCGACGATTCGCCTGTCTGGCCTCGATGCGGCACAGCGCAGGGCCTATGCGCTCGCCGACAATAAGCTCGCCCTCAACGCCGGGTGGGATCCGGGGGCGCTCGCCGTCGAGCTGCATGCGCTTGCGGATTTGCAATTTGACGCGGAGGTCACGGGCTTCTCGTGCGCGGAGATCGAGCTTGTGCTTGACGGGGCCGGCAAGACTCGGTGCGTTTCCAATCCTAAAAATCCGCAAGGTCTGCGCTCAATCGCTGGCGAGGAGGCGCGGCGACCGATCGCGGACGCTGCGCCGGTCTCTTCTCCCTCCCCAGCAAGCGGAGGAGGGAATCGCGAGCTCGCGCCCGCGACGGTCACCCGGCGCGATGACATGTGGCGGCTCGAACGGCACCGCATCCTGTGCATCGACCCCTGCGATCTCACGCCCATAGACCGCATGCGTGATGCCGAGCGCCTCGTGTTCGTGGCGTTCGAACCGGCGCTATGCGACCGCATTGTCCACTATTTCCGCCAGCACACCGGCCAGGACGCGACGCTCGCGGCGAGCGGGCAGAGCTTCGCGGACGTGGCGGCGCAGCGCAGACAGGAGTCACTGCGATGAACGACAGTTCGACCAAAAGCCCCGATGGAAACAAGCCGAGCCCCTACGAGGTCGGATACGGCAAGCCTCCAGTGCGCACGCGGTTCCGCAAGGGCGTATCCGGCAATCCGCGCGGCGGATCGCTCGTCCAGAGGGCGAGGGCGCTGGCGCTGAAGGAAGCCTATCGGATGGTCACGGTGCGGGAGGGCGACAAGGTCACGAGCCTCCCGGCCATCCAGGCCGTGATGCGCAGCCAGGTCGCGCTCGCCGTCAAAGGCAACGGCCCCGCCCAACGCGCCATGATCGCCGCCATCCACGCCATGGAGCAGGAACTCGCGGCCGAGGCGGCGGCACGGGAAAAGGAGGAGGCCGAGCGGCCCCCGATCAACTACACGGATGCTGCGCGCCGGATCTCGCTCCTTCTCAGGCTCGCCTACAAGGAAAAGGGGGAACCGATGCCGGGCAATATCGCCGACGCGGCTGCGGGATTGATCGGGCACGATAAGGCGAAGACGGGCGGGTGAGGAAAAGGGGGATAGGTGAGCCAGTTGCGATGGCGATGGTTTAGAACCCGGTTTCGTAAACGAAAGGCGAGCCGCGGCGCTCCCTACGGGACGGAGCGGAAGGTGCGAGAAAGCTCGATAAAATAGGCATTACTTCGCTTGTCTGCCCCGCGAGTGATACCACCTAGGTGCCCCACCGGCAAGCGCGAAACTCTCCATCACTCAGCGCGGCGTATACGCTCCGCTCAGCATTAGGTCGCACTGGTGCTGTCGATGCCCTCTTTGGCAACAAATGGTCCTAGCACATCGTCAATGAAATGGTTTGGACGCCATCCTTTAAGAAGCCGGTCAATGAACAGCGCGTCCGCGGCACTGACTGCCTGTGCTCCCACGACAATGGCTCCGCCGGCTGGATAGAAATGTTCGGCCATCGCGCTCAGTCCGGTACATATCAGCCAACGCGCCCCCCTGGTTGGAAGGGCGTCCACCCAGCTTTCTTTGGTAGCCGCCGAATAGTACTCCCCCAATAGTGTCCGATCAGGATTGTGTGTTCCTAACCAACTCTTGAATTTGTGAGATGCCTCGGAAAGCTTCAGGAACTCCTCGAACGTTCGTTCGCCGCTGTTGATGGCTTCGCGGAGAGTTCTCGCCTCCGGTAGATACAGCTCCTGAAACAGATCGATTTCCCGAACTTCGTGGTCTCTTTTGCGCATAAGCTCGACGCATTTCAGCCTTGCGATGGCTGCCGTAGCTGGATCGGTTACCATCTCGGCCATATACTTTGCGCCAAGGAAGAGGCTACTGCGAGCGTCGAGAATTTGTCCCACCAGGTATGCTGGAGTAATCGTGTTGAACGACACAGGAACCGATTGGTGATAGTGGCTGTTCAGCTTGTCAAAATTGAAGTTGGTATCAATTGCGAACTGATTGTCCCCGAGCAGCATCGGCCGAAAATACTAACTCCTTGGTAGATCGAACGAAGGCACAAGCTCTTGTAGTGCCAGAGCCACAGCTTTCTGGACAAAACTGCGGTCCTTCAGATCATCGCGTGCAATATCAGGAACATTCGCATTCGGCAGTTCAGGTGATTTCCAATTCGCAATTGTAAGAAGTCCGTTCAGCTTCTTCGCGATAACACGACTTTGTCGTCCAGGCCCGAGTGTCCCCTCGACGGCCAACTCAATCCATTCTCGATCCCGCAGTCGCTGTTGCTTACCTGGACCGCCCCGACCATCAAACCTGATCTGTGTAAACGCGTGAGAAGTGAGCCCCCCATTTGAACTAGTGAGCGTGCATAAGTTGTCCCGCATAAACGACGCGCTTACACCTTCGCAGGCTAAAAGCGCGAGGAATGTCTCGCCGCCAAGTCTTTTCAGCAAGTACGAGAGTGTCCCGTTGTCGAGAAGCAGGTGAAGCCGTTGGTAAAAAAGAAGCGTTTCTGCCAACAAGCCCAAATCAATGACTTGCTCTCCAAGGCTGCTCCGTCGCAAAACAACATATTCAAACATAGGCCCGCCACGGTTCTGTTTTTTTAGCTAAATATGAGGGTAGACCAATTCCTTCAACTAAGTGCCCCCGATTTTTCCAACGCTAATCGGTCACCACGAGAAGCCTAGCCCCTCTGCCTAAGTCCGCTGAGGTATGATCTAACGTACCCGGAAGATGGCGTCGACGTGACGTCCGCTGGGTCTGTTTTCGATCAATGGACATCCGGTCCATGGACATGACTCTAAGGGAAGGTTGCAAGGTCGCAACCCAAGTCCACCTACCCCCAAACCTCCTGAGCCACCTCCACGATCATCGCGAGCTTCGCCCATTGCTCCTCCTCCGCAAGCGTATTGCCCTCTTCGGTCGAGGCAAAGCCGCATTGCGGGGACAGGCAAAGCTGGCCGACATCGGCGTATTGGGCCGCCTCCGCGATCCGGCGCTTGATCTCGTCCTTGGATTCAAGCTGCCCGGTCTTTGTGGTCACCAGCCCGAGCACGGCGACGCGATCCTTCGGCAAGAGCCGCAGCGGCGCGAAGCTGCCGGCGCGGTCGGTGTCGTACTCCATGAAATAGCCGTGCACCTTGATCCGGTTGAACAGCACGTCCGCGACCGCGTCGTAGGCGCCGCTGCCCATGTGGGTGGAGCGGTAATTGCCGCGGCAAAGATGCATCGTGATCGTCATATCGGCCGGGATGTCCGATATCGCCGTGTTGATCATATCGGCGTAGATTTCGGCGAGCTTTTGGGGATCGTCCCCGCGCCCCTCCTGGGTTGCCCGGTAACCTGGGTCGCACAACATGGCGATGAAGACTTCATCGAGCTGGAGGTAGCGGCAACCGGCGTCCGCGAAAGCCCGCACCGCCTTGCGATAGGCGGCGCCGAGATCGATAAAAAATTGATCGAGGATCGGATAAGCATCGGGATTGATGGCGTCGCGCCCGACGCGGCCGTAGAGCGCCGACGGCGCCGGGATCGTCATCTTGGGCGTGCGGGAGGTCCGCGCTGCGATGAAGCGGAAGTGCTCGAGCATCGGGTGGCCCGAAAACCCGAGCTTACCGACGATGCGCGCGCCCTCCGCCCGGGTTTGCATCCCGGCAAATGCCATGCCCCGATCCATCGCATAGCGTTCGACGCCGTCAAGGCCCCACAAAAAATCGAGATGCCACCACGAGCGGCGGAATTCCCCGTCCGTGATCGATTTCAGGCCGCTCTCTTCCTGCTTGCGGACGATGCGCTCGATTTCGCGGTCTTCGATGGCAGTCAGCTCGGCGAGGGAAATCTCGGCCCTCGCCCGCCTTGCGCGCGCCTCCTTGAGGGCCGCGGGGCGCAGCAGACTCCCGACATGGTCGGCACGGAACGGCGGCTTGGTGCGTTGCATCTTATCCCCACACCTCCTGCGCCACCTCGACGATCATCCGCAACTTCGCCCATTGCTCCTCCTCGGCGAGCACATTGCCGTCCTCGGTCGAGGCGAAGCCGCATTGCGGCGACAGGCAGAGCTGATCGATGTCGACGAATTTCGCGGCCTCGTCGATGCGGCGCTTGAGTTCGTCGCGGCGCTCAAGCACGCCGGCTTTCGACGTCACCAGCCCGAGCACGACCTTTTTGCCCTTCGGCACGAAACGTAAGGGCTCGAAGCCGCCGGCGCGGGCGGTGTCGAATTCCATGAAATAGCCGTGCACGCCGATCGCATTGAACAGCATCTCGGCGATCGGCTCGTAGCCGCCCGACGCCACGAAGGTCGAGCGGAAATTGCCGCGGCACAGATGCATCGTTACGACCATGTCGGGGGGAATGTCCGCGATGGCGGCGTTGATCATATCGGCATAGACGAACGGCAAGGTGCCGGGATCGTCGCCCCTGGCGCGCACCTGATCGCACAGGGCCGGATCGCACAGATAGGCGAGGTTGACCTCGTCGAGTTGCAGGTACCGGCAGCCCGCGTCGGCGAACGCGCGCACGACTTTGCGGTAGGTCGTCCCGAGATCGCGGTAGAAATCGTCCATGGACGGATAGATGGCTTCCGGCACCGCCTCGCGGCCGTAGCGGAAATGCAGCGTCGACGGCGACGGGATCGTCATCTTCGGTGTCGCCTCGGCGTGCCGGGCAACGAAGCGGAAGTGGTCGATCATCGGGTGGCCGGAAAATCCGCCGAGCTTGCCTTTCAGGCGCAACAGAATAGGCCGCGGTTGCGCCCCCTGGAATTTGAACTTGCGCTCGCCGTGGTAGGATTCGACGCCCTCAAGCCCGAGCAGAAAATCAGTCTGCCAGGAGGCGCGGCGATATTCGCCGTCGGTGACTGATCGGAGGCCGACCTCTTCCTGTTTACGAATGAGATTGATAATCTCCCAATCCTCGATCGCCCGCAACGCGTCAGCATCGATTTCGCCGCGTTCGCGCCTGGCGCGCGCCTCCTTGAGGGCGACGGTGCGCAACAGGCTGCCGACGTGATCGGCGCGGAAGGGCGGGGTGGTGTGGGGCATGGTGCGGAGCTTTCTTGAAGCGTTGTGCCGCGTTCGCATCCTTCGAGACGGTCGCTGCGCGACCTCCTCAGGATGAGGCGGCAAAAAGCAAAACCTCATCCTGAGGAGGCGCGAAGCGCCGTCTCGAAGGATGGCCGCTTGTCGCTCGCTATCATCCCCACACCTCGTGCGCGACTTCGACCACAAGCCGCAGCTTCGCCCATTGCTCCTCCTCGGTCAGCACATTGCCCTCCTCGGTGGAGGCAAATCCGCATTGCTGGGAGAGCGCGAGCTGGTCGAGCGCCGCGTATTTCGCGGCCTCCTCGATGCGGCGCTTGATATCGTCCTTGTTGTCCAGCGCGGCGAGCTTGGAGGACACGAGACCGAGCACCACGATCTTCTTGCCTTTCGGCAGATAACGGAGCGGCTCAAGGCCGCCGGCGCGTTCGGTCTCCCATTCGAGGAAATAGCCGTCGATATTGACGTCGTTGAACATCCGCTCGGCCACCGGCTCGTAGCCGCCTTCCGCAATCCACTTGGAGCGGAAATTGCCGCGGCACGAATGCATGGTGACGACCAGGTCCGCTGGCTTATCGGCGAGGGCCATGTTGGTCATGCGCGCATAATGCGCCGGCAGCGCATCCGGATCGTCGCCGCGTTTTTTCGATTGCTCGCGCTCGAAAGGCGAGCACATCATCGCCCAGGCGGTGTCGTCAAACTGCAAATAACGGCAGCCCGCATCATAGAAGGCGCGCACCGCCTTTTTGTAAGCAGCCGCGAGATCGGCGAAAAAGGCTTCGAGGTCCGGATAGATTTCGCGGGAGATCGCCTGGCGGCCCTGGCGGAAATGCATCGTGCCGGGTGCCGGGATGCACATCTTCGCGGCGACGCGCGCCTTCGACTTGAGAAAACCGAAATGGTCGACTTGCGGATGGCCGGGGAAGTCAACCCGGCCGACGACGCGAAGGCCTTGCGATTTGGTGGCGACGCCCGCGAACTGAATACCGTGGGAGGCCTCGTAGAGCTCGACGCCGCCGAGCCCGGCGTAAAAGTCAAAATGCCACCACGACCGGCGCAGCTCGCCATCGGTCGCAAGTTGCAGCCCGATCTCTTCCTGCTTTTTCACCAGGCGTTCGATCTCGCGGTCCTCGACCGCCTCAAGCTCCGCAGCCGAGATCGCGCCTTCGGCTCGCCTGGCGCGCGCTTCCTTGACGGCTGCGGGTCGCAGCAGGCTGCCGACGTGGTCGGCACGGAACGGGGGAGTTGTGCGGCCCATGGTCATCCCCACACCTCCTCGGCAATCTCCACCGCCATCCGCAACTTCGCCCATTGCTCGCTTTCGGCGAGAACGTTGCCTTCCTCGGTCGAGGCGAAGCCGCATTGGGGAGACAATGCAAGCTGTTCCAGCGCCACATACTTGGTCGCCTCCTCGATGCGGCGCTTGATGTCGGCTTTGTCCTCCAGCGTGCCGACCTTGGTGGTGATGAGGCCGAGCACCACGATCTTGTTGCCCGTCGGCAGGAACCGCAACGGCTCGAAGCCGCCGGCGCGCTCGCTGTCGTATTCGAGGAAATAGCCGTCGTAGTTGCAGCTCGCCAGCAAGTTCTTCGCCACCGGCTCATAGCCGCCGGACGAAATCCAGGTGGAGCGGAAATTGCCGCGGCAGACATGGGTCGTAACGGTCATGTCGGCGGGTTTGGCTTCGAGCGCCTTGTTGATGGTGCGGGTATAGGTCTCCTGGAGATGATCGACGTCGAGGCCGCGCTCGCGCGCCTTCTTGAGCTCGACGTCGGAGCACAGATAGGCCCAGGCGGTGTCGTCAAATTGCAGATAGCGGCACCCGGCATCGTAGAACGCCCGCACCGCCTTTTGATAGGCGGCGCCGAGGTCGTCGAAGATGGCGTCGCGGTGCGGATAGAAATCCTTGCTGACCGCGCCGGGCTCCAGGCGGAAATGCAGCACGCTGGGGCTCGGAATGGTCATCTTCGGCATCACCTTGGCGTGCGCCTTGAGGAAGCGGAAATGCTCCACCATCGGGTGGTTGGAAAACCCGATCTTGCCGTTGACACGGATGCTGCGCGGCTTGGTCTGGATGCCTTGGAATTGGATGCCGTGATCGAGCTCGTAAATCTCGACCCCGTCAAGCATGCCGTAAAAGTCGAAGTGCCACCAGGAGCGGCGATATTCCCCATCGGTCGCGAGCTTGAGGCCCAGTTCCTCCTGTCTGGCGATGATCTTCGGAATCTCCTCGTCCTCCACCGCCTTGAGGTCGCCCGCCGTGATCTGACCTTTCTCGCACTTCTCGCGCGCCTCCTTGAGCGGCGCCGAGCGCAGGATCGAGCCGACATGGTCGGCGCGGAAAGGCGGTTTTGTTCGGACGGTCATGGACGCCTCCTTGTGAGATTTTTATTGACCGCTGTTTCCCTTATCGGGCGCGATTTGTAAACCCATACCGTTGTTGGGAAGAGGTGGGAAATGGCCCAACGAGGCGGTCGCGATTAGCTCTGCTCTGCAACGTAGCCGGGTTGGGCATCAGCAAAACCCGAGGGAAGCCACGGGCGGCGCGCACCATGTCGCACATGCAAAATTTCGATGTGGTCAACACCCACTTGATAGAAAATTTTGTACGGGTACCGCCTGACGACCTTGACGTGAATGCCCGGGTGCGAAGTGCGCTCCGCACTCAGCGGATATTCTGCAATTTGGGCGATCGCGTCGTGAATTGCGCCAATAACGTTGCGGGCGCCGCCTGGACTGCGCCTATTTATATACTGAAAGATCTCTTCCAGATCGAAAAGTGCCCGGCTACGATAATGTACCCTCATCCGCGGCCGTGGCGCCTCCAGAAGGCAGCAACTTCTTCATCGGACGCAATGCCGCTTTGCAGCGCCTCGTCGAGTGCGGCCCTCTCATCGGTGCTCAGGACATATACTCCCGTCCGGCGCGCTTCGATTTCACGCGCCACTTCGGCTAGTTCGTCCTGATCTTCCTGCGGCCAGTGTTCAACCCTGCGCAGAATCTCTTTGGTTCCCTGGGTCATGTAGCTCATATAGCAAATCGCCCTTTGCTCTGCCAGCCAGGCGGGTGACGAGCCTTCAGTTCATCGGATAGGTGGCGGCTTGCCTCAGAAATAATCTCCACGCCGCGCTCGACGAGCCATTGCGTTTGCCAGTCGGTCTCGAAAATGTCGAGCGGCATATGGCCAAGCACGGTACGAATGCGCTCAATGGCTTCAATAATATCCGAAAGACGTAGGATGGACGAACGCGCAGCCACTAGAACACGCGGACGGCCGTTGCTTCGACTCGCTGGCGAATAGCCTTGTGCAGGCTATCGCGCGTCATGATGTCGGTTGGTCGGCCGAGGATGCCGGCAGCGTATTCCTTCACATCCATAAGCTCGAAGAGGCCGAACTTTCCCTTTTCATAGTCGAAAAACAGATCGACATCGGAACTCTCTGTCGCGTCCCCGCGCGCGGTCGAGCCGAACAGGTACAAGCGCTCTACGCCGAGCCGTTTGAGTTCGGCTTCATGCGCCTTCAACCGGCCTATGGCTTCGTCGCGTTTCATGAAAATAGCATATCATAAATCCGATCAGCTTCTGCAACCTGCTTGAGATGTGACCCGCAGGTCTCGCTTATTTAGCAAGTCGCCCCTCCTTCTGCCAACCAGGCCGCCGATGTGTTTGGCACAACCGGTCAGTGAGTGTTCTTAACGCCGCGCCGCGGCCCCTGGTCCGTGACGCCGAGGTAGGTTTCGAGGACTGCGCGATCAGCGCGCAACGCCGCGCTGGCAGCCTCATGCACGACGGTCCCGCGTTCGAGAATGACTGCGCGATCGGTCACGCCAAGGATTTTTTGCGGGTTCTGCTCGACCAGTATGGCCGACATGCCCTCCTCCCGGATGATGCGGTTGAGGGCAGCCAAGAGTTCCTCGACAATGATGGGGGCGAGCCCTTCCAGCGGCTCGTCGAGCAGCATGATCTTCGGGTTGAGCACGAGCGCACGGCCGACCGCGAGCATCTGCTGTTCGCCGCCCGAGAGCTGATTGCCGAGATTGGCTTTGCGCTCGCCCAGCCGCGGAAACATCTCGTAGACCTTTTGCGGCGTCCACAATCCCGGCAACGCCACCGCCGTGAGGTTCTCGTGAACCGTCAGCGAGCGGAAGATGTTGCGCTCCTGCGGCACCCAGCCGACGCCGGCGCGGGCGCGCCGTTCGGGGGGCAGTTTGGTGATGTCGCGGCCGTCGAGGCGAATAGTGCCGCTGCGGTAGCGGGTCACGCCGACGATGGAGTTGATCAGCGTGGTCTTGCCCATGCCGTTGCGGCCCAAGAGCGCCAGCGACTGGCCGTGGTCGAGGCGCAGCGAAATCTCCGTAAGCACCACGGCCTCGCCATAGCCGGTCTTCAGGCGCTCAAGGCTCAACAGCTCAGCCATCGAGCGCCTCACCCAAATAGACGGCCTTCACGCGCGGATCGCGCGCCACTTCGTCGGGCGGACCTTCGACGAACAACTCGCCATTGACCAATACCGAGATGCGGTCCGCAAAGCTGAATACGATATCCATGTCGTGCTCGATCAGGAGCACGGTCACATCCGCCGGCAACGCCGCGATGGTGGCGAGGATTTCCTGGCGCTCCGCCTCCGGCACACCGGCGGCCGGCTCGTCCAGGAGGAGAACGCGTGGCCGGCACGCAAAGGCGACCGCGATTTCAAGCAGCCGCTGCTTGCCGTAAGGCAAGATCGCGGTGCGCTCGGTCATGACGTCGACAAGCCGGAACCGTTCCAGCAGCTCAGCCACCTCGGCCGTAATGCCGGCGCGGCTGCCGACGATGCGCCACCAGTCGCGGCCGGAGCCGTGGCGCTCGGAGACGGCAAGGCCGAGCGTTTCGATCGGCGTTAAGTCAGCGAACAACTGGTTGATCTGGAAGGTGCGGGCGATGCCGAGCCGCACCCGCCGGTGCGGTTCGAGGTTCGTGATCGACGCGCCGTCGAGCAGGATTTCGCCGCCCGAGGGGCGTAGCACGCCGGTGAGCAGGTTGACGAAGGTGGTCTTGCCGGCGCCGTTGGGGCCGATCAGAGCGTGGCGCGCGCCCTTGCGGATCGCGATAGAGATTGCGCTCGCGGCCAAGATGCCGCCGAACCGCTTGTCGAGGTTCCTCGTCTCCAGCACGGGCATCGCCGATGCGGCCGTCATGGTCACACGCCTTGGTCCGCCGGAGAGGTCGTGTCGCGTCGGCGAAGAGCGCGCGCAACCTGCTTTTCGACAAAATGGACCCACCCCCCGATACGCTCCCTCCCGACGATCACGATGGCGACGAGCAGCAAGCCGATCCAAAACTGCCAGTAACGCGCCGTGAGGTCGGAGAGATAATCCTGCAGCAGCCGGTAGATCAGAGCGCCGATGAGGCCGCCATAGAGATAGCCGGTGCCGCCGATGATGAGGATCAGCAAGACGTCGGCTGAGCGCTCGATCGAAAGCATGGAGAGTGAAGCGAAGGCTTGAGTCT
>WNFO01011464.1_pt1 | contig 11572 bp, 9 predicted proteins | sample 5400251 | NCBI WGS metagenome assembly WNFO01 (sample SAMN13153354, study PRJNA577476) | soil metagenome | isolation source: 100 cm saprolite under Madrone tree | place: USA:California | collected 2016-06-14
TGGGCGCGAGCATCGACGCCTTCACGCTCGTGTCTGTGCCGATCAAGTAGCGCCAGGCCTCGGCCAGATTTTGCGCCTCGCCAAACGGCGCGGCTTGGCGAACGACAAGCTTCTAATCGACGCGCGTCCTTTCAAGAACGAGGAGAACGAGGACGAGGTCAACCCGTTTACGGAGGATGAGGTCGAGAGTCTTCTAAAGGCGTCGGAAGGATGGGAGCGTTCGCTCCTCTCAGTCTGCTTTTTCACCGGCATGCGCCGCGGAGAAGTCCTCGGACTGCGTTGGTCCGGTGTCTTCTTTGACCGGGATCGCATCCTGGTCAGACGGAGTCTGACGCGCCATGGAGAAAGCTCGCCCAAGAGCAAGACGAGTTTCCGTTACGTCCAGATGCTGCCTCGTGTTCGCGAGGAATTGCTGAAGCAACGAGACCGGGTGAAATTGCGGAGCGAATTTGTTTTCCCGAATCGGGCGTGGAAGGCATTGAACGTGAACTGGGTGACCAAGGCGTTGTGGCCACGGTTGGTCGGGACGGCCGAAGTTCCGTATCGGCCGCTCATGCAAACGCGGCATACATACGCGACCCTCATGCTTCAGAAGGGAGCCCCAATCGACTGGCTCCAGAAGCAGATGGGCCATCGAAACCTCACCATGCTGATCCGTCATTACTGGCGCTGGATCAATCCGGGCGAGCTGAGCCAGGACGTTCTAGCCCGATTGGGTGCCGCGACAACTCATCAACCCCACTCTGACCCCACCCGCGCCAATCAGAACGTTTCGAGAGAGGCTTGACCACGATGCTTAATGCCAAAAAGTGCAGCAATTTGGCGGAGAGGGAGGGATTCGAACCCTCGGTACCGGTTACCCAGTACGCCAGATTAGCAATCTGGTGCCTTCGACCACTCGGCCACCTCTCCGCGCGTCGGAAATATTCCGGCGGACCGAAGCTATGCGGTTACATTGAATGCGTCTTACCTCTATACCATGGCAGGGCGTACCGCCCAATGTCTCGTCAAATTGACGGGACCTATCTGGATCGGACAGTATCCAAATTGATCGAGTTCAAAACGGACACTCGCGACACCACTTTAGCCTCGCCGCGTAACTAAGATGACGGCGAGGCCGCCCCGTTATCTGTATTGATTTTGTGCCGGAGGCTCATCGGCTGCGGCGTGCGGCATCGACGGTGTGACGCGCTCCGCCTCCGGGCGTTGCAGCCTCGGGAATGCGAGACTGGCGTGGCATTCCCGATAGTGAAGCCGCAGCCTTCGTTTCTGCGCGCGCAAGGCCGTCGGTATCGAAGACCATAAGGAGGAATCCACGACCTTCGTTTTTGGCCTCGGGACCGAGTACCCGCGGAGCTGGAAAGAAAATCTTGTACGCGTCGCGACGATAATCGTCAATGACCGGTTTCAGGGCGCGGTAAGTGCCCATCACCCCCACACCGAAATAGGTTTTCCCGACACGCCCAAGAAATACGCCATAAGCCAGGTGTGTCTCGAGTGAGGGAGTCGGGTCGAACTCGGTTCCAGCCAGCCATTCGGGTACCCACGATGCGCCTGTCAGCCAGTCCGCCGGCAACAGGTTCAGATTCTTTGCCCTTAGTGGAGTCAACTCACCCGGATCCTTTCCTTCAGCGGTGTATTTCCAAGCCGCGGCCAGCAGGGCGTTGAAGAGTGTCCTATCCGCGCGCGTCTCCGCCTCTACCGCTGACATGCCGCCGTATCGAGCGAGAGTTTCGGGCGGCATCCGGTAAAGCGTTACTCCTCCGATTTCGAGGGGCGGGAACGTCAAAGGCGCAAGCAAAGAGCGCCATAACGCCCTGTCTGGATCGTTGTCCCCGACGACAATTGCTCCGACGTCGTGACTCGACAAAAAGCTCATGAGTTGCGCGCGAGCGTCTGGAACATAAGCCGGTCCGGCCAGAGCGTTAACTATTGGCCAACGTCGATATTCTTCGGGTAGTGGTCCCATCCATCCACCCGCCATCCGAAAATACATTTCCGTCTGAGCCTGCCAGAGCATGCTGTTGCCCAGAATAAAGTAGGGCGTCACGAGCACATTGGCGCCGGGGGCGATATATCGTCGATACAGGCCGCTCGAGAAAAATTCCGGAGTATCAACTTTAGCGGTCCAGTACGCGGCATCAAGATTCGGTAGAGAAAATATCACTATCAAAGCTGCGGCTATGTTTTTTGTTAGGCGACTGGCTGGACTCGTTGCGAGCCAGACCGAAGCAATGACCGCGATCACGAGGAACGCGTACATCATGAAACGCGCCGGCAAGGCTTTGTCGAGGGCGGGGAGCACCGAGAACAGCTTGCCCGGCAAGGGACATATCGAATTCCCACTTACATGCAGGAACGGGCCAAGCGAGAGAACACAAATGATTATTAACGAGTCGATCAAAAGCTTACCGAACGGTTCGCGCCAATGCCGCCTCGCGTAGGCGGCAACGACGGCAAGCAGACCGGGTCCTATGTAAGCGCTTCGCTCAAAGACGTTCCCAGGAAACTTTGCTGAGATAGGACGGAGCACGCGCAGCTGTCCAAGTGCGTTCACCTGCGTGGGGATCAGGAAATTCAGTGCGTCGGTCGAGAAGAGGTCGGTGCTCCAAATCTGGCCATGCGGTAGCGCGTACGAAAGCATGAAGTAGAGGTACGGACTCACCAGCAGAAGCATCAAAGCATACGCGGCTGTAAGTGGCGCTACGAGTCCCGCGATTCGGCGCCGATCTGCATCTTCACTGAACCCCAACGCGAGTACGATCGCCATCGCGCCAAAGACGGTCATAGTAGCCAGGACTTCGACCGAAAGCAGGAATTGGATGAGCAGCGTTAGTCCCATCAGCGCCACGAATGTAGGGGGCCTGAATGTGCCCTCGAAGCAGCGAAGCGCGAGATAAACGGCCAGCGGGACGGACGACACCATCACCAGAACCTGGTGCCCACCAAGTGTCTGGCTGAGCATGTAGGCTGAGAAGCCAAAGATGTAGCCACCCAATATCGCGGGCCAGAAACTGCGCGCGATGTGGCGGCACAAGATGAAGGCCGTCCAGGCCGCGAGCGCTGGGTTCAGCAAAGTCAAAACGTTGAATGAGGCAATCGGTCCGTTGTGAGCGGGGCCGCCAGCAAGCTCGCGAGTGGAATACTCGTTGCCCAAGCGAGGTTGAATCCTCCCGGCTGGAAGATGTCGTGCGTGAGGAACGGATTCAGCCGATGCGAAATCGCATGTGGCCACCACACTAGCAGCCACATGAAAGCCGAAGGATCGGGACCTTGACCAACGTAAGAGTTAGCGAAATCGGAAAGCAGCGAACGAGCGAAAACAAAAACCGATATGGCCGCATAAAGGACGAGCGCCACGCATCCAAATCGATCAAAAACGCGCTCCGCTTGAGGCGCCTCGGCCATTCCCGAGGGAGGTGTTGCCGGCGAGTCTGAAGAAGACACGCGAAGCTGCTTGAGCGCCGTGTCCGCTCCGCCACTTTCATCTTTATCCACCGACGATCATCCTTTCTTGATTGTGCGCGGTTCTCTCCGTTTCGCGCCAGACCTCTATCGTAACAAGCGAACCGGCAAGTTGTCTTTCCGCTGTGCGGCACGGCAATCACGATAGACGCGCCGTTGCGGCCCGCCCGTTACACTTCGCGCCAGTGCAACCATGAAAGACGTTAACCGATGAGGACTCCGTGGGATACCTTCGAGCGGGAGACGCTCGCTAACCTTCGTGAACTGATAAGGCTCGATACCACCAATCCACCCGGCAACGAGCGCATCGCGACCGACTTCATCGCCGCCACGCTCGGCCGCTGCGGAATCGAGGCCACCGTGATCGAGAGTGCCCCCGCGCGCGCGAGCCTTATTGCGCGAGTCGCCGGCCGCGATCGTGCAAAGCCGCCACTGATGCTTTCGTCGCATACTGACATAGTCCCGGTCGAGGCCGAGCGCTGGACGCATCCGCCCTTCGCGGCCGAACTCGCCGACGGCTGCATATGGGGCCGCGGCTCCATTGATATGAAGTCGAAGTGCGCGACAGACCTCGGTCTTATGCTCGCGCTCAGCCGCGCGAGCGTCGCCCCGGAGCGTGACCTTATCCTTGCCGCAGTCGCCGACGAAGAGGCGGGCTCCGAGTTGGGCGCACGCTTTCTCGTCGAGCGCCATCCGGAGCTGGTTCGCGCCGGCTACGTGCTGAACGAAACCGGTGGATTCACGCTATACATGGGCGAGCGGCGCTTTTATCCGATCCAGGTTGCCGAGAAGGGATTCGTCACCGTCAAGATGACCGTCACGGCCGCACCCGGTCACGGTTCGATGCCGCGTTCGGACACCGCGATAGCATGGCTTGCCGATCTCATCACACGGATTACGCGTACCCCGATGCGCCGCCGGCTTACGCCCCTGATGCGCGATACGCTTGCGGAGTTGGGCATCCCCTCCGACAAGGCGCCGCCGATCCTGCGGCCAATGATGGCAAATACGGTCACACCCACGATCCTCCGGGCCGGTTACAAAGACAACGTCATCCCCGGTGAGGCTTCGGTAATTCTCGACGGACGCACGCTGCCCGGCGAAAACGAGCACAGCTTCCTGAGTGAACTGCGTGATATCGTCGGTCCGGAGCCCGCGCTGGAAGTTCTGAAAGCCGCGCCGCCTGCTGAGGCTAGCGCCGACACCCCCCTATTCAGGCTGATCAAGGCGCGCACCGAAGCAGCCGATCCCGGCGCTCGCGCAATCCCCTGGATGCTTCCCGGCGCAACCGACAGCAAATTCTACGCGCAACTCGGCGCCACCTGTTACGGGTTTGCGCCCGTGAAGCTCGACCCCAAGATGCCCTTCGGCGCGCTCTATCATGGCAACGACGAGCGCATGCCGATCGACGGCTTCCTATGGGGCCTCAGACTCTACAGTGAGGTTGTGTTGACGTTCCTGGGCCTTCGCGTCGAGGACGTGTTCACATAGCCTTTACTTGAGGAGGGGCTAAAACCTCTAATTCGGGGTGGGACCTGCCTCGAAGCTTGCCGTTTGCGGCGAGCCGCTCTCTGGCACAAAAGTTACCAGCAGCCGCGAAGGTCCCTGTAGCGGTACGATCGCAAAGCGCGATACCCGTGTCGTATTCACCGTGATCTTCGTTCCGTCCGCGCCGCTCTCGATATCGCAGTCGTGGAAAATCGACTTGTCGAACACCATGTGGCGTGCGAGTTTCGCGTCGGGTGTGACCGCCTTGAGAAATACAGTCAGCGTCGAGGAATCGGTGCCGCTCTGCAGATTGTCGTCGTAGGTTACCGGACCGGTCAGATCGAAAATCACTGAAAGCGGCGGCTCCGACGATGAGAGCCGGATCGTGCGCAGCGTAGCTGGTCCCGGATTCGGCTGTTTCGGCGGCGGCCCAACTGTGTTCGCCGCAGCTTTCGGTGCTGGCTTATCCAGGATCGGGAGCCCATTGGCTCCATACGTGCCCGAGTCTCCCCCGGCAGCCGCCAGATCGGTGAGGCTTTCGTGCACGGCGACCGGGTTCTGCTTCACCTGGTCCTCCGAGAAGCCGCTTTCCGCGAGCACCGCCTTCAGCGGATCCTCCTCGGTGTCGACCGGCTGCTTGAGCCGCTTGAGTTCGCGATCCGCATCGGCTGCGAACTTCGTGTTCGGGAAATGCAGCTTCAGAGCGGCGAATGCTTGCGCGGCTGAATACTTCTTGCCCTGCTTCTCGAGTGTTTGTCCCAAATCGTAGAGCCCCTCGGGGGCCATCGGCGTGTCCTGATAACTCGCGACCAACTCCGCCATTCGGGATTCCGCAGCCTTGAAATTGGCGCGTTTGAAGTAGAAGTTCCCCACCAGGTACTCATGCCGCGACAGCATCTCGCGGCAAATCACGATCTGTTCCTGTGCAAGCTGGGCGAAATCACTCTCCGGGAAGCGCTGTTCGATGCTCTGGAATTGGGCCAACGCCAGCATGGTCTGGGTTTGATCCTGATCCGGCCGCCCTATCTGGTCGAAATGCGACATTGCGAGATAGTACGACGCGAGGTCGACCTGCTTGCTGGTCGGATGCATCCGCAGAAAATCGGTGAATGATCCGGTCGCCTCGGCGTAGTTATGCATCTTGTAATAGGAGAGGCCGATGTTGAGTTCGGCCTCCTCGGCGAAAGGGCTGAACGGGTATTCGTCGATCAGTTTCTGATAGTCGGCGATCGCCGGCTGGTAGAAATGCTGCGAGTACTCCTGGGTGGCTTGGACGTAATAGTTCTCGCCGCTGGGAGGTTTGCGCGAAGCACACGCGGCAACCGTCAGGATGACGGCGCAGCCCCCCCAAATCGCTGCACTAATTTTCATAGGAACACGCAGAGGTTAGACATTGAGGTGCGCCAAGGCAAGCGACCTCGATTTGTCCGCAGCACCGCCGCCCAACTCCTTCGCATCCCATCATCGCACAACGAAGGTGGCCGCATGCACGGGCCGTCCCTCGGCGATAAATTTGTGCGCGAAACCGGTCTCCTCCGCGCCCGGGACCGCGATCTCCTCGCGCCGGAAACCGCCCTCCTCGAGCATCGCGAAGATCGCTTCGGCGTAGTCGCTGACGTCGGTCGCGATGTAGATCGGCGCGCCGGGCGCAAGTGTGCGTCCGAGACTCGCGACGAAGTATGGCGTGAACAGGCGGTGCTTCTCATGGCGCTGTTTGGGCCACGGGTCGGGAAAATAGATGTGGTAGGCGCGAATACTTCGCTCCGGCAGCATCAAGTTGACCAGCGTCCGCGCATCCATTCTCACGACGCGGACATTCTCGAGTCCGCTGCGTCCCGCACGCACCGCGAGGAGCCGCGAGACCGCTGCCGCGAGTTCGACTGCAAGGAAATTGTGCTCCGGAAAAGAAGCGGCGCGGGCGACAATGAATTCTCCGCGTCCTGCGCCGAGTTCCACCTCGAGCGGACCCTCGCGTTCAAAGAGTTTGACGGGGTCGAGCGCAAACAGGCCTCCGTCGCCCTCGTAGAGCACGCGCGCCGCCGCCGACTGCGCCTCGGGCCTGCGCCATATCCGCCCCGCTTTTCGCAAACGCGCCATCGCGTACACGCATGTCACATTCGCGCGCGCTTGTCCTTCGCACCGAATTCGTTCGCCTCGTTTTTCGCCCTTGATGGATTGAAAGGGAGATGGTGAAACGGGGCCGGGACACGATCAGTCATGGCGGTTCAGGAATTCATCCACGCGTGCGATCAGCGGCTTCAAATCAGTATTGTCCACCAGCGCGCTCGCATTGCGGACCGGGTCGCCGAAGAAAAACCGCTCGTACAGCACTTGCCGTCCGCCGAACGTACTGCCGACGGCGTCCCATGCGAGCCGGTAGAGCGCGACGCGCTCGCGCGCGAGCGCTCCCGAGGTTGCGAGATAGCGCTCGATATCCGGCAGCAGCGGGCTCTGAAAATCCTTCTCCGTGGGCGTCGCCATCAGGCTCGACGACGAATTGAGCTGGATAATCTCGACCAGCCGCGGGTAAAGCCGCGGAAAAAGATTGCGCGCGACGTCCAGCGGCGCCCGCGCCGGAATAAATTCGCCCCACTTGTCCGCATGGGCGTCGGCTTCGGCCGCGCGCAGAAACGAGCGCATCGTTTCAGTTGTCATAATCATTTCGGCAAGGCGATCGCGCACGTGCGGCAGGCTCATCCCGTCGCTCACCGCCGCGATCTTCGCCGCCAGCCCGAGCAGGAACTCGCTCTTGACCGTATTCTTGACCACCACCTGGTGCATCATGTTGACGACCGCGTTAGTGTCGCCATAAAGGGCGTTGCAGCGCGCGACGTCGCCGCACAAAAAAATCCGCTCCCACGGGATCAGCACATTCTCGAACACGACGATGCAATCCATCTCTTCGAAGCGCGACGCGAGCGGCGCGTCGAAATGCGAGCGTCCCAGGTCGTACGTGTCGCGGCAAATGAACTTCAGCCCCGGCGCGTTGCAGTTGATCGCGAACGCGAGCGCGAACGGCAGCGCGCTCGGCTCCTCCTTGAGCACCGTGGACGGAAAGACGAGTAGCTCCTCTGAAAGCGGTCCGAGCGTCGCCAGCATCCGGCAGCCGTTGACGACGATGCCGTCTTTGGTCCGCTCGACCAGCTTGAGCGCGAGCTCAGCGTCCGTATGCCCCGCCCATCCCTCGGCACGGCTCGCCTTGGGATTCAGCAGCGTATGCGTGGCGCACCAGTCATGGCGGCGCGCCTCGCGATAGTAGTTGACGATATTATCGCCGAAGCGCGGATCGCTGTCGGCGAAAAATTGATGCGCCGCCGCCATTGCCGCGATGCTCGCATTGAGATAGTCGGGTGAACGCCCCATCATTCCGTGGCTGTACTCGGCCCAGCGGCGAAACATCTGCGAGCGCTTGCGCACGTCTTCCGCGCTCTTCGGCTGTATGAATGATATGCCGGCGCGACTACCATCCTCGGTGCGATAAGTCATCGCCTCGGGATGCTCCGCCTGCATGTCGTAGAGCGACGCGACCGAGCGCGCGCAATGAACGAATGCGGGATGGACCGTCGGATCTTGGACGCGCTCGCCGCCTATCCAGACTTCGGCTTTGAGCTTGCGCAGCGCGGTTAAATAATTGTTGCCGGACCGCGCGCCCATCAGACCGACTCCCGTATATTTGCCTGAACCGGCTTCACACCCTGCACTCCTTGTGCTCGGCACGACCGCTGGCGTGCCGTTTATCCCGCTCCGTTCGCGCTACGAAAAAAAGTCCCGCGCCCTGTACCAGCGCGGCCTTCGTACTATAGCAGTGGTGCCCCGGCAGGTGTAATTTGTGAAAGCGCGTTGAATCTCTCAAAACAGCAAAAACCCGCGCCTTGACCGATTGCAACGGTGTCCCTAGGCTAAGAGTCGCCGTGGCAGAGTTACCCGAAATTATTCCAATTTTCCCGTTGCCTAACTTTGTGCTTTTCCCGGGTGTCACGGTCCCGCTGCATATCTTCGAGCCGCGTTACCGCGAAATGATCGCCGACGTCTCCGCGAGTCACGGGATCATCGGGATGACGACCCTTAAGGGGGATTGGGAGCGCGACTATTACGCCTATCCGGATATCTTCGAGATAGGCTGCGCCGGGAGAATCTCGCTTCTCACGCCCCTGCCCGACGGACGTTATAATTTGAGACTGGACGGGCTAAGCGAATTCCGCGTCGTTCGCGAAATCCGTGATCGTTCGTACCGTCAGGCGCAGATTCAATGGTGTCCGACGCCTGAAGAAGCGCTCGACCTCGACAGTGCAGCGCTGACCAGCCTTCGGGAACTGCTGGTGAGATTCTTGGGCAGCTCCGCGCGCGAGGTTTGGAACACCCTGGTCGACCAGCGCCAGCTTCGCGGCGCCGACCTGATTAACTTCATTTGCTTCCACTTGGACGTTTCTCCGATCGAAAAGCAGACTATGCTCCAGGCGCGGGACGCGCGTGCCGGATGCCTCCTTGACGTGCTCACCTTCAAGCTCGAGGAGCGCAAGCTCGGTCCGGGCGGTGACAAGGGTGGCAGCGGTCCAGGCCGGGTTCAGTAGACTATCCCCGCATTTCGTCTCTCAAGCAGCTTCTCGAACAAATCGTGTAGGCTGAATCCTGGGCCGCAATCTTTCGTACTCTATTTTGAGAGTTTTCTTGTCGTGCACTTGGACCGCCCGTTCTGTGCGGTCAGTTGTCACGCCTTAACGAGTAGTAAGGCGAAGTCAGCGACCCGTGGGGTTCGAAGTGCAAAAATGTAGCAGATGGGGTAAGCAAAGTTATCAGATGAGCCTTCGTAAAATGCGAAGAGCTTTGCAAAAAATCGAAATAATGCGGAACAGTATCGTTAAAAGCGAGCTTAGAGCTGGTTGAACATTGGACTGATTTAGTCCACTATTTATCCGACCAATTTGGTACGAACGTTGCTTACTCTCGTCGATCAGTTGAATTCGATAGGCCTTAGTCGCCAGACCTTCTAACTTGGAGGTCGGCTTGCAACCTGCGAAAGTGAGATCAGACCGAGATGGAATGGGAAAACGGGGTACTTGGTTCGATTTTCGTGCCCGACGTCCTCACCCCTGAGCAGTACTACGATTCGAGGCGTGACGATAGCGCAATAGCTCCCGTCAAGCGGCTGATGATGGCAGTGCTGGAGGACGCTCTCAGGTGCTTCCAAAATAACGCAGATGCCAAAAGTGGCCCGCGCAAGCGGCTCTTTCAGGAAGCCGAACAGTGGCTGTGCGGCGACAGTGGCGATGGCCCCTTCTCTTTCGAGACCGTCTGCGAAACGCTGGGAATTGAGCCCGGCTTCTTGCGGGCGGGACTCAAGGAATGGCGTCAACAGCAGTTGACCGGCGTTTCGACCAGGCGCTTGGCGCGTAGGTCACCCGTTGTCCGCACGGGCCGTATTAGCGCGCCCACACGCCGAACTTCGAGGGCCGCGCTTCAAGCGAGCTAATTTCCCCGACGGCAAAATTCTACGTAGAGTAGGGCGGCGCGACGCGATAGTCGTGCCGCCCTACGTTTATAAGAATTACAATTTTCTCGCTGAAGTCGGTCGCACGCAGTGGCGCGATGCTTCTCGCGCGAGAGATTGCCGCTGGTCGATTACCTCATGCCGCCTGATAGAGCGTCAGCCCGTTGCGCTCGTTCTTGTGCGCGCGCCCTTCGAGGCACGCCAGGTCCAGATGCGCGAGGGTCTCGAACGTCGCCGCCATCACATGAAAAATCGGCCGTTCTTCGCCGCCGAACACTTCTTGCGCGATCTCGTACGCACATTTCGGCTTGCGCCGAACCAGGTCGAGCATCTCCGCTTCGCGATAGCGATGGTGCTCGATCAGCTGGTTTGCGCGATGGCGATGGTCGTGGAAGATGCCGCCATGGGCCGGTAGTACCATCTCCACGTCGAAACGCTGGACCTTGCGTTGTGAGTCGAGAAAATCGCCTAGCGGATTGGCAGGGCCGCTCGGATAGACGCCGACATGCGGCGTGATTTTAGGCAGCAGATGGTCACCAACGATCATGACCTTCTCCTTGCGCATGTAAATCACGCAATGACCCGGTGCATGCCCCGGCGTCCACACGACCTCCAATTTCCGGTCACCGACCGGAATTGTGTCACCATCGGACAAATACTTGTCAGGCTGCGGCAGCGGACTATAGAGATCAGTGCCCATCCACGCCGGCCGCATCCCCTCAATTGGATACTTGTCGATAGGGAAGCCGTTGGTAAGGAAGAAGGTGCGCGCCTCGGGACGCGCCGACGGCGATCCGAACGTAATCATCCGATTAACCCGCTCGGCTTCGAGTTCATGCAGCATCGTCATCGCGTTGCTGCGCTTGCGAATCGGCGCCGAAGAGCCGAAGTGGTCGACATGGTGATGGGTTCCGATGAGCACGTCGAGATCTTCGACCTTGATTCCGACCTGGGAAAACGCATCCTCCAAGGCTTCTCTGCTCTCTGGGGTGTTCATTCCCGTGTCGACCAACGCCCACGCCCCGTGACAATCGATCAGGTAGACGTTGATAATCGTCGGCCGCATCGGTAGCGGAAGGAAGATCTCGTAGATCCCCGGATGCACCTCTGCGATTTTTGACATATTCTTCA
>WNFO01004950.1_pt1 | contig 11570 bp, 7 predicted proteins | sample 5400251 | NCBI WGS metagenome assembly WNFO01 (sample SAMN13153354, study PRJNA577476) | soil metagenome | isolation source: 100 cm saprolite under Madrone tree | place: USA:California | collected 2016-06-14
GCTCATCAAGGAAATCTGGGCGTGCGGCGAGAACCGCATCGCGGTGCGTTTCGCCTACGAGTGGCACGACGACTCGGGAAACTGGTTCCGCTCCTACGGCAACGAGAACTGGGAGTTCGATGCCGGCGGGCTGATGCGCCGGCGCATCGCCTCCATCAACGACGTTCCCATCGCCGAAGCCGATCGCAAGTATCACTGGAGCGCGCCGGGCCCCAGACCCAAGGACCACCCCGGACTGAGCGACCTGGGCCTGTAGCGCCGGCAAATCACCTGCACTTGAGCTCCTAAGTCGTTGACCGCCGCCAGGCCCGCAGAACACCTTCATCGATCGGTACTGCTCCGTCTCGCAGAATCACGGTGCCAGCTGGCAGGAACGGCGGGTGTCGGCGGCAAATTGGCTCCCAGCGCATGCGTACGATGGGGTCATCAACCTGTTCTACATCGGCGACTACGACGCGCTGACCAACGACTTCCTGCTGCAGCACAGCGGGTTCTTTGGAGCATTCGAGGTGCAAACCAACGGCAACCCGGATGTCGTGGCCGCGAGGCTGGCTACTCAGGAGTAGCAGGCCCGCGCGCGATCGTAGCCGGTAAACTATTCGGCGCCAGCGATCAGGCTCAGATCCGGTGCGGCCGGATGCTCGACCGCGCGACGAGCAGCCGGGGCCCCAGACCGGTGTTGGCCGGCAATCATCGTGCAGTCACGACCGGATTCCTTTGCGCAATAGAGGGCTTCGTCGGCCATTTTCAGCAGTTGCTCAAAACGTGAGCTCATGGTTGTGTCGCAGATGCCGAAGCTGGCTGTGAAGGCGGGGATGTTGCCCGCAAGCAGGCTCTCAGCGAGCTTTGCGCGAAGCCGATCCACCACTTCCTCGGCTTGCGAGGGGCTGGAGTTAGGCAGAATCAGAACAAACTCCTCACCACCCCAGCGTGCGGCCATGTCGCCGTCGCGCAAGCTCAAACGTAGGGTTTCGGCAAAAAGCCTGAGCGCCTGATCACCCGCCGCATGTCCACGTGAGTCATTGAGACGCTTGAAATGATCGAGATCCGCCATGACCAGGGAGAACGCCTTGCCCTCGCTGTTGAGCTTCCGGGCCCGCTCTTCGGCGGAGCCGCGGTTGGGCAACCCGGTCAGACTGTCGGTGGTGGCCCTGCGCTGTGTGCTGTTGAATGCACGCACGGTGCCGATCCGGGCCCCGGCCTGAATGCCCAGAGTCGTCAATTGGGCGATCTGGCGGGTCGTCGGAGGCTTGCCCACTGGAGCTGATGTGTGCAGGACGCCGAGCGCCCGACCCATGAAGCTCACCGGGACACACACTGCGGAGACCGCGCCACACGTCCGGCCGCGCAGGCGCGAGCAGGCGTTAAGCGCCTCGCTGTCGGGAAATATCACCGGATTGCCGCGTCGCACCGCCATGCAACTGAAAGGAGACTCCACACCGCATCCCGGGGCACCGGCATCCGGATGCTGTGTCGCCTGCTCCAGGTGCGCTCGGCTGGAATCGGCCAGCAGCAGCTCGGTGGGCAGGTCCGTCGAGATTACCTTCATGGCGCGCGCCAGCACGCGGTAAGCCTCTTCTTCAGTGTCGGCCATCTCCAGCGCTTCGATCAGTTGGGTGCCGAAGGCGTCCCGGTCTGCCTCGGCCCGCAATCGCCCGATGACTTCATTCAGGCGATCGGCCATGTTGTTGATCGCGTGACCGAGCTCTCCGAGTTCATCCTGGCTAACGACGACATTTCGGACACCAAGATTGCCTTCGGAGATCGTCACGGCCACATCGCGAACCTTGCGCAGGGAGTACCTGATGGACCGCGACAGCGCGGCGACCAGCATCGCGACCACGACACTGATCAGAACTCCCGCCGTCACCAGCCAGCGCTTGGCATTCGCTTCGGCACGTGCCGCATCGCTGGTGGCCTGGGTGATGTGTTCCGTGAACGCTGCCGTCTGCCGAAGCATGCCGGCATCCAATGCATCGCCGGCTTCCCGCAACCCCGGCAGCAGCGCTTCGGCCGCCTTCGCGTCGCGAAGTGCCAGCGGCCCCGTCTCCATGGCCTTGGCCAGAAACGCATCGGCGAGGGTGTGCACCTTGGTTTCGGTCTCGACCAGGTCGGGGGGCAGTTCAAAGTGCTCCAGCGCCAGCAGGTCGCGCCGCAAATCCTTAGCGTTCTCCGCCAGCGAATCGGCTAGGGTCGAGCGCTCATCCGCGGACAGCGTGCCGCTCGCGAGAGCTGCATTCACGTCGGCTCGCAGATTGGCGTGGACTGTATCGGCGTCCTGATGGTAGCGAGCGGCCTTGCTGATCAGAGCCAGCTCGGCCATAGCGCGGGTCTGGGCGGTGAGCGCCCGCCAGGCAATCACCGTGACCACCACGAGAGCCACCATCAGCAGGCCGTTGATCAGCAGCAGGCGGGCGCCCACTGACCACCGGCGTACCCGCAGCGCGTTAAGAACTTCAGTCATCCGGCCACCGCGAACCAAAATGGATTGCCATATTACGGCGGAACAGTTGCCGGACCTGAGAACGCGTTGGGACCTGGCCCAAAAGCCGGGAATTCGGCGTCTCAGGAGCCGTGCTTTGTGCGAGTTTTGTGACCCAATCTACATTCTGTCGGAGGGTGGGCTGTTACGGGCGAATGGCGCCCCCGCCCGCAAGGAACGACGCAGCAGCAGGTACGCCGCGGGAACGACCAGCATCGACAGGAGCGGCGCGGTAAGCATGCCGCCAACCATCGGGGAGGCGATGCGCCGCATGATCTCCGAGCCTGTCCCGCTGCCCCACATGATGGGGAGCAAGCCTGCGATGATCACGGCCACCGTCATGGCGATCGGACGTACCCGCAAGGCCGCGCCTTCGACAATGGCCTCGACGAGTTCCTCGTCGTTATTCAGGCGCCCCGCCGCCGCCCGGGCGCTGATCGCCTGGTTGAGGTACACCAGCATCACAACCCCGATCTCCGCCGCAACGCCGCCCAGAGCTATGAATCCGACTGCAGAAGCAATCGACATGTTGTAGCCGAGCAGGTACATGAGCCAAAACCCGCCCACGAGCGCAAGAGGCAGCGTTGTCATGATCAAGGCAGCTTCCTGGAAGCGACGGAAGGTCAGATAGAGCAGCACGAAAATAATCAGGAGCGTCGCCGGGACCACCACCTTGAGCCTTGCCATCGCCCGTGCCAGGTACTCGAACTGGCCGGACCACGAGATGGAATAACCCGCCGGCACGCGCACCTCCCGAGCCACTGCGCGCTGCATGTCACGCACCGCCGACCTCAGATCCCGTCCACGGAGGTCTACGTACACCCACCCCGATAGGCGCGCGTTCTCACTCTTGAGCATCGGCGGGCCGTCGCTGATGCCGATTGCCGCCACGTCACCCAGGCGAATCTGCGCCCCTCGCTCGGTGAGTAGCGGCAGATCGCGTAGCTTTTGCACAGAGTCGCGGGTCTCGCGTGGATAGCGCACGTTGATCGGGAAGCGCTCGAGTCCCTCGACCGTCTCCCCGATGTTCTCGCCGCCGATGGCGGCGGCGACGACACTCTGGATGTCGGACACATTGAGGCCATAGCGCGACGCGCTGTCCCGATCGATCCTCACATCGATGTATCGCCCGCCCGAGAGCCGCTCGGCGAAGGCGGACGTCACTCCAGGCACCTGCTGCACGACGCGTGCGATCTCACTCGCCAGGCGATCGATCACCTGCAGGTCCGTTCCCGCGACCTTCACTCCGACGGGGCTTTTGATACCGGTCGCCAGCATGTCGATGCGATTGCGGATCGGCGGTACCCAAATGTTGGTCAAGCCCGGCACCTTGACCGTCTGGTCGAGCTCCTCAATCAGTCTGTCGGGTGTCATGCCGGGACGCCATTGACTGCGGCGTTTGAACTGGATGGTGGTCTCGAACATCTCCAGCGGAGCTGGATCGGTCGCGGTCTCCGCGCGCCCGACCTTGCCAAACACGCTCGCCACTTCCGGGACGGTCTTGATCAGCCGATCGGTCTGCTGCAGCAGCTGACCCACCTTGCCCGTCGCGATGCCGGGTAGCGCCGAGGGCATGTAGAGCACGTCCCCCTCGTCGAGCGGCGGGAGAAATTCCCCCCCGAGATGTGCGGCCGGATAGAGGGTCGCTACCAGGATCACCAGCGCCACCACCAACGCGGACCTCGGGTGTGCGAGCACACGGGTCAGCAGAGCTTGATACAGCGCGATGAGGCCGCGGTTAATCGGATTGTTCTTCTCGTCGGGAATCCGGCCGCGGATCAGATAGCCCATCAGCACTGGAATGAGGGTCACAGCAAGCCCCGCAGCCGCCGCCATCGCGTAGGACTTGGTGAAGGCGAGCGGGGAGAACAGCCGCCCTTCTTGAGCCTCCAGGGTGAACACCGGGACGAAAGACAGCGTGATGATCAGAAGCGAGAAGAAGAGCGCCGGACCCACCTGGACGGCTGCCTCGCCGATTACGCGCCACTGTTCATCGCCTTGCAGGTCTTGCCCGGGATGAGCATGCCGCCAGGCTTCGATGTGTTTGTGTGCATTCTCGATCATCACGACCGCCGCATCGACCATCGCGCCGATCGCGATCGCAATACCGCCCAAGGACATGATGTTCGCGTTCACGCCCTGATAGTTCATGACGATGAATGCCATCAGCACACCGAGCGGGAGTGAGGCGATGGCAACGAAGGCCGAGCGCAGGTGAAACAGAAAGACCACGCATACGAGCGCCACCACGATGAACTCTTCGATGAGCTTCTCTTGCAAATTGTCCACCGCGCGCTTGATGAGGCTCGAGCGATCGTAGGTCGGCACGATCTGAACCCCGGGTGGCAAACTGGGTTTGAGCTTGGCGAGCTTTGCCTTCACGGCGCGGATGGTCTCGAGCGCGTTCTTGCCCGAACGCATGATGATGACGCCGCCCGCGACCTCCCCTTCGCCGTTGAGCTCGGCGATGCCGCGGCGCATCTCCGGCCCCAATTGCACATGCGCGACATCACTCAGTCGCACTGCCACGCCCGAATCGGTGCTCGCGAGGGGGATTTTGCGAAAGTCCTCCAGAGTCTGAAGATAACCGGACGTGCGCACCATGTATTCGGCCTCGGCGAGCTCGAGCACCGCCCCGCCGGTCTCCTGATTGGCCTTGCGTACCGCGTCGATGACCTTCTGTTGCGTGATGTTGAATGCACGCAACCGATCGGGATCGAGCACGATCTGGTACTGCCGCACCATGCCGCCAAGGGACGCGACCTCGGCGACGTTAGCGACAGTCTTCAGCTCATACTTCAGGAACCAGTCCTGCAAGGCTCGCAGTTGCGACAGATCGCGCGTGCCGCTTCTGTCGATGAGTGCGTACTCGTACACCCAGCCGACACCTGTGGCATCCGGCCCTAGGGACGTCTTGGCGGCAGCGGGCAGGCGCGACTGCACCTGGTTCAGGTACTCGAGGACGCGTGAGCGTGCCCAGTAGAGGTCGGTACGATCCTCAAAGAGGACGTACACAAAAGAATCCCCGAACAACGAGTAGCCGCGCACGGTCTTCGCGCCGGGCACCGACAGCATCGTCGTCGCCAAGGGATAGGTCACCTGGTTCTCGACGATCTCGGGCGCCTGCCCGGGGTACGTCGTGCGGATAATGACCTGCACATCGGAAAGATCCGGGATGGCATCGAGTGGCGTATGCAGCATGGCCCACACACCCCAGGCCGCGACGAAGGCTGTTGCCAACAGCACCAGAAAGCGATTCGCGATCGACCAGCGAATGAGCGTCGCAATCATCGCCCGCTCTCCCCCGTCGCTGGCGCTCCTTGTGAACCGCCAGCCTTAAGCCGGTCTACTGCGGACTTGAGATTCGCTTCCGAGTCGATGAGGAACTGACCCGAGACGACGACCGACTCACCTTCCTGCAGTCCCGACAGGATCGGCGTCTTGCCGTCCTGCTCGACACCGGTCGATACCTCGACCACATCGAAGGCTCCGCTGTCCTTGGCGGTGATCACGACGCTTCGCTCCCCGGTGCTAATCACCGCCTCGCTGGGAACGACCAGCTGCGGCGGGAGCGCGGGGCCGGTGAAGTCGAGCGCGACCCACATCCCCGGCGAGAGGCGGAAGTCGGGGTTGTCCAGCGCGACGCGCACTGTGAAGGTGCGCGTCTGCGGATCGACTTGTGGGAGCAATGCGATCACGCGACCTTTGAACTCCCGGCCGGGCCAAGCGGTTGCGTGCGCCTGCACCGTTGATCCCAACGGCACCATCGACACGTGGGCCTCGGGGATCTGCGCGTTGACCCAGACGCTTGTGAGCCCATTGATACGGAACAGACTGGCCCCCGCCGCAAAGGCTGCGCCATCGCGCGCACCGAGCTCAGTGACGACCCCATCGATCGGGGATTGCACTATCGTCGCGGCGGTTGTCTGGCGCTTTTCCTCCAGAGTGCGAACGGCGGCATCCGGCACCCCGAGCACGGTCAGACGCTCCCGGGCCGCCGCGCGCAGAGCGGGAGCGCTCTCGGAGGTCGCATCGAGCAGCGTCAGATACTCCTGCTGCGCTTCGAGCCATTGCGGGGCGAGAATGGTCGCCAGCGGCTCGCCGCGGCGCACGTGCACCAGCGGGGCCTTGACGTGCAGTTGAGTGATGTAACCATCGACGCGGGCTTGCACGAGCTGCAGCAACCGTTCATCGAAGGTGACGCTGCCGACTGCATGCAGCCGGGTCGGAAGCGATACTCGCTCGACTTTGCCCAGCCTTATACCGAGGCTCTGCATGAGGGCGGGACTGACCCTTACGGTGCTCGCCCCCTCTGCCTCATTGGCATATCTCGGGACGAGCTGCATGTCCATGAACGGGGACTTGCCCGGCTTATCGAAGTGCTGGCCCGGGGCCATCGGGTCGTACCAATACTGGACCCTGCCTTGACCTGACGGGCCGCCAGCCGCCGGCGTACTCTCATCCGCCGTGCTCTTGTGCGCCCACCAATAGCCGGCAGCCGCCCCGGCAAGCAGCAGTGCGGCAGCTGCCGAGACTCCACCGATCACGCTCGCTCGTGTGGTGCTCATGGCGAAGCCCCCGAGTCGTGCAGAAAGTGGAGGTAGGTCCACGCGCGTGCGACCTGTCCTTCGAGCTGCACATAGGCGAGTTGAGTGTCGATCTCCTGAGTCAGCGCTTCCACGGCCCCCCGCAAGTCGCCGCGGCCTGCGCTATAGGAAGCCACGGCGGCGCGGGATCGATCCCGCGCGAGTGGCAGGACCTCAGCGACGTAGTGTTTGAGGCGTTCCCGGCCGAGGTGCCATTGGATGAGCTCACCCTCGATCTCCGCGGTGTGCATGCGCACCTGGTCATCGCGCTCGGCCTCCTGGGCGCGTACCCGTGCGAGCTTCTCAGCGATGACGGGGTTTTGCCGATGCTCGCCAAAGAGCGGCAAACTGACATGAAACTCGAGTGACACCATGTTCGAGTAGGCCGGCCCGCGCTGCGCGTAGTCGGCCTCCACGCTCCAGTCGGGCCGTTTGTCCGCTCGGGCAAGCTCGACGTCGATCTGAGCCTCGGCAAGCCTCGCTACCACCGGGGCGAGCGGTGGGTGATGCGGGACGGAGGCGACGAGCGCCTCGGGTGTCATGTTGAGTTCGGCGTCGGTCGGAATGCCCGCGGGCGGGCGCTCAGCTTCCGCACCGATCCAGCGCGCAAGCTCGGCGCGTTGCATTTGCCGATCCTGCTCGAGCGCAAGAATCCGCTCATCAAGCGCGGCCACGAGGCTTTGCACGCTCAGCGCTTCAGCGGCGGAGGCCCGGCCGCTTGCCAGCGCCGCGCGCCCCGCGGCCGCCTGCACGGCCACATCGGGCTTGAGACCCTTCAGTCGCGCGAGTGACTCCTCATCCACGGCACGCGCGATCCAGGCATCCGCCGCCGCATGAGCGACCTCATAGCGGGTCTTCAGCACCTCTCCGTGCGCCACGGCGATCTCCCGTTCAGCGCGCTCGCTCTGCAGGCGCCGTTTCTCGCGGCTTGGAAGGCTCTGTATCACGCCGATCTTCCGCATGGTCATGAAGTCACGTGTGAACGAGAAGCGCTCGGCCGTATCGACTGGCAGGTTGTCGACGCCGCTGACGAGCTCGGGGTCCGGCAGGCGGCCCGCGCTGGGTGCGCGGGCGACAGCCGCATCGAGACCGGCGGCGGATGCGGCCACCCGCGGGGCCTGTTGCAGGGCCCGATCGACGGCTTCCTCCAGAGACAGAGCTCGATCATCCGCGGCGACCATTATTGGCCAAAGGCCCAGCACCCAAAAGATCCGGCGGCAGGTCCGTACTGCATGGCGGTGTTTGAATCGGTTCATGGTTGGTCAACGAAATTGCGCCAAGACTGAAACTCATCCTCGTAAGCTCGCTGTCGAGGACGGCAAGCGAGCCGGACTGGCGCCGTTGCACGACGACGCCTGGTCGAGGTTGAGATCTATAGGGAGCGGGCTATCTGCGAGCCCGATCAATCGGCGAGGGACTTAAAGGCGCAACCGAGCGGTGTGTAGATAGGTCAACGAGGCGTTTTCTCGATACGCCAGCACAGAAGGCGCGAGCGTGCCCCACGATCGATCGGGGGCGCGCGAGATAAGCATCGATGGGGCAAGCGCACCTGGGTCGGACGGCGGGGGGACATGACGAAGATCATGGCGACCCGGTCCGTCAGCCGCCGAAACCATGACCGGCTGCGCTGGAGCGAGCGCGCAACAAGCCTCCACCGATGAGACCGGTGCGGCATTCGGTCGGGCACCCTGGCTGAAATGCGAGAACTCGGCAGGACAGCAGTTGCTGCAGAGATCGAATGCGCAGGCAACGGTCGGGAGAAGCCCCCCGAGGAGGCTCGCCCAAACAACGAGAATTGCCGTATACCGCCGCATCACGACTTGCCGGACCCGCAGTCTTGCTTCCGACAATCCTGCCACAAGGCACTTGATCTGTCGTGGGGCCGTGTGCACGTTCCCCCGTAGTTCAAGGCAGCACGTCTCAGAATGAGGCTCTCGCGCTCACCAGACCGAGGAATGGCTGCCGTTGCTCGGGCCCTCAACAGCCTTGGAGCGAGGCCCCGCGGCCGGCCTCCGTCCAACGTTCCGCCCGACTCCCGCATCGTCGCCCGGGCGCTGTTACGACACCCAGATGCGGGTGATCGCGCCCTTCCTGCTCGCCTTCGTACGCACCACCGGGTTGTTCGCGTCGCGCGCGCAGCCCTAGGCCAGCGGTACTCGCCAGGACTAATCGGCCGCCAGCGCGACAGCCCGCTCGAACACCGGATCGCGCTGCGCCGTGTAGTCGGCGAAGGTCATCTTGATCGTCTCGTCCGGAGCCAGCGATTTGACTCGCACCGCAAAGATCCAATTCAGCCAATAGCACCTGTCCCAGTCGTCACAGCGGTGCGCATAGTCATGCATTCCGGTTGCGTAGTGCAGGCAAAGGTCTTCATGGGGAAGACATCCTGCATTACCCTCACCATAAAAGGTAAGCCGATCGCCGACGGGTTCGCCAAGGATGATCGCGCGAGATCCCGCCGCCTGCTTCACGAAGGCCGTCGTCGTAATAGCGGCGGAAAAGGTCTGCGGGCTCGTCAGAAGATAGATTCGTCCGCTTGGCGGCACGAAATCCGGCAGGTGCGATGCGAAACGAGCCACCTTCGTATAGTCGCCTCCGGCATTGAATCGCATATCGAAAATGATGTTGCAGGGCCGATGCGCGCGCATCTCATCCGTCGTGGCGCTCAGGAAGTCGCCGATATGCTGCTTGTCCGCATCCGCGATCGCCTTGAGCTGCATGAAAAGTGTGCAACCGTGATCGATCCATGCCCGGCGGAAAGTGCTGTTGAAGTCGCGCAGCGACAGTGGCAAGTCCGCGTCATTGGAAAAAAGCGCGCGCCAGTTCGAGGGCTCGCCTTTCATCTTTTGTGGCGACAGCCAGCGCGTCATCTCTGCATGTGGCTCGGTCTCGCCGGAGACTTCACCTGGCAGCGTGCGCGTCACCTCGCTGCCGTTCGGCAGACGGAACGTCCAATGCGTCTGGTCGGGGCGCGAACCGATCGCGTAGCCGTAGAGAATTTCGGGCGACTGGACGTAGGTCGCGGCTTGGGTGCGCCGCCAGCCCTCGGCCCCCCCATGCAGCTGTTCGAGCGCTGCGATCACGTCGCGCGTCGGCCTGCCTTCGATGCTTTCGACGCGCGCGCCCAGAAGATCCGCATACGCCGATTTTGCCCGCAGGACATAAAGCCCGTCGGCAAACAGCACCACACGCAGGGGCGTGTAGTTCTGCGGGCCGCCTTTACCGTAGTAGAGGTTTGTGTGACCGTTGTCGGCGAGCGCCGTGATGCGTAGCAGCGCAACATGGAATCTTTCCCTGTCGAGCGGTGCGTGTTCGGATTTCAGTTCGGCGATCTGGCGGTTGGCTTCGGCACGCGCTGCAGGCGAAAATGACCGATCCATCGCAAGCAGGCGCGAAAATTGTTCGATGTCCTGCTGTTGCGCTTCGAGCGCGTTGGCAGGCTTGGGAAAATCGTTGGACGGCGGAGCGGGACTGAATTTGTGAAGGAAGCAGAGCACGAAACCTCCGGCCGCCCCGACGAACAGGACAATGATCGCCAGGGCCCACAATCCGGCCCTGAGAATCCCGCGTTTCGTCATTGCACCGCGCTAACCCTAGAGGACTCGAACCTGATGTAGCTCAACATGGAACCCGATGCGGAGCGCTTGCTTACTTCAGTGCGCGCTCGACGGCCGCGGCCCTGAACTTCTCGGACACGGCTTCGGCGTCGCCATGCCGTCCCTAGTCGGGACGTCGCGCCCGGCGCCAGCAATCCAGCTGCCGATCGAGGCCACCGCCATCGCGCAGCTTGCAGGGGCGTGATTTCGGCTTCGCACTGCGAATGCGCGTTTCGGTCAAGAAATCAGTGGCAGCCAAAATCGTACCCGCAGGGTGTTTCCGTACCCGCAATTGTAGTCGCAGAGCCGCCCGTACCCGCAGGTTTGACCTGGTACGTCCTGGAGGCTAAGGGTATATCAGATTTCTTCTGAAATGCCTATTTCTATAGGCTTTCGTGTGCTTATTGAACCGACGACCTACCGCTTAGGAGAACGTAAGGGCCAGAAGTGAACACGACTCAGCGCGAGCGGGCGACAGGAAAATCAACCGCCTGCGCTCTGCGCTGGCACACACAGTCATGCCCACTTGTACCGGGACGTTAGAGGTTCGTTAGACGAGGTAAACTGCGCCATCGGTCAGAGACACCATCAGGCGGGGCGTTGGCATGGCGATCGGACGGCACGACAAGCACGGCCTCAAGCCGCCAGCTGCCCACGGAAACCAGATCCCCGGTTCGGCGAGACTGTTCACCGCGGTGTTGAAACTCGACGAGTTGCGGGCCGGCGAAAGCTATGACGCCTGGGCCTGTCAAGACTGCGGCAAGATGATCGCGCTGGCCAAAATGGTGCCAGGCATCGGCTCTGTTGCGCTTTCGCATACGGTTTTAAGAATCCCGTGCCCGCACTGCGGTACGCGCCGGCTCTATCCGAGCAGGGCGAGGCGCGTCAGCGTGTATCGCGGCCCGC
>WNFO01004952.1_pt1 | contig 11567 bp, 7 predicted proteins | sample 5400251 | NCBI WGS metagenome assembly WNFO01 (sample SAMN13153354, study PRJNA577476) | soil metagenome | isolation source: 100 cm saprolite under Madrone tree | place: USA:California | collected 2016-06-14
GTCAGGGGCGTTTGAGCGGTCCGAATGCATTCGACGAAATGTTCGGCTTCAACGCGCAACGGCTCGGTAAACTTAATTTCGGGTAAAACGATATCGCCGCTACGATAATTGAATTGCGCGCGCTGCGGATTATCGAAGTCCATATTCTCGCCCAAAACCGCCTTGCGATCGATTCCTTTGTCGTAGATCGCAATTTTGTTATCCGCGACATCATCATACACGACCATCTTGCGTGAGCCGACGACTATCATCTTCCGGACCTTTTGTGGATCGAGCCAGCTCACGTGAACATTGGCAATTATTTTGCCGGGATATTCCAGGTTCAAAAAAACAACGTCATCAATCCCATCCTGCATATAGGCCATTCCCTGACGCCGCACCGCAACAGGCTCGACATCATCGAGCCAGTATTGAATGATGCTCACATCGTGCGGGGCGAAGTTCCATAAGGCATCGATATCGTCGCGGATGCGGCCGAGATTGAGGCGTTGGCTGTAGATATAACGGACTTCTCCCAATTCTCCGGCGGTAAGCAACTGCTTCACGTAGCGTACCGCCGAGTTATAGACAAAGGTATGCCCAGCCATGACAACCAGCCGCCTGGCGTGTGCGTGCTTAGCAAGCTCGTCAACTTCGGATACCTTGGTTGCAAGCGGCTTCTCGACAAAGACATGCTTGCCGGCGCAAAGTGCATTATTGGCCAAAGTGAAATGGGAACCAGCTGGAGTCGCGACAATGATCGCATCAACTTCCGGGTCGTTAAGGACGGCATCGGCGGAATCAACTGCCGAAGTGCGGGGAAAGTTATTTTCAACGAAGGTCCGACGCTCTGGACTGGAATCGACAACGTATTTTACCGAACAATTGGATAGAGCGGAAAAGTTTCGCAGCAGGTTGGGACCCCAATATCCACACCCGATTTGCGCAAAAATTAAAGGTTTCGATTCCATCCTTAACCAGAATGAAGTTTTTTGTCGTTAACGTGCACAATCAGCTTGCCGGCGCAATTTCCTTGGCATCGTCGAGAGGGATTTCGGAAAAGGAGGACTCAATGGTGCAATCCTTCGCCGTCCTTGACTTGCAGCGCCGGTCGGTTTGGTAGGAACGAATTCGTATTCCCGGAAGGCCAGCTTCGCTCCTGGTTGAAGCTAGCGCTGTCTCGCTCCCGTTAGTTCCAAACGTCACTTCCCGCCGACGCCGAAACCACTGCGCCGCTTCGGCAGCGGTACAGAACCAGGCACCAGCCGATTTGAACTTCTCGACCAACTCGACGTAGAAATCGTCCCACAATCGTTCCGGAGCAATACTTCGATCATGCCAGTTAACCATGAGAGCGCCGCCGAACTGTCTCATATCGTCCACCATATCGTTTATTCGCATCATGGCTTGTTTGGGAGACAAATTAAGGTGGGCCGGGTAGAAGAGCGCCGTGTCCATGATGTGCAACGGCAGTTCGAGCAGGCGCTTTGTTCCAAACGGTCTGAACGCCTGTGTCGTGCCGGCACGATAACCAACGGTCTCGTTGTAGCCCACCGTACTATCGTAGGAAAAGCCCGCCTCGTCGAGTTTTCCCGCAGATTCGGAGTCGAAAAAGAGCCAATGCATTCGTACTCCAACCTCCGGGGTATGAGTGAGCGCTTGGATTTGCTCCCGTTCCTTTCTCGCTTCAGCAGCGTCACGCCAGGCGTCGATCCCGTGAACACCAATTTCTCCGCGATGCGCGACAATTTCATTCACACTTGTTTGCAGTTGCGAAAGATCGTAGCGAACGGCGCGCCGTGACAATCGTGCGCCGGTTGGTGTCATTCCCGCTTCACCCTTCTTCGGGACAATGAAAAAGGTAGAAGAGTGATCCAGTTCCAGATAACGCTCGAGCTTGTTCCAGAAATCAGGCAGTATCCGGAGATAGACCAAGGGAAGAGACAGAATCGCTAATAAATTGCGAGCCAGCTGACGTAGCGACTTCCTCCCGCGAAGAAGCTCGCAGATCGATCCGATACTCGCCCGATAAAGGAATCCGAAGATGGTGTGATCGCACTTATGATTGGCGATGGCGAAATGATCCACATCGTGGGTTAAACAGACAATGAAGTTATAGCCTGCTGGGACGGGAGGCACTTCTTCGAATGGTATTTGATGCTCAACAAGGATGTCGCGAAGAATAGTAATGTGAATTTCGATAGATGGGACGTGAGCGAACCGAAACGGCTGGCCATTGGAAAGTAAATGGTGCACCTCGGCAAAAAGGTCATAGCCAATTCGAATGAATGATTGCCGACCAATTCTGACTTCCGTAGAAAGGGAATACTTCGTTTTGCCGCCGATCGGACCATGTCGCTTTCCGTTCGCGATGACTGAGGCAAGGCCCACATAAACTGGCAGGCGCCGTCCACGATAAGAGGGTATCTCCTCTGAATGATCCTGCCGCAGGACTTGTAATTGATGTCGCTGATCAAATGGAAGGTCGTTCGATCCATACACCAGAACGAGACCTGCCCGAATATCGGCTGGGATAGTTCCGCAGCAGATAACCGCGTCATATTCTTCGCCGCTGCGGTAAAATTCCCATGCGGTCTTGAACAATTCGAAGAATTCGCCGGCGGCGGCGCGATGCTCAGGATTCGTCGCAACGGCGATCATGTTTGTTCCCTAATAACGCTGCTTCGCTCATAACTTGGGCGTCCCACTCCATCTAGACGGTAACCAGGATAGTTGGACTTCTTCCAAGTCGGAAGCGAAGCGGTTCCGATTCGAGCTGATGGATTCCAGGTTTATTGCGAGCCGTGACTCAGAGAACCTCATCTACGGCATCCAAAAACTGCGCCCTTTCACGCGTCCAGGTATGGTCGAGATACACCCGCTGGCCGCGCCGCGTTGTCTCCGTGATTTCCTCAGGATGTGAGAAGGCATACTCAATCTGGCGGGCAAGGTCTCTGGCATCGCCAAGTTCGAAAAAGATCAAGTCGCGATCACCGAAATAATCCTGAATAGCTTTCGTCCTGGGAGCAATGACTGGTTTGCCTAGAGCGAGATACTCAAAGATGCGTGTTGGTGTGTTAATTTCAGTGAAAATATTTTTCTGGTTAGGTATGATACCTAGGTCGCAGGCAGTAATTGCTTCTACGATCCCGTTCAAGTTTTGAACGCCAATGTAGTCGATGTTGTTCTCGAGCTGCCGTTCGCGGGCGATCTCCATCACTCTGTCCAAGAACGGTGTCCTCTCCCCGCAAACGACGAGTTTAACATTTGGGATTGATCTACGCACGGTCTCAAGCGCTTCCACCGCGAGATCAAGACCATTTCTGGCTACGAGAGAACCATGATAGAGAATGGTGTAAGTCTTTTCTATCGTCTCACTGTTCGGTTCGTTCAGGTTAGCCGGTCGGAAACGAAATATGTAATCGTCAGGTGAGTTAAGGACGACCCGGATTTTACCGCGCTGACAACTTCGAGCCGAGTAAAGGTTCTGGCACGCAATATTAACCGTCAAGACCAGATCAGAGAATGCAATGCTCTTTTTCTCCATCATCTTCAAGGCACGAACGCTCAGACTCTCGGGCGGCAGCTTAAAGATTGTTTGCATTAACTCAGGCATGGGATCGTGAAGATCAAGAATGAGTTTCGAGCCGCGCGCCTTGGCTGCGGCGGCGGCGAAAACCAGGATATCAGGCATGTTATGGACATGGATGAAGTCGTAACGCTTACGTAGCGAGCGTATGGTCAAGTAAACAAAAGAAATCAGGATGAAAGCCGAATATTGGCCGACATAGGTGAGCTTACCGCCACGGTATCGCCTAAATGGAAGACGCGAAACGTTCACTCCATTAACGTTTTCGTGACGCGGCTCTCTTTCGTTTTGCTGCATGCATAGCAAATCAACGATCGCCCCTTCCCGCGTCAGCGCCTCGGCCGCCCGCCGTGGACGCGGGTCCGCCGGATAATTTGAAAATAAAAGAACGCCTACTCTTTTGCCATGAAATCGACGGCCTTTCTTCGCCACAACACCCTGCGCGCCCGGTCTTTCTTGTATGCCGGTTAACGTCGCTGACGGTTGCGGTTGCCAGCCATTTAAGTCAATAGCTGCCGCCGGTTCGCTCGTGAGTTGGGTGTTCCACATGTCGAGCACGTAAGAGGTGACTTCGCGGGGCAAGGCATGCCAGCATGTCTCCGAATATTTGTCTTGAACGTAGTGCAAGAATTCGCGATAACGCTCAACCGGATATTCAACCGAGGAATCGAGCGGATCCTGAAATGCCATGTAATCAGGATGGGTATCTAACAAAGCCATTCCGCCATGCTTGGCGATCCAATCTAGTTTGCGCATCCAGACCTCCGAAGTTTCGTGGCGCAGGAGCAGGAAAAGAGTCGAGTCCTGTGGCAAGGTATATGGCAACTCCAAATAGCCGTCGCCGTCGCCATTAGTCTGGTGATCGGTCTGCGGGCGAGCGATAAAAAATGGAAAAATGGTATGTCGTCCCTCCGGCTGAGGCTCGAACGGATCGGTGTCGAAGGTGGACATGTCGTAGCGAATGGCCAACTGATGCAACCAATCGAGTTTGTGCAGCATAAAGCCGGATCTAAAGCCCTCAGCATTCCAATCGGCGAGATATTCATTAATCTGCCTGGCTTTTCCGACAAAACCGCGCCAGGTGCGATAAAGGCGGCCGTCGTGATGAAGATCGTGCACGCCAATTTCGAAGCCATCGGAAGTAAGTTCCTCGCGTAGCTCGGGCGGAACGGCGTATTGCCCAGCGGGAATGAAGTTAAAGCATGATCGAAAGCCGAGTTCAGATTCAAGCTTAGCGAGGCGACGACAGCGCCGCAGGCCTACCGGGCCCTCGACGTCATGGGTCAATACCAAGGCAAACTTTTTGCCATCAGGCCAACCTAGCCACCCGGGCGGAGTCTGCTCCGAGCCGGGCATGATTGGCCAGACGTCCTGCACTCTCGCCTCCAGTCGCAGTGCAATTCTGCGGCGAACGGCCGAGCGCAAGGCGCGGGGAATGAATGGCTTAAGCTGGTAGTAGATTCTATTTCGTAACATGACTACGAACTACCAAACTGAATTGCGACAAGTACGCTTCTTCCGAAATGGGAAAGAAAAGCCGAAGCTTCGATTTGCGGAACCCTAACCTTTAGCCTTCGAGCCATTCCGGACCGTAACTACGCGTCTTGTTCAAGACTACCGCTACGTCCGCCCGCGCTCCGACAAGCTCACGATAGCCGCGTTTTACCACATCACGATTGGTCTTCTCTGCTTCTACCACCACTAGAACCTTATCCATCAGCGCGGCCAAACCGATAGTTGGGCTGGTCTGGTTAATTGGCGGCATATCGAAAATGATGTAGTCGAAATCGCTGGCCTTGAGGTTTGGCACCAACGCGAAGAATTTTTTGAGTCCAAGATGCGCGGATTTGTTCCCGGATCGGTTGATTGTTGCCAGGTAAAGATTATCGGCAGCGGAAGCGATCTCCGCTTGGGGTTCAATGGCCGCAGTGAGAGAGGCCGCGGGGCGGCCGGCAAAGAACGGATGAACTTCACCATTGGCAGCATTCACATCGACAAGGAGAACTTTACCATCACCGGTTTCCGAGAGGGCGGCCGCAACGCCGGCAGCGAGAGTCGAAGTTCCCGAGCCTTCGCCGAAGCCCGTAACGCCTATCAACTTTGGTTTATGGGTAACTCCATGGAGTTCGAAATATAAGCCGAGACGATCCCGAATCGCCTCCGAATAGGGACGAATGAAATGTTCGACCTCCCATGGAGCAAGATTGGACTTGCCATTAGCGGGCGTTTCCTTACTGGCCCGCCGACCACTTTTCCAAGGCAAGCGCAGGCGACCATTCGAGCCTTGATAAGGAATCGTAAGCATGACGGGCGAGCGCAGCTGCAGCTCGATTTCCGAGCGGCGTTTGTAACTATGACTGAAAACGAGCTCGAAGAGCAGAGCAAGAGCGAGTCCCAAAGCGAGTCCACCTCCGGCAAATCCCAGCGCGATCTTGTCGCGAGTCGTTGTAACTCTTCCCGGCGGCGAAGGTCGTTGGATCGCGCTAATGTTCGGCATCTTAGAAGGATCAAGGGCCTCGTCCACACGTGCCTTTTGCAGAGTCCCAGAATAATATTTGTAATTTTGCTCCTCTAGCTCCTTGTTGCGCTCAAGACTGGCAATTTGCGGTCCGACGTCGGCCAGCTGTTTCATCCGATCCTGCAACTCGATTTTTTGGCGACGCAGATCGTCCAGTTTTGACTTCATCCCCGCAAGACGCGCACGCTCAACCCGTAAGTCCAACTGGCCCGAGCCCCTTGCTCCAGTAATTGCCAGCTCAGGGAACTTCTTTTCAAAATCCCGTTTTTGGTTCTCCAGCTCGTTGATGTGCGCCTGGTTCATTTTCACCAGTACATTTTCAGGAGTATACTTGGCGGACATCTCCAGTTGAGCCTCCCGCAGCTTCGTCAGATTAGTCACTAGCGCCTGATAGTCGCCGATGTCCTTGGTCGATGCCTGCTGGGGCGGCGGTGCAGCGTTATCCTTTGCCTTATCCTTGGTGTTATCCGTCTCATTCAAATCTACTGGCAATCCACCTCGCTCAATCTGTTTCACTTTGGCTTGCTGCTCGGCCAGATCGTTTTCGGCCGCTCTTAGTTGCTCCTCGGTGTGCGAGGACTGCGCATTAAGGCTAGACATACTATCCGCGAGCGAGATCACTCCCGCCTTGGCCTTGAGCGCCTTGAGCGCGTCTTCCGTCTGGTTGAGTCGAGCGCGAATTTGATCAGATTGCTGACTGACAAAGTCGAACGCGCCAGCCGACCTGTGCACTTCAAGATGCTTGGTAAAGTAACGAGTGACCAATTCATTCAGAACGGCGGTAGCAACTTCCGGCTTCCTATTTGTGTAAGAGACCCCGATGATGTTACTTCCCTTGGATGTAGTCGTAGAAAGGCCCGAATTAATTGCGGCCGCAGCTCCCACGACGGTTGGCGCTTTTGCATCAGGAAGCACTCGGTTGGGCCCCAATGCCTCTGCTACCTGAACCGACAAATCCCAACTCGTTAAAATGGAAATCTCCGCTGCGATGACAGCGTCGATCGTTAAGCCGGTTCCACCTCCACCTCTGGCTGAGGTTCCGGTCACGGCATCCACGGGATCATAACCGCTCCTTTCCAACACATAACGAACGAGCAGCCTCGCGTCCGACTCGTACACTGCCGGGTAGAAAAAATAAACACCCGCAGCTACAACAATGCCGAAGAGAGTAAGGCCTAAGATCGTTCGCTTCCATTTAAAGAGCGCGAACAGGATATTACGTAAATTAAAATTGGACGATTCAGGTTCCGTTCGATGTTCAGGCATATATTATGGGAGGAAGTGCATCAGTCGAGATGCGGATATATCATAGCACCAGCCAGCCTATTAAGCGAGGCTGGTAGCACGCGAAAGAGACGTTTGTGAAATGTGGAGCGCCTGTCGCAGGAATGTTTCCAAGACGCACTTGCCGTATCAAAGCGAACGTAATCTATTGTTTCTTCCGTCGCGCCCCAGGAAAGTTTGAAACGCCGCAGGCCTTGATTTTCTGCGTCGGTCCTCCCGAAGTGCAATACTTCAGCGCCTCCCTCGGCCAAATACCTTATTGCTTCAAACATGGCGAGGTTATTGGGGCGAAGCTCCTGCAACCTTTCATCAGAAGCGCCAAATTTATAGATTGCGTGGCGCCCCAGCTTAAAAAATAGGGCGGCCGCAATGGGGCCTTTTTGGCATTCGACGAGAACAATAAACCCAAAACCGGGGCTAATTAGATGCCGTTGAATGTTTATAAAAAATGATCGCGGCTGCGGTGGCACTCCATGGCGGCGGCGGGTCCGGACGTGCAGCTTGAAAAACTGAGCCATCGCGTCTGGGCTAGATTGAATGCTTACATTTAGTCCACTGCGCTGCGCTTTGCGTACTGCTCGCTGAACTGAGCTCGAAAAATTCGAAATGAGCGCCTCTGGGCCGATTCTCAAATCAAGAGAGTGGCCGTAATAGGACTCGGAAGCTGGCACATTAATGGGAACGATTGAATGGCCCCGTAGCTCGAAGTAGCTCCAGCGTCTTTCACGCGCGATCTGCTGTAACTTTTGCGCCACCAGCTCGTGCCCAAAGGTACTAAAGGTAAGCGGGGCACAATAGTCGCTAAATGGCAGGCAAAGGCCACGCGATGTCGTCAGCACGCTCTGGACTTCCATCATTGGAACCAGCGCGAGCAGGCTACCATTGAACGACATTTGGACATAGCACGGACGATGACCGTAGGTGTCAACCAACACACGAGCCCAAGCCGTTGAATGAAAGATCGTCGCATCAGGATGCGTACTGATGGCGTCGTCCCATTTCCTGTCCACCAAAGGGTTCATCAGAACCGCATTTAATGATCGCCCGGCGGATTGCGTGTTCTTCTCCTCGTCTAGCCGTGGCAAAGATCGGAGCAATGGCGCGCCCGAAACCGACGTCGCGGCTTTTGCCTGACCCGCTATTTGCCTGACTGCTTTCAGGCTATTGCTCCCGCACTAATGGTTTCTGTAACGGTTTCGATGACAAATTCTATCTGTGCTTCGGTAAGCTCCGGAAACATCGGTAAAGAGAGGAACTCGTTCGCAATCTGCTCCGAAACTGGGAACGCGCCCCGCTGATGACCCAGGCTCACATAAGCCTGCTGAAGATGAACCGGAACCGGATAATGCACACCGCATCCAATCCCCTTCCTTTCCAACTGCCGCATCACTTCGTCGCGATCCCGCACGCGAATAGCATAGACGTGATAGACGTGGCGAGCGTACTCAGCCTCAAGCGGAGCGACGATTTCTTCTACCTCTTTAAATGCCCCGTCGTATCGGGCCGCGTGCGTCCGGCGTAGCTCGTTGCCCCGGTCAAGGTGTCGCAACTTGATCGCGAGGCATGCGCCCTGAATTGCATCCATTCGGCAGTTCCAGCCGACCATGGTATGATGGTATTTCCGGGTCTGGCCGTGGTCGCGCAGCACGCGAATCTTGTCGGCCAGTGCGAGGTCATTTGTGACGATGGCACCTGCTTCACCAAGCGCGCCAAGGTTTTTCCCAGGATAAAAACTGAAGCAGCCAATTTCGCCCATCGACCCAGCTCGTCGATTCTTGTATTCGGCACCGTGTGCTTGCGCAGCATCCTCGACCACGACCAAGCCATGCTGGCGGGCAAACTTTAGAATCGGATCCATGTCGGCGGTTTGGCCAAAAAGATGAACCGGAACGATAGCTTTCGTACGACTCGTTAGGACATTGGGCAACGCCCTAGGATCCATTGTGTAGGTGCGTTCGTCGACATCGACGAAGACAGGCTTCGCGCCACAATAAGTAATGGCCTCAGCCGTTGCCATGAAGGTGCTCGGGACCGTGATCACTTCATCGCCCGGGCCGACCCCACAAGCCAGCAATGCCAGCCAAACTGCTTCGGTTCCGCTACCCAAACCAACCGCATAGTCGCATTTGCAAAATGCAGCGAATGCCTCCTCAAAATCCGCGACCGCAGGGCCGCCGGCGAAAATGCCACTATCGATCACTTCGGCGATCGCAGTTTTAAAATGGCCGCGCAAAGGAGCGTGATGGGCTTTAAGATCTAAAAATGGGACTTTCATTGGTAGAGGCAAAGCGATTCTTGAGCACGCGCGCGGGGTTCCCCGCAACTGTAGTGTTGGCTGGCACGTCCCCGGTTACGACACTTCCGGCACCAACGATTGCGTTTTCGCCGACGGTAATCCCGCCAAGCAAAGTTACACCCGATCCGATCGAGGCGCCGCGCTTGACCAGGGTTACTTCGCAACTCCAATCGTCTTCAGTCTTCAACTGGCCGTTGCGGTTGGTTGCGCGCGGATAGCGATCGTTGATGAACGTGACGCCGTGCCCGATGAAGACGTTGTCTTCCAGGGTCACGCCTTCACAAATAAACGTGTGACTCGAAATTTTGCAGCGCGCGCCGATTCTGGCGTTTTTTTGGATCTCGACAAAAGATCCAATCTTGGTCTCGTCGCCAATCTCGCAGCCATAGAGGTTGACGAAACCAAAGATGCGCACGTCGCGCCCTAGCTTTACGTCTGGCGCGATTAGTTGGTTTGCCGCACGGGCGTCGCTCATACGGCCAGCGGTCCGACCTGAACGGCGCCGCGACTTTGCCTTGGGCGCGCCGAGACAACGCCATCATCGCGCTTGCGAAGGAAATTCAGCGGCGCTCCGTTTGCCTTGAGCGAAGCCGTTGCCGCTTCCAAGATGGTAACCAGTTCCAAACCGGAGCGGCCGCTGGTCGTCGGCTCCATTCCGCTTTCAATGCAATCAATAAAGTGCTGGCACTCTACCTTCAGTGGCTCCTCTTGCTGAATATGAGGAATATAGCTGTCCCCGTAATGATAGGAGTAATGGAACTCGGCAAATGTATCGTAATGCGGGGGGCGATCCACCCGCACATCGTAAATTCGGATTTTTTCCAAAGGTTGCAGATCATCGTACACGATCATCCGCCGCGTCCCGACGATGGTCATCTCCCGAACCTTGCGCGGCTCCAGCCAACTACTTTGAATGGTCGCGAATTTCTTGTTGCGGAAGGAAAGCGAAAGATTGGCGACATCTTCAACTCCCGCAGTCACGTGTGCGTTGCCCTGGCAGTTCACCGTCAGCGGCAATTCGCCAAGAATGTGCAGGATGATAGAAATATCGTGGGGTGCCAGGTCCCAAACGACATTAATGTCCTTTTGAAATAATCCGAGATTGAGCCGACGTGAGTTGATGTAGCGAATGTCACCAATATCACCGGCATTAATGATGTCGCAGATTTTCCGTACCGAAGAAGAGTAGAGAAAAGTGTGGCCGGTCATCAGCACGACACCCTTTTCGTCGGCGATTTCGATCAACTCCTCACACTCCGCCGAAGATGCAGCGAGCGGCTTTTCCACCAGCGTATGCTTGCCGGCGAGCAAGCTCGCTTTGGCAAGTTTGTAATGATAGGCAACCGGAGTGGCGATAGCGAGGGCGTGAACCTCGGGATCATTGATTAAGGTGACGGCATCGGTATGCGCATCGAGATCGGAATACAGCGTGCGCAAATGGCGCAATCGACTCTCATTCATGTCACAAATTGCCTTGAGACGGCAACTGGTGAGCGCCTTGAAATTACGGACGAGGTTCGGGCCCCAGTAACCGCACCCGATTACCGCAACATTAATGGGTGATGACATTTTTGGCCGCTTAAGTCTTTACCGGCGGGGTTGGTTGAGCGCCGGAACGTGACAATGGTTGCACAGTTTCGAAAAACTGGCCGAGGATCGCGGGCGGAGTTCGCAAGATGATCTTAAGGTCCAGTGAAAGAGAAATATTGCGCGAATAGAAGATATCCATCTCAATCATTTGGCGGAACGTTGTCCGGTTTTTTCCGTTGACCTGCCACAATCCGGTGAGGCCTGGCAGGGCGTTTACGCGAGCCCGTTGTTCTGGCGCATAACGTTCAAATTCACCAACGGTGCAGGGTCGAGGTCCGACCAAACTCATTTCTCCCTTGAGCACATTAAAG
>WNFO01015582.1_pt1 | contig 11566 bp, 12 predicted proteins | sample 5400251 | NCBI WGS metagenome assembly WNFO01 (sample SAMN13153354, study PRJNA577476) | soil metagenome | isolation source: 100 cm saprolite under Madrone tree | place: USA:California | collected 2016-06-14
TGGAAAAGCTGGCGGGAATTAATGATTTGCGCTGGATCCGCTTCCTCTATGCCTACCCCAACAAAATCACTGGACGGCTGCTGGAAACCATCGCAGCCCACGACCGAATTTGTTCCTATGTCGATGTCCCGCTGCAGCACGCATCGCCCGGTGTTTTGAAACGCATGAAACGCGGGGGAGGAGCGGATATCTTCTCGCGCTCGATTGAGAAAATGCGGCGCACGATTCCGGGAGTCACACTGCGCACATCGTTCATCGTCGGCTTTCCCGGTGAAACTGAGACCGAGTTTGAAGAACTTTGTCAGTTCGTGCGCGATTCTGAGTTCGACTGGATGGGAACGTTTGGCTACTCCGATCAGGAGGGTGCCGGTGCCTTTTCTGAAGGGAAAAAATTGTCAGAACGCGAGATCGAGCGCCGCCGCAAACACCTGATGCAGATTCAGCGAAAAATCAGCAAACGCAAGAAAAAGGCACATGTCGGAAAGGAATTCGACCTTGTGCTCGAAGGAATCTCCGAAGAAAGCGAACTGCTGCTCCAAGGTCGAACCCCGATGCACGCGCCGGAAATCGACGGCAAAGTATTCGTCAACGATGTTCCCGAGGGACTGGAGCCGAAGCCCGGCGAATTCTATCGCTGCCAGGTCACCGAAGCTCACGATTACGATCTGGTGGCCCGGATCGTATAGGAAGTGAATGGCTCGCAAGCGCACTCTCAAGCTGCACTGTCCCACCTGCCGGAAGCCGGTGAAGAGCAAGGACGAGGAGTTTCCCTTCTGCAGCGAGCGCTGCCGCCAGATTGATCTGGGTAAGTGGGCCAGCGGCGCCTATGTGATTTCGTCACCACTGCAGGACGAAGGGCCTTCGGGAGAGTCCGATGAAGACTCGTGAGGGTGGGCGGGACGCCCACCCAACAGCCGGCGAGCCTGCCCTGACCGAAGTCGAAGGGACGCCGACGCTACGAAAGCCCGCCGCCGCGATTAAAGCCTCTGTCAGTCCGCCCTCCGACCGTAGCGCCGGCGTCCCGCCGGCTGTCTCGGGGGCGTCCCGCCCCCGCTTCGGCGAGGTAAAGATTCGCGATCGAGGCCGGCTCCCTCACTGGGAAAAAGAGAACGCCACCTACTTCGTCACTTTCAGGTTGGATGATTCGCTGCCCAAGATGGTCCTCGAACGCATCGACTCTAAGCGGGAGAGTTTGGTCAAGACCGACAAAGAACTCCGCCGAGAGTTGACCACCAGCGAACGAAAAAGAATCAAGCAGCTTACGACCAAGATTGTCGAGCGATACCTGGATAACGGTGTTGGCGCCTGTCATCTGAAGCATCCTGCCGTAGCTGGCATAGTTGCCGATGCTCTGCGCCACTTCGACAATCGGCGTTACCGTCTGTTCTCCTGGTGCGTCATGCCCAACCATGTACATGTCGTGGTTCGCGTGCGAGAGTACTACGATCATCTCGTGCAGGACGATAGTGAATTTGAACGTGCCGTGCGATACGTCGCGGAAAATCCGGATAAGGCGGGGCTACACAACGGGGGATGGGTTTGGGTGGGTGGGCGAGACGCCAACCCGACAGCCGGCGAGACGCCGGCGCTACGAAAACCGGGAACTTCCAGGTGACGACCAACCTTCCCGCCGATCGGTCCCCCGACCCTAGCGCCGGTGTCCCTTCCACTTCGGTCAGGGCAGGCGCACCGGATGTCTCCGAGGCGTCCCGCCCGCGTGCTCCGCGATGGGCCACGCTCGTTGCCACATTTTTCGGCGCTGGCCACCTGCGGCCTGGGCCGGGGACCTGGGGATCGGCGGCAACGGTGCTTCTTTGGTGGCTTCTGGCGCGGTCGATCGCCCCGGCGTGGCAGCCTTGGGCGTGTATGTTATCTGCCGCTGTCGCTGTACTTGCCGGAATTCCTGCTGCTACCCTGGCGGCCCGGGCCAGCGGTCTGAAAGATCCTCAATTCGTCGTGATCGATGAAGTGGCCGGTCAGCTCATCACACTCATCGCGGTCCCGATAGCGTGGAAATCTCTGCTGCTGGGCTTTATACTTTTTCGAGGATTCGATATTGTGAAGCCGCCGCCGATACGCAGCCTTGAACGCCTCCCCGAAGGAACCGGCATCGTGGTCGACGACGTCGCTGCCGGTCTTTACGGCTTGGTAGTGATGCAGGTGGTGTTGCACTTCGGCCTGTTGCCGCGATAGTCGGTGGTCAAACGCGCATCTGGAAACTGGAGCCCATGGGAATTTCCGACAGACTGCTGGGCAAGAAGAACGTCAATGGCCATCCGCACATCGAAGCTGTGCATCCCGGCGCCGCGCTGCCCGGAGGCGAGGTACGCATCATCGGCCGCGGCTTGCGGCCTGTGGAGTTGCGCCGTCCCCAGGTTCGTTTTGGCGAAGTCGAGGGTGCCGTGGTGATCAGTTCCGACGACTTTCTGGTCGCCCGCGTGCCCCCCGGCGCCGCTTCCGGGCCGGTAATCGTTTCGACCAACGGCACGGCGAGCAATCCGCACGAGATCAAAGTCGCGTCCCTCATTGCAGAAAACCTGCATCCCGTGACCAATCCCGCGCTTGATGCCGAGGGCAACATTTACGTCACATTCTCCGGATCGCGCGGGCAAAAGGTTCCGGTCGCCATCTTCAAAATCGATACCAATTACAACGTCAAGCCCTTTCTGGCGGAGATGACCAATGCCACGGCGATTACATTTGACCGTGCCGGACAGATGTACGTCTCGTCTCGCTTTGATGGTACGGTGTACCGGGTAGCACCGAACGGCACCATGTCGACGTATGCCGAGGGCATGGGGGTTGCGACCGGGATCGCCTTCGACGCCGCGGAAAATCTTTATGTGGGCGATCGCAGCGGCACCATTTTCAAGATCGGCAAAGATCGTCAGATTTTCGTTTTCGCCACCATCGAGCCCAGCGTCTCCGCATACCACCTGGCATTTGGCCCCAGCGGAGACCTGTTTGTTACCGGGCCCACGACCTCCAGCTTCGATTCCGTGTACAAGATCGACGCCCACGGCAGCGTGTCGACGTTTTTCCGTGGTCTGGGGCGCCCGCAAGGACTGGCGTTCGACGTGGCAGGCAATCTCTATGTGGCGGCTTCGCTTTCCGGCAAGCGCGGCATCGTCAGGATCGCCCCTGACGGCAAGGCCTCGCTGGAGGTTGCCGGCCCGGGCCTGGTAGGCATAGCTTTCGCCCCGGGACGGTCCGCCGTGCTGGCGACCACCAGCGCCGTGCATCATCTTTCGTGGAGCGTTCAGGGTGCACCCCTGGTGCCGGATCTGGCGGCTTGAAAGTGCTGCCAGCTTCTGGCTTCTCGCTTCTGGCTGCTTAGCCCCGGCGTTGCCTCTGACTCGCTACATCGGTGACACCGCTCCATAGACAGATCCAGGAGAGAACAACATGGCAACCGAGAATACAGAGCACGGTCCCACAGCCGGGCCCGCCGTTTTGAACGGGCGGTCAGGATCAACCGAGCTGTTGCCCGCGGGCACTGCGGCTCCCGATTTCAGTTTGCACGTTACACCCGATCAGACACTTTCCCTGGGTGAGTTGCGCGGCAAGCCTGTGATTCTGGCTTTTTATCCCGCGGACTGGAGCCCGGTGTGCGGCGATCAGATGGCGCTTTACAACGAAGTTCTTCCCGAGTTCCAGAAATTCGGAGCGGAGTTGCTGGGCGTGTCGGTGGATGGCGTCTGGTGCCACCGCGCTTTTGCCGAAGCCCGACACCTGCACTTTCCATTGCTCGCGGATTTTGAGCCCAAGGGAGCCGTCGCCCAATCCTATGGCGCCTTTCGCAACGCGGATGGATTTTCGGAGCGCGCTCTGTTCGTCATCGATAAATCCGGAATCATCGCCTGGAGCTATCGCTCGCCGGTGGCCGTGAATCCGGGCGCGGACGGCATTCTGCAGGCTCTGGAAGACTTACCCAAATAAGAACTGTCCAACCAGGAGGAGTCTATGGCTACGCTTAAAACGCCGGTCACACCGGAGGATCACGTCCAGGGCCCGGAAAACGCGGCAGCAACCTTAGTGGAGTATGGCGACTACGAGTGCCCTCATTGCGGGAGCGCGTATTCGATCGTCAAGCGGGTGCAAAAGCATTTTGGAAACGGGCTGCGCTTTGTGTTTCGCAATTTTCCCCTCAGTGAGATACATCCTCACGCCGAGTCAGCAGCGGAGACCGCTGAGTTCGCCGGGCTCACGGAAAGTTCTGGGAGATGCACGATGGTTTGTTCGAAAACCAGGAACGCCTGGGCGGGCCGCTCTATCTGGAACTGGCGCAGGAGTTCGGCCTGTCTTCTGCCGAGCTCCGGCAGGCGCTCGAAGAAGAGAAGTACAAGGGAAGGGTTCGCGCCGATTTCAGCAGCGGTGTGCGCAGCGGAGTGAATGGCACGCCGACGTTCTTCATCAACGGGAAGCGTCACGACGGACCTTTTGACTACGAGAGCCTCGTACAAGCGATTGAGGAAGCTACTGGCAAGGCGCAGAAGGCAATCAGCGCGTAGGCGCGCTAAGCGGATTGCTGGAGGCGAAGACGCTATCGCCCGGCCCGAGTGCGAATGCTATTTGTAGGCGAGGCGCCTCCTGCCTCCGGCCGATTCTTCTATCAGGCGGACTCAGGACTTTACCGGGCGATCCGCGACGCGTTCGTTGACGCATGTTCGAATGTCGGGGAGGATGATTTTCTCAAGTCGTTTCGGGATCTCGGCTGTTATCTGGTCGACCTGTGTGGAAAGCCGGTCGATCGCATGAAGGGCAAACAGCGCAGGAGAGCGTGCCGGGAGGGCGAAGTTCGTCTGGCCAGGGTACTAAAACAGCTTCGCCCCAAAATTGTGATCATGGTGGTTCGATCGATCGCCCCCAATGTGAGGCGCTCCGAATTCCGGGCTGCGTGGTCAGGCCAGCACATTGAACTGCCCTATCCGGGCCGCTGGATCCATCACCGCCGGGCGTTCCTCACAACACTGACACCCATACTTCGCGAGTACTGTGGATCGCGACTATCCTCGAGGGCAGGCGCTCATCGCGGTGCTGACCAGGTGGACGCGAAGCCAGCGGTTCAGTCCCTGGCCAACTCGTTCTTCAACCGACGTCAGCGCTCAGCGCCGGGCTTCAGTTCGCGCCGCGTCCAGTCGAGCGGCCAGAGCGGGAAAGTCGGGCGTGTGTCCGGTCCAGCGTAATTGGTCTACGTTGTCAAAGAGCGAGATGCCGGTCCTGAGCGTGGCGAGCGTGCGAAACAGCAGAGCACGATCTTTCTCTCGGGAGAGAGTATGGGCGAGTGCGCTGGCATTGGCAGCGTTCACACGCCACTCACGGCTGTCCGAGGGAATGGATTCGAGATGGACAAACTTCGCGAGAACCGCCGCCGATGACTTTGCACCCCAGCCTTTCAGTCCCGGATAGCCGTCCGCCGAATCGCCTACCAGAGCCAGGTAGTCAGGAATCGATGCTGGGGAGACGCCGAACTTCTGGACTACACCTGCTTCGTCGAGAGTGACCCGCGTCCGGCGATTCAGCTGGACAATGCGCGTGCCGCTCACACATTGGGCGAGATCCTTGTCGGGGGTGCAGATGATGACGCGGTCGACCCGTTTGTCGGCAGCGGCCGCGACCGCTGCGGCCGCGAGCGCATCGTCCGCCTCGAACTCCACCATCGGCCAGACAACGATGCCGGCCGCCGAGAGAACGTGTTCGAGCAACTGAAATTGCGCCAGCAGGTCGGGTTCGATTCCTTCACTGGTTTTGTAACCGGGCCATAGTTGATTGCGAAAAGATTCGATAACGTGATCGGTCGCAACCGCGATATGGGTGGCACCGCCTTTGATCATCCCCAGCACCGACGCGAGAACGCCCCGGGCCGCCGCTACTTCCCGCCCGTCTGAATCCCGCGCGGAGGGCAGTGCGTAGTAGTGGCGGAACAACTCGTAAGTGCCATCGACCAGATAAATTTCCAAGACGCAGCTCCTGCACAACCCTACAGGACTATCGCCGACTCAATCAACCGCGGTGCTTCGGCTGCTTCAGGTAAGTCCGCATCGCTTTCCCCTCTGGTTCATCTAATCGATCATGGGTAAAGGGCTGGCAGTTTCGGTGTTGGACCTTGTAGGCATGCGGGCGGGTGAGCCCGCCAGCAGCGCGATTGCCCGGTCGGTCGACCTGGCACAGCACGTGGAGCGGTTGGGATACACACGCTACTGGCTGGCAGAACATCACTCAATTGCCGGACTGGCCTGCTCGGCGACTTCCGTGCTGATTGGGCATGTGGCAGGGAAGACAAAGACGATTCGAGTGGGCAGCGGCGGCGTGATGCTGCCAAATCACGCACCCCTGGTGGTGGCAGAACAGTTTGGCACCCTGGAGGCGATGTATCCCGGGCGAATCGATCTGGGACTGGGACGGGCGCCGGGCAGCGACTTTCAGACCATGCGAGCTCTGCGACGCGATTTAGGACAGACTGGGGAAGATTTTCCGGCGCTGCTGCAGGAGTTGCAAGGTTATCTGGGGCCGGAGAAGCCGGAGCAAGTGGTCAGAGCCTTCCCGGGACAAGGAAGCAATGTGCCGATCACATTGTTGGGTTCGAGCGGGTTCAGCGCTCAATTGGCGGGGACGCTGGGGTTGCCGTTTGCTTTCGCAGCGCACTTTGCTCCCGAGTATCTGTACGCGGCGGCGCAGTTGTATCGCGAGCGGTTCCGGCCAAGTGAAGTCTTGCGGAAGCCGTACATGATGGTGGCGGTGCAGGTGATCGCAGCCGAGACGGATGCGGCGGCGCGGCGGCTGTTCACCACACCGCAGCAGCGCTTTCTGCGGTTGATCCGAAACCAGCCGGTGGAGTTGCTGCCCCCTGTTGATTCCTTGGAACCGCTGTGGCAGGACGCCGAGCGGGCGGCGGTGGAGAGCAGACTGAGTGCGGCGGTTATCGGATCGAATGCTACAGTGAAGGCCGGGCTGGAAAAGCTGGTCGATGATACTGCTGCCGACGAAATAATTGTCGTGACTGACACCTATGAACATGCAGACCGCCTGCAGTCCTATCAGCGCGTGGCTGAGGTGGCCGCGATGATTGAATCGAGGCCAACCCTACCCGTGGGAGCCTGAAAGCTACTCGAAGGCGCCGGTAGTCGTCGCCCAACCACATTCCCTCTAGAATAGTGTGGTATGCGGATCCGTCTTGTGGCCCCCGTTTCTGCCCTGGTAATCCTCCTGCTGTTTCTAGCGTGGCACTTTCGGTCGCGCAAGGGTGCTGCCGAGCCTTCGGCTTCGAGTCCGTCGACGTCCGGCGCGATGCTGGTGGTCACGCCGGCATCGCCTGCTGCTTCCGAATCCGCTCCCACCAAGATTTATGCGCACAACCTGATGTTGCGAAAAGGTCCGAACTTCCGTATCTACGTTCGCTGGTTGCGCGGACAAATGCTGCGCACCAGTCCCGACGTCATTCCCTCTTTTGACGATCCCGAATCTTTTGTCCTTGACGTCAAGACTGGCGTGGTTCGCGTCAACATTGGAGATCTCAATAATTTCCTCAATGCGACCCCGATCCCGAACACTCCGCTCAAGAACATAAGTCTCTCGGGCGACGGAGATCAGATCAAGATCCACGGAAATTTCCACAAGGTGGTCTCCCTGCCGATTGAATTGACCGGGACAATTGCCGTGGCCGGTGAGAACCGGATTCACCTTCGCGTCGCCAAGATCAGCGTTCTGAAGATTCCGGTGACAGGGATTCTCGGCGGCTTTCACCTTACGGTTTCTGACCTGTTCCATCCGCAGGGCTCATCAGGCATTGAAGTCTCCGGCAACGACATCTTTTTCGACACGCAGAAGCTGGTTCCACCGCCGCATATCCGAGGCGATTTGACCGCCGTGCGCATCATCAACCCAGATCTCGAGGAAATTTATGGAAACACGCAAGAGGCTGTGACCCGGGTCGAGCAATGGAGGAATTTTCTGCGGCTTAGCGACGGCACCCTCGACTTCGGAAAACTCACCATGCATCACGTCGACCTCATCATGGTGGATCTTTCCGACGACGCCTGGTTCGATCTCGATTTGAATCACTATCAGGACCAGCTGGTAAACGGCTACACCCGGATGACTCCGCAGGCCGGGTTACAGATTTTCATGCCTGATCTGGACGAGATGCGTCACCGAACCAAAGGCGCCAAGGACATCGGCCTGGAGTGGCTCAAAAACCGTAACCTGCCTCCTCCACCCGACTTGGTAACGCAGTAGTCCGGCCTGCGCCGGCGATGCGGCAATTCAGTACAGGACTTCGTTTTCACCCTTTTCGGAGACCAGTTGCTGGAAACGCGTCACGATCTTGTCGCGTCGAGCCATCACGGCTTTTACTTCATCTTTGTTGAGGTAGTGCCTGGTTTTCTCCGTTACTTGGTCCGCGTTCAGGGCTTTCATCTTTTCGAGTAGCTGCCGATCGCAACGGAGCAGCTCGGAGGGGGCACGAAGGTCATCGGAGACTCTGAATGCGCGAGTGAAGTCAATCCTCCAGAGTTTCCAGTTTTCACTGATAAGAAAGTTCGTGAGGTTGGGATCAGTGTCATAGATCAACTGATCGAAGACCCGAATCCGGTACATCTGCTCATTCCACGCGTGCACGTCCGGCGCGGAGATCTTATCCTTAACGCGTTGTTGTTCATCCATTTTTACCGGTAACCACCAGCTGAGCGATCCGGCGTCGCCGTGCCATTTCCGCTCGACATACACCGGCAACATGTCGTCCAGGCCGAGCAATTCCGCCATCTCGTAGGCGGCGATGTTGTACTTGTAGGAATCCACGAAGCTGGCTTCAAGTTCTCCACTCGCCAGCCTGGCCATGGACCGGTGTTCGTCGACCGCCTGGAAGGAAGCATCGTGGGTCAAGGTGCCATCACTCAAGGTAAGCTTCCAGGGAGCTGTGACGCCCTTCTTGGACCGCTCGCTCTTCACCACCTTGGCCGTGAGCAGAAAGTTTTTAATCTGGTCCTTGGTGAGAGCGGGCTCGTCGGCGGCGCGGACCAGAGGTGAAAAGATGAAGCACACTAGCGCGGCCGCGATAAGCCTCCACCACCGCGGATAACGTATATGCATAGAATTATCCTGCCTCGAATTGTGCCCACAAAATCTACGCCGATTATCCGCCTTTGGGCAACTGAAATTTAGGGGGCGGGGTTGCGGCCAAGGGGCTTGGGTGTTGCCGCGACCCGATCCTTCAAGCGCAGGAATCGGTCCTCAAAATACTTTCTCGAAAGATAAGCCAGCACGATCGCAGCACCGCCGGCAACGGCAAATCGAAGGACCACCAGATCGAAGTGTCCCACCGAAGGCAGCAGCTGGGGCCAATAGCGATGCGCCGCCCGGTCATAAACTCGAAATGCAAGCATGTGGATGAGATAAAGGCCGTAACTGATGTATCCGAGGAATCGCAGGAGCGAACTGTTGACCGAACGTTTTCTCGGACCGGTACCGAGCAAAAGGAAAACAAGCAGAAACCCGGCGAAAAACAGATTAGCCACGGTGTAAAGCAAAGTCGCGCCGAGCAATCGCTGGCGATTCAGGATGCCGAAAGGACCTCCAGCAATTGCAACAAGAGAGATGAATCCCAGAAGGAAAGTACACAGGGCAACGAGTTGATTCCGACTAACCGGAGTTCGCAGGAGAATTGCCATGAGACTTCCAATCGCAAGGCCATCCGCGACAAACCAGGTGTAGGAATCCAGACCCTGGTAGTGCCCGGTGTGAAACGAGATGCCCCGCGCGATTGGAACCACGGCGCATATCAAAACCAGGAACACGACTAAGTACCGAGTGTGGAGTTTGTGCACTACCGTCGGCCAGAGTATGTAGTAGTGTTCCTCGACTGAGAGCGACCAGAGTGGTCCGTAGCCCATCGACGCTCCAAAGAAGCTGGCCAGGTTAGAAAGGTAGACGAAACTCAGGCCGAGGAATGCAGCCGAGGACTCATGCAGCACAGCCAGGAGGACAAGAAGCGAATAATAGGCGGGTAAAATTCGCAGCGCACGTCGAGTGTAGAAACGTGTGTAGTAGTGGGGTTTGCGCCGTGACTCCAGCAGAATGCCTGTAATCAAAAATCCCGAAAGCACAAAAAAAAGATTTACACCCAGCCATCCTGGCGCAGTAAGCGACAGCCACAACCGGGCCGCACCGTCGAAGGGCAGAGCGTCATATTGCCGGGCGAATCCGTGAAAAAACACTACCGCGAGTACTGCGATTCCCCGCAGCGTGTCCAGTTCCGGCATGAACTGCCGGATCAACGGCTCGGGGATGAAATTCTGAGGCTTGTTTTCCGTTGGCGGACTCTTCCCCCGCTGCCGCATGGGCAGACGCTCCGTTCGTCCTTCGGTTGGGAATTCGCGAATTATACAGGACGCTTCGACAAGCGCCGGCTGCAGTCACACCGATTATGACAACCGACCGGGAAGGGGTAACCAGGTTTTCCGGTATCTTTTAGTGTCCTAATGCGCGTTCGCGACTGACATCTATCCGTCTCCATGCTGTACTTCCCGGTATGTACTTCCTGACATCTTGACCGTAAGTTAGATCGACTCTACATTGCATATAACTTCCAGTGTGGTGGTCAGTAAGTCAGACGGGTCACAGGTCCTCGTAGTGTCCGCCGGGCTGTTACTCACGTCGACGGGTGAAACCGTCCGCGCATAAGCCAACTTGAACAATGGGACGAACCTCCCCCTTCTCCCACTAAGACGAATCTGTCTTACTCCGGAGTGCGTCCAAACCCGCGCAGTAGGAGTGTGTCATGAAGCATCGCAATCTGCTGGAAGCTTTGTGTCTGGGTTTGTTTCTGATCGCGCCGGGAATTCTCAGCGCTCAAAACCCTAACTGCACCATCATCATCCCGGACGCCCCACTCACCGCGGCGGGTCTGGCGACACCGTATCAGCTCACTGCTACCACTGCCGCGGACGGGGAGTGTCATGAAGGCGATGCGACTTCCTCGGCATTTGTCCAGGCGGCGATTCTCGATCCGGCCACGGGGCAGATTTCGATTTACAACCTTTTGGTGATTGACCAGAACTCCGCGCCCGCGATGCCGCCGGTGCTTCCGACGCTTCCTGACAATGCGATCGTGGCGCTCTGGTTTGGATTTGACGGAAACAACCTGGTGCAGCAGGGAGCCTCAGCAGGAGTGCTGGAAGCTAATGGTTGCGTGAACGGACTGCCGAACAACGTTTTCGGACAGTTCTCGTATTGCAATGCGCCGGCCTTCTTCAAGGCCGTGAACCGGGCGATCCGCAGAGGAAAGTTGCGGGTGCCGCGACTGGGCATGGCGAGCGATGGCAGACATTGCCCATCGGTGCGCGACTTCTTCATTGTCGATCAGGATCAAAGCGACAACTTACCCATGACCTATCTGATCAGCGCAGGTGGGCAGCTGGCGCAGAACACCGCGGCAAATATGCTGGCTCTCCCGGGCGCAACCGTGCTGGGCAATCCAAGTGATAACGGCCTGGTCGACAGATTTTTGGATCCCGACCTGGGGTGCACGCCGTGGAAGGTGGCGGATCTGGCCGATCCCGGGCAGCGGGTT